>Ga0208220_1000023_pt1 | contig 55062 bp, 65 predicted proteins | sample NGESurdeep092012_9_FD_184484 | JGI IMG/M metagenome (GOLD analysis project Ga0208220, IMG submission 184484) | Arctic peat soil microbial communities from Barrow, Alaska - NGEE Surface sample F53-1 deep-092012 (SPAdes) | ecosystem: Environmental > Terrestrial > Soil > Wetlands > Peat ...
CCCAACAGGTGCTATTGGCCGAGACTCAAAACCCTGCTGCTTTAAGCCTCTTGATTTATCGGGCACTTTTCCAAAGGGCAGGAGCAGATTGCGAAATATTTGTTGAGGTGAGCATCAATCTTTTCGTGCATTTTTCACAGAAGTGGGTTACAAAAGGGTGCATGAGTATCGCCGTTAATAAAATCTCAAGCGTTAAAACTAATTCGGCGCTGGCCACGACCTTTTTCACGGCGGGATACGAACAAAGCGAGCCGGAGGAATTTTTACGCCGCCTGCAAAACCACGGTGTCGAAATAATCGTGGACGTGCGGGATATGCCATTGAGCCGCAAGCGCGGTTTTTCCAAAAATCAATTGCAAGCTCTGCTCGCCGAAGTTGACATCGAGTATTTGCACGTCAAGGCACTCGGCGCGCCAAAAGAATTGCGCGACCGCCTGCACGCCAACGGTTCGTGGTGGGAATATGTCAAAGGTTATACGCAGGTGCTGAAAAATCAAACGGCGGAGGTGGACGCGCTAATCAAACTCGCCCGCGAGAAGCACATTTCCCTGTTGTGCTTTGAACGTGACCCCGCCGAATGTCACCGCAGCCTCATTGCGCGTGAGATGGAACAACGCGCCAAAGATTTTCCCGTGCAAGTCGAACACATCCGCTATTGAGTATGCCCGCACCGGCAACAACCACGCTTCGTTTGCTGGTCACGGTCAAAGCCTATCCCTCTGTCAGCACCAAATATAACGAACTCGTTTGCTGCGCTGGAATCACGGAAGACCGGCAATGGGTTCGTCTCTATCCCGTTCCCTATCGCGACCTGCCCAATCACACCCAATTTCAAAAATACGACATCGTTGAAGTCACCTGTGAGCGCCGCGAGGCCCACAAGGACAATCGCCCCGAAAGCTGGCGTCCGCGCCTCGACACCATGCGTGTCATCAGTCAAGGTGAAGCATTTCGGGTTGTCGGAAGCCGGGGCGCAGACCATCCGCCGCGCGCACGCCGTCCAGCCGGTGACGGCATTGCAAAGTGAATACTCGCTGTGGTGGCGCGAGCCGGAAGCGGAGGTGCTGGCGTGGTTGCTGGCGCAGAAGCCATGGATCGTGCCGATTCCAGGCACGACGAAGCCGCATCACTTGCGTGAAAATTGCGGAGCGGCTTCGGTTCAGCTTTCGCCGGAACATTTGCAAAAACTTGTCGGGCGGTGAATGGAATTTTCGCCCCTCGCCTCCAATGAATAAATCTTAATTCCAATTGCCGTTATTTTTACGGAACGGCCTACATACATGGTATGTAGGGGCAATTTGCCCAACGATTGAATTGCACGGCTTAACCGCCGCACCACTGGCTCCCAACGTGTCGTCGGCTACCGCCCGACTTGATGCTTTCTCCCTGCGGGCTAACCGGGTGCAGGCCAACTAGCCGTTGTCCTTTACCAAAAAGCATCAAGTCGGCCAATATCCGCCGACACGTTGGGGACTGGTTTTAGGATAAGGGCTATCGCCCAACGACCGGAACACGCTACCGCGACCGGCTCGCCCGAAGGCGGAGGACGACGGGTGGACGGGTTTCACTGCCAAACTCGTCAAGACACTACTTTTGTCCGACCGAGGGTGAAAGCACCGCCCGCCTGGGCGGTTTTATATTTCAGCCGCGCCGACTGGCACGTCAATTTTTCGGGCTGCTGGTATGATGGCAGCCGCGTTCGGATTCCAGAACCAGCCGCCATTATCCCGCAGGCGTGCGCCCAGCACTACTGCCAGCGGCACACCACCGGCGAAATCACCCGCAACCCGGATTTTCCGGCGGCAGGGGTGGCGGCTGATTCTGGCACCATGAATGACCAAAATATCACAATCGGTGAGCGCAATGGCTGGGGCGATTCCCAGCCTTTTGGCATTGCCGCGATTGACGAGCGCCAGCACATCTACATCATCGGCAAAACTGGATCAGGAAAAACGACGTTGCTCCGCAATCTGATTTTGCAGCACATCGCCCTCGGCCACGGTGTCGGCGTCATTGACCCGCACGGAGACTTGGCCGAGGAACTGTTGAATTGCAATTGAGGTTCAAATTCTCTTGTCATTGTCACAAAAACTAGGCAGTTTTTGTGACAGTTAAGAATGAAAACAGCATCCCAACCGATTGATGTTTCGATTCTCCGCTCCATGCGTTCGAGTCGGAGCGCCTCGGTGTTTTCGCCAGGGCACTTTGATGGCCTTGGCAGTGCCGTCGCCATCCGTCAGACGTTGAGCCGGTTGGTAAAATCTGGTAAAATCCGCCGGATTCGCCGGGGACTCTACGATTTGCCACGCCAACATCCCATCGTCGGTCAAACCGCTCCGGACATCATGGCAACGGTGCGTGCGTTGATGGACGGCAGCCACGCGCAGTGGCAGTTCACGGGTGCTTACGCAGCCAATGCACTTGGGTTGTCAGATCAAGTGCCAGCCAAGATTGTCATCCAGACGGACGGCGTGCCGCGCCGAGTTTCATTGGGGAAGTTGACGCTCTTGTTTCGTCGGGTCGCCCCGCGCAATTTGTTCGGAGCGGGCCGGCAAGCGGGTCTCGTCATTCAAGCCATTCGGCATCTGCGGAATGACCCGGACATTCCCCGCCACATCGCGCGATTGAAAAAACGGCTGGATCGAAAAACCAAGGCGGATTTGAAATCGTTGATACCCAAAACTCCGGTTTGGATGCACCCACTTTTGCAGCAGATCGTCGAGAAATGATTTATGGATTCCGTTCTACAACTCACACCGAAACAGCGCAGCGAACTTTTCATCGCCGCCGCGCAGCAGAGCGGCATTGACGTGGTGGTTTTGGAAAAAGATTTTTGGGTTTGTTGGACATTGAAGGAATTGTTCCGCCTGCCGACGATAGGCGAGCATTTGATTTTCAAGGGCGGCACATCGTTGTCGAAAGTGTTCAAAATCATCAACCGATTTTCCGAGGACATTGATGTTTCGATGGACCGTGGCTTCATCGGTTACGGCGGATCGAAAGAACCGGAAGCGGGCGCGAGCAACAAGGAGAAGCAACGGCGCGTGGAAGGCTTGATGTCGGCGTGCCAGCAAAAAATCGCCGACGAACTCATGCCGGCATTGCGCGGTGCAATTCAGGGCAAATTTTCCCGCGCAGACAACTGGTCGTTGCTGCCGGATGAATCTGACTCGGACAAACAGACGTTGCAATTCGTTTATCCGTCATCGCTTCCGGCTGGTGAATCCAACTACGTCCGGCGGGCGGTGAAAATCGAAATGGGCGCGCGGTCCGACCATTGGCCTTACGAAACCAAATCCGTGACCCCTTATGTGGCGGAATTGTTCCCCCAAGGATTCAAGCAAGCGGCGTGTGGTGTGAAAGTGTTGGCAGCAGAGCGAACATTTTGGGAAAAAGCGACGATTCTACATTCAGAATTTCACCGACCGGTTGAAAAACCAACGCCAGTCCGGTTGTCCCGGCATTATTGCGATTTTTATGAATTGATCCGCAAAGGGGTTGCGCAGCGAGCCGTTGAACAAATTGAGTTGCTTAACCGCGTGGCTCAACACAAGAGCCTGTTTTTCAAATCGTCCTGGGCGAAATATGGTGAAGCCGCGAAGGGAACTTTGAAAATCCTGCCGCCCGAACACCGCATCGCGCTGCTGCAATCTGATTATGCGAATATGCGGGAAATGTTTTTCGGCGAGCCGCCCAAATTCGACAGCATCCTCGCATTGCTGAAAGAGTGGGAGGCCGAATTCAACCGCAAATAGCTTCTTACAAGAAGCGCGGCTACATTGACAGAAGTCTTCCATGTGTCCAGCCTACTCGCGGGAAAGGGCGATTGGACAAACACAGTTTCAATTCACGCAGCGCTTGCATGTGCAAAAACTGTGGATAAACAATGCTGCGGAATAAAGCAGTCCGCCAATCAATGTGCAAATCCCAAAGATACGCGAGAGGGATTCCCGCTGAAGCAATTCAAACTGAAATTGCTGTCCAGCACTACGGTGATGACTCGTTTCCACTTGGTCCACGAGGCGATCATGGAACAGTCCACTGTTCCAAACTTCAATCCGCATGGTTCGACTGACAGCAACTGGTTGAGGGAGGAACCAAATCAGGCCGCCTCCTATCACGCAGATGAACATTCGTGCTGACCGTCCCCGCCTTGAGGCAGGCAAACAGTTGCTCCGCCTGCGTCTCGATGATGATCAGCGGCAGAATCAGGTCAAACGCCTTCTGTTTGACGGCGCGCTGCCAGCGCTCCTGGGTTGGTCCATGTTTGTTTTCAGTGATGGCGTTGAACGCGTCCTGCCAGGTCCGTTTTGAAACCCCCGAATCGGTTCCGGCGAGATAGGCCTTGGCGATTTGGAGGTTCAGTTGCGGCTGGCGGATGGATTCATTCCGGGCGTTGAGCAGGGCCGTGGCCTCGGCGCGATTTCTAGTGCCAGTGCTTTCCTGCTTCCGGGTTTCAGTGTCTTCGATGTAGAACATGCCGCCGCGTTTGCGGCGGTAGAGGATGTAACGACGTTTCATAACTCAGACTTTCTTTGTCCGATGTTATGAAGCCGCACGCGGCTTTTGGTGTGTCAGACACACCAGACGGGCGGCGAATCCCGTCGTCGCGAGTGATTGCCGAGTTTTACCGGAGCAGTTGTTGAGCAGCAGCCCGGTATTGATTTCACTGGCACTTTCACTGGCACTTGCCTCCTCTGGTTTCGCCATCCTGTTGAAAATCAACAGTTTAATGATGGCGGAAGGGTGGTTTCTGAACCCTTTTTGCCATCTGGTGATCAAGGCCATAAGGGTGGATTCGAACCCCTGCCAAAACAGCACCCAATCCCTTGCTGAATTACTAACGAAATACCGAATAAAGACAAGCCTTTCTAAAGGATCATTGGCGGCAAAACTTGGCGTGAGCATAGGCACTTTGAAGAATTGGGAGCATACATAACGGCAATTCTTGCCGCGATAATCATTCTCATTTTGTCATATAAATTTGAAAGTAATGAAGCACTATTGAACATAGTAAATTTTACGGTAGGAATAACTTCCGTTGTTTTGGCAGTGGTAGCAATCGTGTATGCGTTCTTGCAAAGTCGGGTCCTTGAAGGAAGTGTTTCTAATATAAATTCCGCCTCCAATTCCATAAAAAGTGAAACAGAAACACTACATCAGTCTTTGAAAAATGTTTTAGACGTAGTTGGACGTATTCCAGAGCGGCTAAACAAAATAGACGACAGACTTGAGACAATAGCCTCAAAACCAGCGGTAGAATTGACAGAAAAGACGCCGCAAACACTAACGGATGTAAATGTTCAAAAGTATGCAGGGCGAGAAGGCGTGTCCCGTCGTCTTTTGGAAACAGACGACCAGTGAAGACAAGCAATCCGGCGAGCAGAAGAAAAAATATCTGCTTCGTTTTTATCACGTCTTCAATGTCAGCCAATGCGATGGACTGAAAATCAGTGCCGAGCCGGTGCAAGAAAATGTCATAGCCAAGCCGGAGGACATTGTGGCGCAAATGCCGCAGCCACCAGTCACCAAGCACGGCATGACCCACGCTTACTATTCTCCGCGCGAGGATTGCGTCGGCTTGCCGCCACGCGAACGGTTCGAGAAAACAGAGGATTATTATTCCACTGTCTTTCACGAGCTTGTTCATTCGACCGGCAATGAAAAGCGGTTGAAACGATCCACGCTCACGGAAAAATCTGGCTTCGGTTCCAATCCCTACTGCAAAGAGGAATTGATCGCCGAAATGGGCGCGGCGTTTCTGTGCGGGCTGGCCGAGATTGGCGAACGGACGATTGATAATTCCGCCGCGTATCTTAACGGCTGGCTTGAGCAGTTGCGTAATGACAAGACGCTCATCGTGCAGGCGGCGGCGCAAGCGCAAAAGGCGGCGGACTTCATTCTGGGACGGACGGAAAGCGAGGCCGTCCATGACTGAATTGGAAAAGCCAATCAGACGGCGCACCCTGAAAATCGAATCTGACGGCGACGGTTGGAAGGGGAAAATTAAACCCAAAATCCGGCTTTGCGGACACTGGCTGGAGCAGGCAGGGTTTAAGCCGGGACATCGGGTGGAGATTTCATCGTCGAAATCCGGTGAAATGTCCCTTCAATTCAAGGAAGAATGTCCCAAGCCGGATTGCCCGTTCTAAAAAAACAACCCCGACCATTTTTGGCCGGGGCTTTTTGTTGAACAATTCTTAAATTTTGACTTTCAAACACGGAAGAAGCACAATCACCCATAACCGTGAGCACCGAGACAGACAATTTAATCAAGCGGGCCGCTGCCGAACTAAAGACAGCCGGCGCACGGGAAATTTACGTCTTTGGCTCCGCCGCCAAAGGGACAGACGATGCTTCTTCCGATCTTGATCTGGCTGTTTCCGGCCTGCCTCCGTCCGTTTTTTATCGTATGGGCGCGCGGGTCAGCGATTTGATTGGCCGGTCTGTAGATTTGACTGACTTGGACATCAACACGCCGTTCACCCGCTACCTTCGCACGGAGAATGAACTCGTCCGAGTGGGATAAATTCCGCAAACAGCAGACGACAGAACGCGAACAGTTGCAGCGTCTGTTGTCTGGAATTCACGGACTCCTCACTAAATGCCGCACCACGGCTCCGACTGAAATTGAACTGTCCGCGCTGGCAGCCTTGCTCCATTCATTCTACACGGGCGTCGAAAACATTTTTAAGCGTGTGGCGGTCGAGTTGGACGGCGAGCCGGTGCGCGGCGATTCCTGGCATCGTGAACTTTTGCTGCGGATGAAATCACCGACGGCACACCGACCGGCGTTACTGTCGGAAGAACTTCACGACACGATGAATGAATACCTGCGCTTCCGTCATGTATTCCGCAACGCATATTCTTTTGATTTGGATTGGCAGAAAATGTCTCCGCTGGTGCTGCGTCTGGACGAAACATTCCAAAAGCTTGAGAACGCGTTGGATGATTTTCTGAAATGAATCTAGGCGATCTGGCGGCGTGTTTTGCTCCGCTGGCGTAAGCGTGCAAATACTTGTTCCCCGTCAACGCCGCGTCCCGCATCCAAGGATTCTGCGGCTTTTAGCAGTTTTGATTCAAGCACCGGCAGCGATCCCACCGAAATTTGCTTCAATAGGGACTTCTGCTTGACCGCGCGCGCCTCGACTTCACCAAGGACGCCTTTCTTTTTCAGAAAATCCCGGAAGTCGCTTCCGCGATGATTTTTTTTGCGCGGACGTTTGGTTTTCATTTGCAAAGCAGCGTATCAAAAATGACTTTTCTGTAAAATAGAGAAATCATTTCTATAAAATCAAATGGGCGTTTCCGGCTTTTGCCAAAAACCACCCACATCATGACACTCTTATTTCGAAAATGTCCTTCAAAATTTTTCCACCTTCAAATTTAGTGCTAAACTGCGAAGACCGTATTTATCTAACTTCCTTGTCCTAATTCCGGCAACTTGGAATCCACTTGCGCGTGCGACGCGAGTCCACTGGTCGAGTAGGGCGTGATAATTTCCGCGAGCATTCTTTGGCTTTGAAATTATTCCAATCGCTTCCGCGAGAAGGAAATTATTGATGCACATCTGTTTTTTTGATGCCGTCAGGCTGGATTTCTGCACTGATGTAATAGTCGCCCATCTTCCAAAGCAAATTCCTTAAATGCTTCAATTGTCGTTTTCATCTCTAAGCGGCTGATATGTGTCTGCGTCCACGCTTCAAAAGGTTTCGCAGACCGAAACAGAGGGGATGGAGGAGAAAGATATTTTTTATTGGCGAAATAATTGGTCAAGGCATTCGCGAAAGCGTTTCCAGAAACCAATGAAATTAATTGCATCGCTTCGTTGAACCGCTTGTGATTTGCGAGAAGCAAACCTGCATAAATAAACGGGAAATCACCCAAAGAAAGTTGCCGCGATATTTCTCGGCAGAGAGCTTCCTGTTCTGCCGGGCAGGTTTTTCGCAGCAGGTTTCGGCCAAATATGTGAAGAGGTCGACGAACGTCTTCACGAAAAGGGGGTGTTACAAACGCAGTTTCAGATGACATTGCATTGATTAGAATGGGAGTCGGAATTTTGAGACGAACTGCTGCGTTTCCGGCTTTTGGCAATCGGTCAAAAATGATTTTGCCGGAAGTTCTTCCCATATTTTTCCATTGTGCAAAAAGGCCACCCGATCGGCGAATTCAACTGCAAACTTCATCAGGTGAGTTACGAGTACTATCGCCATACCGCCGCCGTCTTGATACGAACGGATATGCCGAATTGCATCAATCACGTCCAGAATCGTTTCAGCATCCAACGCTGCGGTGATCTCATCAAGACACAATACCTTTGGATGTAGCACCAATGCTCGGCAAATCGCCAGTCTTTGAGCCTGACCGCCGGATAACTGGCTCGGATAATTTCCAAGCACATTTTCGATCCCCAGCCGTTTTGCAACGTCTCGCGCTTTTTCTTCTGCCTCCGCGCAGCTTAAATGCCGCACATTCTCCAAGGCCAATGTTATGTTCCGCAAAACGGTCATATTCGGGAACAGATTATATTCCTGAAAGACCATTACATTTTTTGAACGGATTTCCCAAGGAGCAAACAGGGGCTTGCCACCAGCAAGATAAAGTTGACCATCAAGTTCAGCGTCGCCCGATTCAGGCTCCTCAAGAACACAAATGCACTTGAGTAATGTGCTTTTGCCCGCTGCCGAACGGCCAACAATTGCGACTGTTTCGCCTGGTGCTACATCCAAATCCACTCCGTTGAGAACGCGCTTTTCCCCATATTTGTGGTGCAGGCCGCGAATTTTAAGTTGTGGTGTCATCAGCGTCTTTTTAACCACGCGGATTTTTCGAATTCGCGGGCAGTTAGTGTTAGCGGCAGGACAAGGATCACATAAATCACAGCAACGATGACCCACGCTTCAAGCGACCTGAATTCTTGGGCACTTGCGACTTGCGCAACAAAGACTACTTCTTGAACCCCAATCACAGAAGCGAGGTTTGACAGTTTCAATATTCCAATCCAAAACGCAATCAGCGTTGGCAAAATTTGGCGAATGATGTCGGGGAGAATAATATATCGCCAAATCGCAGTCTCTTGGAGGCCCAACGAACGTGCGCCCTGAATGGTGCGCTGCGACACCCTCTCAACCGCCGCATAAACTAAATCCGCAGTGAACACGGCTTGTGATAAGCCTAAAGCTAAAATCGCGCATATGACCGGAGAAGGTGGTTTAATGCCCAGATAATCCTGATAAGGAAAAAAGAAAAAGAAAAACAACAACACGAGTAACGGTATCGCTCGCAGCACGTCGTTAAAAATCAACGCTGGCTTATGCAGTCGCAATGGAATAACGCGGTAAAGTGCGCCAAGTGCAATACCGGCAAGCGTGCCACCAAACGCCGACACGACTGAAATTTCCACGGTCAACCATATCCCCCGAAGAAAGGCTGGCCAGTAAGGTGCGAATACGCTGAAATTCCAGTCGTAAGACATCGATCAGTTTTGTTTTAATCCAGCGCCGGGAACGAGTTGCGGGACATTGAAGAATCCGTATGTCTTCCACTTCTTGTCTAGGTCCAATAGCGTGCCATCGGCCTTCAATACCTCAATTGACGAGTTCAAAAAATCGCGAAGGTCAGTCTCATCTTTTCGCATCAGGAAGCCACCAGCAACACTGGATGGTGGATTGTTTAGCCACAAAGCCTTTACCGTGTCAGAATGAGCATTGACATATTGAGCTACGGTCGGCACGTCATTAAGAGCAACATCGGCCCTTCCAAGCGATACATAATCAAGTTGATTGAAGGCATTATCGTTGGCCGAAACCATCGTGAATTTTGGTTTGGTAAGATGCTGCTGTGCATAATCACTGGTAGTCCATCCAGCGGCCAAGGCGATTGTAATGTCCGAACGGTTGAGATCGTCAAATGTCTGAAACCGGTTGTCATCCTTTTTGACAACTGCGGCGGCGATTCCAAAGTATGAATAAGGTTCCGAAAAATCAAAATCCATTGCCCGTGGAATGGTTATATAAACCGGCTCCGCGACAAAATCGAAGTTTCCTGAATCAACATCATGCTTCAATGTCTCCCAATTGAATTTGACCCATTGAACCTTTAATGGTGGATTTGCGCGCTTTGCAATTTCATTAACCAAATCAACCGAGTATCCGCTGACCTGTGTGTTCGGATCAGGATTGTTCACATTTATGATGGTGTAAGGCGGGAAGCCGCCATAGCCGACCCGTATTACTCCGGTTCTTTCAATCCGTTGAAGCGCCGTTTCCTGCGCAACAGTTCCAGATCCGCTTTGTTGAGGTGCTGCTGGTTTCCAAATGATAGCGATTGCTGCGAGGAAAATTGCGATTGCAGCCAATGCAAGTGTCCAGCTTTGAATTCTTTTTGCTCGAATTGTTGAGATGTCGTGTTTTAGTTCGCTCATATTATTTTTGGTTTACATTGTTATTTTAAGCCATTAATTCTTGCCGCCTCTTGGTAATTATAAGTATAGCATTTTTAAGCCGCCTTGGAAATGCACAGGCGGTGAAAAAAAGAGTGTAATTATTCATGGGTCAGTTCCCTATACAGTTGTATTGAACATCTTTTTGCACATTTCTTCAGAGAATTTTACCTTGTCCTGATTTTTGTTCGCTCGCAAATCTTCATCAAGCAGGATGCCGTCGTTCCAGAACTCTTCTTCAAACCGAGACGCGTCCGCTTTGATAACATCCTGCACCTGCTGTCGAAGCACATCGGCCACAGTTTTTCCCACGGCGGGAATTTCGCGCGCCATCAGGGGTAATGTGGGCAGGCTAAAACCTATTCCCACGGGAATGTCCTGATCGTGCAAGAATCTGATTTGAAGAAAATTAGAACCTTCGCTGTCGCTTGCTAATTTCCTGTCGGCAAATAAATCATAAAGCAGAACGCAAATCTTTGCGTCGTGGCCATCCGGTGGCCATTTGGAATCATTGCTGATAATGTTGACGAACCGCTTTTCATCAGAAAACGTCGAAATTAGCAATCCATGCGGTGCATTTGATTTCAAGAGAGGAAGCACTTCACGATTTAGATAATTGTCCTTCACAAATAATTCAATTTGCCCCTTACTGACACATTCAAATAATCTCGATAGGAATTCCAACCGCTTCGCGGCATCTTCGGGGCGCATTCGCCAAGCGTGGTATTTGAATTCTTTCTTCAACTGGAATAAATCGGTAAGCGGATTATTCTCATGAAACAGCCAACCAATAGCTACATGACTTGCGTAGGGAACAAGCCCAAAGAGATCTCGGCGGAATTCTGTTTGAAAGCACGGAAATGGAAAAATCGTTTTGGCCGAAAGCGCAAATTCCAGATTGATAATGGCATCGAAGGCATCGGGTTTGGTTGCGATTTGCTTGAAATTGAGTCCGAAAAGTCGTTCATGTGCCCACTGAAATGTTTGCCCAATCAATGCGCGACTAACTTTTTCAGATGAGTATTTGACCTCTGGGATGAAAACATCTTGGCTTTCTACCGCACTTGCCAGCCGTTCTGAATTCGTCAGAGCAGACAAAACATACCAAGGAACCGCAGATTTGAGTCCGACATTGTGAAATTTCCCTTTTCGCAGTGCTTCCATTGCGCGGCCAGACGGAGTGCCAGATTGTTCGCTTGTTTTTTGATCACCATCATGTAGAAACCAATTAAGACTTCGATTTAAGTCCGAGAGGTGGCTTGTATCAACGGAAGGCATTCCTTCTCCGGCCACGTTCAGCACTCGGCGAAGCAATTCACAAATAAATCCAGACTCACTTTCGTCGGAGTTAGTTGCTTGCGATCGCATTTCATCGCGCAAGCTTTTGGGAATGGTTATGGTAAGACGTTCTGGCACGTCTTTCGATGCTACACTTAATCTTTCTCTCTTTTTAGAACGCATACTTAATTGTTCATTTACTGGTCAGATTTTACACCACCTTTTCAAAACGCAACAAAAAAAACAAATAATCCCACCAACGATTTCACTTTTACTGGGCATTTTGGACTAAATTGCCTTAAAAATCACTTAAGTTTATTTTTAATTTTCATATTTAAGTTATTGAAAATAAACTTATTACAGATAAAACGAATACAAGTGTATGCAAATCTATTTGACAAAGCATCGTTGTTAATTATATTAGATTCGTAACGAATGAATGCCGGTTCATCAACAAGTAGAAATGGAAATTCGGGCGTGCAGTGCCGCTTCTCGCCAATTTCGCGCTTTCGCGTGCGGATTAACTTCCTCGCTGCGAAGCATGGCGGATTTAACACCACGCTTGAGTCGGGAGTCGGGTCATTGGATTGGCTTGATCCTCGGTGGACGGTCGGAATCGTGGAAGCGTTTTGTCCAAAGTGCGGTTTGAGAATCGTCTTTGCGCCGGAAATTTTAGACCTGCAAATATGTAAATGCCGGTGATAAGAAAATGAAAAACAGAACATTCAAAACAACTTTGTATTTCCGGGCGGCTCCTTTTTGCGCCGATGGAAGCCTTCAATTGGCTGGACGGCAGTCCTGCGCAACGCGTGCGGCGAACTCGGCACCCACGCTCCGCCCAACAAATTTCGCGACGAACTCCGCGCAAGCGAAACTTTTCTCCGCCTTGGCGGAGAAAATTAAAACGGAGCAACGGTAAAGCATAACATGTATGAATAACCTAAAAACCTGGACGAAAGTCCTCATCACCGCCGCCGCCGCCGCGACAGTGCTTGATTGTCTGCGCGGCTGGCCATGGGCAAAAAAAGTTGCCGCTGTTTTTGTAAAAAAAGATGAAAACAGGGCGTGACAACAACCGGGCGGCGGCAAACCCGCCGCCCGGCCTTAAAAACAGAGGCTCGATTCTTTCACGAATCGTCACGGTATTGTTTTTGATCGCGGTCACCATGCTCATCAAAAAGGCCGCTCAAAACGATTCCATTCGCCGCTGGCTGCGGCGCTTGTTCCCGAAATTCTTTTCTCAAACTAATGAAACAATTATTGACGTATGAAAAAAATAATTTTCCTCCTGTTACTGGTTGCACTGTCACTGTGCGCCGCCTGTTTGATAGTATATTGGGCCACTCCAGCCTTGGTCGCCACCAGCACCATGTTTAAGGGTGCCAGTCTTGCCACAAACGCACTCGGTATACCGCACTGGATTGGACTTCTTTTAGCATTCTCCTTGCTGCCCACAGGAGTAATTATGGCGGTAAGGGCATTTTCACCAAAATTCCGCCGGTGGACGGTGATCGTTTTTATCATCTTGGCGGTTGCCTACGCGCTCGTCGCGGCAACCTCCAGCGATAAATTGGTTTCCGCCGCGCATAATGCACTAATCTCCATCCAGAGATTTTGCATCCCCATTAAGTCCGCTGATCCGGCAACGGAGGCGTGGTTCTACCACGACGGAAAACCACGCCTTTTTTATACGCGTCCCGCAACGAACACATGGGCATTTTATCGGGGTGCTTATCTGGGCGCGCACGATCCAGTGACTGGTGCCGAATTGGAGCCGGTTACGCCTTCGATCCGGGAGGAATGGCAAGTTGAGCAAACAAGTAAACGTGAGACTGAAATAGCCAAGGAAAAACAAGCCACACAAGCGGCGCTTAAAGTCCAACGCCAACAACTCGAAAGCACCGAGGATTCCCTCCGTGCGGAAAAATCCGCCAGACTCCGCGACCGTGATGCGTTTATTGGCCGCTTGCTAAAACATATATGTGATAAGCAAATCGAGCTTACGGCAGCGGAGACAAATTTGCCGACTTTGCCGTTACAGCCAGTCAGCGACGCCCAACAGAAACTCGCCGCTGTGCAAGCCATGTTGATGGACGTTATGACCAACAATTCACCTATTGATTTAGCCGTTGTTCAGTCCGAGGCTGAAGCCACTACGTCAAATGTGGATTTGGCGGAAATTCAAATTCAAGCCGCGAGCGCCGCGCAGGAAAAAGCGAAACAGGTGGCGACGGACACGGCAGCAGCAAAATTAGCGGTGGAGACGAAGGAACAGCAAGACGCCGCCGAGTCCAAGAGACTCGCCGATGAACGCCAACAATCCGAACTGTCGGTGCAGAAGAACGCGGCAACAGAAAAAGAACGTCAGCAGACCTTTTCATCAGACTCGAATACGTCGCAAAACGAACTGGGAGAAAACCAATCTCAAACCCATATAGGTTTGCGAAGCAGATTTAGACATTCGCTAGGCCAAGATTCGGTTGTGACCGTGACCATGCAAAACACGACAGGTTACACACTCTATATCACTTTCTCATCTCCGAAATGGCAACATATTTGGCCGGAGGAAGGCCGTGCCTTTGTTGCAGATCCCGGTGAAACGGTCAATATCGGCTTGCGCGGTTTCCTCGGTGAGCAAATTTTTTACAAAGCGTGGGCTGCTCAAAATCCAAACCTTCAATGGAACGCCTGCGATTGCGGCGAAAATGGTCAGCCTTCACCGATAGCTATTTGTGGTGACGACGATCCACCCCTATTAAGGCTGGTCGAACAACCACAGCAATTGTCCTTCGATGGAAGGGGCTTCTGAATGAAACCGTGGCAACATCATGCAGCGAGGAGCTTGTGCCGGGTCGGTGAAACTGCTGGCCTCGCCGCCATTGGTATCGGGGCGGCTTGGGTTTGTCGTCGTTGGCTTGGCAGCGACAAACAAGCCGTGGATGCTCGACGAGGCGGTAATCCGCCCCGGACGGCTTGGAACTCATATTTATGTCGGACCGCCGGATTTGAAGGCTCGCGAGGCCGTTCTTTCGCTTAATCTCATCGGTGTTCCCACTGCCGATGTCAGTCTTGCCGAGATCGCAAGCGGCACGGACGGTTATACCCTTTTGTCGAACACATCGAAGACGTGTTGCAAAGGCAATCCCATCGCAGCGGGATGATTTTGAACAGCGACGAATTGATCGGCTTTGTGCATCTGCCATCCAGTGCCGTCCGCTCGCCGGTGTTCCAGCGGCAGACCACCAAGACCAAAGCCGCCCCAACAATTGCCCGTAATGGAATTGGCTTGCTGCTCGGAAATAACGAACACGCTGGCGAAACGGTTGAAGTGAAATTGTCGCCAGAGCAGCGCACACGTCATTGCCATATCATCGGCGTTTCCGGCACTGGCAAATCCACGCTGCTTTTTAATCTGATAAAAAATGACATTGAGAACGGCGAGGGTGTCGCCGTGTTTGACCCGCACGGTGATTTGATTAACCGAATTCTCGGAATCATTCCAGAATCACGGATCAATGACGTGGTTTTGGTTGACCCGTCCGATGAAGAATTTTCCATCGGATTCAACATTTTGTCGGCGCACAGCGAACTCGAAAAAAATCTTTTGGCCTCTGACTTGGTTGCCGTCTTTGAGCGTTTGAGCACGTCTTGGGGCGACCAGATGAATAGCGTTCTTCAAAATGCGATTCTTGCTTTCTTGGAAAGCGACCGGCGCGGGACGATTGCCGACTTGCGCCGCTTCCTGATTGAAACACCGTTTCGGAATGAATTTCTAAAATCAGTGAAAGACCTTGAGATTGTATATTACTGGCAGAAAAGTTTTCCGCATCTGTCCGGCAACAAATCCATCGGCTCGATTTTGACAAGGCTCGACACGTTGCTTGCCAAAAAACCGATCCGTCACATGGTATCGCAGCCGGAGAACCGGCTGGACTTCGCGCATATCATGGACACGGGCAAAATCTTTCTGGCAAGATTGCCGGAGGGATTGTTAGGCCGGGAAAATTCACATTTGCTTGGCTCGTTAATCGTATCGAAATTCCAGCAGATTGCCATGAGCCGCCAAGCACAGCAGATCGCGGCGCGTAAGGACTATTGGATTTATGCAGATGAATTCGCCAACTTCATCACGCCGAGCATGGCGGAGATTTTGTCGGGGGCGCGCAAATATCGCATCGGCCTGACGCTGGCGCACCATGAGTTGCACCAGTTGCAACGCAATCCCGAAGTCGCCAGCGCGGTCATGTCGCATCCGTTCACACGGATTGTTTTCAAAGTCGGCGACGATGACGCCAAAAAACTTGCCGAGGGATTTTCATACTTTGAGGCGAAAGATTTGCGGAACTTGGAGACCGGGCAGGCCGTCGTTCGCGTTGAGCGCAGCGATTTCGATTTTAATTTGTCTGTCCTGCTTCCCGCTTCACTGGACGCAAATGCAGCCGCAGCAAGACGGCAGGAAGTCATCACGGTTTCGAGAAAAAAATATGGCACGGCGCGGGCGGACGTGGAGGCGATCCTTGCAAAGTCGCGCGGGACCGTGCCAACGGTTACGCCGCCGACTTCCACGCCAGCCAAGCCGGTTGTGGAATTGCCGAAAGCTGCTGATGTTCCGAAGGCAGTAGAACCACCTGCAATCATCGAAATCAAACCGCCGGTGGTTGCGGAAATTCCGAAGGAAAAGGTTGAAGCACCCGCCGTCAAACACGAACCTCCGCGCGATTTAGGTCGGGGTGGAGCGCAGCACCAAGCTATTCAGCAGCGCATCAAACAGGCGGCGGAAGAACTCGGTTTTCGCAGCGTGATCGAAAAGCCCGTGCTGGACGGACAAGGCAGCGTGGATTTGTGGCTTGAACGCCCCGGCCAGATCATCGCGTGTGAAATTTCCATTTCAACCACGATTGACCATGAAGTTCGCAATGTCGCGAAGTGCTTGAAGGCGGGCGTTCCCAAAGTGATGGTGATTTGCCTGGACGACGAACGCTTACGGAAGATTGGCAACGCAGTTTCCGGCAGTCTCGGTTCAGAATTGGCGGCGCGGGTGGAGTATTTCCAGCCCGACCAATTCGTTGCCTATCTAAAAACAATCCCTGCGGAAATTCCCAAAGAGCAAACCACCGTGCGGCGCGGGTATAAAATCAAACGGGTGATTTTAGAAATTTCAATGGAGCAGCAAAAAGAAAAGGAAGCCTCTGCCATCCGTGCGATTGCCGATTACATGCGAAAATAGCGGCTATTTTTCTTCCATTAAAAATACCGGGCCTCTGATTTTGAATTTTGAATACGCTTCAATCATCCGTATCCGTAATTTGACGAGGCTTCGATCAAATGTTTCTTCCGCATTGAAGATGGAGGTCTGTGACACCTTCATATCCCGCGCGGCTTGAGCGCGGGTCGTGCTTGCCTGTCTGCGAAACATCTTGGCATGCACGGCCAGATCATTTTCCTGCATGGTTGTTGGTTTTTTCGACATAAAGAAACCGTAGCAGATATATCCAACTTGGCTACATATTTATCTTGCAATGCAGTTACGTTTTCGGGTATGAAGTAGTATATGAGGGAAAATAGTGCCTTGAAAAAACGTGTCGGCATCTGGATTCGGGTTTCAACCGAAGACCAAGCCCAGGGCGACAGCCCCGAACACCACGAGCAGCGCGCCCGCGAATACGCCAAGTTCAACGATTGGACGGTTGCGGAAGTGTATGACCTTGCTGGCGTGTCCGGCAAAACCGTCATGGAAAACTCCGAAGCCAAGCGGATGATTGCCGACGTGAAGCGCGGCCACATTTCCGGCCTCATTTTTTCCAAGCTCGCCCGTCTTGCCAGAAACACCAAGGAGCTTTTGGAATTCGCTGATTTCTTCCGGCTGCACAATGCCGATATGGTTTCGTTACAGGAAAAAATTGATACATCGTCGCCCGCCGGACGCCTTTTCTACACCATGATTGCGGCAATGGCGCAGTGGGAACGCGAGGAAACGGTTGATCGTGTGAAAGCTTCGATTGCCGTTCGAGCCAAAAACGGCAGTCCGCTCGGTGGCCCCGCTTCGTTTGGGTATGAATGGAAAGACAAAAAACTGATACCCCATCCCAAGGAAGGCCCTGTCAGGAAACTCATGTATGAGCTTTTCTTGAAGCACCGCCGCAAAAAGACCGTTTTGCGGCTTTTGAACGATGCTGGCTACCGCACCCGCAAAGGCGCGCATTTCACAAGCAAGACCGTCACGCGGTTGCTTCAAGACCCGACGGCCAAAGGCATCCACCGGGGCAATTACACCACCCGCAACGGACAGACCAATCAATGTGCCATGAAGCCGGAAAGCGAATGGTATTTGCATGAAGTTGCACCGCTCGTCAGCGAGCAGATTTGGGATGAATGCAACAAGCTCATTGACGAATCTTACAGCAAACAAAAGCGTCCCGCGCAAAAACCAGTGCATATTTTCTCCGGCGTTCTCCATTGCGAATGCGGCCAGAAAATGTATGTGCCGTCAAACAGCCCGAAATACATCTGCCGGGGTTGCCGCAACAAAATCACCATTGTCGACCTCGACGGGATTTTTTGCGAGGAAATCAAAGGCTATTCGCTTTCGCCCGACGCCATCGCCAATTATTTGAAAAGTTCCGACGAAACCGCCAACGGGAAAGAACGTCTCATTCCCGCGCAGCGGGAAGAATTGCAGCGCGTTCAGAAAGAAATGCAACGCACCTACGATTTGTATCAGCAGGAAAAACTGGACGCCGATGGATTCAGCAAATTCTACACCCCGCTTGTGGAGCGACAGAAACAGCTTGTGGCGGAGATTCCCCGCTTGGAAGCGGAAGTGGACATTCTCAAAGTGAACACGCTGTCAGCCGAGGAAATCGCGTTGCAAGCGAGCAACCTTTACGACCACTGGCAGACGATGCAGCCCGCAGAGAAGCGGGAAATCATTGAAATAATCACCGACAAAATCATCGTCGGCAAAGACGAAATCACCATAAACCTCTCCTATTCGCCATCTTGTAAAGATATGGCAAAAGGGGCGCGGAAGGGGTGGGATTCGAACCCACGGTAGAGTTGCCCCTACTCCTGATTTCGAGTCAGGTGCCTTTAACCACTCAGCCACCCTTCCGTTATGTTGATTTGATTGCCTAAAATGCTGGTTTGCACATTTTGCAACATGCGTTTTCTATACTGCTATCCTATACTATATGCATGAAGACCAATTCATCAGATAATACAGAACTGCGTTGGCAAAAAAACGCCCTTGGCGAACCTGGTCCGCCACGTTCAATCAAGCAACTATTATGCGCGAATCCGCGTTCGCGGCAAGCTGATTTGGAAATCACTTAAAACCCGGGATTATGCACTTCACAAAGACAGGCTGAAAAACAGTCCTGTTTGACCGCTCGCGCCTGATTTCTCACTTTTTGCGCTTGGCGTTTTTCTTTGGCTTGGACGGCTTGATCTGTGACACGCGGCGCATGATGTCGTCAAAGCCCATGTCGAGATACATTCCGCCAGTCTGTTTTTGTTGCTTCGTTTTCACTTCGGTTCTGGAATCCCGTAACGCTGCCGGATGTTGAACATGGCGAGTTTTATTTCGTTACGGTGAAGTTGAATAGCTTCCATTTCCGGCCTGATTTTGTCACTATAATCAATGCCTAATTGGTTAAATTGCTGCATGGTGATTTTCTTCGCCTGCAACTGCAAGACCAACGATTTTTGATTCAATTGCGAGGCGGCAAGTATTTCCTTTTCTCTCACGTCCAACGCGGCCAGTTGGTTTGAAAATGTGTTCAATCCGGCCATGACCATTTCCCTAGTGACGACTGGCTTGACGACGGCCTGAAGTTTTTTTGGAGCGGAATTTGTCGAAACGAGATTAGTGTTCGTTTGCGCGGATGAAACCAGCGCGGCGAACACGGCGGCGATCAAAACGAGTTTCGTTTTCACTTTACTTGCCGCGAATTTACCACTTTTCTTTCCTCATCAATAGCAAAAAGTCAAAACCTGCCAAAACGCGAAATCCAAAACTGCCCGGACGAATTGAAGAATTGACGGCGAAAGATATTGAATCTGCTATTGGCCTCGCAAGGCTAGGGGTGCAATTGACTCATATTCAACAATTACTTCAAAGATATTATTTGGCAAAGTTCGATTGTGATATGGCAAAATCTGGCAAGCGCGGAGAAATTTCGCTACTGATGGAACGGGATTCTGGTAATATCTGGGACGATGTCGCGATAGGTGTCCATAATTCTTTCATGCAACATTATGCTGCGACTAACTTGGAAGAATTGTGTCAAATTTTTGAAAAGTCTGTTATCGGCGGGGATGCAAAGAAGATTGTCGAGATTGGCCGTGGGATTGAATTTTTAAGGACAATTGCAACTAAAGAATCAAAAGGCGAAGGAAAGGGCGACCGTTACCGAACGGAAATTTTATATTGGAAAAACATCTTGGATAAAAGACGAGAAAAATGGCCGATCCGAAAACTGGCTGAAAAGATTGGATGGCCGATGGAAGATTCAATAAACGGATTTTCTAAACTTCGCAGAATGGCTGAAAAATTGAATTTTCCTTTGGAGCTTCAACACAGATAAGACCTTTAGCAATAGCTTATCCAAGTCACCGTCACGCGGAACTATGGTTTGACGGCGGAGGATAAATCCAACGAACTGCTCTGGCACATGCTCCTCGCGGTGGTGAGCGTGTCGTTTTTGATCCTGCTCGTCCTGGGCTGGCGCGAATCAATCATCGTGATGCTGGCAATTCCCGCGACGCTCGCGCTGACACTGCTCGTTTTTTATCTCTACGGTTTTACATTGAATCGCATCACGCTGTTCGCGTTGATTTTTTCCATTGGCATCCTCGTGGACGACGCAATCGTTGTGGTTGAAAATATCGTGCGCCATTTTCATCTGCCGCAAAACAAAGACCGCAGTCGGGCGGTCGTCGCCATCGAAGCCGTTGGCGAAGTCGGCAACCCAACCATTCTCGCCACGTTCGCAGTGATCGCCGCCGTGCTGCCGATGGCGTTCGTTGGCGGGCTGATGGGGCCATATATGCGGCCGATTCCGATTGGCGCAAGCGCCGCGATGTTTTTCTCGCTGGCAATTTCCTTCATCGTCACGCCGTGGGCGGCCATTCGCATTCTGCAATGGCGGAGGAAAATTCATACAACAGACAACCACACGCCGGATCACGAATCTTCCAGTGAGAATTTCTTTGGCCGAATGTATCGCGGGCTGATGACGCCGCTGATTGCCAGCGCGAAACGGCGTTATCAATTTCTGGCCGCGCTCGTCGTGCTGCTGCTCGTCTCCATGTCGCTGGTCTATGTTGGCTGGGTGAAGGTGAAGATGCTGCCGTTCGACAACAAGAGCGAATTTCAGATTATCCTGAACATGCCGGAAGGCAGTTCGCTCGAACGCACGGCACAATGCGCGCGTGAAATTGCCGCCTCCGTCCGCACTGAACCAGAGGTGACGGATTATGAGATTTATGCGGGCGTATCGTCGCCGTTCAATTTCAACGGCCTCGTGCGCCACTACTTCATGCGGCGTGGCGCGAATGTGGCGGATTTGCAGATCAATCTAGTGCCGAAAAACGAGCGCAAGGCGCAGAGCCACGACATCGCCAAGCGGGTGCGTCCGCGCGTGGCGGAGATTGCCACAAAATTTGGCGCGCGCGTGGCCGTGGCCGAAGTGCCGCCCGGCCCGCCTGTGTTGCAAACCTTGGTCGCTGAAATTTACGGTCCGACCGAGGAAAACCGCCTGAAGATGGCGCAAAAGGTAATTGATATTTTCCACAACACGCCCGGCGTCGTGGACACGGACTGGTATATCGAGGCCGACCAACCGAAAGTCGAATTCGTGATTGATAAGGAAAAAGCGGCGCTGAACGGCATCAGCGCAGAAACGATTTCGCAAACACTTAAAATCGCCGTGGGCGGCGAGTCGGTGGATTTGCTGCACGTTCCACGCGAGAAGGAGGACGTGAATATCGTTTTGCAATTGCCGCTCGCCAGCCGCAGCAACCCGGAAGAATTGCTCGCGCTTCGCGTGCGTTCCGGCGACGCCAATGCCTTGCCCGAACCGTCCATCGCCAGTGCCGCCGCGCCACTCGTGCCGTTGCGTGAACTCGTGAAGGTGAAACAGACCATCACTGACAAGAGCATATACCACAAGAATCTCATGCCGGTCACTTACGTCATCGGTGACGTGGCGGGCGTGGTGGAAAGCCCGGTGTATGCCATTCTGAAAATGAATCAGGCTTTGGAAAAGCTAGACACGCGAGAATTCGGTGGCGACGGTTCGCCACTAAAAATTTACAACGCTGTCCTGCCGTTCTCTGACCAGCAGCCCTCAATGAAATGGGATGGCGAATGGCACATCACCATCGAAGTGTTCCGCGATCTCGGTCTCGCCTTCGCCGCCGTGCTGGTGCTGATTTACGTTTTGATGGTCGGCTGGTTCAAGTCGTTCCTCACGCCGATGATTGTGATGCCATCGCGCTGTTTCTGGCCATCTCAAAAGCCGGACAGATTTCTGCCAAGGACGCGACCGGGTATCTGAAAAACGGCGCGCTGGTGATTGATGTCCGCACGCCGGGCGAATTCAACTCCGGTCATCTGACCAACGCCATCAACATCCCGCTGGATGAAATTGAATCCACCCTGCCAAAACGCGTGACGGACAAAAGCCATGTGCTATTGTTGCATTGCGCCAGCGGGATGCGCAGCGGAACAGCGCAGAAAAAATTGAACAGCTTGGGCTACACGAACGCCTTCAACCTCGGCTCCTATGGCCGCGCGAAAAGTGTTTTGCAACAGAAGCCATAAGTTTTGGCTGCATTCGCCCCGCCGATGCAGGCGGACTGAAAAGGTCAGATCGAAAATTACCCGGGTTGGTCTGTCTGTGCGTTCGCGGATTGCGTTTTCGTTGTTTTTCACTTAACCGGGTTGACATCGCAGCGCGGCTCGTCAGCATAAAAGGTGTAGCAGGCGACAACGCCACTTCTGAAAATTAAAAATTTCCCGGTGCTGACCAGTCCACTGGAAGCTCCCATGAAACTGACGGTGTATTCATGTCGAGTTGTGTCCAGATTCCGGCGCGAACAGAAGTTTTAAATCTGGCTTCGGCTACGCCCTGCAATAGCGCGGCCAAAAAATCCTTAACGACATCGCCAAAGAAATACCCATTAAATTGCCTGCAATTGTTTTTTTCCATCTTTGGACAACTGGAACGATTTTGGTTGCAAAACGAGAAGCTACCAAGTGCTCGCTAAAGACCAGCCGCGAATCGCGAGTGATGTGCAATGACCCACGCTGGCAAAAAATGCCCGCAGCAAATCTTGTCTGCATACGTTCAATCAGGGAACTATTATGCGCGAATTCGTGTGCGCGGCAAGCTTATCAGGAAGTCGCTCTGGACCGACCGAATCAGCGTCGCCAAATTGAGTTTGGCAGATTCCAGATTTATCCTCGGGGGCGGCGACAAATTGCGGTTGCGCGAGGAGGTTGCAGCCATTGTCGCCAAAAAGAATTCTGTAATTTTTGTTAATTCTGTCTCAACATTCGGCCATGTCGCTCCTGAACGAAATTGAACCGCTCAAACAAACCGCACTCGCAGAATTAAAATCTGCGCCCGACCTCGCCGCGCTGGAACAAACCAAGGGCGTGTGGACCGGGCCGAACGGCAAGTTCACCGCGCTGATGAAACAGCTCGGCACGCTCTCCAAGGAAGAAAAGCCCGCCGCCGGCAAACTCATCAACGCCGCCAAGCAGGAACTCGAAGCCGCGCTTGTCGCGCGCCGCGAGGAGTTGGAACTGAAAGCCGCGCTGCCGAAAGAGCCGACCGATTTCACGCTGCCCGGACGCCGCCGCGCGCTCGGCAAATTGCATCCGCTCACGCAGGTCACCGACGACATCGTCCGGGCGTTTCGTAAAATTGGTTTCGCCGTGGCCGACGGGCCGGAGATCGAGGATGAGTATCATTGCTTCGACGCGCTCAACACGCCCGCCGACCATCCCGCGCGCGATAGCCAGGACACGTTTTATCTCAATACCACCGACAAGCGACTGCTCCGCACACACACCAGTTCCGTGCAGATTCGCGTGATGGAGAAGCAGCAGCCGCCCGTGCGCATCATCATTCCCGGCCGCGTGTATCGCCGCGACAACGCCGATGCCACGCACAATCCGACCTTCCATCAGATCGAGGGGCTTTACGTTGATAAAAATGTGACCGTTGGTGATTTGAAAGGCACAGTTGAATTTGTTTTCAAAGAACTCATGGGCAGCGACGTGAAGATCCGTTTCCGTCCGCATTATTTCAGCTACACAGAGCCGAGCTACGAGATTGATTTCACCAACGCGCTCGTCAAGAAGATGGGCAAGGACTGGCTGGAAATCGCCGGCTGCGGCATGGTGCATCCGCAGGTGTTCGAGAACGTCGGCTATGATCCTGAAGTCTGGACCGGCTGGGCGTTCGGCTTCGGCATCGAACGCATCGCCATGCTCCGCTACGGCATCAACGACATCCGCCTCTTCTACGAAAACGACGTGCGGTTCTTGAAACAGTTTTAATTTATGTGGCGACAAAAAATTAAAAACTATCGTGGGCGACGTTTGACAAATGAAAAAAAACGATTGCCGCTGTTTTTGCCCAGGCGATTAGCAATTATAGCGAAGAATCTTTTTGCGCCGGTTGGTATAGCGGAATTGAACATCAACTATGGGAACGAATTGTCGCGCGCAAACCGGACGCTTACGAACGCGCGGTGAAAAAACTTTATGCCGCCGCTAAAAAAGAAAGGCGCGATTGGGGAAAACCAACCGATGAATTTATTATCGGATTAAAATTATTGGCGCAACGCTTTCAGGTTTGGATTTATTACAAAAAAGGCGAAACCGCGATTCATCTCAAAGACTGGCTACCGATCCATGGGCAATGGCGTGAAAATCGAAAACAGCAGCGGCCGAGTTTGGAAGAAGTTTGGAAATGGATTCACCAGCTATTTCCATTTTTGAAATCCAAAAGGCCGGTTCGGATACCGCCGATGCCCAAGCTCCGTTAGGAGCGAAACCTTTGTAGAAACGAAACCAGATAAATTTTTAAGCTCCGTCAGGAGCGACATCGAAAACGAATGAACAACGCCGATCAAAAAATTATGGTTAGCGGAATATGCCGCCCTCGATGAGCGTCGTGAGCGGATACAGCCGCGAACCGGCGCCGCCGGCGAGGATGATGCCTTTCATTTGCGTGAAGCGTAAAGATTCTGCGCGGAAATGGAAATGCGAAACTCAACTCAAGAAAATTACCGCACAACGACGCGGAAGGAGCTTTTCAATGCTTGCGACTGCCCCCTTTCATTTCGGCTTGAAGTTAGCTCTCCGCTCCGCCTTAATAAGCGGAGGCCAAAAGCCATGACAACTCCAGTTTTACCAATTGCCAAATTGTTTCAGGCGTGTGAGCCGAACGAGTCTTTGCCGCCCGACGATAATCGTTATGTGAACTTCGATTCGGCGCGAGGTGACAGCCCGGCTCCGTCTTACGCCCGCAGTTTGCGGCGATCTGACCCGGCCAAGCCAGAAATCAAACTGCTTGCTGGTCATCGCGGTATTGGCAAAACCAGCGAACTCCTGCGCCTGAAGAAATTTCTGGAAGAGCCAGCCTCTGACGAGACGCCCTATCCGCCCTTCAAGGTGATTTTCTTTGATGTCAACGACTCGCTGGATGTTAACGACCTTGATTTTCCAGACCTGTTGGTTTTGATCGCGGGGGAAATACAAAAGCAGCTCAAAGACGCAGCTATTCCAGGATTCACCGCCGTTTCGCAATATGTGCAACGAGTCTGGGATGATGTAAAGACAACGCTGGGTTCAGAAGTTGAGTTGAAAGGAGCCGAAGCGGAAATTCCATTTGGGAAATTAGCCGTCGAATTCAAAAATCGTCCCACTGCCCGTCAGTCATTACGAGCCGCCATCGAAAAATATAACACCAGCTTGTTGGCAGCGGTCAACGCGCTGCTCATGGATGCAAACGTCGCGATTCGAAAGAGCAATGTTGGCAGCGGACTCGTCCTGCTGATTGATGGTCTCGACAAGATTACTCTTCGTCCGTTGGACGATGGCAAGAGCAATACCCATATCCGGCTCTTTTGTGACCGCGCCGACCAGCTTGCGGGCTTGACGGCTCACACCGTCTACACCGTTCCCATTTCGCTTGTCTATTCTCCTAGTGCCGCCCAGTTAGCCCAGACATTCGGAGCGCACACACAACCAATGTCCATGATCTGTTTACGCGGACATAATAAGTCTGAACCGACAGCGGCAACCGAGGGAATGAAAAAGATGTGGGAAATGTTGGAAAAGCGCTGTGCTTTCGCGGGCGTGAACATTAGGGAAGTTTTTGACAAGCCCGATACGGCACATTATCTCTGTCGCATGACGGGCGGACACCCCCGGCACTTGATGATGTTCATGCAGGCGGCCATCAATGCTGTGGACAAATTTCCCATCACCAAGGAAGCAGCGCACAAGGCCGTCAACAATTATGCCAATAGCCTGCTCCGCGAAATCCCGGACGCTTTCTGGCCATCGCTCCGCAAATTTGAAGTCCCGCAGTCTGACATTCCAAAAGATGAGGCACATCAGCAGATGCTTTTTTACCTCCACGTCTTTGAATACATGAACGGCGCACCGTGGTATGAAGTGAACCCCGTCATCCGTGACCTCCCTAAATTCAAACACCCAGAAAATTAAGACTGGCTCGACGGCGGCTGAAGCTCTGCGCTCACTCCGGCGTGGACTGACTCGTGCCGGTGGCTTCGCTTTGTATATTGCCGTGGTGAAAACGCCGGCGCAGCGCAATCAGTTTATCACGCTTCTAAGTGAAGCTATGCCAACTGCAAAACTACAGACTGTCACCATCACATCGGGAGCCAACGATGTGCTGGATGAAATCCACAAACAGCTTGGCAGCATAATTTCCGGTCCTGTCATGATTGTTGGACTGGAAGATGTGCTTTCGTCGGACACTGAAAAGCATCCCATTCTTAATGCCTTGAACCTGCGCCGTCCTGACTGGCCGCAATTGGTGCCGCAGCCCGTCGTCTTGTGGATACCTGAACACCTTCTGCCTATTCTTGCACGCTCTACGCCAGATTTTTTGGACTGGCGCAGTGATACTCTCCATTTCCCTGATATTGAAACGGCACAGCTTCAAGTTTTGCGCTCAAGCATTTGGGAAAGTGGCTTTGACACTCGAATGTCTGCTGCCGCTAGAATTGAACGCATCAAAGAGTTGGAAGCACGCGTGACCTCAAACGAACATAGCCGCGATCCCGTCATCCGCTCGACTGTTGCCAACTGGCTTAACGAACTGGGGGCGCATTTATTCTTGCTAGGAAAAATGCAGGAAGCTCGCAACTGTTTTGAAAAAAATCTTTCTTTCTCCCGCGAGATTGGCAACCGACGCGGGGAAGGCGCTGCCCTCGGCAATCTTGGCTCTGCCTACTTCTCCTTGGGTGACACACGCAAGTCCGTTGAGTTTTATGAGCAATCACTCGCGATTGCCCGTGAGACTGGCAACCGGCGTGGGGAAAGCGACGCCCTCGGCGGTCTCGGCAACACCTACGCAATCTTGGGCAATGCACACAAAGCTATAGAATTTTATGAGCAGTCTTTGGTGATGACGCGAGAAATCGCTGACCGACGCGGAGAAGGTGCTGATCTCGGCAATCTTGGCAATGTTTACAAAGACTTGGGCGAGACGCGCAAGGCCATTGAGCTTTATGGGCAAGCACTGACGATTGGTCGTGAAATTGGTGACCGACAAGGTGAGGCTCATGCAATCGGCAATCTCGGCAATGCCTATGAAACCTTGGGTGAACTGCATAAAAGTGTCGAGTTTTACGAGCAAGCCCTCGCGATTTACCGTAAAATTGGTGATCGCCGTGGAGAAGGTGCCACCCTCAATCGGCTTGGTAATGCTTTCTTACTACTTGATGACGCGCATAAAGCCCTTGAATGTCATGAACAGCATTTAATTTTTGCCCGCGAAATAGGAGACCAAAGAGCAGAAGGTAATGGCTTATGGAATTCCGCGCTGGCGTTGGATAGACTAGGTGAACGAGCAAAGGCTATCGCTCGCGCTGAAGCCGCGCTTAAAATTCGCGAAGCCATAGGAGACCCCAATGCTGCCAAAGTTCGTGTTCAGTTGGCGGAGTGGCGCGGTCAAGCGGAACCGTTTTGGATAAAGGTAGGGTAGCGATGTCCCAGCAAAGCGCCGCATTTTTCCATCGCGCTAAAATAAATATCTAGTTTCTGCCGATGCAGCAAATTCAACCCGCCACCGCGCCAGCAATCGCGGCTTTCTGGTTGAAGACCAGTTTGTCGCCTTCGCGCGTGACCTGGATCGGTTCGACTTCCTGCAATGCGCCCTTGAGGATTTCCTCGGCGAGCGGGTCTTCGAGAAAACGTTCCACCGCGCGGCGCATCGGGCGCGCGCCGAATTCGGGGTCGTAGCCTTTATCGACGAGAAATTCCTTCGCCTTTTCGTCCAGCGCGAGGTGTAGGCTCTTGTGACGCAGACGCGCCAGAACTTTTTCGACTTCGAGATCGAGAATCTGGATCAAGTCCGGCTTCGTGAACGAGCGGAACACAATCACGTCGTCGAGCCGGTTCAAGAATTCCGGGCGAAAAGTTTTTTTCGCCTCGTCCAAAGTCCGTTCGCGCATCTTTTCGTAAGTGTGCAGGTCGGTGATCGGCGAGAAGCCGAGCGTGGACGAGCGTTTGATCACGTCCGAGCCGACGTTTGAGGTCATCAGGATGATCGTGTTGCGGAAATTGATGACGCGCCCCATGTTGTCCGTCAATTTTCCGTCCTCGAGAATCTGCAACAGCAAATTCCAGACATCGGGATGCGCCTTTTCAATCTCGTCGAACAGCACGACGGAATACGGATTGCGCCGGACTTTTTCCGTGAGCTGTCCGCCTTCCTCGTAACCGACGTAGCCCGGCGGCGAACCGATGAGCCGCGAGACGTTGAATTTTTCCATGTATTCGCTCATGTCCAGATGGATGAGCGATTTCGCGTCGCCGAACATATTTTCCGCGAGCGTGCGCGCCAGAAGCGTCTTGCCGACGCCGGTCGGGCCGAGCAAAAGAAAAGTTCCGATCGGGCGCTTCGGGTCTTTCAAATCCGCGCGCGAACGGCGCAAGGCTTTGCAAATGGCCGAAACAGCCTCGCGCTGGCCGACGACGACTTTTTCCATTTCATTTTCAACCGTGAGCAGTCGCGCCATTTCGTCCTGGCCCATGCGCTTGAGCGGCACACCCGTCCATTTCGCGACGACGTGCAGAATTTCTTCCTCGTCCACGACAATGCGTTTTTCCTCGCGCTTCGTGCGCCAGTCGCGCAAAACGGTTTCGAGTTTTTCCTTCGCGTGTTTTTCCTTGTCGCGCATCTGCGCCGCGCCTTCGAAATCCTGATCCTTGATGGCTTTTTCTTTTTTGCCCTTGATCTCCTCGATCTCGGCTTCGAGCGTTTTGAATTCCGGCGGGCGCGTCATCGTGCCGATGCGCGCGCGCGAACCGGCTTCGTCCAAAACGTCAATCGCCTTGTCCGGCAAAAACCGGTCCGTGATGTAACGGTCGGAAAGTTTCACGGAAGCCTCGACCGCCGCGTCGGTGAACTCGGCGTGATGATGCTCCTCGTATTTGTGGCGAAGGCCTTTCAAAATCTCAATCGCGTCTTCAGTCGAAGGCGCATCCACTTTCACTGATTGAAAGCGGCGTTCGAGTGCGGCGTCTTTCTCGATGTATTTGCGATACTCGTTCAACGTCGTCGCGCCGACGCACTGCATCTCGCCGCGCGAAAGCGCGGGCTTGATGATGTTGCTCGCGTCCATCGTGCCTTCCGCAGAACCCGCGCCAACAATCGTGTGCAATTCGTCAATGAACAGGATGATATTTTTCGCGCGACGGATTTCGTCCATCACGGCTTTGATGCGCTCCTCAAACTGTCCGCGATATTTTGTTCCGGCAACCATCAGCGCCAAGTCGAGCGTGATGACGCGCTTGTTCAATAAAATTTCCGGCACGTTGCCCTTCGCGATTTCCTGCGCGAGTCCTTCGACGATGGCCGTTTTGCCAACGCCAGCTTCGCCGAGCAAAACTGGATTATTCTTCGTGCGACGGCAAAGAATCTGGATCACGCGCTCGATTTCATTTTTGCGGCCGATGACCGGATCCATGTCGCCCTTGCGCGCGATTTCCGTCAAGTCGCGGCCAAAAGCCTTAAGTGCTGGCGTTTTGACTTCGCCTTTTTTTTCTCCGCCCGCCGGAGCTTTTTCGCCGGATTGCGGAATCGAGGATTCCTCGGCGGCAAAATTCGGGTCAAGCTCCTTCAAAGTCCTATTGCGGCATTCCTCAATGTCCACGTCGAGATTTTTCAAGACCTTCGCGGCGATGCCGTCGCCCTCGCGCAGCAGCCCGAGCAAAATGTGTTCCGTGCCGACGTAAGTGTGGTTGAGCGCCTTGGCCTCCTTCGACGCGAGCGCGAGGACTTTTTTCACGCGTGGCGTGTAGGGAACGTTGCCGATCATTTTTTGATCCGGGCCGGTGCCGGTCTGCTTCTCGACTTCCATGCGGACAGTTTCGAGATCAATGCCCATGCCCTGCAAAACATTCACGGCCACGCCCTGGCCCAATTTGATGAGGCCGAGCAGAATATGCTCCGTGCCGAGATAATTATGATTGAAGCGGTCGGCTTCCTTGCGCGCGAGCGCGAGCACCTGCTGCGCGCGCGGCGTGAAATTGCTCATGGATTCGTCACTCATACTGGAAACATAATGCTATGACTTTGGCGATTTGTCCAATGCGATTGAAAAATGCAACTCACGTTGGCGAAAACAACATTCTTGACTTTATTAAATTATGTGCAAAAATTTGCACATGAACACGATTACGGTTTCCATCGGTGCCGGGCGCACCGACCTTTGCAAGCTGATTGAAAAGGTCGAGGCGGGCGCGCGCGTCATCCTGACCAATCACGGGCAGCCCAAGGCCGTCATTTCCGCCTATCGCGAATCGGGCAAACCGTGGCGCGTGGAAACGCCGGACAATCCGAAGCTTTACGGCGACCTGCAATCTCCCGTCATGGACGACTGGAAATGAAAATTCTGGCCGACACGAATTTGTTTGTGAAGTTCTGCCGCCGGTTGCCGCTGCCGAAGGAAGTGGAAAAAGTTTTGGCGGACGAAAAAACCGAGCGCTGCCTTTCGCCGATTTCCGTCGTTGAAATTTTCCGGCTGTGGAAAAACGGCGACATTCCCGCCAATCCCGACACATGGCTCGACCTCGCGCTGCCGTCGTGGACGGTGCTGCCGGTCACGGTGCCGATTGCGCGGCTCTCGGTTTTGTGGCCGTGGGAACACAAAGACCCCGCCGACCGGATTTTGGCGGCGACGGCGGAATTCGAGGGAATCGCCTTGTGGCACACGGACACGGTGCTCAAAAAACTCACCGGCTTTCCCCAGCGCTATTTCGTGAACGCGGCCTGAATCAAATTCCGCTCGACAGGGAATTTTCTTGGGTGCAGAGTAAAAATTGTGAAAACGAACGGGATGGAAATTCACTAGGCATTTACCATGCGCGTTAGAAAAGCGACAAATACTGACCTCGACGCATTGCTCGCGCTAAATGCGTTTGTTCAGCAACAACACGCTGATTCGTTGCCTCAACTTTTTAAGACTCCTGCGAAATCTCAACAAACAAGAAAAGCATTTAAGGATTTTGTTTCTGATGCAGACAGCCTCGTGTTTTTAGCTGAAGAGTCCGAACCCGCAGGTTATCTTTTTGCGCAATTCCAGAATCGTCCAGCAAGTTCGGTGCGTTTTAAGTTACGATTGTTATACATTCAGCACATGGTAGTCGCGCCGAAGTTTAGGCGGCGAGGTGTAGCTACATTGTTGCTGTCTGCCGCGTTTGATGCTGCCCGAAGCAAAAGAATTAGACGGGTGGAACTTGATGTCTGGTCATTTAATTCCAAGGCCAAAACTTTTTATGCGAAACGCGGATTCAAAGTGTTCAACGAAAAGTTGGCAATTACAATGGACGAAACTTAACTTTTAATTCGCCGAACTCGGCGGAATTTTGACGACTGGCCGGCTTACGTTCTTCAACCGTTCGCGCACCATATCGGCGCGGATCAAATCGCGTTCCTCGGCGGTCAGCTTGTCCGAAAGTTTTTTCTGCAAGTGCGCCGGTTGCGTGACCAGAAATAATTCATCCACCAGCGACCGTTCCGCGCCCGGAAACAATCCCATGTCCACGCCCAGCCGCATGAGCGAGAGCAGGTTCATCGTCTCCTTCGACGAAATGCTGTGCGCGTTCGCCAGGATGCCGTATGCGCGCCCGATGTGGTTGAAGACCACCTTCGTCTTTTTTTCCAGCAACGTCTGCCGCGCGTTCTCCTCGTGCTCGATGATCTGCGACAAAACTTTTTCCAGCCGCTCGACGATGGCCGGTTCGTTTTCGCCGAGCGTCATCTGGTTCGAGACCTGAAAAACATTTCCGAGCGCCTCCGTGCCTTCGCCGTAAAGTCCGCGCACGGCCAGGCCGAGCTTGTTGACGGATTGGATGATGGGATTGATCTGCTCGCCGAGAACGAGTCCGGGCAGATGGAGCATCGCGCTGACGCGGATGCCCGTGCCGAGATTCGTCGGGCAGGCGGTCAGATAGCCGAGGTCGCCGTCGAAGGCATAATCCAGTTTTTTCTCCAGCTCGGAATCCAGATGGTCAATCGCGTTCCACGCCTGCTTCAATTGCAAGCCCGGACGCAACGCTTGCATCCGCAGATGATCTTCCTCGTTGATCATCACGCAGAATGTTTCCTCGCGGTTCAAGACGAGGCCGCTGCCGGAACTTTTCGCGGCGTGTTCGCGGCTGATGAGATGCCGCTCGACCAGAATCTGTTTGTCGAGCGCGCCGAGATTATCCATCGCCTCGGAAAAAGCGTCCTTCATCTCCGGCAAGCTTTCGACGGCGGGACGGATTGTCTCCAAAATTTTCACGCGTTCCGGTTTTTTCGCCCAGCCGGGAAACGCCGCGTCCTTCAGATTGCGCGCCAGCCGCACGCGACTCGACATGACGATGCGGTCGTGCGGCCCGTGACGACGCGCGGTCTCGGCGGGAGAAACCAGAAATTCGTGCAGGTCTTTCATTTCGAATTACCCTCACCCTGTCCCTCTCCCGTCGGACGGGAGAGGGAAAAGCAGTCGGCTGTTTTGTTATTTGCGAATAATCCCCTCGCAAACCCCGACTCACCACATTTCAAAAAAGCGGCGAACGATTCTCCCTCGCCCATCAGATGGGAGAGGGCCGGGGTGAGGGAAAAATTAAATTTCATTTTCAAAATCATTTCAACGGCGAAACAGGAGCGCGCGGAGTCAGTTGTTTCAGTTCATCGCGCAACAGCGCCGCTTCCTCGAAATTTTCCGATTCAATCGCCTTGTTCAATTTTTTCTGCAACGTCTTGAGCCGGTCGGAATTTTCCCGCGACACGCGCAACGCCTCCGGCGCCTTGCCCGTGTGCCGCGTGCCTTTGTGCATCGTCTTGAGCAGGCCGCCCAGGCCTTCCGCGAACGTCTTGTAACATTCCGGGCAGCCGAGCCGGCCGGACTTCTTGAAATCCGCCTGCGAAAAACCGCAGCGCGGGCATTTCAGATCCGTGCCGACGGCCTGCTCGACTTCCTGTGCCGCGCCGAGGCCGAGCATGATGTCCGCCAGCGCGAAGCCCGACGGGTCGTTGACGCCCTTGGTTTTGGCGCAACCCTCGCACAAATCCAGCTTCTGCATCTTGTCGTCCACGATCTGGGTCAGATGCACCGTGGCCGGCTTTTCTTTGCAAATGGAACACTGCATTTTTGAAAATGTGATTCGTTAAATCGTTGAATTGTTAAATCGAAACGGACGCCGTCGGTGAATTATTTTTATGTAGAAATAATTTCCGCACGTCGCCCCGCATCAAAACCAAAAACATCCAAGCTGCAATTGCAATGTAACTAATCATAACCAAAATCACCAAGAACAGCGGGACGATTGCATGAGGACGGTCATCAATCAAAATGGATGGAAACTGAAAAACAATTCTATCTGAATTGAAAATCGCCCAAAAAGTCATCGGCAACGCGAACAATAAAAATGAACCAAACATAAAAAGACAATACCAACGCGCATAACGCCAAAATTTCAACAAACCGAACCCGGCAATCATGGTGAAAAGATTCCAACTGGGAGCAAGTGCAAGGCCGTGAGTCCGCATACAATCCGCCACGATGCCGGACAGTCCCATAAAAAAAACCAGAACCGCAACAACAGTTAATGCAATTGGCCGTTTCATAATTCTTTCTACAGTTTTGTCCGCGTTTGCAATTTCCGATTCAACGATTCAACGATTTAACCATTCACGTTTCACACAATCGGCTCGCCGGAGACTTTCGTCAAGGGAGGTAATCGGCCACGAGCTTGCGCGTGAGCGCGCCCGGCTTGCCGCTGCCGCGCCCGGTTGTATAAAATGTTCCCATACGGTTTTTCATGCTGCAATTTATCATTTGCCCACGGCTTTCACAACCTTCTGCGCCGCGTCCGCCATCGAATCGCCATTGATGATGGCCACGCCGGATTCAGCCAAAGTCTTTTTGCCGGCGGCGACGTTGTTGCCTTCGAGCCGCACGACGAGCGGCAGTTTCAAGCCCGTTTCCTTCACCGCCGCGACGATGCCGGTGGCGATGACGTTGCAATCCATGATGCCGCCGAAAATGTTCACGAGGATGCCCTTCACGTTCGGGTCGCTCAAAATGATCTTGAACGCCGCCGTGACCTGCTCCTTGCTCGCGCCGCCGCCCACATCGAGGAAGTTCGCCGGGCTGCCGCCGAAATGCTGGATGATGTCCATCGTCGCCATCGCGAGGCCCGCGCCGTTGACGAGGCACGCGATGCTGCCGTCGAGCTTGATGTAATTGAGCGAGAATTTTGACGCCTCGATCTCCAGCGGTGCCTCCTCGTTCAAGTCGCGCATTTCAAGAATATCCTTGTGACGATAGAGCGCGTTGTCGTCCAAGGAAATTTTTGCGTCCAGCGCCATGACGGTTTCTTTGCCATCGGCCAGTTCAACCACGGCCAAAGGATTTAATTCCACCATCGCCGCGTCACATTCCCACCAGGTGTTATAGACGCCGGTGATCAATTTTACACCCGCGTTGAACAAATCGCCCTTGAGTCCGAGCGCCGCAGCGATTTTCCGCGCCTGATACGGCATGATGCCAACCGCCGGATCAATGGTTTCTTTGAAAATTTTTTCGGGATGTTTCGCCGCGACTTCCTCGATGTCCATGCCGCCTTCGGTGCTGGCCATGATGAGCGGCCGCGAATTCGCGCGGTCGAGCAGCACGGCGAGATAAAATTCTTTTTTGATCTTCGCGCCCGCCGCGAGCAAGAGCGTCTGCACTTTGCGTCCATCGGCGCCGGTCTGCTTCGTCACTAAAACATTGCCGAGCATTTTTTCGGCGAACGAAACTACCTCGTCCACCGAGCCGGCGACTTTCACGCCGCCTTGAAAACCGGATTTGAAAGTTCCCTTGCCACGTCCGCCCGCGTGGATTTGTGATTTGACGACGACGCGCGAACTGCCGCTCGCAGTAATTTTATCCGCCGACGCGCGGACTTCGTTGAGATTGAAAACGGGAATTTCCAGCGGCACGGCGACGCCGTATTTCGCGAGAAGTTGTTTGGCCTGATATTCGTGAATATTCATTTCAAAATTGAACTGCGAATTAAAAACGATTGGCGCAAGAAATCAAACTTTTAAGCGAACGTGCCGCGATTTGATTCAATTACTTTTCTTCAAACGTCGCGATAATTGGCCGGTGGTCTGAACCGATTCCCCAATTCGGAATGATTGGAATGTAAGTTTCGTTCGTCACCCAATCGCGTGTCATTGCCGGGCTCAACAAAATATAATCAATGCGGCTGTAAGTATCGTCCGCGCCGTAAAAATATGTCCAAGTCACGTCGCGCGGTTCGTGATAAATGTTTTCCGCGAACGAATTGTCGCCGTTGCGCTCGGCAGGCCGCGTGTCGGTGAGCTTGGATTTTCCGCGCCCGATGAGGGACTTGATTGAATCAGAGTCTTTCGTGTCGTTAAGGTCGCCCAGCACGATCAATTTCGCGTTCGGATTCGCTTTGAAATGCTCGTCAACGATGCCACGCAAAACGCGTGCCTCGCCAAGACGCTCCTCGGCTTCGTCGGCGTTTGGCGTGGTGAGCTTCGATTTCAGATGCGCGGCGATGAGCGTGAAGGCGAAATTCGTGGCGGCTTGGATTTCAACTTCCGCAAATCCGCGCTCGACACGAAAACGTTTTCCATCGAGAAGAAATTCGTCGTTCGTATGCGGATGCCGCGCGATGATGGGAAACTTGCTCAACACGGCGATGTGAATGTTCGTGTCCGCGCCCTCGACGTAATCCCAAAATGGAAAATCCTGACCTTCGGCCTTGAGCGTCGCGCGCAATTCCAACAGCGCATTCGTTGCCCCCATTTCTTCGAGGGCAATCACGTCTGGATTCATCGCCTCGATGCTTTCGCGGACTTTGGCTTTGGCCTCGGGAGATTTGGCGTAGTGGCGTGATTGGGTCGGCTGATCCAGATAATTTTCGATGTTGTAAGTGGCGACGCGAAATTCGGCGGCGAAGGAATTGCAAAGCAATCCGAAAACAAAAAGCGCAACAGAAAGCCGAAATTTCATGTGGCAAGAAGTTGTCAGACGGCATTTGCTTTTCAAGAGAACATTTTTGCCATTTAACGCGAATCTGCTATTTTCGTTCCATGCCTCGGACGAGCCGAAAAAATTCCGCCGCGCATCTGCACGACAAGCAGAGCGAACGCGACACGCGCGAGCTGCGCATTGACAAGGTCGGCGTGCGCGGATTGCGTTTTCCGATTCAAGTGCGCGACAAGGCGCGCAAATTTCAAAATACGATTGCGACGATCGGGATGTTCGTGGATTTGCCGAAGGAATTCAAGGGCACGCACATGAGCCGCTTTGTCGAGGTGCTCAACGCGCACGGCAATGTGATACATGTCGAGAACATGAACGAAATTCTTCGCGCGTTGCAAAAAAAATTGAACGCTGCCACGTCGCATCTGGAGATCGAGTTTCCGTATTTCATGTCTAAGAAATCGCCGGTGTCGCGGCTGGACAGCCTGATGGATTACACCGCGCGCTTTGACGCGACGGCGTGCGGCGCGGAGATTGATTTTGTCCTGACCGTGAAGGCGAACGTGACGACGCTGTGTCCATGTTCCAAGGCGATTGCGAAATACGGCGCGCATAACCAGCGCGGCGAGGTAACGGTGCAAATCCGAATGAACAAATCGGTGTGGATTGAAGATTTGATTTCCGTGATTGAAAAATCGGCGAGTTCGGAGCTTTACGCGCTGCTCAAGCGGCAGGATGAAAAGGCGGTGACGGAGCGTGCGTATGAAAACCCGGTGTTTGTGGAGGATTTGGTTCGCAACGTGGCGCTGCGGCTGAACGCGGACGCACGGGTGAGCTGGTATAAAGTCGAGGCGGAAAATTTCGAGAGCATCCACAATCACAACGCCTATGCGTGCATTGAGAAGGAGTGAGGCCGCAATTTACTGACCAAGTTTCGCCAACTCGTCATCAGCATTTTTCTTCACTCTTTGACCGACGAGTTTGACGGTAGCAAGAGAATCAGGGCTGTCGAGAGCCTCACCAAACTGCTTCAGCGAGGTAAAATACTTGCGGGCTGTTGACACTTCATTTTTCGCAGCCGCATCATTGCCGGCTTGAGTCACGGCTGCCAATAAATGTTTTAACACACCAAGCTGATCCAGCATCTCGTTGGCTTTTGCATCTCGGTCTGTGGATGGGAGTGACCCAAACTGTTTTTCATTCAAACTCAAGGCCGAGCCAGGCGTAAACAACGGACGACTGCTCCAGTCCGTTTCCAGAAAATTACTGATAGCTCCTGATTGGTCGCCCTGCTGCCAGGCTGTCAGAACTGGCTGAATGGTGGCTGTTGTCGCTGGAGTGGTGTCTTGCTGTTTTACAAGTGAAGGATTAGCTGCGGAATCAATTTTTTTGCCACAGCCTGCTAACACGAAACAGACTAATATAATTCCGCTAATGATTTTCATTTTCATAGGCAAATGTGATTAAGCTGTAATTTGCGTCAATCGGTTTTTAACGAACTTGAGACTGCGCCCACAAAACCGGCTTGTCCAGCCGTTTTCCGCAAACCATTTACTTGCCAGAAATTCCCAGCCAGCGCAAAAGGCCGTTTTCCACTTCTTGAAGTTGCTCCGCCGTTAAAATTCAGTGCCGACGCAGAAAATATTTTGTCGGCACGGCTTGAACGCCTTGAACCAGAAAAGCTCCCTCGGCGAGGAAATGTGCCGGAACTGAAATCTCGAATTGCGAGCCGCGTGTCGCGGTCGTGTGTGGAATGACGCCGATAAGTGCGCGGTCGGTGTCGGTGAAGGAAACACTAATGATCAGCGCAGGCCGCACCTTTTGTGTCATGCCGAAGTCCACGAGCCAGACTTCGCCGCGTTTAGGCACGCGAAGATTCCTCCTCGTCGAGCGCGCGGAATGACGCGGCGGCGAGCGTGCCAAAATCATCCTCGGTCAAATCGTCGGATGCGGGAATGCGCTCGACGATTGTTTTTCGCAATTCCCGGCGTTCGGTTTCCGAGAGATGCTCAAACTCATCCAAAATGTGGGCGACGGCTTGCGTCATGCAGAAAAAGTATCAGAAACCGGCCTAAAGTCGAGGCGGAAAATTTGATTTTAAGACTGCGGAATTTTCATTTGACGCGCGCGAGAATTGAAATTAGTATTTTCCACATGAAAAATGCTGATTTAACCATTTCGCAGCTTTCGGCTTCCGTGCCAAAAGCGGTTCGCGAAACGGAAGATTACGGCGTGCGTGGCATCACACGGAGCGGCAAGGTGGTGGCGTTTCTGGTCTCGCGGGAAGTCATGGAAAGCATCCTCGAAACGATGGAGCTTCAAAAAAATCCTACGCTCATGGAACTGGTCAGGCAGGACAGGGCGGGCAAGGTAAAATACACGCGCGTTCCCGATGAAGACTGATGTGCGCTGGTCAGCGCAAGTCGCGGCCTTTGTGTCCGCGCTGTCGCCGGAATCGAAAAAGAAATTGCGGGCGGGCATCCGCTCGCTGGCTTCCGGCACGGCCAATGTCCGTCCGTTGGTGGACGAATTCACGGGCTATCACCGTTTGCGCGTGGGTGATTTCCGTGTCATTTACCGCGAAGGTTCGGAACGCGGCAGGCGCGTTCGTTATTGCCTGTTCGCGGAACGGCGGGACGTGGTTTATGAATTGTTCCGCAAGATGGTTTTGGATGACATCCGCAATTGATTTCCGCATTTTGACAAATGCGGCCACGGGATTTGCCTTCCGAAAATTTCTGAATATTTGTGTGGCGTATTTGATTTCATCTGCTAGATTCCCACGCTCTTGACGAACCGGCCTTGTTGCCGAAAATCATTTTATTTTGTGACAGCGAAGAAAAAAGAAATCAAAAAGACCCCGTCCCGTAGCGGGCCGCCGGTGTCCGCAACATCGGCCTCCATCCTCGGACGACCCGTGTCCAAGGCCAGTTTCATGCCCGCCGGCGCGAAGAAAATCAAGTCCGAGTGGCAGAAGTATTACACGCATCTGATGGAGTTGCGAGAGCAGTTGCTCCACCAGATGAACGGGCTGGCGAAGGAGTCCGCGCAGGAAATGGCCGGCTACAGCCTGCACATGGCGGATTCAGGCACGGACAATTTCGACCGCGATTTCGCGTTGAGCCTGCTATCGTCGGACCAGGACGCGGTTTATGAAATCGAGGAGGCGCTCAAGCGCATCGAGAAAAAAACCTACGGCGTGTGCGAGCTGACCGGCAAGAACATTCCGCGCGCCCGGCTTGAGGCGATTCCGTGGACGCGGTTCACGGTGGACGCGCAGGCGCAATTGGAGAAGGACGGCGCGTTGAAATCGCGCCGCATCGGCGCGCTCGGCACGGTTGACGGCGGCAATGTCACGGAGGTTGAAACCGACGATGACGAGCAGCCTGAAGAGGCGAAGGCGGCAAAGGAAAAGGAATAATTTATGGCACGCGAAATCATCACCATCGAATGCAGCGAGGCGCGCAAGGAAGGCAAATCACCCTCGCGCTACACGACCACGCGCAACAAAAAGCTGAAGACGGAGAAGCTGGAGATCAAGAAGTTCAACCCGTTTCTGCGCCGCCACACCTTGCACAAGGAGATCAAATAATTATGCCACGCAAGACGAATACCGAAAAAGACAAGCGCGGCAATCGCCGCTCGACCGAACAGCGCACGCCGCGCCCGAAGCCGAAGATTGACTTCACCGAGGACGCGCTTGATTTTAAGAACACAAATCTGCTCCGCCAATATGTGACCGACCAGGGCCGCATCCTGCCGCGCAAATATACCGGGATGCCGGCGCATTATCAGCGCCGCCTGACGAACGCCATCAAACGCGCGCGCCAGATGTTGCTGATGAAGTGATTTTCACAATTCAAATTGTGGCGGCGGTCAATTGACCGCCGCTTTTTTGTTTCCAAATTCTGCGAACGATTTGCAATGGGCTTGATTTAATGAAATCACCGGTTCAATTTTGAATTGAAATGAAACCGCACGCGCACAAACATCCGCACAAGCGGCGGGAAATGTCCGCGCTGAAAAACCAGTTGCGCGGGCAATCCCGAAAAATCACCGGCCCGCGCGCGGCGATTCTGGAAATTTTGCGCGCCCATCCGCATCCGCTGACGAACAAGGAATTTTTTTCCGAAATGCCCAAAGGCAGTTGCGACCTCGCGACAATTTATCGCTCAATGCATCTGCTCGAAAAAATGGGCATGGTGAAGCGGTTTGATTTCGGCGATGGCGCGGCGCGGTTTGAACTCGTCGGCGAAAACGACGACGGCCATCACCATCACTTGGTTTGCACAAATTGTTCCGAAGTCGTCGAGATTGAAGAATGTTTTCCTGAAAAAATCGAGAGGCGCATCGCCGCGAAAAACAAATTCAAAGGCGTGACCCACAAGCTGGAATTTTTTGGAATCTGCCCGGAGTGCCAGCGGTGACTTTTCCTGCGAACCAGTTTATGCGAAACAAACTGGCACTTTTTGAACAACCTGGACAAATCCGGCTATGCCATTTCTTCGGCCAGCCAGTCACCGAGATGCAGGTATTCTTTTATTTTGCGGCGCTCGTAACGGTTCTTTTGCGCCTTTTTCGGCTGATTATCGGCCTTGCGGAACGGATGCCGCGGATTCCGAACCGCTTCGCTGATGACTTCCATTGTTTTCATCATAGCTTTTTTTCCTTTCAACGAACTTAATGCAGCGTAAATAATGCCAACCGCCGCCGATTCGTTTCAAAAACTTTACGCGAACTTCACAAATGAGACTCGCGCCGCCGCACAACCGTTCAAAACTTTTTTCCCGCGAAGCAAAACGAACCAGAACGCCACTCCTTTTTGCTCCTGCCGGAAATCAATTTCAAGCCCAATGATTCAATTGCTTTTTGAACTTCCGAAAACTCCGATCTCAAAATTCCAGCCAGAACCAAAACTCCGCCGGGCTTCAGTCGCGCCACAATTTTTTTACGCTCCGCAACCAGCAGATTGGAAATCAAGTTCGCGCAGACCAGATCAAATTGCTCTTTCGGGTTTGCGGTCAATTGTGTCACGTCGCCGCGAACAATTTTGATTTTCCGCAAAACTTCGTTTGCCTTTGCGTTCGCCCGCGCGATGCGGACGGCTTCAGGATCAAAATCAATCGCACGAACCGGTTTGAAGCCGAGTTTCGCCGCCGCAATCGCCAGAATTCCCGAACCCGTGCCGATGTCCAAAAATGATTGGGAGCACGCGCGCCCTCGCGCGTTTTGGCGGACGCCCCGTCCGCCAGTTGAAAGTTTCGATGCGAGGCGCATCGAACTGCGCCCGGGGCGGGCGCGCTCCCCATTTTTGAACATCGCAATCTCGGCCAGACAAAATTCCGTCGTCGGATGCTGGCCGGTGCCGAAGCTCAATCCGGGGTCGAGAATGACGATGGCCTGATTTTTTCGCGGACGTTTTTTGCTCCAGCTTGGCTTGACCAACAGAGCGTCGCCGATTTCAATCGGCTTGAAATGCCGTTTCCACGATTCCGCCCAGTCTTCGCGACGGACTTTGGCGATTTTGATTTTGCCAGCGGCAATTTTAAGGCCGCTGTTTTTGATTCGTTGCAATCCAGCCGCAATTGTTTCGCGGACAATTTGGGAAGGTTTTGACTCGCAGAAAATGGAAACGACGCTCGTCTGCTCTTCAGCGTCGCAATATGACGAAGCGCTGCAATTAAAAATCGTTCCGAGCAATTCCGCAACCACGTCCTCGGCTTCGAGCGAAGTTGAAATCGAAATTCGCCAGAGCGGTTTATTTTTCATTAACTAAATCGCGCCAGGGCGTGAAATTGAGCAGTTCAATTTCCGCGTGGCCAGGACGTAATGCGATTTGCGTGACGCTCGCGTATTCGACCTCGAACATATTTGTTTTGGGCAGCGGGATTTCCAGAAGAATCGCCAGGATCATGCGAATTACGCCGCCGTGGCAAAAAACGCCGACGGTTTCGCCGGGATGATTTTTGATGATTTCGCGCAGGCAAGGCTCGACGCGCGAATGGAATTGCGGGCCGCTTTCGCCGTTGGGCGCGACGCCGCGCTCGATGTGGTCGAGCCATTCGTGCGTGAGCAAGTTGAATTTTTCGCAGACCTGCTCCCAGTTCAAACCCGTCCAGTCGCCGAAATTCACTTCGCGCAAATCCTTGAGAATGGTCTGCGGCGGCGTGCCATTGTCCAGGAACGGCGCGAGCGTCTGCTGGACGCGCTTCATCGGGCTGGCATAAATCGCGTCGAATTTTTTGCGGTGCAGGAATTTCGCCAGAATTTCCGCCTGTTCGAGTCCCCGCGGTGAAAGGTTCATGTCAATCGTCCCGCCGAAAATTTTGTGATAGCGCGATTCGACCTCGGCGTGGCGGACGAGCAGAAGTCGCGTGGGTTGTGCGGATGACATGGCTGAATCAGGCGAGCGCGATTTTTTGTGCGTCGAGCAGTTGGGAAATTCCAGTTTTGCCGAGCGCGATCAAATCGGCGAGTTGCGATTCGGTGAAGGTGGCCTCCTCGCCGCTGCCTTGAAGCTCGATGAATTCGCCGGCGGAATTCATCACGAGATTCATGTCAACCGTCGCGGCGACGTCCTCGGTGTAGCACAAATCCAAAAGCGGCTGGCCATTCACGATTCCGACACTGACGGCGGCGACGGATTTCAAGATTGGATTTTCCAGGATTTTTTTCTCGGCAATCAATTTTTGCACCGCAAGCGACAGCGCGACAAATGCGCCGGTGATCGCGGCGGTTCGCGTGCCGCCGTCGGCCTGCAAAACGTCGCAGTCCACGCAAATCGTCCGCGCGCCGACTTTTTCCAGGTCAATCGCGGCGCGAATCGAGCGACCGATCAACCGCTGGATTTCCGACGAGCGCCCGTCCAGCTTGCCCTTGGAAATATCACGAGGTTTGCGCTGCAAAGTGGAGTAGGGGAGCATCGAGTATTCCGCCGTAAGCCAGCCGCCGGTGACTTTTTGTTCCTTCATCCAGCGCGGCACGGATTCCTCGACGCTCACGCCGCAGATGACGCGCGTGCTGCCCCATTCGATGAGCGTGGAGCCGGCGGCGTAGGGCGCGATGTGGTTTTGAAAGCGCAGCGGGCGAAGTTGGTTTGCCGAACGACCGTCGGCGCGCGTAAAATCAGGCATAATTCAGATACGATGATAAACGCGAATCGCTTCAAAAAAAAGCAAAACCACTCGATTAACGATCCAAAGCTGAACCACGCCGACCGGCGCGCGGCTCCGCAAACTCGACAACCGTTGTATAACTCAAACCATCCATAACTTAAGGGGCAGTCGGCTTTCGGTGTTAGAAGCGTGGTCGAACAAATCAGTTAAAATGCACAATGAACGAGGTCACCTTGTCATTTTGTAAATCAAAGTTTATGCCAATCGAGGTGAACCACAAATCATCAAACGCACCCCCGCCAGCGCCACTGGAAACCGCCGCCCCACTAGCCGCCCCTTGAAAGTGCTTCTCCTCGCTAGGGTTGCCATATGCTGCGAGTAATTCGGCTCTCGTCGAGCCAATGCCGATGCCTTCCTTCGTAACGCCAGAAAATGGGCTGGTGCATTTGATGTTAAACATGACCCCATTATCGCCGAAGGCGACAATCATGCCTCGATGCGTATAAAACCACCACTTGCCGTTTATCGTTTCTGGCTTTCCAATCGCTGTTTCAACTTGATCCTTATTCATGCCCTTCTGCACCTTGTCAACTCCAGCATTAGGCTCAATCAAAACCGGCGGCTTGTGTTTCGAGCATCCTGTGACAATCAAAAGTGCTGTCACAGCAAGTGTCATCATCTGAATGGTAATGTTTTGTATTTTCATAATAGTGTAATGCTGCCTAAACGATCCAAAGTTGAGCCATGCCGACGGGCGAGTAACCCAAACCATCCATAAACTCAATGGGCAGTCGGCGTTGGCTCCAGCGCGGTGTTAGGTCACATGGTCATTGAGAAATGGGTAGAGCATCGTTATATGTCACCGACTCTCTCTTGTCATCGAGCTTCGTAATCACAATGCCTGCCTGTTTGAGAAATGCTTCCCGCATTTGCTTCATCACTTCTTCCTTCGGTGGCGGCGGCGAGCCGGAAATCTTCAATTTGATGGGTGAACTCACTGTCTTCACGCGAGAATCAATAACGAAATCAAGACCTGACATTTTCTCGTAAATAGCCAAGACCTGTGATGGAGTCGCGCTCTCTAAATCCATGGTGGCTGAAACAGCTTTGGTGTCATCGGCGGACGATGAATAGAGTGTAACGAGCAAGCTCGCCAGTAGTAATATAAGTATGCGTTTCATAATGATGTGCGTGTATAGTGGCCTAACTATTGATATGCGAACAGCGCGTGGAAGGCTGCTTGCACGATTGTTTTAGGTCTGCCTTTGTTGGCATGGGTTTATGAAAGCAGCCTGTGAATTTCCGTCAAGGATTATTGAGCGGCAATTGCGTTCGCTGTTCCGCCTCAATCAAGGTGAATTTTCGCCAAATAAATTGGACGGCGCGCGGCAAATGGAATAAATCTGCCGCCGGTCGCTCCTATCTATGGACGAATTTTCATTCGAAAGCCTGGTGAACGCGCACTACGAGCCGCTGTATCGTTTTGCGTTGAGCCTCGCCCGCAGCGAGGCCGACGCGGGCGACTTGGTGCAGCAGACGTTTTGCCGCTGGGCGGCGAAGGGCGGCCAGTTGCGCGACAAGTCGAAGGCCAAATCGTGGCTCTTCACGACGCTGCACCGCGAATTTCTCGGACGCCGCCGGCACGAGGACAAGTTTCCAAAAGTGGAAATCTCCGCCGTGAAAGAGTCGGAACTCACAGTCAATTCGCCTTCGTCGGAAAAACGGATTGACGGCGCGAGCGTTATGTCGGCGTTGCATCGGCTGGATGAAATGTATCGCGCGCCGCTGGCGTTGTTTTATCTGGAAGAACATTCGTATCGCGACATCGCGGAAATATTGGAAGTGCCGGTCGGCACGGTGATGTCGCGGATTTCGCGCGGCAAGGAATTGTTGCGCCAGATTTTCATTGAAAAGGAACCGCGATGAACCGCGATGAAGCCAGATTGATTTTGCAATCCTGCCGCCCCGGCGGCCAGGACGCGGCAGACCCGCAGTTTGCTGCGGCGCTGGCTTTGGCGAAACAAGACGCGGAACTAACGGCGTGGTTCGCCGGACAGCAGAAATTCGACGCGCAAATGAGCCGCGAAATCAAATCGCTGCCCGTCCCGCCGGATTTGAAGGCGAAAATTCTGGCGCAGGAAAATCTGCAAAGTCAAAAAATTGTCGAAATGCCGTCTGTGGTCGGGTGGCGGGATTTGTTTTCGTTCCGTTCGCCGGCGGCGTGGGCGATGGCGGCGTTGATTTTGATGCTTTTCAGTCTGGCAATATTTTGGAACCACTCCGTAGGCCGGGCGCATTTTGCCGATTATTCGGTGCAGATGGTTTCTGCGGCGGTCAACGACACAAACCATGTGGATGTTGAAAACAGCGACATGAAGCAGGTCGTCGCATGGCTTGCGAAGCATCAGGGTGAATGCAAGTTCACTTTGCCGGTTGCCCTGAACGGAAGCAGAGGCTTGATGGGCTGCCGCGTGCTGGACTGGCACGGTCGGAAAGTTTCGATGCTTTGCTACGGCTTGAACGGTGCGGGTCATGTGGATTTGTTTGTCACCGAGGCGGACGTTTTTCCCGACGCGCCGCCGGTGGACAGGCCGCAGTTCGCCAGCAGCGGCGGGATGCCGACGGCGAGCTGGAGCCACGACGGCAAGGCGTATTTGATGGTGAGCCACGGAAACGCTGCGGATCTGGAAAAAGTCTTGCAGCCGAAGGAAACCGTCAAGAGCCTGTTTCCGGCTCGAATTTCCGTCAAGCCGTCGGGTCTTTCAGATTTTACAAAAATTGTCTGGAATAAACCCTCGGTTGCTGTCTCTAATCTCTGAAGGCGGCTGACGAACAATCCGTTTGAACGCCGCTTTACAAACCAAATCCAACAAAAATTATGAGCAGAACACAACGAACACTCCTGATTACGGCGGCCATCACTGGTCTGATGACCGGCTTCGCCGTTAATACCCTCGCGCAGGACAGCACCAACGCGCCCGGCACCAACGCGCCAGCCGGCGACACGGGCAAGCATGATTGCGCGGGCAAAAACAGTTGCAAAGGCCAGGGCGGCTGCGGCGGCAAAAAAGGCACGAACAGTTGCAAAGGTCAGGGCGGCTGCAATACCAAGGGCAGTTGCAAACCGGCTTGATCCCGAAAATTGTCTGTCAGCAATTCATTTCAGAGGGTGAAGCTGCAAAGTTTCATCCTCTGATTTTTAATCATGCCGGCCAACGCATTCAATGGCTTCACCGACTATGGCATCGGCATCGGCCTGCGCGTGCCGCATTACGGCCACATTTTGTCGAAGAAGCCGACCGTCGGCTGGTTTGAAATCATCTCCGAAAATTTCATGTGCGACGGCGGACGTCCGCTGAAAGTTCTCGATCAAATCCTCGAACAATACCGCGTCGTGCAGCACGGCGTCTCGATGTATTTCGGCTCGTCGGAAAAATTGAACCGCGAGCATCTGAAAAAACTCAAAACCCTCGTCAAGCGCACCAAAACGCCGTGGCTCTCCGACCATCTTTGCTGGGGCAGCGTGGACGGCACCTACACTCACGATTTGCTGCCGATGCCTTACACATTTGCCGCCGCAAAAGTGACGGCACAACGCATCCGCGAGGCGCGTGATTTTTTGGAAGTGCCGATATGCGTCGAAAACGTCAGCAGCTATGCGGAGTTTCACGTTTCCGAAATGACTGAATGGGAATTTCTCAACGAAGTCGTCGAGCGCGCGGATTGCGGGGTTCTTCTGGACGTGAACAACATTTACGTCTCCTCGCGCAACCATAATTTCAATCCGATGGATTATGTGAACGGAATTCCCGCGCAGCGCGTCGCGCAAATCCACATCGCCGGCCACAGCAAATTCGAGAAATACATTCTGGACACGCACGACCATCCGGTGATTGACCCGGTCTGGAAACTTTACGAACGCGCCATCCAGCGCTGCGGACGGACCGCGACGCTGCTCGAATGGGACGACCGGATTCCGTCGTTCGACGAAGTTCACGGCGAGGCGCTCAAGGCAGGTCAATTTCTCAAACGGCTTGAAAATGAAATCGTCAAAGCCTGACCGCCAGACGAAGGTCGAATTTCACGAGCTTCAAAAGCTCATGGCTTCCGCCGTCATGCGTCCGCTGGCCCGCGACGATTCCATGCAGCGCAAATGGATTGACGGACGCCCGACAAAAAAAATCGCGGAAAGTTTCATCAAGCCGAACGACCGCCTGACTTCCTTCGAGCGGCTGGAAATCTACAACCGGCAATACTGGTTTCGCGTCCGCAATTGTTTTTACGAAGATTATCCCGGACTGCAAGCGATTCTCGGCGACAAAAAATTCGCGCGGCTCGCCGACGCCTATCTTGAGAAATTTCCATCACGGTCTTACACGCTGCGAAATCTGGGTTCGCGGCTGGTGAGATTTTTGGAGGCGAATCCAAAATTGACCGCGCCGCACAAACAACTTGCGCTGGACTTGGCACGACTCGAATGGGCGCACACGGAAGCCTTCGACAACGAAGCGAAACCGCCGCTCAAACTTGACGATCTGGCCGGACTGGACGCGGCGAAAATCCGTCTGCGATTGCAGCCGCATTTGACGCTGCTGAAATTGGAAAACGAAATTGATGATTTTCTGATCGAGTTGAAGAAGAATTCCGGCCTGCGCAGCGAGGCCAGCAACGCGATGGAACAAAATCATCGCCGCAAGAAGACGCGGGTTGCGCGCGGGTTGAAACGCAAGACCAATTTTCTGGCCGTTCATCGTCATCAGGATTTAGCCTATTACAAGCGGCTGGAGCCGGGACAATTCCGGCTTCTGTCCGCGTTGCAAAGCGGCGCGACTTTGGAAAAAGCCTGCGCCGAACTGGCCGGTTTGAAAATTTCCGCCGACCTGGGCGCGACGATTCAAAAATGGTTTTCTGGCTGGGCCGCGCTCGGCTGGTTTTGCAGTCTGAAACAATCCAAATGAAATTATGACAACCAACACGGGCAAAGTCGGAATTCTCGCCAACATTTACAGCCTCTGGGTCAAGGCCGTGAGCTGCCTGCAATCGCCGCTGCTGCTGGCGATGCGGCTTTATTGGGGCTGGCAGTTTTTTGTGACCGGCCGGGGCAAGCTGATGAACCTCGACCGCACGACGGGATTTTTCCAGAGCCTGCACATTCCTCATCCGCACTTGAATGCGATCATGGCCGGCTGCACGGAATGTTTCGGCGGGCTGTTTTTGCTGCTTGGCCTCGGCTCGCGCGTGCTGACGATTCCGCTCATCGTCACGATGTGCGTCGCCTATCTCACCGCCGACCCGGACCGGGTGAAAGCCATTTTCAGCGACCCGGATAAATTCGTGACCGCCGACGAATTTCTCTTCATGCTCACGGCAGTCATTGTTTTGATTTTCGGGCCGGGCAAATTTTCGTTCGACTGGCTGATTGCGAAAAAATGCTGCAAATTTTCCGGCAAAACTGAAAAGTCTTGAGATTGATTGAACGCGATCTGCGGGCTTACTTTTTTCCGGCCTCGATGCTGGCAAAAAGATTTTCCAGGCTGTTGAGCCGCGTCTGCTGCGTCTGGCTTTTGACGTTCAAAACCTGGCGCAGATAGTCCACGCCGTCGGGAACGTTGCGGACGGATTTTGGCAGGAGCGCGCCGGCGGCGTTGGCGTGGCCGCCGCCTTGGAATTTTTCCGCCGTCTTGAGCGCCTCGCCGTTGCGACTGCGGAAGCTGGCGAAAACGATGTTGCCGCGCCGGAACAGCGTCACCAGCACCGAGTATTTTGTCGCCGCCTCTTCAAGCAGTTGGTGGATGATGAGGTTGTTGTTGCCGACGATGGTGTCCACGAAGCCAATGTCCGGGCTGATTTCCGTGATGTTGGACTTGCTCCACTCGAAGCCGATGGGATTTTCAATTTTCCGTTTCACGGCCATGACTTCGAGCAGCGGATGATCCAGCAATTTTTCAATGTCGCCGCCGATGAGCGTGTGCAAATTCCAGAACTGGTAGATTTTGACGAGGTTCGCGTAATCGCCCGCGAGTTCAAAATCCGGGTCGTCCTCCAAAAACAAATCGGCGACGTTGTTCAAATGGACGAGCCGATCCAGCGCAGGCGAACTGACGCCGTGTTCCTGGCAAAGTTCGTAGCAGAGCAGCCCGGCGGACTTGTTCACGTCGTGGATGAGCCGCGCGTTTTTCGGCGCGGCGTCCGTGACGTGATGGTCAATGACGACCCAGTCCTGCTTGTCCATGCGCGGTTCAAAAGTGAAGTCCGTGACCCACGCGGCGCGCTCGCGCAACTCGCGCTGTTTCCAAAAATTGTAATGATGCGCCTCCAGCGGAATGTCCGTGCCAAAAAGTTTTTTGGCGAGCTTTTGCAGCAGCGCGCCCCCGACAAGGCCGTCGAGATCGCTTTCATGGGTGAAAATCACGTCGGGTTTTGGCAGAGGATCCATGTGGCGGGAATTTAATCCAATTGAACGCGCGTGGCGAGATGGAATTCATGCAACTTAAAAAAATAATCCAACGGGTAAAGCAAAGCCCTGCAATACCAGCGTCGCCCTCCCCAAGCTCCAAGATTTGCCAGGTTGATGCGGCAGGCTTTGCTGCTACGGGCGAGTGAAAATATTGTGTTGAAAAGTGAAACAAGGATAAGAACTGCAACCATGGCATACGGAAGCAAAAGTGGTGTGTTGTCAAAGCTGAACCACATGGACATCCACAACGGACGCGCTTGGCAAAACGGAAAATGAAGTTTTCTGCCGCGTCAAAACAACGCAATTTTAAGGCGCTTTTATTTACGGCCTTATGCCGGACGGAGACTGCGATGTTCTTATTTGATTTGGGACTTGCGTAGATTGCGAATAGTGCTTACGCCAAGAGGGAGAATTAGCAACACACCGGCGAGTATCGTGGCCGGTTCTGGAACAGAGCAAATCGGCACCGAGGCATACATCAATTCTTGCGGATCATGGCCATTTTTATTACCCTGACTGCCCAGCGATAAGTCAGGCTTTAGGAGGGAGTCAATATTATTATAGTTAAGTGTGAGTCCTCCAACCCACTGTTCCGCCAGTGCAATCGCATCACTGTCACCATTAACTGCGGAGGAAACCTGAAAATTACCGGAGGTGTAGTTCACCGTGGCTGTGGTTATGTTATTTTTTGTCGTGGTTGAAGTATCGTAAAGCACCATCCACACCGCCAATTGCAAGGCAGCCATGTCTTCAACGGTAATGGTGGGGCCACTGCCCGTTCCGATGCCGCCGCTTCCGATGTCGCCGTAAGTGTTGAACAGTTCCGACGCCAGCGTAAAAGAATACTGCGAACTCCAAGCAGGGGCAATGCCCGTCGTTGTGCTGGTAACAGGGACAGTCTGACCCAGATACTTATAAGTCTGACCAAGATACAGGGAACCCAAAAAATCTGTGCATACCGAAACGTAGTTATTAGGCAACGCATCGCTGCTGCCATTCGGTTGTGAAATCATGATGCCGCCGGCCAAAACATTATTGTAAGTATTGCCTTGAAATTTAATGTTAAATTGATCCAAGTCCTGATAGGAAGATCTATTCCCATCTGTATTATGGGATGCGCCAACATTTGCGTTCACAATTTTATAGCTCACGTCGGCCACGCTCGCTCTTGCGTTGAAAAGGCTGCCGCCCATCGCCGCCGCCACTGCCGCCAATCTGACAAAATTTTTATTCATTTTTAACGGTTCATGTGACTGAACACTGCTGCCACTATAATCCGGGCAAGGGGGATGTTCTATCGGATATGGGACATCTTTGATAGTTTTTGGGACATTGCAAAATGCGCCCCAAAACCGCCCCAGCCCAATGCCTCGACCTTGGCATCTTATATCCGGTTTTCCAGCCTGTCACCCCCCTAAATATTGCTTGCAATTATTTTTGAAATGGCTAGAGTTGCGCCGTCTGTTGGATAACTTGTCCATGCGGTCATGGTGAATCTTCAGGTGAACGTGGTTCAGTGATGATTTGAAACCCGGCAGTCGGGAACAGTCCGAGCAGGCGGTTGGTCTTGAACAGCGAGTCAAAAAATGAGCACTAAACTGTTTGTGGGAAATCTTTCCTTCAACACCACTGAAAACGAGATTCACGAGGCGTTCGCCGCGCACGGCACGGTCGTCGAAGCGAATCTGATGATGGACCGGATGAGTGGCCGCTCGCGCGGCTTCGCGTTCGTGACCATGTCAACTCCCGAAGAAGCCCAGAAGGCGATTGAAGCCATGAATGGCGCACAACTGGGTGACCGCGCGTTGACTGTCAACATCGCCCGTCCGAAAGAAGAACGTCCCCGCAGCGATCGCGGTCCGCGTCGTGAATACGGCGGCGGCGGCGGTGGTGGCGGCGGTGGCGGTTACCGTGGTGGCGGTGGCGGCGGTGGTCGTGACCGTTATTAATTTTTGAGACAGTTTCAAGGGCGGCGTTCCGAAACGAACGCCGCTCGATTTATTTTGCGCGAAGATTTTTGATTCGCTTTAATCGGGGCGCATCGGGTAGATTCATTTCAATTCATGGAAGAACACATAGAAGTTGAAGGTCGCATACAGACCGTGCTTGCCGGGACGATGTTCCGCGTCGAGCTGGACAACAAGCACCAGGTTCTCGCGACCATTTCCGGCAAGATGCGCAAGCGCTTCGTGCGCCTCACCGTCGGCGACCGCGTGAAAATGCAGATGTCGCAATACGATTTGAACAAGGCGCGCATCGTCTGGCGGATAGGTTGAACAGTCCAAAGACTAAAGTCCAATGTCCAAAGTCGCGCGCAAATTTGACTTTAGGCTTTGGACTTTGGACTTTAGTCTTCAAGAATGAACGCCGCCATCCTCGTCGCCGCCGGCAAAGGCGTCCGCATGGGCGCGGACAAATTGTTTCTGGAAATCGCCGGGCGTCCTGTCATCGCGCACACCTGGGAAAATTTCAACGACGCGAAATGCGTGGACGAAATCATCCTGGTCGTGCGGGACGGAACGCAGGAAATTTTTTTGGAACTGGCGGCCAAATTTCATTTCCAAAAACCGTTTCGCATCGTCGTCGGCGGCGCGGAACGGCAGGATTCGGTTTGGAACGGATTGGAGGCATTGTCGCCCAAAACAGAAATTGTGGCAATTCAAGACGCCGCTCGGCCTTGCACGACTGAAGCGTTGACTGCGGCGACAATTGAAGCCGCGCGCGAAACCGGCGCGGCGGTTGCGGCGCAACAAATCACGGACACAATCAAGGAATCCGCCGACGGCAGAACGATCTCGCGCACGCTCGACCGTTCAAAACTCTGGTCGGTGCAGACGCCGCAGACATTTCGCGTCGAAGTCATCCGGTGGGCTATTTCCGCCGCGCGCGGAAAAAACCTGGTTTTCACGGACGACACGGCGGCGTGCGAATTGATCGGCCAGCCGGTCCGGCTTGTTCCGAGCGCGACGCCGAATCCAAAAGTTACGGTGCCCGGCGATTTGCCGTTCATTGAATCTTTGTTGAAATCTTTTTAATCACCAAGACACCAAGGCACAAAGGATTTTTTTCAAAAACTTGGTGTCTTGGTGTCTTGGTGGTAAAGTCTTTTTGTTTATGAAACGACGTTTGATTTTCGGCCTGGTCACGGTGTTGCTGGCTTTGAACCTTGCGATTGGCGCGAAAATTTATTTGAGTTCGGCGCACGCGGCGGGTGCAAAAGATTCGCCGGACGCGAACCTTGAGATTTTCGCCGACGTGCTTCAAAAAGTCCGCACGAGCTATGTCGATGGCACGAATTTGACTTACCACAAACTGGTTGAATCGGCGCTCAAGGGCATGGTCGGCTCGCTCGATCCGCACAGCGAATTTTTGGACGCGGGCGATTACCAGCAGTTGCAGGACGACACGGAAGGGCAGTTCGGCGGGCTTGGCATCGTCGTCGGGATGAAAGATGGCTTCGTCACCGTCATCTCGCCGATGGACGATTCGCCGGGATTTCGCGCGGGAATTTTGTCCGGCGACCGCATCGTCAAGATCGAGGGCAAAAGCGCGGAAAATTTGTCGTTGGAGGACGCAGTGAAGCAATTGCGCGGCGATCCGGGGACGCAGGTGACCATGACCATTCAAAGGCCGTCCACCGGCGCGGACAAGGATTTCACGCTCACGCGCGCCATCATCCAGATGGACATGGTCAAGGACATCAACGGCAAGAAGGAATTTCCGCTCGGCCCGGACAAAATCGGCTACGTCCGCATCAACGAATTCGGCGACAAGACCGGCGACGAACTCGATGCCGCGCTGCAAAAATTAAAGGTGCAGGGCATGAAGGCGCTGGTTCTTGATTTGCGCTTCAATCCGGGCGGGCTGCTCGACGAGGCGGTGGATGTGTGCGGAAAATTCCTGCCGCGTGGACAGCTTGTCGTCACCACCGAAGGCCCCGATCCATCGGAAAATTCCGTGCGCCGCGCCGACGGCCACGGCGATGAATTGAAGGGAGAGCCGATTGTCGTGCTGGTGAATCTTGGCAGCGCCAGCGCGGCGGAGATTGTCACCGGCTGTCTGCAGGATTTGCACCGCGCGGTGATTCTTGGCCAGAAAACTTTCGGCAAAGGCTCGGTGCAGAGCATTTTTCCGATCAACGACGGAGCAGATGGAGCGCTCAAGCTAACCGTCGCCAAATATTACACGCCCAGCCACAAAGTCATCCACGAGCATGGCATCACGCCGGATATTTATGCGCCGATAAGCGACGAGGCGGAAGCGGAACTGCTCGTCAGCCGGTCGCCCGGCGGACTGGAGTCGCTGGACGAAAAAGAACGCGCGCAGATGAAAAATTTCAGTGACGTGCAGCTTGACCGCGCGGATAATCTGCTCAAGGGCATTCTGCTTTACAGCGAATTGTCCAAGCCGGAAAAAGTCGCGAAGAAATAAATTTGTTAAACCGTTAAATTGTTGAAGCGATTTAGCAATTCAACCATTTAACAATCAACGGTTCCACGAATGACAATTTTAGCAATTGAAACTTCCTGCGACGAGACCGGCGCGGCGGTCGTTTGCGGCGGAAAAATCCTGTCCAACGTCGTTTCCTCGCAAACCAAACTTCACGCCGAATACGGCGGCGTCGTGCCGGAACTCGCCGCGCGCGAACATCTGCGGAATCTGATTCCCGTCGCAAAATCGGCGATGGCCGAAGCCGGAATTTCAGCCGGACAACTTGATGCAATCGCCGCCACACAGGGGCCGGGTTTGCCGAATGCGCTGCTCGTCGGCTTCAAGGCGGCGCAGTCCGTCGCATTCGCATTGAACAAACCATTCGTCGGAATCAACCATCATGAGGCACATTTATATTCACCGTGGATTTCCGGCGAGCCGCCCGCCGCGGATTTCTCAAAACTCCAGCCGAACATTTCACTCATCGTCAGCGGCGGCCACACGATGCTCGTGCTCGTGGAATCCGAGTTGAACCATCGCGTCCTTGGCTCGACAATAGACGACGCGGCGGG
>Ga0208220_1000024_pt1 | contig 54772 bp, 49 predicted proteins | sample NGESurdeep092012_9_FD_184484 | JGI IMG/M metagenome (GOLD analysis project Ga0208220, IMG submission 184484) | Arctic peat soil microbial communities from Barrow, Alaska - NGEE Surface sample F53-1 deep-092012 (SPAdes) | ecosystem: Environmental > Terrestrial > Soil > Wetlands > Peat ...
CCTCTGAGTCGTCGCTCGGGTTGCGTCTCCGCAGCGCCCTATCCTCCGCTCAGGTCCGTTCAGTCTACCAGGGATGAAATGTCAGAAAATGCGGGGCCGTTTACACAAAACGCTTGACACACCCCTCCGGAAGCCGCATCGATGTTTCACCTCACCCTCAACCTCTGAATCCGATCACGCATGCAAGTGCTTCCCGCGGTTCAGTAGGCATGCTATCAGGAGGGCTGCAGTTGGTCCATAAGAGACCGATCAGCAAGGATGCATGGTAGGATTAATATGACACTAGAACTCGTCACCGCCCAGAACGCCGCCCCCCAATCCTGCCGGGCAGCCAAACCTCTGAGTCCGAGACTACGACTTTTGGCGTTCCTTCCCTCACGATGTGAGAAAGAGTTTCCGATGCGGGTTTCGATTGCCTTGTTCTTGTGCTTGGCTACGACACTTTTGACGTTCGCCGGCGATGGGGGTACAAGCTCAATTACGACGGCGGCTCCTTAACTAACCTCAAGACGGGGAGCAGCATGAAGCTCTACCTTGATCAGAACCGGATTCGCATCGTTAAGGGCAATGTAGATGTTATGAGCCTGCCGGCATCTGCTGTCACTGAGATCAGTTACGGGCAAGACGTTCATCGACGCGTGGGCGCGGCGATTGGGCTTGCCGTCGTTTCATTCGGCGTCGGCGCACTCATGGCGCTAACCAAATCCAAGAAGCATTTCATCCGTCTTACATGGGACGACTCGGGCAACAAGGGCGGCGCGGCCTTTCAGGCTGATAAGAACGACTACCGGGGCGTGCTTGCCGGATTGGAAGGCATTACGGGAAAGAAAGCAGTTAATTCCGACATGCTTAGCGTGAAAAATTAGGGTAACAATATACTTGACAGACCAGTGATAGTCCGGCATACTTGATTCATGGAACCCGCCACCCTTCAAAAAGCGCTGATCCACTTTCAGGACTATGAGAACTGCCGCGAGTTCATGACTGAGCTTCGCTGGCCAGATGGCATCGTGCGTTGTCCTCGATGCGAGTCCGATCACCTCGTGTATCTGGAGAAAGCCCGCGTGTGGAAATGTTACGGCAAGCACGATCACGCCAAATTCAGCCTGAAGACAGGGACTATATTCGAGGATTCTTCAATCGGTCTAGATAAGTGGCTAGCCATCGTCTGGATGACGGTAAACTGCAAGAACGGAGTAAGTTCCTGGGAGATACATCGGGCCTTTGGCGTCACCCAGAAGACCGCATGGTTCATGCTTCACCGCGTGCGCCTCGCATTGCAGGGCAACAAAGGCGGCAAACTCTCCGGCGACATCGAAGCGGATGAGTCGTTCATCGGCGGTAAGGCGCGAAATATGCACCCTTGGAAGCGTGAACAGAAGATCCACGGACGTGGGCCCGATGGCAAGGCTATCGTCGCAGCCGTTCTAGCGCGGCATGGTGAAGTTCGGACTGTCGTGCTCGATGATCGCAAGAAGAAAGCCATTCAGTCGCACGTTCGGGAACACGTCGAACCGGGCTCGAATCTCTACACTGACGAACTGAAATCGTATGACGGACTGGACGAGTTCACCCACCAAGTCATCAATCATGCTGAGTGCTACGTGGATGGACAGATTCACACCAATAGCTGTGAGAACTTCTGGAGTTTGCTGAAACGCGGATTGAAGGGTACCTACGTGTCCGTCGAACCGTTCCACCTATTCCGTTATCTGGATGAACAAACCTTCCGCTATAACAACCGGAAGGACATGAATGATTACGACCGCTTCCGGCTTGCCATGACTCAATTGTGGGCAAGCGTCTTACCTACAAGGAACTGATCGGGAAGGAGGGGGAAACGGAAGAGCCGTTCTAAACGGCAGGGTCGTGGGAAACGGATTTCCGCTTCGATTTTGGGCCGCGCTTTCGAGGATTAAGCGCGGCTTGTTTTTTGTACTCAGCTTCGCGCCGAAGAATCTCTTCGCGTGGAACCGCGAGGATCGCTCTCATCGCACCCTTGAACCGCGTAAACGCTTCTGGGCCTTCGTGCATTTCGGAGTGGGTCTTCACGCTACAACCAGTCTAACCCTCCAATATAGTGGACACGGTAAAGGGCTGAGATGCTGCGCCGTGTAGGGCTATATCTAGTTCCTTCAGAAAACGCTGCGTATCCGAGAAATAGTTTGGGTAGACTGCCTTCAACGTACCCACAGACTGAACTGCAACGAGCGCAACCTGGAAACCAACCTTAGCTCTGGAGTCTCTTTCTAACTGGACGCGATCTTCAGCGGCTTGTGTTTCCCGCCCCCTTCCGTAGGCCGTTACATTGACACGAGCGCGAAAATGATCGAATGCCTGTAACTCAATCAAAAAGTGATGCGCCTTAGGATCGTTTGCGGCCGCATTGATGATCTCGGTAGCAGTGTTCCACCGTTTCATCATTTCGTTTACGTGCAGCGCAGTACTCAGTCCTCTAAGTTCGCCAAGCAGTTTAGCTTTCTCGGTTGGTGTGTCCTTAACAAATCCGCCGCCTTCTCCCATCGCCATAACGCTACCCATTAGCGCGAAGAAACGCACCCATCGATCATCCGAGACGTGGGGATGATCTGATTTAAGGTTTTGATCTGTAAATGTCGAACAGACTTCTACGGCTGTTGCCCAAGAATGCTGCAACTCGGTTCGAACCTGAATCTCAATGCGCATCGGCTTATAGTCAGTGTCTTTCTCGCTTTCTCCTTCGAACCGCCAGATAATGTGTTTGCCCCTATAACCGGACACGCGCGGCTTTGCAATGTAATCAGTGACACTGACCCCGCTATCTTTGGCATAAAGGGCGACGAGGTTATTCACCTCCTCCATGCTTCGAAGAATGACCCTGCAGCCACCGATATCCTGCATCTTCGACAATTTCATCGTTGGTTCGCGAATCAACTTGTCGCGGATAGATTCCTCTCGCTTTAATCGCATCCCAATGGTGTGGTTCGGATTCACGAGTTTCGCTCTGGATGCCAGGGCCTGCCGCGCCATCTCTAACGGGCGGTTATGAGCGATCCTCCAGTGATCCATGATGGCAATCGCGTCGTCAATTTGCTGGTTGGTAGCGGCCGGGGAACTTAAGACCTTGCCGGCTCTGTCTATTTGCCCTGCGGTGTATTTTCTTACAGCGGCGACCATAGTGCCAAACCACCCGGCCCCCAGCCTGCTTGGATTCTCGAAGAGACAGGCTGGATCAGCGGGAGGCTGATGCACTTCAAACAAGCGCGGTTGACACAATCCTTTCAATCGGGCATATACTGTTCCCGTGAAAGGATCGAACGCGCCCGCCGCCAAGCTAGAAGCGTTCAGCCTTCCAAAAACATTTTCACGCCTTTTCGTGCTGGCGTAATTCCAGTATAGGAGAATTGCGCGTGAACGCCCGGAGGAACATTTTTAGATAGACTGAACTTCATGAACTGGGTGCAGCGAAGAATCAAGAGGGAAGACGCTATTCGCTCCGGTGTGGGGGTGCTCTGGCAGCAACTAGCCTCCACGGTCGCAGATGTAGTCAAAAGCTACAACGAACGGTACGGGAAAGAGCACGGGAATATTACCGCGGAGCCGAACTGCGGAAGCTTATGGCTCAAGCGAAAGGCAATGACTGCCGACAGCAACCGGCTCAGATCCATGCTTGAGGATGTAGCTCTGTTGATAGCCTTAGAGGGAAATCAATCCTCGGTTTCGGCGCAACGCAACGGCAGATCGATCATCGTTGTACCTATAGACGCTAACATTGACAACGATGATCTATGCTTCTCACAAGACGGCAAGCCGATCTCGCTTGACGAAGCATCCCAACTGCTAATAGAAGACTTTCTGTTTAACCCCAGCCTTTCAGCGAAACTGCAACGCTAACCGGATCGGTCTGTCATGCCACCTTCAACCTAAGACAATTTGGTCCGTCAACTATATTCTTACCCAAACTTATACCGGATACTTCAAACGGAACCACTACCTCTTCCAGCATAACGTTTCGCATAGACGAGATTGGGTGTAAGCTAGAAGTAGTCCGTAGTTCGTAAGGAGACTTTGATGATTCAGCTAACTGAAAACGCCGTCACTAAAGTGAGCGAGATCCTAACCATGCAGGATCCGAAACCGGCCGGGCTGCGCATTTCCGTGGTGGGCGGCGGCTGCTCAGGATTCAGCTATTCCATGGCCTTCGAGAACCAGCCGAACATGCTCGACAAGACGTACAAATTCGGGGATTTGAACGTATTCATCGACCAGGCCAGTATGCTGTACCTGGATGGCGCCGAGGTCGACTATGTGGAGACGCTTGAAGGGTCGGGGTTCAAGTTCAATAATCCGCAGGTAAAATCCACTTGCGGCTGCGGTAGCTCCTTTAGCGCCTAAAGCACGCCGCCAAATTACGTTAGACATTATGGGCCGAGGGGGCGGAATGCTCCTCCGGCCCTTTCAATTATCCAGTGCGACACGATCTTCTCACTGAAGCTCCGAATCTGAGTTCCTCGGCGATTGACGTCCTGCCGACGCGGGAGATGCTGCGCGTTATCAATGCGGCCGATCGGGAAATTGCAGATGCTGTCGAAGAGGAGATTCCTCATATTGCCGCGGCCGTTGACAGGATAGTCGAGCGGCTGGAGCAAGGCGGACGCCTCTTCTACGTTGGAGCCGGCACATCGGGGCGGTTGGGCGTTTTGGACGCGTCCGAATGTCCGCCGACGTTCAGCACGCCGCCGGAACTCGTGCAAGGGATCATTGCGGGCGGCGATCGAGCGCTGCGCCAATCGATTGAGAAAGCCGAGGACGATTCGGAGCAAGGGCGTCGTGATCTCGAAGAAAAAGCCTTCCACAAAGGCGATGTCCTGGTCGGCATCGCGGCAAGCGGCCGGACCCCTTACGTTCTCGGCGCCGTCCAATACGCCCGTAGCCTGGGCGCGTTGACCGTCGGCCTGAGCTGCACGCCCAATTCCGAAATATCCAGAGCAGCCGAGATCGCCATTACTCCTATTCCGGGCCCGGAAATCGTTACTGGATCGACCAGAATGAGAGCCGGAACGGCTACCAAGCTGGTGCTGAACATGTTGAGCACCGGCGTGATGATCCGCATGGGATACGTTTACGGGAATCTCATGGTGAACGTGCAGCCGACGAATAGCAAGCTGACTGACCGGGCGCGGCGTATCGTCGCAACGATTGCCGGCGTGTCTTATGATGAAGCATCGCGGTTGCTGGCGGAGGCGGGATCCGTACGTACCGCTATCCTGATGCACAAGCGGAAGCTGTCTCGCGGTGAAGCGGAAGCGCGGCTCACAGCCGCCAAGGGCCGCTTACGCGCCGCACTCGGCGAATAACTCAACGGCTGGCGATCGAAATCGATGGACAAGCTCAAAATTACCGGTGGCGCGCCCCTGAGCGGCGAGCTTCCCGTAAGCGGCTCAAAAAATGCGGCTTTGCCTGCGCTGGCCGCCTGTTTGCTGACTGAGGAGCCGGTGATCCTGCGCCGCATTCCGCAAGTGAAAGACATTCTTACAATGGAAAAGCTCCTCGGTCATATCGGAGCAAGCGTAAGCGACGAAGACGGCCAAGTCCGCCTGTGCGCCAAATCGCTGGACCGCCCGGAAGCTCCCTACGACGTCGTAAAAACCATGCGCGCTTCAAGCCTTGTTTTGGGGCCATTGGTAGGCCGGACCGGCCGCGCGCGCGTATCGATGCCGGGGGGCTGCGCCATCGGCTCGCGTCCTATCAATCTGCACGTCTCCGCTCTGGAGCTGTTGGGCGCGACCATCAAGCAAACCCACGGGTATGTCGAAGCACGGGCGCCTAACGGCCTTCGCGGCGGGAACATTCACTTCGACCGCATCACGGTTACCGGCACCGAAGACGTGCTGATGGCCGCCGTGCTCGCGCGCGGAGAAACGGTAATCAGGAACGCCGCCCGAGAGCCGGAAGTAAGAGATCTCGCGGAACTGCTCACCAAAATGGGCGCGAAGATCGAGGGAGCCGGAACGTCGATTGTCAGAATCCAGGGCGTGGAGCGTCTGCATGGCGCCGAGCATGCAATTATCTCCGACCGAATTGAAGCGGGAACGTTTCTGCTCGCCGGCGCGATCTCCCAGGGCGACGTCCGCGTGACCGGTTGCATCCCCGAGCACGTTGAAGCGCTGACTATAAAGATGCGGCAGGCCGGCGCCGAAGTGGATGAGACGGAAGAAGGCGCGCTCCGCGTCCGATGTTCCGGCCGGCCCAAGGCCGTCGACGTAACCACCGAAGAGTATCCCGGCTTCGCGACGGATCTTCAGGCGCAATATCTGGCCTGGATGACCACCGCGCGCGGTATCAGCTTTGTGACGGAGACGATTTTCGAAAATCGCTTTATGCATGCGTACGAGTTAGCGCGCATGGGCGCGAATATACGGATTGAGGGCAGGCAGGCGATTGTCGCCGGTGAAGAGCGGCTGACCGGGGCGCAGGTGATCGCCTCCGATTTGCGAGGCAGCGCCGCTCTGGTCCTGGCCGCTTTAGCGGCTCAGGGCGAAACAACCATCGATCGCGTCTACCACATGGATCGCGGTTATGAGCATATCGAGCGGAAACTCGACGCGGCCGGCGCGAGAGTCGAGCGGATATAGTCAAAACATGAGCGAACCGGCGAAGCATCATTCCGAGGGCTTCCTCGCGATTGTTCAAGATGCGAAGAAGCGCATCCGCGAGATCGATATCGAAGAGTACAAACGGCTTCGCGAAGCCGATGAAGCGGGTCGGCTTGTCGACGTTCGAGAAGATCGCGAATGGGAAGCGGCGCATGCGGCTGGCGCGGTTCATCTCGGCAAGGGCATCATCGAACGCGATATCGAAAAGACGTTTCCGGAAAAAGATGTGAAACTGGTGCTCTATTGCGGCGGCGGATTCCGCTCCGCGCTCGCGACGGACAATTTGCGAAAGATGGGCTACAAGAACGCGATTTCGCTCGATGGCGGCTGGCGCGCGATTGAAGCTTCGGGGCTGCCGCTCGAAAAAGGCGGCTGATCGGTTTCTCTCCGCATCGCGCGCCATCTCCACCATCTCCATCGCAAGGATCACATGCGAGCGGGAATCTAATCCGCGACGATCAACTCGTCGGGAAGTATCGGCCTCGTTCGCGGCAACAGCCCAAAGGCCGCCGCAAGACTGGCCCCTCCCAGCGATATCACGAAAGCGCTCAGCTTGAATCTGTCTGCAAGTTCCGTCGGCGGAAGAGCTCTCCACACGATCAGCAGAATGGTTTGCGCCAATGTCACAGCCCAGACCGCGCCATAGAAATAGCGCCGTTCGCTACCTTCGTTCTTCGTGGAGTTTCCCACCCGGGGCAGCCGGCCCACCAGCCCGCACAGCAGAATGATCAAAAACAATGGGAGATAGCCGTAAGTATAGATCTGTTTCAGACGCCACTTGCCCGTTGCCGCGGCAACCATCAATCCAGCCAGATTCAGAATCATAAAATTCAGAAGCGCATTCCAGGCAAAGGTGTAGCAAACCCGCCGGTATAGCGGATTCGGCTTGTCCTCGCAAAATCGCAGGATATACGGCCGCGGCTCTACGCCGGGAAGCTGTCCGAAAAGACCCGCCAGGCCGGTTCCGAGCGTCACAAAGGCAAGCCAGATCAGATTCCGGAATCCAGGGCCGCGCGCAAATAGATCGAAGGTCAGCGGACCAGGGGCGAGAAAGAAGACCCAAATCCAGATCGGCCAGTGAGCCACCCGATAGATAATTTTGTTGCGCTCGCGAATTTTGCGCTGATGAGCATACTCAACTCTGAGCGTGTAAGGCATCTCTATTGAAGAATTCGTATTATCTCGCATGCGGCCGTCGCTCGTGGCATGCCTCAGTCACAGCCCTCAAAAATATTTTTATCCCGCTGACCCTGCTTGCCTTAACCCCATTTTTACCTTTTGCCCTGATCCGTTTTTTGCCCTCCTCGTGCTATCGTCAGCCATTTCTATTTCTCAGGAGGCTTCCCCCCATGTCCAGCAACGCCCAAATCGCTGCCAACCAAGCCAACGCTCAGCTCTCGACCGGCCCCACTTCCGATACCGGCAAATCCAAATCGTCGTTAAATGCCCTCAAAACCGGTTTGACCGGACGCACCGTCCTGCTGCCCGGCGATGATGCCGCGCTCTACGCAACTCACATAACTGAATTTGTGAAGCGCTACGAACCGGCTGCGGATGAAGAGCGCAATCTCGTTCAATCTCTCGCCGATACCGACTGGCGTTTGCTGCGCATTCCGGCTCTCGAAATGGGCATCTACGCGGTCGGCCGTCTCGAGCTCGCCGAGCTTTTCCCGAACGAAGACGAATCCGTCCGCAAGCATCTGATCGAAGCCAAAGTGTTTCTGGTCTACCAGCGCCAGCTCAACAATCTCAGTATTCAGGAAGGCCGTCTGCGCCGCCAGCGCGAGAAAGACATCGCCGCTCTGCGTGAGCTGCAGGAAATGCGGAAGCGTCAAGTCCAAGCCCGTTTGGATGTCGCCGCGAAACAGTACATCCTGGCGGTCCATGAACACCGGCACGACGATTTCGACCCAATCGCGCTTGGGTTCGATTTTTCACTCGCGGAAATCGAGCTTCGCGCCATGGCCCTCGACCGCCATCTGTTCGCCGAATACGAGGAGAATCTGCGCAAGCAAGCTTCTAAAGTCGCCTAACCTCTCGGCAGCGCGCCGCCTCCGTCGATCCGGTTCAGGCTCTTCGAAGCGAATAACGCCGCCAAGACACCTTTTTTTGAGACGTTAACAGCCTCTTCTTCGTAATAGCTGGTGAAGATCGGCGAAAGGGAGGAACGGCAAAGCTTTGGTGGCAACGGTCGCATCCGGCGCAGTGCCTGCGGAAAGAGACGCCGCGTTGCCTGCTTTCGCCGAGGCGGTAGAGGCTCACAAAGCCATGGTGTACAGCATCCTATGGCATTTCCTGCGCGACCGCTCTCTTGCCGAAGAGTTGGCGCAGGACGTCTTTCTCGAGCTGCACCGGAACTGGGCCTCGATGAAGTCTTCCCAGCACATTTTGTTTTGGCTGCGCAGAGTGACCAGTAACCGAGCGATCGACTGTGTACGCAAGCGCAAGGCCAGGCCGGAGACGAGTCTCGAAGAGACCGGCGAACCGACCGTCCTCGAGCGCGTCCACGATGCGTTTCTTTCCGCCTATCTCGAGCGGATGGTGGCTTCTCTGCCGGAGAAGCAGCGCATCGCGATCGTTTTGCGCTACCAGGAAGGCATGGAACTGGAAGAAATTGCCGAGGTATTGGGAATAAAAGCCGCAACTGTGAAGACACAAGTTTTTCGGGGCCTTGATCTGCTCCGAGCCAAGACCGCACGCCGATTGGAAACACACAGGCATCAACCATGAATGAGTTTGAAGAACAACTGAAACAAGCGCTATCGCGCCGCGAGCCGCCCTCGGATTTTGCCGAGCGTGTCCTGGCGATTGCCCGGAATCAATCCAGGCCCGCCGCAGCGGCCCGCCTGCGGCTATGGTTTCATCGAACGCGGGCATGGCGGCTCGTGCCGGTCTTGGCGGCGCTTCTGATGATGACTGGCGGGACAGTATATGAACAGCATCGGCGCGCGGCCCGCGGAGAAGCGGTCAAGGAGCAACTGCTGGTCGCGATGCATATCGCTGGCTCCAGCCTGCATCGGGCGCAGCATCGCATTTTCGACGTAGAGACTGGCGAGGTGACTCAATGAAACGAAACGTGTTCGGGTTTGTAATGGCCATGGCGCTGGCTATGCCGGTGGGCGCTTATCAGGATCTGAAGATGCCGGTAAATCTCGACAAGCTGGCGGAGCGAGCCAGCGAATCGGTGGATGTAACGCTGGACGCATCCATGCTCCAACTTGCCAGCGGCTTTCTATCGAAAGACGATCCCGACGAGGCGCAAGTGAAAAAGCTGGTGTCCAAACTGAAAGGCGTCTACGTCCGCAGCTTCGAATTTGATAAAGAAGGCCAGTATTCTATGAGCGACGTCGAAGCGATTCGCTCGCAATTGAGAGGTCCGGGCTGGTCCCGCATCGTCGGAGTGAAATCCATCCGCGGTGAAAACTCTGAAGTGTATCTGAAAAAGGACGGGGGTCAAATTGGCGGCTTGGTCGTGCTTGACGCCGAGCCGAAAGAGCTGACCATCGTGCATATCGATGGCGCCATCAATCCCGAAGAATTGAGCGAGCTCGGCGGCCACATGGGCATTCCGAGAATGGACAAGACAAAAACCGGCAAGAAGGACAAAGATAATGCGAAAGGGGATCAATAGCCGTGCGGCTTTTTCTCGGCATTCTCACAATTCTTATCGCGCTGCCGCTCGCCTCGCCTGCGAGTGAATTCGACTGGCTGGTTCGTGAATTTTCGCGGGAAAGCGGCGCAAAGCAAACCCACATTCCGCTCTTCGGGGTGATGCGTTTCGCTGTCTCGGTTGGACATCCGGCGGGCGCTAGCGAGCTGAAGCTTGCGCTGTTTGAACATACCGATCTCGAACCGCGCAGATTTAGCGATTTGACGGATGCGGCGGTTGGACGCGATTGGAAACCGATGGTGCGCGTGCGTTCGCGGAGTGGCGAATCCACCAACATCTACGCTCAAACCGATGGAAGGAATTTGCGGTTACTCATCGCTTCTCTCGATCGCGAGGAAGCGGCTTTCGTTCAGGTGCGAATCAGGCCGGAAGAATTGATGAAATTCGTGGATGACCACGCCCAGGCGAAGAAGTAGATGTTCACCGCGGGGCGATCATGGAAGTTGAAGCTCGGGAACATGCCCCAGTCCGGAAACCGCGGCATACAGCTCGGCCCGGTCAATCGGTTTGCAGATGTAGTCGTCCATGCCCGCCGCGAGGCAGCGCTCACGATCGCCTTTCATGGCATAAGCCGTCAGCGCGATGATGCGGACGTGCCCGCCATTGCTTTTTTCCTTCTCGCGGATCAAGGCAGTCGCCTGGAAGCCATCCATGACAGGCATTTGCACGTCCATCAGCACCACGTCGAACCGCTCATGATCGAGCGCGTCAATCGCCTCGCTGCCATTATTTGCGATGACCACGGTGTGACCCCGTTTTTCAAGCAGCCGCGCGGCTAAGCGTTGATTTACGAGACTGTCTTCCGCCACCAGAACTCGACAGCATGCTTCGCGCGGCGAATGCAGCGCCACAGGCTTGGGAACCGGCGCTGGTCGACGAGTTCTCGGGGCGAACTTCGCCGTGAAATGGAACGTACTTCCGTGTCCAGGCTCGCTTTCCACCCACAGGCGGCCGCCGAACATTTCAACCAGCCGCGACGAAATGGCAAGCCCCAAGCCCGTGCCGCCAAACTCACGCGTTGTTCCGTCATCGGCCTGCGTGAACGCATCGAAAATCTTTGCCTGCATCCCGTATGGGATGCCGATGCCGGTATCCACTACGCGAAAGTGCAGAACGATTTCGGCGTCAATGCTTGTCTCCAGCTCAACTTTCAGAACAACTTCTCCAGCTTTCGTGAACTTGAGCGCGTTGCCGATGAGATTCACAACGATTTGGCGCAAACGACCGGCATCGCCGACCAATTCCAACGGCACGTCCGGAACGATCTGGCAGGCGAGTTTAAGGTTCTTTTCGTTAGCCTGAATCGACAGACCTTTGAGCGCCTCTCCCAAGGTGTCTTCTAAATTGAATGCAATTGGATCGAGGCTGAGCTTGTCCGCTTCGATCTTGGAAAAATCGAGAATATCGTTGATGACCGTCATCAGCGCGCGCGCGCAGGATCTCACCGTTTCCAGGTGTTCTCGCTGATCCTCGACTAACGGCGAATCCAGCACTAAGTCGGTCATTCCGATAATTCCGTTCATCGGCGTCCGGATTTCGTGGCTCATGTTCGCGAGAAAGTCGCTTTTGGCTTGGTTTGCCAACTGAGCGGCTTGCCTCAAGGACTCTTCTTGTGACAATTTTTGCCGGATTACCTGCGTTTGTTTCCTAACCCGGCGGCGGAGGATCATTACCCAGGCCAAGATGACTATCGTGAGAACGATTAATCCGCCGATCAAATCCGCCGCGCGGCCGACCGTCCACCAGGGCGGGCTGTCGAGAACTTCGGCGTCGCGGGCCGAGCGCGCAATCAGCCGGAAACCGGTGACATGTCCGAGCGAGTCAATTGCATTCACACAGACGCCGCCAAGTCGAAGCAGACTGCCCTCGACCGGCGCCTTGCCGAAAGCATCTGCTGGGCCGGAGACGGAGAACATCATATGATTCTGTTCGACGATGAGCGTGACCTCCCGGGGAGTTCTCGAATGTCCCAGCAGGTGGCCCCGCAATGTCACCAATTCAGAGTCGTAGGCTCCAGCCAAAATCTGTTCGACCGTGACCGCCGCTGCCCGCGGCAGCGAACCGCTTCCGATCCTGCGAACTACGCTGTCCTCCAGCCGCAGGTGCAAATCGAAGAATCCTGGAAATCCTAACGTTTCAACCCGATCCCCTGGCTTGAGAGCGATTTCCTGGCGTATTTCTACATAAACCGCACCGGTCCGATCTTGGACGTAAAACCCGCGCCCGGGCAAATCCGCGGTCACGACGCCCTTCAGCATGACCCGGTGCCCTTGGGGTTGACCGGAGCGGAACGTTTGTAGTTCGGCGATTGGGGTTGGAGATGCCGCAAAAAGATTCGACCTCGCGGGCTCAAGCGGCGTAATATCCGCGAGACTTGGAACATACAATTCAACCCCGGTCAGTTGGTTCTTCAGGTTGAATGCCGCTCCGCAAACGCCCCTTATTCTTACTTGCCGGTCTACCAGATCATAAGGCGCAGCCCCGGTCCATGGACTCTCGACGGCGACGCGCCCTCCAGAAAGCGCCACATCCAGCCAAAGCAAATTCTCATTGATGTTGCTATGCACGTGTGTGACTTGCCGCACGATACCTTCAACCTGCACCCACTCACTGTCTTCCGCTGTGCTCGCCATCTGGTCAAAGGAAACCTGCCGAGCCGGAGGCTCAGGTGAGTGGCCAATCACCTTCCAGCGCGGGTTCGATATGTTTGGGGAGAAGTCCAATTGGCTGCTGATCCCTTCCAGGTCCAGCAACTGCCCCACCGACGCTGCGGGATAGGCCTTCGACCAGCTCACCCAGATTCCCCCGGTTCGATCATGCACAAAAAGATCCGGAGCAACTGGATCGAAATAGGTAACCACTGCACGGACGTGAATAGGATAGCCGCGCCGCGCTTCCGCTGCGGTAAGGCTGCTGATCTGCCTGATAGAAGTCAGAGTGGGAAGGACTTTCGACGAGCTGTCGGCTCCTGCAGCCCCCATACAGGCGCCGAGCGCCAGCGAAGCACCGAGGAAAGCTCCTATCTTTCGAACAGTCATAGAGGTAGGACTTCTATTCTCATCGGCAAGGATTAAGCAGGTATTGCGCCCGGGAGAGAAGTTATTTAGAATCAAATGTGTACGATTGTCGGGGCGTAGCGCAGCCTGGTAGCGCACCTGCCTTGGGCGCAGGGGGTCGCAAGTTCGAATCTTGCCGCCCCGACCAAATAAATCAATAAATCAGGGCCTCCGGGCTCTCGTCGACCTTAGACTCCAGTTGTTTACTTTGCCATACGCGAACCCAATCGATTGTGAGGGTCAAAGTCTGAGCAGCGACGCCTGTCAAATCGCCGGATTTCCAGTTTGATCCTTCTTGCATTCCTAGAATCATGAAGTAGTCCTGCTTGTCAAAGATCTCGTAAGTCGGTTCCGAGTGTAGGGGAACACCGTCGAAATACCAAGTTATGCCGCCCGGTACCCAAAGGAGACCGTACGTATGATAGCTGGCAAAATCGGTGTTAGAGGGAACCGAAAACCGGTTGTTGGCGGAACTGCTTGCCAGTTCTTGCGAGCCACGCCAGCGATGAATGGTTCCGAAGAAGGCGTGGGGCTCGCTGCCTTGTCCCTCAAAGATGTCGATCTCACCCGATTCGTATGGCATCCTCTGGCCGGGCGGCGGTACAGGTATGAGCCAGAATGCCGGCCATGCCCCTTTTAAGGGGGTCCACTTCATGCGTGCTTCGAAATACCCATAACGCCAAGCGTGATAGTCCGGGCTGTTCCGGGAAAAGGTGGAAATGCTGGAATCCGGTTGTTGCTGGCCGCGCCTCCATTGTAGGGATAGGGCCGAATTGTCAACTTTGAAGCGATCGAGCGGAGCATGCCGATGACTGAACCATACGCCTTCGTACCACTTGTGCGGTTTGGCAGAAGGACGGCCGTCGGCGGTACCCAGATCGAGGGTATTGAACTCGTCGGCGAAGACGAGGCGATAGGCGCTCAATTTCAGAGGCGGCGCGGGAGAAGCCGATTGCGCGCCTAAATTAGCGGTCAAGAACAAAGCCCCAGCGAGGCTTATGCGCGGCGACGGCAGGCTGCGCAAGCGCAACTCCCTTTTAAAAGCGGCAAGAATTATTTGAAGATACGACAAATAGCGTCCCACTCGCGAACCCGGCGGTTTGAAACTGCGCGGATAGCCCGAGCATTTAGTGGAGTTCTTTAACGAAACAGCCATGAAGTTTTAGTACTGCTGGACGTTTCATTAAATCGGCTTTTCATGATACCCAGTAAGTCTACCCAACTATTTTTTGTTTGGACAAACGCGAGCAAATTAGCTTAGCGCAATTGCCATTACAGTTCTTACAGGCGTGTCCGTCACTTGTAAAACCGGAGGAAGTGCTGCTGTCGAAGGCGGCGGCATGAGCGTATGGCGGACAAGTGTCTAAGTGGACCCATGATTGTCACAGAGCCGACGCATAATTCGGAAATGAAACTGCCGCTCGGCGGAGCTGGCATTGCCGGGCGTGAAGCTTGCGTGCCCAAACGAATCGTGGATATTCTTGGGGCCGTGGTTATAGGGCTGCTCGCTTCGCCAGTCATCGCGATGGCGGCTTTAGCCACCCGGTTTAGCTCGAAAGGACCAATTTTTTATAAACAAGCGCGCATTGGCAAGGGAAACCGGCCCTTCACCGCGCTGAAGTTCCGCACTATGTGGATGAATGCGGACGAAAGGCTACATGATTATCTGGCGAAGGATCCGGGCCTGCGGGAGCAATGGGAAAGCGTTAACAAGCTAAAGAACGATCCTCGCGTGACTCCAGCGGGCCGATTCTTGCGGCGATTCAGCCTGGATGAACTGCCGCAGCTCCTGAATGTACTGGCCGGGGAGATGAGTCTCATTGGGCCGCGGCCCATCGTGGTCGCCGAAATTGAAAAATACGGTCTGGATTACGCCGCGTACGAGCGTGTGCGCCCCGGCCTGACGGGCCTGTGGCAGGTGTCGGGCCGCAATGACACCACCTATCAGCAACGCGTGGATTACGACTCCTATTACGTTCAAAATTGGTCGCTCTGGCTCGACGCGAAGATTCTTATCAGAACGTTTCGCGCGGTGATTTCCGGACAGGGGGCCTATTAACCAATGACCGGCTGTATGGGACGGGGCGCGCTCGTGATTTCACTCGATTTTGAACTTCACTGGGGGGTCCGGGATCTTGCGCCGCTCGATGGCGCTGAGCGAAAACGCTTATTAAGGGCACGCGCCGTTGTGCCGGAGATCCTGCGCGCTTTCTGTGAGCACGGCGTTCGTGCTACATGGGCGACGGTTGGATTATTATTTGCACGCTCGCGTGACGAAGCGCAAGAATGCCGGCCGCGGTGTACACCGAAATACGAGCAGGTTGACCTTGATCCCTATTGCGAAATGACGGGTCGCAACGAATCGGACGATCCCTTTCATTACGCGCCCTCCCTGATACGAGAAGTAGCCGAACGGGCTGGCCAGGAAGTAGCATCTCATTCTTATTCCCACTACTACCCGCTGGAAGGAGGGCAGGGCGAAGCTGAATTTAATTCCGACGTGGTGAGCGCCAAGCTTATTGCCCAAAACTCCGGATACCATCTGAAATCTTATGTGTTTCCGCGAAATCAGGTTCGTCGTAGCTATCTGCCGATGCTGGGCCACGCTGGATTTACCTCTTATCGTGGTACTGAACCCGCGGCGGTAAAGGCCCCGGTTACGTTCCATGAGCAACGCCGTCCCTGGAAGCGGGCCTTGCGTTTGGCGGATGCCTACTTGAATATAAACGGGGCGCAGACTCTGGAGTGGCCCGAGGGCGCTAATCCCGTCTCTGTGGATTCCAGCCGATATCTGAGGCCGTACTCTTCTGCGCTTCGTGCCTTTGAGCGCGCGCGCTTGAGGCGCATTACGGACGCGATGACGCATGCCGCCCGCGAGAAACGGATCTTTCACTTGTGGTGGCACCCAGAGGATTTCGCTAATCAGCCTGGGCGGAATTTGGATTTTCTGAACCGAGTTCTGACTGTCTTCGACCGGAACCGGCGGGAATACGACATGGCTTCTCTTTCGATGTGCGATGTGAGCGAAGCCGTGAGATCCCTGAACAGGAACGACGGCGTGGCGCAAACGATTATTGGATCGGGCCGATGAGCGCGCTGCGAGCGATGGGAGGCGCAGCCCTCGCCACTTTGGAAAGAGCGCCTACGGCGCGGCCGCGTCTGCTGTATCTGGTCACGCGCGCCGAACACGGGGGCGCCCAGGCGCACGTGCTGGATCTAGCCATTGGGATGAGCGGACTATTCCACGTCGAAGTGGCAACCGGAGAAGAGGGTTTTTTGACGGAAGCCTGCCGTGAACGAGGGATTCCCATTCATATTGTTCCCCACCTGGCGCGTGAGATCAGTCCATTCGGAGACATGCGCGGGTTGCGCGAGCTGGTCAAATTGATGCGGCGTATTCAGCCGGATATTGTGCATGCTCACACGTTCAAAGCGGGATTCCTTGGCCGGTTTGCTGCGAAATGTCTGAAAATCACTTGCGTGTATACCGTGCACATGTGGCCATTTGGACGGGCGGTGCCGGTAAGCTGGCGACTGGCCGCTCCAATTTGCGAGCGTATGGCCGCAGGTTGGTGCGATCGTATTATCACTGTTTCTGAACTGGGTGTGGAAATCGCAACCCAACACGGCATTTGCGATTTATCAAAAGTAATTTCGATCCGGAACGGTATACCGGATCACGCTGCTCGAGCGCGGTGGGATCGCGACGGAGATCTCCGTTGCACAATGGTGGCGCGCTTCACAAACTTTAAAGATCACTCTCTGCTGCTGCGCGCCTTCGCCAGAGTGTCCGGCGAAGCTCGCCTTTTGCTTGTTGGCGCCGGCGACACTCTGCCTGCTGCCAAAAGGTTGGCTCTACAACTCGGGATTCACAAGCGAGTCGAATTTGCGGGTTCCCGGTCTGACGTGCCGGAACTTCTGGCCCAGACTGACGTGTTCGTCCTGGCCTCAAAACAGGAGACTCTCCCTATAAGTATTTTGGAGGCCATGCGGGCCGGTCTGCCGGTTATCGCTTCGGATGTGGGAGGCATATCCGAAGAGGTTATCGACGGGCAAACGGGATTGCTTGTATCGCCGGGTTCCGTCGAGGACTTAAGCAGGGCGCTAGCGCGTCTTCTGGGCGATAAGGCGTTGAGGAGAACCATGGGCCGCGCAGGCAGAAGGCGTTTCGAAAAGATGTTTCTGGCAGACCTGATGATCGAACGGACGAGTGCCTTATATGAGGAAGTCCTGGAAAAGCGATTGGCGGCGCGATGAGTCGTCGCCGTCGGTTGGTTTATGAGTGGCTGATTTTCCTGGGATTGTTAGTTGCATTTGCCATTTTTTTATCGGTTTGGTTTCATACCGATCCGGCGGGTCCGGCTGATTTTTAGCGATAGCAGGCAAGAAAACGAAAAGACGATGAATAGCAAAAGACTGATGGCGGCGTTTCTCTCGGCGGGTTGTGGCTTGATACCTCTGCAAGCGCGGATTGCCGCGACCGGCGGTGGCCAAGCTCAGGAGTCGGCAGAGGTTGGGCAGGCTTCCGGGAGCAATTTGGGTTTCGAGCCGGTGGGGCCTGGAGATCTGGTTGCGCTCTCGGTGACCGGCTCGCCTGAGTTATCACGCAGTTCGCGTGTTACCGAGGACGGCAAATTAATGCTCCCGCTGCTGCGGGACGGAATTACAGTCGCGGGCCTGACGCCTGCCAAGATTGCGCAGGCTGTAACCGCGGCCTTGGTGAAAGAAAAAGTATTGGTGGACCCGATTGTGTCAGCCGCCGTATTGGAGTACCGCAGCCGCCGGGTCAGCGTCATGGGCGCGGTGCGCATGCCATCGAATTTCCAAGCCGTGGGCGAAATGCGGTTGCTCGATGCCATCGCTCGGGCGCAGGGTTTTACGGCGGATGCCGGGCCGGAAGTGATCGTTTCGGGGGCCGCGGGCGAAAGTAGCGAAGGAAGCCAGCTTCACATCCCCATCAAAGCTCTGATGGCAGCGAAAGATCCAGCGTTGAACATCGTGCTGAGGGGCGGCGAAGAGATACGCGTGCCTGAAGCGCCGAAGCTGTTTATTGTCGGCAACGTTAAGATGCCCGGTTCGTACCCGTTGGCCGATATTGATGGCTCGACGGTCTTGAAAGCACTGGCATTATCGCAGGGTATCTTGCCGTTTGCGGCGAAGCGCGCGTACGTATATCGCTTAACGGGGACTTCAGGGAAGCGTGAAGAGATTCCAATAGAACTGCGCCGGATTTTGCATCGCAAAGCGCCGGACTTTCCGCTGCAAGCGAACGACATTTTGTACATTCCGGACAATCCGGGAATGCGCTTGAGCGCCACGACCCTCGACCATATTGCGGGCTTCGGCTCCTCGGTGGGCTCCGGGCTGCTCCTGTGGCACTGAGAATGGACAAAAAGTAATGCTAGATCGTTCTTCAGAACCACCTCGCCTCCCGTCGATGCAATCGCCGGCAAAGAACGCGCCGCCCGGCATGCCTGCCTATCCGCTAGGACCCTATGCTGCACCCCTGCTTCCTGCGGATACGAAGGCGCTGTTCGGCCAATTGTTGAAGATTCTCCGCAAGCAACGCTGGAAGCTTATGCTTTTCATGGCCATCGCTATTATGCTGGCGCTGACACTCCAGTTCGCGTTTCCTCGCCTGTATTCCGCTACTGCCCTATTGCGCCTTGATCGGCATTCCGCGCCCGGGGCCATTGGGCAGGAAGCCTCTCAGATCTCAGCTATTAACGACATGGACGTAATTATCGATACGGACATGGAAGTAGCGCAATCCGACTCCGTGATTCGTCCCGTAGCCGAGCAGTATCGTCTCGTCGATACCGAAAAGGCGTCGAGCGTTTGGGCGCGCTGGTTTGGAAGGAAGGCCGATGCTGAAGCTATACGCCGCGCCAAGGCCGCGCCAATTGAGTTAACCGGCTTGCGAGTTACTCGGCCTGCCAATACTTATCTGATCCGCATCACCTATCGTGCCTGGAAAAATCCGCAACTGGCGGCCAATGTCGCGAATGGGATTGCCGAATCGCTGGTAAGACACGTTCATGAGTCGCTCGATCAGTCTTACAACGATTTGTCAAGCGCAATGCGCCGCGACATGGAGCAATTGCGCTCGAAGATGGATGATTCTTCCACCAGACTCACCCAGTACGAAAAAGAACTGAATATGGTCGATCCTGAGCAACGTTCAACAGTGTTGACGTCGCGGTTGACGCAGTTACTGGCCGAATATACGGCGGCTCAGGCAGACCGCCTTCATAAACAGGCCACGCTCGACGGCATTATGAAATCCCCCACGCTCGCCGCTACCCAAGCAACGGAAGCCGACCGGCAGCGCCAGAGTTTGTTGGATGAAGCATTGGAGCATCTGTCAACGGCCCGCCTGCAGTTTGTGGCAGTCCGTTCCTACTACGGTGAAACCCATCCCGAATATCGCAAGGCCAAGCAACAAGTCGATGAGGCCGAGGCTCAGGTGGAAAAAATGCGGGTAGCTACAAATGACAAAACCGCGGCCGAGTACCGTCAGGCCCTGGGACGCGAATTGCTCCTTAAACGCCAATTCGACGAGACAAAAGCGGAAGTAGACGGCCTGAAGGCTCATGCTCTCGCATATTCACAATTGAAGAGTGAAGCGGAGAACGATCGGCGCATGTATATGGACCTGGAGGCACACATGCGGGACGTGGACGTGAACCGGCAGTTTCGTGACGCAACAATTCAGTTCGTCGGGCCGGCGCTACCGCCCGACAAGGCCATTTTCCCCAAGCTGAGGGTTAATCTGCCGATTGCTTTTGTGCTGGCTCTGTTGCTGGGAGTGCTGGGCGCGATTGCAGCCGATGCTTTAAATTCCACCTTTTCAGATGCTGACGAAGTGGCGGCCCGCATGCGGTTAGAAGTGATGGGGGCCTTGCCCGATGTGCGGCGGCTGAGAGCAAAAGGAGACAGCCCCGCGAACGCATTATTTGCCGTGTATGGCCGTTCCGGCGAAATGGGCGATCGTTACGAAGAAGCGATTCGCATGCTTCGTAACGTCATAGGCCGTGCAGGAACGAACCAGCCTCTACGAACTCTGTTGATTACCAGCGGCGCAGCGGCAGAAGGAAAATCGACCACTGCGGCGCGCTTGGCGGAGGCTTGTGCGCAGGCTGGTAAGAAAGTGCTGCTGATCGATGCCGATCTTCGGCGTCCTTCGCTCCATAAGACATTTGGGATCACCGCGAAAATCGGCTTGGCGGATGTTCTAGCGCACCATATCTCGCCGGTGGACGTGATTGTGGAGGTCGAAATTCCCGGCCTTTTTGTCATGCCCGCCGGCCCCCCGATGCTGAACGCGGCCGACTTGATCAGCTTGGGCTTTGCCGGTGTATTGGACAAAGTTCGGAACAATTTCGATTTCGTAATTGTCGATGCTCCTCCCATGCTCGGCCTGTCTGAAGCACAAGAACTCGCCACGATGGTGGACGGTGTTCTGGTGATTGCCAAAGCGGAAGTTACCTCAGCCAAGGAACTGGCGGACACGCTTACGGTCTTAAACCGGAGCGGCGCGAATGTGCTGGGGGTTGTCATGAACCAGGTGAAACTATCGAGCCGCAAGGGATTCAGCTACTCCTACCAACAACGTAGTCGGGATAATCGGGCGTAATTGCGCCGCACGCGGGCCTATGGATTTGAAAAGACCATTATCGCGGCTCGGTAGCGAGGGAGGACTACTCGCGGTACTTACTCTCGGCACCGCTGGCCTGTTCAAGGTCGCAGCCTTCGCGCGTGAAGCCTTTATTGCCTCCCGCTTCGGTCTTTCAAGCTTTACCGACGCTTACTTTGCTTTCCAGCAATTTCCGCTCATAATAGCGACCTTCATGTTCGGGGCCTTCGGACTGGCTTTCATACCAGCCTATGCCGACGAAAAACGAAAAACGGGGCGGGTGACGTGGCTGCCGGGCCTAACGGTTTATGGTGGAACACTCGGCGTATTGCTAACACTGCTGACGATCTCGCTGGCGCCATGGTTTCTGCGCGCTTTCAGCATTGGACCCGCGGGGCAGGGCAGAAGCACGCTGGTCGTTCTAAGCTGCGCGTTCGCGCCGGTGATTTGGCTGGGCATTTGGGCCGGCATCACTATCGCGGACGGCAGGAATTTACTCGCAATGTTCGTGGCCGGCCTGCCGTATCTTTCGATGACCGTCTTACTAATAGGGCTCTATGCTTTCGGAGAGCTCAACACGCTTAGTCTGCCGATCTCGTTTCTGGCGGGGTTCGGCGCGATCGGTCTGTGCACGCTTCCGTGGCTCGTGTCAGCAGCACGCCGCGGGGAATATTTCGGCGCAGTGATCGGGACCTGGAAGATGCCGGGATTTCGTCGATTCCTACGGCAACTGGGCGCTTCTTCCATGGAGAACCTCGGCTATGCCGGCAATCAACTGTTGTTGGTCTACTTTGTGGCTCACGCCGGTACGGGGGCAGTTTCGGCCAACACTTGCGCCATGCGGGTGGGCATGCTTGGTTTTAGCCTGTTAAGCCAGCCTCTGGCGCAACTTATGCAAGCGAAGCTTTGCTCGGCTCATGAAGGCGGTCAGGCTGAAGTTTTGAGAAAGTGGCTGCCCGCAATTTCGAGCGCGGTGGTTGCTTTCGCCATGCTGATTTATATCGTGCGCGTGCCAATTACAAGATTGGTTTACCTGCACGGAAAGTTTTCGGCCATTGAACTGAGCAGGGTGACCGAAATTATACCTGCGTGGGTGGCTTACTTTGTCGTCGCATCGCTGAATGCGGTTGTGGCGCGCTACTTGTTTAGCACGGCGAAGGGCAATAGCTATGTGCGGCGGCAGCTCTGCGCCTATGCGGCCGCGAACCTGATCCGTATCGTCTTCTGGGGAAGACTGAGCGCGCCCCTTATCATTTGGTGCTCCGTGCTCTGCGAAGGAGGCGCCTTATTGCTGAGTCTTCGAAGCTGCTTACGAGAGACTGAGCCCTCGGCACTGGAGCCGGCGATGGCCTTGGCGCAAGGTCTAGATCTGTGAACGCGATGAAGGCGGATACACAACTTTGGACCGGAAGCGGCCCCCGGGTGATCGTTCATACACCGGAGCCAGGCGCGGGCGCGGGACAGTACGTGGCGGAGTTCGTGAAATCCCTGGCCGGCGCTGGAGTGCCGATCGTATTGTTTTGCCCGAGCAATTTCGCATATGAACAAGAGGTGAAAGCGAGCGGCGTCGAAATCGTTCACGCGCCGGTTCGCGAAGTTAACACCGCCAGCCTCTGGCGCCGCGTTTTCCGCAACATTGCCTTCAATGCGGGGGCCGCGCGAAAGTTTTGGACAACGGTAAAAAAAGGCGATATTGTCCATTTCCAGTTCGCGCTGCATTTCGGCCTGGGATTGTTGTATTTCGCTATTGCCCGCATAAAGCGCGCTTCCATTGTGCTTACCGCGCACGACCCCGTGCCTCACCGCTGGATGCTGCCGCGGCGTTTTCGTTGGATGGAAACGGCGCTTCTTGCCATTCAGTACTGGTTGTGCAGCCGGCTTATTGTTCACAACGAAATCGGCAAGCGGATTCTGGTGAAGCATTTTCCCTCACATCCAAACGTTATTACGGTGATACCTCACGGTCCGCTTACCCCGGTAGCGGCAGGCGTCTTAGACCAACAACCGCCGACGATTGAGAAACCTTTGCGGCTGCTGGCGTTCGGATCGCTGCGCGAAAACAAGGGCCTGCATCTGTCGATTGCCGCCATTCAGCGCTTGCGGCAAGATGCAATGAGCCGACCGGTTGTCCTGACTATCGCGGGCTCGATCCCCAATCTCATGGAACGGTCCTATTGGGCGCAATGCTTGCGGCTCATCGAAGCTCAACCGGACGGGATAGAGGTACTGGAGCGGTCGATCGGCGATGCTGACATTGGCGCGCTCTTCGCAGCGCATGATGCCGTTCTCTTACCCTACGTTGATTTCTACTCCGATAGTGGCGTGGCGATGCTTGCCCTGTCGCAGAGGCGGCCGATTCTTACAACTTCCGCGGGCGGACTCGGAGAATTACTGCGTGAAGCGGATTGCGGCATTTTGATTAAATCGGCGACAGTGGACGCGGTGATTGCGGCCATCCACGAGGCGTCCTCTACTCCCCCCGGACTCTTGCGGCGCAAAGGTTTGAACGGCTACCTCCACGCCTTGACTCAACGCTCTTGGACGGTCATTGCCGGGCGGACCAGAGGAGTCTATGAAGGTCTGCTTGCGAGCAAACGCGCGCGCGGCGGAGGACAAGCAATTATCCTGCACACTCCGGAGCCGGGTTCTTCAGCGGCTATGTACGTCGAGGCGCTCTCTGCAGCGCTTACCGCGGAGAAAGTTCCTGTCCGAGTGGTTTGTCCCGCCAATCATCAAGCGCGCGGCGTCATGGAATGCAATCCCTTGATTGACGTTCGTGTCTGCTGCGCGCGCGCCACGAGCACCAGCGTCAGTTTAGCGACTAAGTTCGCTCAAAACCTGCGCTTTGTCGTTTCATCTTGCAGGGCTCTACTAGCAGCCACTAAGCCGGGCGACATTGTTCACTTCCAGTACATTCTCCACCTTCCATTCGGCTTGATTTTCTTTGTATGTGCTTGGGCCAAGCGGGCGCACGTTGTTTTTACCGTTCACGATCCGGTTCCTCACAAGTTCTTGTTTCCGCGTATTCTGCGCGCAATTGAGACCGGGGCACTCGGCTTGGCTTACGCGTGGAGCGATGTGCTCGTCGTGCACAGTGAAGCCGGGAAGCGAAAGCTTGTGGAGATGTTTCACGTGCCTCCCCGGAAAATCCGCATTGTCGTGCATGGCCCTTATGAATTGAAGAAGAACGTGCGAGCCTGTGCTGAGCCGAATCGCTTGGAGGCGCTTTTCTTCGGCTCGCTCCGTGAAAATAAGGGACTCCACTTGGCTATTAAGGCGACTCAACAACTAGCGAACGAAGGCGTGGCCGTAAGGCTCACGATTGCCGGTCAGGTAGTCAATCGGAACGAGGAGAAGTATTGGCGCCGCTGCCGGACGCTAATTGACTCCGCCTCCGGCGCGATTCGGTTGATAGAGGGCTTCGTGCCGGATGAAGAACTGGCCGACCTCTTCTCTCAGTGTCATTGCTTTGTTCTGCCGTACACAACCTTCTCTTCCGACAGCGGGGTGGCCTATATGGCGCTGGCCAATGCTAAGCCGATTGTGTCAACCGATGCGGGCGGTTTGGGATGGCTCCTGGAAAATTCAGGAGCCGGCATTCGTATTCCCGATGCGAGTATTGCAGGAGTCATTGAGGCATTGCGGCAAGCAGTCGATTTGGGACCCGAAAAACTTGAGAGCATGGGCCGGACTGGGGCGCAGTGGGTTTTTACCGAATGTGGATGGACCAGGGTAGCGCGTGACACACGAAAGTTGTATGCCGAGTTTATTCCACATCTGAGCGCCGCGAACGTGTACGGCGAAAGCGCTGAGGAAGCTATCGGGTTGGTGGGAGTCTGTCATGAGTGAGAGTCAGGCACTGGATTGCGTCGCGCCCGCAGACTGGCCGCGGATTCGCGTGGAATCCGGCCCGAAGGTTTCGGTTTTGTTTTATTCCGGTTTGGCGGCCGCAAGCATTCCGTTGAGCCTCTCGCTGTACTGGGTAGCATCCTGGCTTGTTCCCGGATCTGAGGGTCTCTTGTTACGGGCCTCGGTTCTGGCTTGTTCCTTACTGCTGGCCTTTATCTGGCGCCGCGCTCCGATTAGTCAGGCTGAACTCAATCTGGTCCGCGTGCTGGGCGTAGCGGCCCTCGTGCTGTTAATTCCCACATTGACGGCGACGCAACCTTCACGCGCTTTCTCCGGCTGGCTCAAAACACTAGTATTGTTCACGGTTTGTTGCCTGGTTGCCCGAGGTTTGCGGCATCCCCCGACGGCGCACGTGTTTGGGCTCGCTTTGCTGGCGGGCGGCGTCATCCTGATCGCATTTATTTTGTACACCTATGCGCGACATCTCGGTTTTGAGATCCCCACTTACAAGATGGCTCGCCAGTTCAAGGGAATTGAAGAAGTGGAGGGAGTGCCTCTCAATAGCATTGCCTTCGCCGCCGTGCTCAGTTATGTGGCCGGCCTATGTTTGATAAGGACGAATTGGTTGCTTACTTTGATTGGTATTCCGTTATTCGTGACCTCGTCCATTTTTACTGGATCACGAGCGCCGCTAGTAATATTGGCCGCCAGCGTGTTTGTCCTGCTGTGCATCAATGGTTTGCGCAGTAAGTCTCTTCTGCTACGGGCGGCGACAGCGCTGCTCGTCTCCGGCACAGTGTTGGGCGGTGTAGCCATCATCATGCTGACACCCGACAGAGACTTGACCGGCGTCACGGAAGGCCGTTGGCATTTATGGTCGGTCGGCCTTCACAAATTCGTCGAACGGCCACTGTTCGGGTATGGCTATGAATCCTGGCGCGACGACTTAGTGTCGCGGCTTCCGGGCGAATACGATTTAACGTTCGATCTAGCCAAGAGCCTTGGCGGAGGGTATCACAACGAATACATCAGCGTGCTGGCCGAGGAAGGATTGATCGGTGCTTTCGGAGCCGGCCTGATCGTCTGGTTGCTACTTCGTTCGAGTTGGCTATTGGCGTTCCGTCAATGGGGAGCAGTACCCACCAAACAATGGCCTCTCTTCGCCTGTATTTTTATGCTCTTGCGGGCTAATTTCGAAGTCCCTGGCCTGTTTGGCTATGGACAAGACCCGGTTGACTATCTCGCCTACGTTCTTGTCGCAATTATAATAAGCCGTTTCTCGGTAGAGGAAGACCGCGCACGCTTACTCGCGCAAAAAGGTCAGGTGCAGTGAGATGAAGCTGCAGCCGATTGAAAACGAAGTAGCGGCGGTCATTTCCCAAACAGCCGCATTGACTTCCAATCGCGGCCGGATTTTGATGCTGTCTACTGCGCTCGGTTTCGGCGGTGGGGCTGAAGAGCAAGTGATGCTTCTCAGCCTCGGCCTCAGAGCGCGCGGATGGAAAGTTAAAATTGTTTCCTTGCTACCGCTGTATCCCCTGTCAGCCGATCTCGAAGCTTCAGATATTCCAACCTCTTCGCTACGCATGAAGCGCGGGATACCCGATCCGCGCGCTATGTTTCGCCTCATTAAAGAACTGCGCAGCTTTCAACCCGATGTTGTGCATTGCCATATGCCGCAAGCCAATCTACTGGCGCGCGCAGTGCGGCCTTTCTGTGCGTTCCGCCTACTGATCAGTACGCTGCACAACCTGACAATGGAACGAATTAATGGCGGCTCCGGACGTTTTCTGGAACTCGCCCACGGCTGGACGGATCGCTATTCCGATATGACGACCGTGATCTGCACTCCCGCTGTCAGGAGCTATATCGAGCGGGGCGCGGTGCCTGCGAATAAGATCGCAGTCCTCTATAACGGCGTGAATACCAATAATTTCCAAGCTGATCCGGTAGCTCGCAAGCGCTTGCGGCGCGATCTCAATTTGAAGGATAAGTTTGCTTGGCTGGCAATTGGGCGCTTCGAACGGGCGAAGGACTATACGAATATGATTCGCGCCTTTTCGAAAGCCGTCGGGCGAACAACTCAAGAGCTGGCACTGCTCATCTGTGGGCGGGGATCGCTCGAAGAAGAAATCCGCGCCGAAGTTCGCCACCATGGGCTCGCCGAGCGCGTGAAATTTCTGGGCGTGCGCCGCGATATTCCGGATGTCATGAATGCCGCCGATGGTTTTCTCATGTCGTCGTACCTGGAAGGTTTGCCGATGGTTTTACTTCAGGCGTCTTCGATCGGCATGCCGATGGTTGTCACCAATGTGGGCGGGAATCCCGAGATCGTAATTGACGGCGTAAATGGCTTTATTGTTCCGCCGCGTGATGATGAGGCGCTCGCGAGCGGCATCGAGCGGGTAATGGAGTTATCCGATACGGAGCGTTCGCTCATGGCTGAGCGCGGCCGGCAACTGGTCCGTGAAAAGTTCGAAATCGAACGTATTCTCGATCAGTGGGAAGCCCTCTATCGAGCCAAATTAACAAGAGAACTCGTGCATTAATCCAATAACTAATAAGCGGAATAAACATGGAAAACAGCAGCTATACAACAAGCAAGATAATCGAGGGCGCGCCCCTTTCAGCCGGCGAGATATTTAGAGTGCCGCGACCGGGGACCGCCGTGAGTTGGACGCACGAACTCGTTGCCCGTCAAGCTGCTTTAAGACCTACAGCACTGGCAGTACGCAGCGAGAATCAGCAGTTGAATTTCCTGGAACTCGATCAGCGGGCGAATCGTCTAGCGCGGCATATCCGGGCGCTTGGAGTCGGCGCGGAGACCCCGGTTGGGTTGTACTTTGAGCGGTCGGCCGATTTCGTGGTGGCTGCTCTGGCTGTGCTCAAGGCGGGTGGTGCTTACGTGCCTCTCGACGCGGCGTATCCTCCGGGAAGAATCGATGCCATTTTGAAAGATGCGAACGTACCGGTGCTGCTATCGCACAAATGGATGGCGGCAAGTCTGGCCGGGGGGCCATGGAAGACGGTCGATCTTGATATCGATGTCTCGAGTATTGAGAGAAATAGTTCTGAAACTCCCGAGGTAGAGGTGGCTGGACACCAACTGGCCTATATCATCTATACCTCCGGTTCAACAGGCCAGCCCAAAGGCGTAGAGATTACTCACGCAAACCTGCTTCATCTGATCCAATGGCACCAGAGCGCTTTCTCAGTGAGCGCGCGCGACTGCGCCAGCCAAATCGCGGGTCTTGCCTTTGACGCGGCGGTTTGGGAAGCGTGGTGTCATCTCGCAGTCGGCGCCAGCTTGCACTTGATTGATGAAGCCAGCCGCCGCTCGCCCGAAGGGTTAAGGGATTGGCTGGTGGCGCGCAGAATCACGATCGCCTTTGTACCGACGATCTTTGCGGAGTATCTTATTACCCTCGATTGGCCACGAAGTACCGCGCTCCGTATTCTTCTGACCGGCGCCGACACGCTGCATCGCTACCCGAATCCAGGCCTCCCTTTTGTCTTGATAAACAACTATGGCCCGACGGAATGTACGGTCCTGGTCACCTCCGGACCCGTCCATAGCGGAGAAGCTGACGGCCACATACCGTCCATCGGTCGTCCGATTGACGATACCGAAATTCTGATTATGAACGCGGAAATGAGGCAAGTCGCTAAGGGAGACGAAGGTGAAATCTGTGTCGCCGGTCCGCAGATAGGGCGCGGTTATCGCAATCTGCCGGAACTGACAGCCGGAAAGTTCGTGCGTGACGCGCGTACCGGCCAACGCCTTTATCGGACGGGCGATCGTGGACGGGCGCTGCCCGATGGTCAAATCGCTTTCCTGGGACGAATGGACGATCAAATCAAGATTCGAGGCTTCCGGGTCGAGCCTGACGAAATCGTGGCTCAGCTCAACTCGCATCCGGGCATTCGCAACAGCGTGGTCGTATCCCGCGGCGATAACGCGGATGAAAAAACGCTGGTTGCGTATCTGGTTTTGGCGGCTGGTGCTGAGCTAACAATGGGTCAAGTCAGACAATATTTACGATCGCGCCTACCCGACTACATGATCCCATCGGCCTACGTCGGCCTGCCTTCCCTGCCCATGACAACGGCCGGAAAATGCGACAAACAGGCCCTTCCCGCTCCTGGGGTCGCCAACCTGCTGCCGGAGTCTTTAGAGGCTGAGCTGGCAAATCACGGAAGTAAGAACGGCACTGAAGTTGTCATCGCTCAATTGGTACGCGGCCTAATGGAGGGCCGGCCAATTGGCCGCGACGACAATTTTTTCCTCGTCGGCGGCCATTCCCTGATGGCGGCCCAATTGCTCGCTCGCGTGCGCGAAGCCTTGGACGTAAGCCTGAACCTGCGTCAGTTGTTCGAAGCGCCTACCATTGCCTCCCTAGCTGCCGTAGTTGGGCAAAAATTGCGAAATTGAGTGGGTTTTCGATCATTGGGACGCTTTGTGCATCGAGCAAACAAACACAAAATCCGGGCAGCGAATTTCGTAACCGAGGGAATCGAATAACGATGGAAAACAGTGAGCAAACGACGAGGCGGATGGATGGCGCCCTGCCTCCGGTTAGTGAAATACACGCCTTGCCACGGCCGGATGCCGCCGCGAATTGGGCGCACGAACTCATTGCCCATCAAGCCGCTTTAAGGCCCAACGCACTAGCGGTGCGCAGCGAGAATCAGCAGTTGAACTTCCTGGAACTCGATCGGCGGGCGAATCGTTTAGCGCGGCATATCCAGGTGCTTGGAGTCGGCGCGGAGACCCCGGTTGGGTTGTACTTTGAGCGGTCGACCGACTTCGTGGTGGCTGCTCTCGCTGTGCTCAAGGCCGGTGGCGCTTACGTGCCTCTCGACGCCGCGTATCCTCCGGCACGAATCGACGCCATTTTGAAAGATGCGAATGTGCCGGTGCTGCTATCGCACAAATGGCTGGCGGCGCGCCTGCCTGCGGGCCCCTGGAAGACGGTCGATCTCGATATCGATGCCTCGAACATTGGGAGCTGCTCCGCGGAGCCATTGGCCGTGCAAGTGGCCGGGCATGAACTGGCCTACATCATTTACACATCCGGATCGATGGGCCGACCCAAAGGCGTGGAGGTCACACATGCGAACCTTTCGCATCTGATCCGTTGGTATCAACGATCCAGGGTGGTGAATACGAGCGATCGTGCCGGCCAAGTGCTAGGCCTTGCTTTTGATGCGGCAGTTTTGGAAATATGGGGCCATCTCACCGCAGGCGCCAGCTTGCACATGATAGATCAATTCAGCCGCCGATCACCCGAAGGATTGAGGGATTGGGTTGTGGCGCAAGGAATCACCATTGCATTCGTGCCAACCATCACGGCGGAACAGCTCATAACGTTCGATTGGCCGCGCTATACGGCACTTCGGATTCTTGTCACGGGCGGCGACACGTTGCATCGTTACCCGAACGCGGATCTTCCATTTGTTCTGGAGAATCAATATGGCCCGACGGAGTGTACGGTTTTGGTCACCTCGGGCCCGGTCCTCAGCGGAGGAGCTAACGGTCAGCTTCCGTCCATCGGCCGTCCGATTGACGACACCGAAATCCTGATTATGGATGCGGAGCTAAAGCGGATGTCCGCCGGCGAAGAGGGCGAAATCTGCGTCTCCGGTCCGCAGGTCGCGCGCGGCTATCGCAATCTGCCAGAACTGACAGCCGGAAAGTTCGTGCTTGACGCGGGTACCGGGCAACGCTTTTATCGGACGGGCGATCGTGGGCGGAGGATGCCCGATGGTCAAATCGCTTTCCTGGGGCGAATGGACGATCAAATCAAAATTCGAGGTTTCCGGGTTGAGCCGGCTGAAATAGTGGCTCAGCTGAATTCGCATCCGCAGATTCGTAGCAGCCTGGTCATGAGCCGTGATGACAACGCGAATGAAAAAGCGCTTGTGGCGTATGTCGTTCCGGCACTGGGGAAGCAACCGGCGGCCGGTGAACTGAGAAAGTTTTTGCAATCGCGTCTACCCGATTACATGATCCCGCCGGCCTACGTCAGCCTGCCTTCCTTGCCTATGACAACAACTGGAAAATACGATAAACAGGCCCTTCCCGCTCCTGACGCTGCCAACCTGCTGCCGGAATCTTTCGAGGTTGAGCCGGCAGACCACGGAAGTAACGGCACTGAAATTGTCATCGCTCAATTGATACGCGACCTAATGGATGGCCGGCCAATCGGCTTCGACGATAACTTTTTCCTTGTCGGCGGCCACTCGCTGATGGCGGCGCAATTGCTCGCTCGCGTGCGCGAAGCCTTGGACGTAAGCCTGAACTTGCGTCAGCTATTCGAAGCGCCCACCATTGCTTGCCTGGCCACGGCGGTCGATAGAGAACTAGCGACCAAACAAATCGGGAAGGCATAACAGAATGGAACAATTAACGACTGATTCATCGCTCAGTCTGTACCAGCTCCTGGACCCGGAAATTCTGGCAAATCCTTACCCGTTGTTCAAGAAGCTGCGCGAGACCGATCCGGTGCACTGGGATCCCTTCCTGCACGCCTGGGTGGTGACGCGCTACGAAGACGTGTTAACCGTCATGCTTCAGTATTCGGCGGATCGTACGCCTAAACCGGAACAGTTAGAAGCCATGGGCATGATGGCGGAATTGAAGCCCATTGCCCAGGTAATGGTCAAGCAGATGTTATTCATGGATGCGCCATCCCATACTCGTCTGCGTGCCTTGTGCGCGGTAGCATTCACGCCAGCCCGCGTGGCGGCTCTCAAGGAGCACATTCAGGAGGTCGCAAATCAATTAATCGACCGCGTAATCGATTCCGGCAAAATGGACGTGATTGCCGATTTCGCTAACCCGCTGCCGGCTATCGTCACGGCCGGATTGTTCGGCGTGCCTGTTGAAGACCATCAGAAGTTAAAAGACTGGTCGACTGACTTTGCCGAAATGCTGGGCAATTTCCAGCACAATCCCGACAGGGCGCGTCGCGTCCTGAAGAGCACCGAAGGTTTGTTGGATTATTTTCAAAAAGAGATTCGTGAACAGAAGCAAAATCCGCGTCCGGGGCTGGTTAGCTCACTGCTTAGCGCGGAACTGGATGGCTCTCGCCTGACGGAAGAGGAAATGGTGGCGAACCTGATTGTCACCATGGTGGGCGGCCAGGAGACGACTACAAATCTGATCGGGAACGGACTCGTATCTTTGCTTAAGAATCCCGATCAGCTTGAACTTTTGAAGGATGATTTCTCAATTTTGCCATCGGCGGTTGAAGAATTATTGCGTTATGAAAGTCCAAGCCAGCATACGGCGCGTCTGGCGCCGGACGATATGGTGCTGGGAGGCAAGAGAATTCAGAAGCGGCAAGCGGTAATCGCCGTCTTTGCCGCCGCCAACCGGGATCCGGAGCGATTTCCCGATCCGGATAGACTCGATTTGCGGCGCACCGACAATCGCCATGTGGCATTTGCGTGGGGTCCGCATTACTGCTTCGGCGCGCCGTTAGCACGCATTGAAGGACAGATCGCGTTTGAAACGATGTTGCGGCGCTTGCCGAACATCAGGCTCGAGCCGCGGGAACTGGTATGGCGAGAGAATCTTGGCTTGCGTGGCCTCAAATCGCTATTCATTTCGTTTGACGGAAGAAGTTAGGGACGATGTCCGCTCTTGCGATGCACCGCGTAGAACTGCGCAAGGCCTGCTTCGAAGACTATAAAGGCATTGCCGCGCTTGAAGGCTCGCACGGGTTAGCGAGTAAGCCTTTCGACGAATGGTGCCGCTTGTGGATCGGTAACCCATGCTATGAGGAACTTGGGCAACAATGGCCGATCGGCTGGATCCTGCAGGATGGCGATCGTATTGTTGGCTGCTCAAGCAATATACCGTTACCGTATATTTTCCGGGGCCGAAAACTGCTGGTGGCCACGGGGCGCGGTTGGGTAGTGGACGATCAATACCGCGGTTACGCTCCGCTGCTGGCGGATGAATACTTCAGTCAGGAAAACGTCGATGTATTCCTGAACAATACGGTGAATGACAAGGCGGCGAAGGCTTTCAGTACGTTTGGGTCCTCGCGCGTACCTTTGGGCGATTGGGGTACCGCGGCGTTCGCGATTACCGGGTACCGCGGATTCGCCGAAAGCGCTTTGCGCATCAAAGAAATTCCACAGCCGCGATTATTCAGTTATCCCGCCGGCCTGGCTCTTTGGCTGAAAGATCGTTTCACAGCCAAGCCTATTCCTCGATTAGACATCGAAGTAAGTCTTGCGCATGATTTTGACCAGCGCTTCGACAGGTTTTGGGAGCGCCTCCGTGAGCGCAGCAGCACCTTGTTGGCGGTACGTTCGCGTGAAGTCTTGAAATGGCACTTCGGCGCCTTGTTGGAAACAGACAAAATTTGGGTTCTCACGGCTGGAAGCGCCGATGACATTGAAGCCTACGCAATTTTCCAACGACGCGACGAACCGCAATATTCCCTAAAGCGCATGCGAATGGTCGACTTCCAGGCCTGTGAATGTCACGACCGGTACTGTGCCGCACTGATGCGGCGAGCATATGATGAATGCCGCGCACAAGGTATTCACGTACTGGAACAAGTCGGCTGCAATCTCGAAAAGACAAAGGTTTTCGAGCAAGCCGCGGCGTATCGCCGCAAGCTCCCCTCGTGGTCTTCCTTTTACTTGTCAAAGAATGCGGAACTGGCTGCTCATTTGTCCCGGCCCGACGCTTGGGCTCCTTCTTCCTACGATGGAGATTCGAGTTTATAGACAGATCGATCGCTATGCGTTTGCTAACCGTGCGGATGGGCAAGCCGCTTTGCCGGATTTGCGTTCAGACCCTTTAAAACAGCCACGAGTCCATTCATCGACTCGACACTGGAATTATATTGATCCTGGCGGACGTCCCTATAGCGCGTCTCAAGAGACAATGTTCCCGAATAGTTGATGCCCTTTAATGCTTGAAATTGGCCGGTAAAGTTAATCTCTCCCGCGCCAATCGGCTTCCATTCCTTGCCTGCCGCGTCCTTCAAATGAATGTGACTAATCCGGCTGTGGTCGAGCTGCTCCCAAACTTTAGGGAATGGCTGTTCGCCCATCTCGTAGGCGTTGCATGGATCCCAATTATGCATCAATCGCCTGTCCGGGATCGCCTTGAATAGTCTGGCAGTTTCCTCGCCTGTACCAATGTTGCAGTCGTATTCGTTCTCAACCAGAAGTGTTATGTTTTGCTGCTTCGCCACGGCGAGGGCCCTTTGCAGTTCTTCCAAAACACGGTCGAATATCGCAGCCGGATCTGCTATACGCCTGAAGGTGAAGATCCGAATTCGTTCGGCGCCAAGGGCGTGCGCTGCATCTGCTGCCCGCTTCAAGTCGTCCATTTGCCGGCCGAAGTTGGCATCTGCAGGATCGACGTATGCTGGAGTGCCTCCTACAGGGGTGGTTCCGGGTAAGGCAATCTTGTAAACAGCCGTATCGAGAACTGACAGCTTTACGCCTGCGTCATCCAGTTGTCGCTTTATTTGTCTCAGCTGACCCGGCGTGGCTTGCGCATAGACATACTTTTTCTCGCCGGCGAGTCTCAAATAACGAATCTCCGCCCAACGCAGCTGATACTTAGGGTAAAAGCTACTCAGCACGCGGATCAGATCAAAATCGACCTGGTCAGTAATGATTCCGAGCTTCCAAGGATAGTCAAAGCTCTCGGCGAAGGCATCAAGTACCGATAAACCAAAAAAAGCAGCGGCGCCCAGCCGGTTAAAATCTCTTCGGTTCACCTACTGCCTTAAAAAGTGTACTTGGCGGCAAACTGCAGAATGCGCGGCCCGGAGTCGCTAAGGATCTCGCCGAATGTGCTGTCCTGCAGGTTATTGTCGGGGTTGCTGAAGTTCGGATGGTTTATCAGGTTGAAGAACTCGAACCGCACTTCAAGCCGCTGGTGCTCTCTAACGGGAAAGTCCCGGCTTAACGCGGCATCGATGTTAAAGAACGCGGGGCCCAGTAGAGAATCCGACCCGGCATTACCAAATGTGCCCAGTGGGTTAGGAACAAAGGCGTTTGCACCGATCCACTGGAGAGTGCCAGTGTTTCGCACATACGGATTTCCCACCACATTCGGACGGTCAAGTCCGATGCCTGTCAAAGAGTTGTCGAGGCCCGTAACCGGCGTAAACCATGTTCCGCTGTGGGCTGTGAGTATTGGCGCCAGTTTCCAGCTGCCAAGCAACCGGTCGGCCCAACGATTCTTGAGGCGAGGAGACTCCACTACGAACGACAGATTAAAACCGTTCCGAAGATCAAATCCACAATTGCCGCGTTCCCCGTTTCGATTATACGGGTTTTGCGTCAATGGACCACCGAGGTCGCCGATAAAGTCCGCCTCGCTGATGCAATGCGAGTAAGTGTAATTTGCCAGAATCGTGTAGTAGTTGCTAAACCGATGCTCCCCTTTCAAAAGAAGCGCCTGATACTCCGCGTTCGCTCCATCATCCGCCTGCCAAATGCTGGAATATAAGGAGCCGGAGACGGGATTTTGGAGGTAATGCACGCGTCTCTGGTTAGTGTTCGCGGTCGTCGAACAAGGTGAGCCATTGCATGTTCCCGGTATATAGACGCCAGGATCGATGTCTTCACCAGTCCAGATATGAGTTGTTTTGTTGCCTAGGTAAGCGGCCGAAACCACCCAATCCTTAGCCGGCTGTAACTCGTAACTTAGATTCCACTCGTTTGTGTAAGTAGGATGGCCGTTAATCGGGTATGTATAGTAGCTGGCTGCGCTCGGAAAAACCTGGTTCTTGCCGGGTGGGTTTGGCGAGGGGAACGGGTTGCCGCCTGGATATCCGGCAAAAGGATTCGTCAGTCCGCCCGAAGGATTGAACAAATTAATAGTAGTGCCCCATGGCGCATCTCCGGTTTGGTCCTCCCAGTAAGCGGTCGCCATGGTGTCGTAGAAAAGTCCATAACCCACCCGAATTACCTGGCGTCCGCTTCCTGTCGGATCCCAGGCGAGTCCGGCACGCGGCTCGAAGTCCCAGGGTCTATTTGAAGTGAAAGTGGAGGGTATGCGGGGGTCGCCGGGAAAGAACAGGCCTGCTGGGGCGTTAACGAATACGCTACTCTGAGTGCCCGCGGCAAATGCAGTCGCATCAAAGTGATCCATGCGGTTGTCGATTTCGCGCCCTGGCAAGAAAGGTTCCCATCTCACGCCCAATTGGACAGTAAGCTTCTTATTGAGCCGAACCACATCATGAACATAGGCGCCGAAGTAGTTCTGCCGGGCATCGAAGGGCTGAAGGTTCCCCTGTACGAATGTATTGGGCGACCCGAGCAAGAAATCCACGAGCGCGTCACTCGTGGATTGCCCGTTAAAGGTGAAGCTGCCATTAGCCAGCGAGCCAAGCACCAGGTCAAATCGATAGTGAACCCACTCGCCGCCGACCGATATATGATGCCGGCCGCGAATGATATCCAAGTCATCGGCGAATTGAAAATTGTTTTGCCGGAGATAAGAGGGGGAGCATGTGCCGCAACCAATGGTGAAATATCCATTGACATTCACGTTCAGAAAATTCGGCTCGGGTTGATTGATATTCACACCGATGTCATTGAAGTTGATCAAGTCGGAAGCAGGTCCTCGCGTAATCGCAAGGCGGGTATAGCCGACGTGGGCGGAATTGACGACGTTGGGACTCAGCGTGTAAGTGTCGCCGATCACTGCCGACTGGCTGCGGTCTAAAACTCCGCGTTGCTGTGCCACTAAGATGTTGGAATCGCTGAATTGCGCCGGACTCGCGTAGTCCGCGAAGAAATAATGGGCAAAAAAAGTATTTTTCGCGCTTTGGTTCCAATCTACTCGACCGATGTATTGCGTTTCGCGTTGCGGCTCCGGAATAGCGTAAGTCACTTGCCCGCATGGGTTGCTCGAAACCGGTACATACTTGAGCAGGTTCACTGCCTGCTGATTGTAGAGCGAGGGAGGAACGTAATCGTTAGCGAACGGTTGCCCCGTGCTCGGGTTGACAATCGCGCGCGCCGTTCCGCTGGTCTGGCAAGCCGCGGACTCAAGTTGGCTGAAGTCGCCATTCAGCGCTGCTTGCGTGGGCGTGAAGGAGATCGACGAAGGCGGCGCGGTACGGATGATTGTGCCTTGATATCCGAAAAACCCGAATACTTTGTCCCTGACGATGGGCGCGCCCAGCGTTCCGCCGAATTGATTTCTCTTGAGGGTGTCCGGCGCCGGCGCGAAAAAGTCACGCGCATCCGCATCCCCGTTGCGAACGAATTCGAACAAATCTCCATGGAACTGATTAGTGCCGGATTTGGTCACTGCGTTGACTACTGCTCCTGCGTGCATCCCGTAGCGCGCTGAAAGGGCGCTGGTCTCAACGCTGAATTCCTGAAGTGCGTCGGGGAAGGGTAGCGGAAGGTTCACGTTGGAAAATACGTCCATATTCTCCCCGCCGTCCAGGAGATAATTTGTCCCGTTCGCCTGTCCACCGGCTACTGAAATCGCATCGGCACTAAAATAGTTTTTACTGGTATTCAAATCGGTTTGGCCATTTGCGGGACCAATGTCGTTTGCGGCCCCAGATAACATAATGAGCTGCGTCGGTTGACGCCCGTTTAACGGTAGGTCGACAATTCGCGCTTGATCGATAACCTGCGAGACGGCGGTCGTATCTGTTTTGACCATGCTCGCGTTAGCGGTGACCTCCACCTGCTGCGTAATCTGCCCTATGCGCAACGAAATGTCGATCTCGGGACTGTCACTTACCTGAAGATTGATTCCCGACTGGAGATATGCTCCGAAGCCCTGGGCTTCTACTTCCAATTTGTAAGGGCCTACGGGAAGTTCCGGCAGCACATACCTCCCGTCGGGTCCGCTCTGCGTTGCCCTGACCAGGCCCGTGCTGGTTTGCGTAACGGTTACTTTCGCAGAGGGGATGGGCGCGCCACTGGGGTCTGCGACGATCCCAGAGATCTGAGCGCTGGCAACGGCTTGGGCTCGAACGGGGTTGAAGGAAGCGGAAACGAGTAGCGATAAAACCAGGGTCAGAAGACCGGCTAGAGTCCTTCGGTTCATGATGGAATCCTTTCGTTACGTTAATAACGCTTCCATTTAATGCACTTGTTCAAGTGCTTTGTTCGAGCGCCGCTCGGCGCGTGAAAGTTCGTTACGTTAACACGCGATGCTGCTAAGGTAATCTTTCGCCCCAAAATTGTCAACTCTTTGAGAAAGATTTCCCAGAAGCGTCGAAGTGTTTCAGGCCTCCAAGCGGACTGAAAGCACCGCGGAGGGAAGCATGTCTACAGAAGCCACTCGTCGAGATGAGCTTGAACGAAGGCGTTGTCCTGCAAGTGCGGGTAGATTTGGCAAACGCGATCGATTTCCTCCATCTGCCCGGGAGAAAGATCTTCCTCCGGGTCGAGGCACCAGCGTCCACTGAGTAAGCCCTGACGGCAAAGCACTTCATGAATACCCGCGATGCAACCCCGGAAGCTGTTGACCGGGTCGAATAGAGCTGCATTGGAGTCGGTTACTTGTCCGGCAAGAGTTAGCAGCTCCAATGGCACATTTGCGGAGGAATGGACGATCTTCCGGATCCGTTTAAATTGTGAAACCGCAATGCTGGTCCACACGGCCCAGTGGCCCAACAGCCCTCCTACAATCCGCACGCTTTCCGCCCCTACGGAAAACTCGCTGAGCAAGTCGACCAGAATATTGTCGTCATTTCCGGTATAAAGAGAAATCTCCGAAGCCCTGCCGGATGCAACCACCGCCCTGACCACGTCAATCGTTTGATAGCGATTGAACGGCGCGATCTTGATAGCAACTACGTTCTCGATTTGAGCGAGCTGAGTCCAAAAATTGAATGGGAGAGAACGGCCGCCCACGGCGGGCTGAAGATAAAACCCGATGACGGGAATAATAGAGGCAATTGCGCAAGCATGCGCGAGTAATTCTGGAATCGTGGCGTCCCTCCAAGCGCCCAAGCTAAGCAGCACAGCGTCATAACCGAGTGTCGCCGCGAGTTCGGCTTCTTGGATGGCTTGCCCTGTCAGTCCGCAGACCCCCGCGATTTTTATCACGGAATGGGCCCGCATCTCATCCATCGCAAGTTCAAGGACAGGACGGAAAAGACCGGCCTTCGGATCGCGAATGGCAAATTGAGTAGTATGGACACCAACGGCGAGTCCACCGGCGCCGGAAGCGATATAGTAACGGGTCAATGCACGCTGGCGGCGTTCGTCCAGTTTCCTCTGCCGGGTAAGAGCAAGTGGGTGGGCGGGAATCACCAGCCCTTGTCGTAATTTATGCCGGACGTCAATCAGAATTTTCCGTCCCTCACGCCGAAGTGGGTTGGCTTCCGAAGAGTCGAGCCTCGGCTCACGACCCAATGGGCCGTCCAGTCGATTAGATCCTGTACGGTGACGGAAGGGTAGCCGAATAACTGGTGCGCTCTGGACGCAACGTTGAGAAGAGCCGTGTGATTTTCTTCTCCTTCCCACACCGGCTCGACCTGGAACCGGCGTCCGAATTCGAGAGCCAAATATCGAACGGAAAGCGTCTCCGGCCCGGTGATGTTGAGAATGTTGGGCGGGGATTGACAATGTGCGAAGGAGCGCAGACATGCTCCATTGGCATCGCCTTGCCAAATCACGTTCACCAGACCCATCCGTAAGTTGACCGGCCGCTGTTCGTAAACCGCGCTGGCGATATCGAGCAGAACTCCGTAACGAAGATCGATGGCATAGTTAAGGCGAAGGATCGTCACCGGGGTACCCCAGCGGTGGGAGGCGTATTCGAACATTCGTTCACGGCCCAGGGCAGACTGCGCATATTCGCCCGAAGGTTCAACGAGAGTTGACTCCGTAGCGCCTCCCTCCCTGGCCGAACGCAGCGGGTAAACGTTTCCCGTGGAAAAAGCCACGATGCGGGAGTATCTAAACCGTTCGGCGACAAGGCCGGGAAGGTAGGTGTTTATGGCCCAAGTCAGGTGCTCCGATCCGCTTGTTCCGAATTTACGCGCCGCCATAAAGACGACGTTAGGGATGTCCGGAAGATCCGACAGATCGCCGGTGTCGAGCAGATCGCAGCGAATGGTTTCGATCCCCTCCGCTTCAAACTGAGACACCAGCGCCTCATTGCTAAAACGGGCCACGGCAAGGATCCGCTTAGCTATCCCGGCTTGACGGCAAGCCCGTTGAGCCAGGCGCGCCAAGCTTGGCCCCATCTTGCCTCCGGCGCCCAGAATCATGAGGTCACCGTCTAACACGCTCATGGCTGCGACATCGGCTTCGGCCGGTTGTGAAAGGCGATCGTCCAATTCCGCTTCTGTATGAATGAAATTCGATGTTTTAGCCAAGCTCGAACCCACCTCCCGCGTAGATCATCGACTCGCTTCCTCTCATATCCGCACCCCTCACCATACGAACCAGCGCGCGCTCCGTCTTAAAATTGAGATCCTCAGCAATCTTCATCGCATGGTGGTTTGAGGGGAACAAGTCCCAATACCACTCATGGCCGCCCGCGGAGAGACAAGTCTCGATGAGTGACTGCGCCGATTCCGGCGAGCGGGCAACGCACGGCCCGATATACGATGCACGCGCGCCGGGTCGCAACATGGCAAAACCATCTTCGGCTACAAACGGAAGGCCATCGGCGGCCAGAAGCTCCAAAACTTGCGTGCGATCCGCGCCAAAGGCTTCCCGATCAAGTTCGAAGTCTGGCGTCCCGACAGGATTCCGGGGATTGAGGCTTGGGGGAATCACACCAGTCCGTGACCACCTTTCGATTATCCGCTCTTTTCGAAATCCAAGGCTCTCGTAAAGTGAGCGGCCCTGGTCCGTGGCATCCAATTTCACGGAGCGGATCTTCTTAGCTTCCGCGATTCTTAGCGCAGACTCCACAAGACGATGCGCGAAGCCGCGGTTTCTATATGCGGGATTGGTCAACACCATGCCTAACCAAGCGAGTCGATCTCCGTGGCAGATCAGCGTAGCCGTCGCCACTACATTCCCGTCGCATTCAATACCCAGGCATCCGTCCGGATGGAGACGAAGCAAAAGCATCCAGTCAGCGGCAATCTGGTTCCAGCCCGCAGCGCCGGATAAAGCTGTCACCGACGGAATATCCTGGGCAGTCAGCTGACGAATCGATGTATCGAGACAAGCGCTTCGCATTATCGACCGGGTGCGCCGTTCTTAATTTGAGAACCGCACATCTCGAGGGTACGTCGAAATATCCGCGTACGAAGATTGCGGAGAGTTTTATGGAAAGATTTCCCACGGTTGGAAACGTTCCCCGGAGAGAGAGCGCGCACCATGTGTATAATTTCACCATGCCGGGTTCAAGCAGGCTGTTGCAGGAGTTTCAGACTGGAAATGCGCGCGTCGCGGTGTACGATTCGGCGGCAGGGGCGGGAACGGCGACGGCGGCGCAAGCAGCCCGGCTGATCCAAAATGCGATCGCCAAACGGGGTCGAGCTCGCGTCATCGCGGCGACCGGCAACTCTCAAATTCCAGTGGTAAACGCGCTGATTCAAGAAAACATCGATTGGAAAGCCGTCGAGCTTTTCCACATGGACGAATATGCCGGCATGAAGGCGGATCATCCGTCCAGCTTCCGATATTGGATCAGGACGCGACTGGAAGAAAAGGTACGGCCCCGCATAACGCATTACTTGGAGGGCGACGCTACCGATCTGAAGGCGGAGATGAATCGCTATTCGCAACTTCTCAAAGAAGCGCCCGTCGATGTTGCCTTCGTCGGATTCGGTGAAAACGGTCATATCGCGTTCAACGATCCGCCAGTGGCGGATTTCAATGACCCGGCGACGGTCAAGATCGTCACGCTGGACGAGGCGTGCCGCAATCAGCAAGCCGGGGAAGGTCATTTCAGCGACGTGGCATCTGTGCCGAAAGAAGCGCTCACCATCACATGCACCGGTTTATTTAAAGCAAACGCCTGGATTTGCTGTGTTCCCGAAGGCCGAAAGGCGGAAGCGGTCCGAAATGCTTTGGAAGGCCCCATCTCAGGAGCATGCCCGGCATCGCTAGTTCGAAGGCACCCGGAAGCTTATGTTTATCTGGATGCCGATTCAGCATGCCGATTGTCGATGGTGGAGACACGCACTGGAATCGAAAGGTAGCGGAAATTTCCATGAAAAGAATTCGTCCATTCGCGAGACTGGCTCAACTGACGAGCTTAGCGATCTTCTGCTCCGCCATTTCGACCGGCGCTACGGTGCGGTTGGAGCGTTCGGCCTACCAAATCGAAATCGGCATTGACGGACAACCGTTCACGACCTACTATTTCGATCCTGAAATGGCAAAGCCCTATCTGATGCCGCTGCGAACCGCCTCAGGCACCGTAGTCACGCGCAGCTTTCCAGTGCGAAATGACGTGTCCCAAGGCGATCCCAAAGCATCCGCGTTTGAACCGCATCAGAGGCCGCTGTTTTTCGGACATGGAGATCTGGACGGACTGGATTTCTGGCAAGAGCCGGTGTTCGATCGATATTACTCCGACCATGGCCACCAGGCCTATGGGCACATGGTTTTGAAGAGCGTTGAAGAAGCGTCGAGCGATGGCGAGTCGGCGAAGGTGCTGGCGCGGTTCACGCTGAACGACCCGAGCAACCGCGTGATTGCGGAGGAAACACAGTCTTTTATTTTCCGCGGAGACGCCCGGACCCGAGTGATTGATTGCGAATTTGTGCTTTATGCAACCGCTGGTCCGCTCGATATCGGCGATACGAAAGAAGGGACGTTCGGCATCAGGCTGGCGCCTGCTCTGAGCGCGCCGCTCGGCCATATGCTGAATTCGGAGGGGGCCCTTGGAGAAAAAGCCATTTGGGGTAAGCGAGCCGATTGGGTAGATTATTCGGGAACGATTTCGGGGAAGCCCGTGGGAGTGGCAATCTTCGATTCACCGGCGAGTTTTCGTCATCCGACAACTTGGCACGCGCGCGCGTACGGCCTTTTCGCGGCGAATCCATTTGGTCTCCGCGAGTTCACTGGAGATCCTAATAAAGACGGAAGCTGGACTGTTCCGGAGGGTAAATCGGTAACCTTCCGCTATCGCGTTTTGATCCACGAGGGCAAATTCGGAGCATCCGATATTAGCGCAGCGTACAGCAAGTACGCGAATGAGAAGTGAAGGACCGCCGGCGCTGGTGGATTGTCTGGACGCTATTCTTCTCAACTGCCATCAACTACATTAACCGGCAAACCTTGTCGGTTCTAGCGCCAGTAATCTCGAAGCAGTTCCACCTAAATCACAGCGAGCTATCGAATATCTTCGGCGCGTTCCAGTTTTCCTACGCCGGAACGTGGCTGCTGGGCGGTATTTTTCTGGATATTGTGGGAACGCGCTTGGGCCTCACGATCGCGGTTATCTGGTGGTCGGCTGTCAGCTGCATCACAAGCTTTGCCAATTCGGCTTTCTCGCTTGGCATATTGCGATTTCTGCTGGGGATCGGGGAAGGTTTCAACTGGCCGGGAGCGAGCAAGGCAGTGTCGGAATTTTTTCCCGAGGAAGAACGCGGCACGGCGGTCGCTATTTTCGACAGCGGGTCAAGCGTTGGCGGCGCCGCGGCGGCGATAGCGATTCCCTGGATTGCCCTGAAGCTGGGGTGGCGCTTCGCATTTGCGTTTTCAGGCATCCTTGGTTTCCTGTGGTTGGGAATGTGGTTGGTGGTCTACCCACGCTCCTCGCCCGTTCTGAGGGAGCAACAGCGGGAGTCGCGGAAGCGGCGCGCCAAAGGCAACTGGCTTAGGATTCTCAAATGCCGCGAGACGTGGGGGGTGGTGATTGGACGCTCGCTAACCGATCCGATATGGTGGTTTTACGTTTTCTGGCTTCCGCAATATTTGAGCGACACGCGTGGCTTCAGCCTGAAACAAATTGCCGCATTCGCGTGGATACCGTTCGTGGCCGCCGATCTCGGTAACTTCGTCGGCGGCCTGAGTTCGGGAGCACTCATCAGAAGAGGAATGCCGGTGCTGCGCGCCCGAAAGTGGATCTGCGTTGTGAGCTGCGCTCCCATGTTGGCGGGGATCCCGGCCGTCCTTATTGCGAATCCGTTTTCGTCACTAGCCTTCATCTGCGTCGCCCTGTTCGGCTATGCGGCCTGGTCCACCATGGGCCTAACCTTTCCTTCCGACTTGTTCCCATCCGAAGTGGTCGCCTCCGTTACCGGATTGAGCGGACTTGCGGCCGGATTGGTCGGAACGCTATTCACGCTGCTGGTGGGGACGCTGGTCGATCGCTTCTCGTATTTCCCGGCGTTTGTGGTAGCGGCAACCGCGCCGCTGCTGGCGACGGTGAGCGTCGTAGTCTTTATTCGTCGCAGGCAGGAATGGAGTCTTGGCGAAACTGCGTAAAATGGTCGCGACGGGTGTCGCCAGGCGCGGCGGCGGCCTGCCTCAGCGGCCCGATGTGAGGAAATAGCCTTGTGAAGAAGAAGTCGTATAAGGATCTGGCCAAGCTTGCCGACGTAAGTCCGGCAACCATTTCAAGAGTTGCCAAAGGGCAGCTCAACGTGGACCCCGCTATCCGCGCGCGAGTACGAAAGGCGGCCGATACGCTTGGGATCGATCTGGAGCAAAGACGTAATGAGAAGGCCAATATCATCGCATTTATGCTGGCCAATAGAGATCTTCTACACCATTTCCAGGCGCGTATTCTGTTTGGCTCGCAAAGTTATTGCGCTTCGCAGGAACGGGAGCTTCTTTTCATGTCGTTCCGCTATTCTCCGTCCACTCCCTCCAAAGAATTACACCTTCCGAGAATTCTTTCTGAGCGCGGCATTGTGCGCGCCATGATCCTGGGAGGGACAAACTCAGCGAACATGCTCAACGCCTTGCGAGATCGTGAAATTCCATTCGCTGTTCTTGGCAACAATGTGATTGGCGACTGGGATTCGACCAAGTTCGATGCGGTGTATTCCGATGACGTGCAAGGAGCGTCCGAGCTGACATCTCACCTGATCGCGGACGGCCATCGCGACATCTGGTTCATTGGTGACGTGGAACTCCCGTGGTATGCCCGTTGCGCCGAAGGATATCGCAAGAGCATGTTGCAAGCCGGATTGCAGCCGAGGCTGAGTGAAATTCATTCCGACGATCGCCAGCTAGGCTATCTGGGAATGCGCTCGATTATCTCGCGCGGGGAGCCGGTCACAGCAGTCTTTGCCGGATCGGACCAGATTGCAAGCGGGGTCTATGAAGCATTGCGGCAACTAGGTCTTAACATTCCCGATGACATCAGCGTCGCCGGTTTTAACGACAGCGAAGGCGCTTTAATGGACCCTCCTTTGACGAGTGTCCGCGAGTTTCCGGAAGAGTTAGGCACGCACCTGGCGGAATTTGTACAGAGGCGTATTCAGAAGCCCGATCGCGAACCTCAGATGCTCACGATTCCGACCAGGATAGTGCTGCGTAAATCTACTCGGCAACTGGCCGGGGAGCCATCTCAAGAAACATCGCTTTTAGCCTCGACGGAGCGGTTGACCAGAGCTTAAGTTGCACGTCGGTCCGACTACACTTCTTCAGGAACCACAAACGGCTGGCGATAGCCGCGATCGCCATCGCGCAAAAGCCTGTCCGCCTCCTCATCGCCGATCACCCGCTGCGTTTCAGGATTGAAATTCAGCGTTCTGCCTAGACGGTAAGACGCATTGGCCAAATGCACCAACCCACACGAGATATGCCCTTCCTCGATAGGCGCCTTCAGGTCGGCTTTGTTCCGGCTAACTACGCAATCGATGAAGTTCTGAAAGTGCGCTTTTTCGGTGCCCCCATGAACGGGAGGCTGCTGATCCTGATTCCGGCCTAGCCACGCAACATAAGTGACCGCGTCTTCATCGCCGGTGGATAAGTATCCTTTCGATCCATAAAAAATATTTCCGACTGTATTGTGGCTGCCGGCCAACGGCCCAAGTTTTGCTTGGCCGGTAGATCTCTTGGGCTCCGGAGTTCCCAGGCTCTGTGTCCCTATCTCCGCTTCGTGGTTGGTGATCCAGTGTCGGACTTCGAATGTTATCATTCGCCGCTTGCCGTCCGGCAGATCGAATTCAAAGGCACAATTGAGGTCGTTTGGGGTTTCCTGGTCGTCATCGAACATGAAGTGTCCGCCTATGGCGCTCACTTTGTTCGGAAATCCCAATCCCATTCCCCATCTTGCGAGATCCACCTGGTGAACGCCTTGATTGCCCAGATCGCCATTCCCATACGTCCAATTCCAGTGCCAGTTATAGTGGAACCGATTCTTCGTGAAGGCGTGAACCGGGGCTGGACCGGTCCACAAGTCGTAATCGACTCCCGCGGGTACCGGCTGAACGGCCGCTCGACCTATAGTGTCGCGCCACTTATAGCAGAGTCCGCGCGCCATGTAGGTTTCGCCAATTAAGCCGTCTTTCATCTTCTGCACCATTTCGCGCGCGGCTGTGGCCGAACGAATTTGCGTGCCATGTTGCACGATCCGGTTGTAGCGTTGCGAAGCCCGCACCAGTTGTTTGCCTTCCCAGAGATTGTGGGAGCACGGCTTTTCGACGTAGACGTCCTTGCCTGCCTGGCAGGCCCAAATGGCCATCAACGAGTGCCAGTGATTCGGCGTGGCAATCGATATGGCATCAATCGATTTATCTTCCAGGAGTTTTCGCACGTCGACGTAAGTCGCCGGCTTGGGAAGCCCCATTTTGTCCATTTGAGAAAGCCGCTGGCTAAGCACGCTCGCATCGATGTCACATAGTGCCGCGATTTCCACATTCTGGATTTTGGCATAATTTTCCAGGTGGTCGTTTCCACGGCCGTGGAGGCCGCAAATGGCGACGCGAACGCGATTGTTGGCGCCCAGCACACGTTCCGGGCGCGTGAGCGCGCCGATAGCTGCCAAGGCGGCGATACCGCCAGTGCCGCTGCTTAGAAAATCGCGCCGCTTTAAATCATCGGACATATAGTCTCCTTAACAAATTCGCGTTAAACCAGATGCTGCAAAGTCTCTTCCACTAGCCGCTTAGTTCCGATAATAGGATCGCCCGATTCGGTTTCGAATTCCATGGAGAAAAAGCCTCGATAGGCACTGTTTCTCGCCAGTGCAAACATGGATCCGAGATCCACCCGATAGAGTTTGCCGTCCTTGCCCGCCACAGTATCCTTCACGTGACACATGTTGTAAGCATGCATGAGCATTGCCTTGACTGCGTTGTGATTGTATGCCTGATCGTGCCCGGTGAGAGAATTGCCAAAATCCGGCAGCGCGCGCAAATAGGGACTATTCACTTTCTCGATGACAGCCACCAGGAAAAATGGATCCTCGGCCACGAGATTGTCGTTCTCGAGATTGATCACGACATTTCGTTTTGCGCCATATTCGGCCAACTCGCCCAGGCTGCCGGCGGCTAGAGCAATGTCAGGCTTCTCGCTGGCGTGACCGGTGACGTGCTGTCGCACGCTCGGCGATCCAACTTGGATTGCGATATCGATGCATCTTTGGCCAAAGTCGACAGCCGCTTGACGGACAGACGCGTCACCCGCATAGAAGCGCCTTCCGGAAAGCCCCAGGTCCACAATATGCGAACCCGCTTTGTCCACTGCGGCGCGGAACGCAGTGAGGTAAGCCGGATCGGTCGAACTGAAATGATCGACCAGCGGGTTAATGTTGTGGACGTCGAATTTTTCCGCTACAAAAGCAGCAAACTCCTTGAGATCCATTCCCGGAAGGCTGGCATTTCTGCCGCGATTCGTTGGACTGTTTATGTATGCGCGGAAAGGGTATGAAGTCACCGCCAGGCGCGAGCGCGGCTGAGTAGGGAAGTGGAGCGAGGGTTGCGGGGGGAGGGCCGAAGCCTGTCGCGGAAAAAAACTGGCGGACAAGGCAGCCGGAAGACATTTTAAGAACTGCCGGCGTGCTGGCTGCCATGACGATTCGTTAGCAGTGGCCACATCCGAATAGTCAATCATAGACGTTTCAGTATGTCAAGGTGCGTTTCTTGGGTCCTTGGAAATCCGTAGTCAATTTGGCGCATTTACAAGGTTTCTTGATAAGAAAGATTTCTTGATTGTGGTCGAGCCGCAGTCTTCTCTGCACTGTTTTGTTCCTAATTGTTAGCAGTGGAAAGTGCGAGGGTCATCGCCCTGAGCACACCCTCCAATGAGCGCTTGCTGGTTTCAGCGTGAGTGAGCCCCGGCATTTTAAACTCGCACTCAAGCGACATCGTTTCGTGATATTCGTCTCGCAGCAACTGTACAAACTGTCCCTCGAGATCAATCTGCCCTTCGCCCGCAAGACTCTCTGAGCAATGCTTTAAGTTTGGCTCGCAGGCCATGCCCTTTAAGTGCATGTGCCAGATTCGTCTCTTATCCAGCGCATTGTAGCCGTCGGGGAATGAAATTTCACCTTGCGAATATCCATTCCCGACATCCCAATTGGCGCCCAGATTATGAGCAGGCGCTAGCGTTAAGATCCCGGCAAGCTCCCGGCCGGTCGCGGCATTGCACGATTCTTCATTCTCAATCACCAAACGCATTCCGGCGCGGTTTGCCACTCCGGCAGCCTTGTCGAGTTCCTCCGCAATCCGCCCCGAAAGCTGCTGGGGCTGGGCCACGCGCCAGAAGGTGAACCCGCGGATCTTGTCCGCGCCCCACGCATGTGCGCGATCACACGCACGTTTTAGGAGCTCCATTTGGCCTGTATAGGCATAGCTGTCCTTTTCGCTATTCACGGGTTTCGTGCCCGGCAAAGTGCATTTGTACAAAGCCGAATCGACGACAGACAAGCGAAATCCATACCGATCAAGCAAATCCTTAATCCGCTGAATCTGAGTGGCGCTTGCTTCTGTGTTGTAGATGCCGTAGACCTCTCGAATCTCGACCCAAGCGAGTCCGTAACTCTTCATGATCTTGAGTGCTTCCTCAAAATCTTGTGAGAACCCATCGCTGATGGCTCCCAATTTGAAGCGGCTGAGTGGCGATATCGCCGTTTGGCCAGCGGTGGCTCCGGGCGCAAACCAAGTCGAGCCGTAAAGAACTCCCATCATTCTCAGAAATGCACGTCGGTCCATGATCCTCATTTCCTCGTTCCCCACAACTTTTCACTGTCGCAAACTCACATTGGACATCCGCCTGACGCCATGATGGGCCTCCCGCTCAACGGCTCGCCCATGGTTCTACGCGACACCAGCATCGAAGGGATCTACGCGCCGGACAGGAAGCCGTAGCGCCTTAGCGGAAACTGCCCTTGGTCGCGGACGGCCCCGCCCTGCTACAATCGCCTATACTATCGCCTTCCGGGTGCGTAGCGGTCTTGGCCGGATATTTGGGGCGGCGCCCTCGCGCGGACCAAATGACGGCGCCTCGTGGGAAAAAAACTCAAATTCACCTTCTTTCCAGCGCCATCGGCGCCGATGCTGTTAAATAAGTAATCGGAAACTACGAGAGCGCAAAATGGTTCTTCCCTTCGGAAAGAGAGCTCCTCGTTGACGAGCCCGTCGCCATCAACCAAGACTAAAGTCGTTGTTGCTACGACAGTTATGCTGTCGTTCATTTCGTTTTGGCGAGCCTCGGCGATCGTATTGAGCGACCTCGCCTCGTCCGCCTACTACGCTGGTGGAATCGCCGAAACCGCCATCGGCAAGTCCGCTCCCTGGTTCATCCTGGCGATTATGCTGTTCGGCTTCGCCATTCGCGCAATTTACGTCGAAAGCTGCAGCATGTTCGTCCGCGGCGGAGTGTACAAGGTTGTGCACGAAGCCATGGGCGCAACGCTGGCTAAGTTTTCGGTTTCGGCTCTGATGTTCGATTACGTGCTCACCGGCCCCATCAGCGCGGTCAGCGCCGGTCTGTATCTGGCCGGTCTCATCAATGAACTGGCGGACTACACGCACTTGTCCATTTACCACGTTCCGGCGCCTTTCTTAGCCGGCGGGTTCGCGCTTGTGGTCACGGTGTACTTCTGGTGGCAGAACACTATCGGCATTCGCGAATCGAGCGAGAAGGCGCTCCGCATCATGCAGATCACCAGCGTGATGGTTGTGCTGCTGATCGGCTGGTGCGCGCTGACCATGGCGTTGAAGGGTTTTCAGTTCGTTCCGCTGCCGACAAAGGCCAGCTTGCACTACGGCCCGAATGCGCTGGGCTGGCTGCGGGGCACGGTTGCGCCCAGTATTACCTTCATCGCTATTCTGGTGGGCCTGGGTCATTCATTGCTGGCGATGAGCGGTTTCGAGACGCTCGCGCAGGTCTATCGCGAGATTGAGGCGCCGAAGCTCAAGAACCTGAGGAAGACCGGGATGGTTGTGATCCTCTACAGCCTGTTTTTTACATCGCTGGTTTCCTTCTTCGCGGTCATGCTTATTCCGGATGCGCAACGCGGCAAATACCTGGACAATCTGATCGGCGGATTATCCATTTATCTGGTGGGCCCGATGCCGCTGAAGCTGCTCTTTCACGCATTCGTTGTTTTAGTTGGAACGCTGATCCTCTCGGGCGCGGTGAATACTGCAATCATCGGCTCGAACGGCGTGCTTAACCGGGTCGCGGAGGACGGTGTTTTGCCCGACTGGTTCCGTCAACCCCACAAGAGATATGGCACCACAAGCCGGTTGATTAATCTGGTCGTCATTCTCCAGATCGTCACGATCGTGTTGAGCAAGGGCAACGTGGACACACTCGGCGAAGCTTACGCATTCGGCGTTATCTGGAGCTTCGCCATGAAGGCGCTCTCGGTTCTGGTGTTGCGTTACAAGCGGCCCGAGGCGCGCGAGTGGAAGGTGCCTCTCAATTTCCACGTCGGCAAAACGGAAATACCGGTTGGGCTGATTCTGATCACGTGCACTCTGTTCCTGCTGGCGATAATCAATGTAGTCACCAAGGAAACAGCGACTATTTCCGGGTCGATTTTTACGGTGGGCTTCTTCACTGTCTTTGCCTTGTCGGAGCGGCATAATCGTCGTAAGCGGAAGCTGACGGCGGGGGATCAGGAGAAGTTCCGTCTGGAGGAGCGCGCCGATGCGTCTGTTGAGGACGTACATGTTCGGCCGGGAAGCATCCTGGTCGAAGTGAATGATCGTACCCGTCTGCAGCACCTGCAGCAAGTGCTCCAGGAGGTGAATCCGGACAAGCAGGATGTCGTGGTGATGGCGGTGCATCGAATCGGAATCCTCGGTTCGGGCGAGTACCGTCTCTCACCGGAGCAGATTTGCAGCGACCGCGAAATCGAGCTGTTTAGCAAAGTAGTGAATATCGCCGAAAAGGCCGGCAAGCACGTCGAGTTGCTTACCGTTCCGGGTAGAGACGACTATTGGGCGCTCGTGTCGGCGGCACAACATCTCGATGCGTCGCGGATCGTCACCGATTCTTCTCCGAATTTCTCGATCGATGAGCAGGCGCGCGAGGTCGGACGGGCTTGGGAGCAATTGCCTGCGCCGCGGCCTGCCTTAACGCTGGAAATCGCAGGTTCCGACGGCCGTGAAACGCAGTTGTTCTCTCTAGGACCGCACCCGCCGCGGTTGTGGCCCAGCGATGTCAATTTGGTTCACCGCCTGTGGCAGGAATTGTCAGACCGGCCGAATATTGGCGGAAAGCTCCATCATCGCGATATTGTGAGCGTGGCCCTGAACCGGCTGGAGCAGCAGTTGCATTCCAGGCAGGCCGGTGAAATCCTGACCGATATCGATCGCGAGTTGGCGCGCGAGCCCGAGAAAATTCCCCCCAGTTCCAACGGCGCGGGCTAAAACGTTGGGACGGTACCGTAGAAGCATGAAGGTCATCTCATCTCGGGAACTGCTCAAGAACGAACTTTTCACGATAGTGGAAGAAGTCGCTAACGATCCGAGCGGCTTTGAGATCAAGCGCTCGATTGTTCGTCATCCCGGTTCGGCTGTGATGATGCCGGTTGACGAGAAAGACCGCGTTCTTCTCGTAAAACAATTCCGGCTTCCGGCCGAGCGCGATCTTTGGGAACTGCCCGCGGGCAGATTGGATCCCGGAGAGTCTCCGCTGAAAGCCGCGAAAAGGGAACTGCGCGAAGAAACCGGATTCAGCGCGAAAAAATGGGTAAAGCTCGCTTCATTTTGGGCTAGCCCAGGATATGTCGACGAAAAGATGAACCTGTTCCTCGCGCAGGATTTGACAGAAGGCGAGCAGACGCCGATGGAAGATGAGCGCATCGAGATCCGCTGGTTCTCGAGGAAAGAAATTGGCGATCTTATTCGCGAAGGAAAGATAGTGGACGCCAAAACAATGATCGGCTACTTCCTGTGGCTCGATTATAGACGCCGGCCGGCGAAATGAGCTCCTGTTTCGGGCGCTATTCGCTAGTCAGGGGGCGCTCCATCAATTCGCGAATGGCCTGCCTGGGATCTTTCGATTCATATAGCACCTCGTGCATTTTGTCGATGATCGGCAGATCCACTTTTTTCTCGATCCCGAGCTGGTGAGCCGCCCGGCATGTGCCGACTCCCTCGGCGACCATATTCATGCCCTGAAGGATTTCTTCCAATCGGCGGCCTTCGCCAAGCTGCATTCCGACGAAACGGTTTCGGGACAGATTGCCGGTGGCGGTGAGCACCAGGTCGCCTAAGCCCGCCAGACCGCTCAAAGTGCGTGGGCAGCCGCCGAGAGTCACCGCAAGGCGGGTAATTTCCGCAAGCCCCCGCGTGATGAGCGCCGCAATGCCGTTGCTCCCGAGCCCAAGCCCGTGGCAGATGCCCGCGCCGATGGCGATCACATTCTTAAGCGCCGCTCCGAGCTCCACGCCAATCACGTCGCTGCTCGCGTACAACCGCAGAGTGGGAGTGGCGAAGGCGCGTTGGATCTCTTCCGCCAGCGCGAGGTCTTCCGACGCGACGACTACCGCGGCTGGCTCGCCGGCGGCGATTTCCCGGGCGAATGTAGGGCCGGAAAGAACGGCGATTGGGCGCTGGGGCGAGAGGAAAAGCGCTCGCGATATGACCTCCGACATCCGGCAGAGCGTGTTCTCTTCAATGCCCTTTGCGGCGCTGACCAGCGTCGCGCGTCGCGGCAGATGAGGCTCAGCGGCTTCGAGCACGGCACGCAAATACCGCGATGGAATAGCGACGATCGCGATATCGGCATCCTCAAACGCAAGTGCCATGTTGGATGAAACGCTAACTTGCCGCGGCAGCAGGAAACCGGGAAGATAGCGGCGGTTCTCGCGGAGTCGTGCGATTTCTTCAGCCCGAGCCTCGTCGCGAGCCCACAACCGAACGCACTCAAAACGCGGCGCGAGAGCAATGGCCAGAGCGGTTCCCCAACTGCCAGCGCCAAACACAGCCAGGCGCGAGGGCTTTTGAGATTTGTCCTCCGCTGAAGACCTCGCTCTCATTCTGCCGATCCGCCTTTGAGTGAAAACGCGTGCTCCCGCCCGCTTCTCAGTCTGGAAATGTTGGTTCTATGCCGATAAACGATGAGCAACGCCGCCAGGATAGATGCGGCGAGAATAAACCGCGGAGAACGATTCGACAGCCAAACAGCGAACGGAAACGATATCGCGCCGAAGATCGAACCGAGCGAAATGTACTTGCTGAATTTCACCACCGCGAAAAAAACCACAGCGGAGATTGCGAGAGCCAATGGGGTTATATAGAGGAACGCCCCGACGAAGCAGGCGACCGCTTTCCCGCCTTTGAAGCGGAGAAGTACCGGATAGCAATGGCCAAGCATAACCGCTACCGCGGCAAGCCCGAGCGCCTGAGAAGCGCCATTCGTCAGCTCCGCCGCGAGCCGGACCGCGATAAATCCCTTGCAAATGTCCAGAAGCAGAACGACCACGCCGGCCTTGCGTCCGAAGCTTCTGTGAACGTTCGTTGCGCCGATATTTCCGCTACCCATCTTGCGAATATCTTTGCCGGCCGAGAGCCGCACAAACCAATATCCGAACGGCAAGCCGCCGATCAAATAGGCCAACGCGGTTACGGCAGCCAGAATCCAATAGGGAGGACTCGAAGTCACTTCCTAGATGTTACGAAGCGGCGAGCGCGGACTCGAATCTGTACTCCCGCAGCTTGACATAGGCGCTCGCACTCGATCCTGGATCGCTCCGGAACAGAGCGAACTGCGCGACAGCAAACCTGCCCAGCGCGGCGGGCTGCAGTTCCTCCACTCTTCGACGGAGGCGCTGAAGCGGAACCGGATTTTTTACGCGGGCAAGCGTCAGGTGAGGAGCGTATTCCCGTTCTTCCTTAACGATGCCGAGCGTCTCAAGCCGTTCTTCGGTATCGCGCGCCAAGCCGGCTAGCGCAGCGCCGCCGTGAACTCCGGCCCACAGCACTCGAGGCGAGCGCTCGTTCGGAAACCAGCCTAGATTCTTGATCTCTATTTCAAATTCGTTGCGCGGCAACAAGGACGTCAGCGCATTATGCAGATCCTCCAAACGCAACTCATCCCAGCCGCCGATAAATTTTGTCGTGATGTGCAGGTGGTCAAGCAGACTCCACTTGATCAACGCTTCCGGACGGAGCGCGCTGAGAAGACGTTCCAGGCGGAGCAAAACTTCGGAAGGCAAATCGATCGCTACAAATAGCCGCATGGGAATTCCGTGCTAATGTTCTAGCGTACTTGGCGGCATTCTACAAATCGGAAGAACGCGACCCTTGGCCGGCGCGCAAACTGATTCGCGAAACGGAGCCGCTCAGCCTGTCCTTTTTCGAGCGTCCCGCGGCGGAGCTGGCGCGCGGCTTGCTCAGTTGCATATTGCTGCACGGTGAAACCGCGGGCATGCTGGTTGAGACTGAGGCCTACCTGGGCCTCGACGACTTGGCTGCCCATGCCTCACATGGCAAGACGGAGCGCACCCGAGTTCTGTTCGGCCCGGCTGGGCGCGCGTATGTTTATTTCATCTACGGCATGCATGAATGCCTGAACGTAGTCGCGGACCAAGACAGCACGCCCGGTTGTGTGCTGATCCGCGCCCTCGAGCCGCTCT
>Ga0208220_1000025_pt1 | contig 53207 bp, 56 predicted proteins | sample NGESurdeep092012_9_FD_184484 | JGI IMG/M metagenome (GOLD analysis project Ga0208220, IMG submission 184484) | Arctic peat soil microbial communities from Barrow, Alaska - NGEE Surface sample F53-1 deep-092012 (SPAdes) | ecosystem: Environmental > Terrestrial > Soil > Wetlands > Peat ...
CCTTTATCCCTACAGAGTGATCCGCTCTAAAAAACGCGTCACTTCGGGCTGATCTCCTCGCCTCAGCAGAACACTCTGTCTGGCATCCTTAGGTTAGCGCTTATGGGAATCAGCACCCCTTTCGTGTTTTGGTCGAGCGGCACAGCCATTCCGTATTCCGTCTGGCCTTTCGTATGACTGGCAACGAACAAGACGCGGAAGACTTGGTTCAGGAAACCTTTCTGCGCGCCTATAAGCAGATGCACCGCTTTGACGGGCGCGCGACGTTTGGCACGTGGATTTATCGTATTTGCGCGAACTGCTCCCTGGATTTAATTCGCGCGCGGAAGAGCCGGAAGGAGCAGCAGCCCTCGACGGATGAGGAAACGGTGAACTGGCTCGATCGAATCGCAACTCGGGATCCTTCGCCGGAGCGGCTGACCGAAAGCGGACAGATTGCGCATCTGCTCGACGCAGCTCTTAAGAGGCTGAGCGGGATGGAGCGGGCCGCGTTCGTGCTGCGGCACTACGAAGGCTGCGACATAGAAGAAATTGCGCGAGCGTTGGGCGTACAGCCGAATGCCGCGAAGCACAGCGTGTTTCGGGCGGTTCAGAAGCTCCGCCGCGCGCTCGAGCCGGCGTGGGGAGTAGCCCGATGAATCACTTCAGCGAAGAGCAACTTTTGGATACCTACTATGACGGTGCTCCTGAGATGCGGCGGCATTTAGACGAATGCCCGGAGTGCCGGGCCAGACTGGAGCGCCTGCGGGAGATGCTCGATTCAGTGCGCGAGTATTCGGTTCCGGAGCGCGGAGCCGCCTATGGCGCAGAAGTCTGGGCGCGAGTGCTTCCGCAATTGCCGCTCGCGAAACCACGGAGGAAGTGGCTTCAGTGGTGGACGTTGGCGCCGGTCTTAGCGACATTGCTGGCGGCTGTATTTATCGCCGGGATGCTGACGCAACGGCAGCGGCAAATGGTGGGGATATCGGCGACGGCCCGCGAACGGGTGCTCCTGATGGCGATGAGCGACCATCTGGAGCGATCGCAAATTGTTTTGACGGAACTGGTGAACGCGACTCCGGAAAGCCTCGATTTGACGGATGAACGCAGCCGCGCCCGCGATCTGCTGGACGAAAACCGTTTGCTCCGCCAGACTGCTTTGCGGGTTGGGGATCCTTCCGATGCAGGCTTGCTCGATGAGCTTGAGCGCGTACTGCTTAATGTCGCGAATGCTCCTTCGGATATCTCCTTCAACGATCTCGAGGCGTTGCAGAGCCGCATCGAAAGTGAAGGTCTTTTGTTTAAGGTCCGGATTACCAGTACGGACGTTCGTCAAAAAGGACAGAAATTATGATTCGCAGCAGCATTCTTTTGATCGCCTTGGCCGCATTGGGTCAGGCACAGGATGGGCCTGGCCCTACAGCGCTCAACTTCCAGGCGGCGCAGCAGACAAATCGGGGCGATGCCGATTACCAGAAGGGTCTTCGCTCGCTGGACGCGCGCCAGTGGGATCAGGCCATTGCATCGTTCGACGCTTCGGCTTCGCATAAAGGCGCGGGCGCCGATGCGGCCCTTTATTGGAAGGCATACGCGCAGAACCGAGCCGGGCGCCGCGAGGACGCTCTGGCAACGATCGCAGACTTGCGAGAGTCGTACCCTTCAAGCCGCTGGGTGAAGGATGCGCGGGCTCTTGAAGTGGAAGTACGTGGGCAGGCTGGCGATCCCGTGAATCCGAGCGCTGAGCCGGATGAGGAGTTAAAGCTGATGGCGCTGAACAGCCTGATGCAGAACGATCCGGACAAGGCATTGCCGATCCTTCAAAAGCTGTTGCTAAGCAATAGCTCGCTCAAGCTCAAAGATCGGGCGTTATTTGTGCTGATGCAGAATCCCTCGCCGGAAGGCCGCAAGGTCCTGAGCGATATTGCCCGGAATTCCTCGAATCCGGATCTTCAAATGAAGGCGATCCGGTATATGGGCATGATGGGCAGCGCGGATGCCCGTAAAGAACTCGCGTCCATCTACAATTCCTCTTCAGACGTCCGGCTGAAGCGCGCGATTCTGCAAAGCTTCATGCTGTCCGGATCGAAGGATTTCCTGCTGAATGCGGCGAAGACGGAGCAGAATCCGGAATTGCGGCAGGACGCGATTCGGCAACTGGCGCTAACCGGCGGCCAGGACGAATTGTGGCAGCTTTATCAATCGGAAAGCTCGACGGAAAACAAGGAAGCCATTCTAAAATCGATGTTCTTGGGCGGCAACTCATCGAAGCTGGTGGAGATTGCGCGTACGGAAAAAGACCCGAAACTGCGCGTGGCGGCGATTAAGTCGCTGGGCCTGATGGGCAATAACGGACGCGGCGATGTTTTGGTTTCGATCTATCAATCCGATCGGAATCGCGAGATCCGGGACGCGGTTCTGAATGCGCTGTTTCTGCAGCAGAACGGGAAAGCTCTGGTCGATCTGGCGCGGAGCGAGAAAGATCCGGAGATGAAACAGGAGATCGTCAAAAAAATGTCCCTGGTTCATTCCAAAGAAGTGACGGATTACATGATGGAGATTTTGAAATGAAAACGCTGGCAATTCTTCTTTTCGCTGCCGTTGGTTTTGCGCAGAACGGGCCGCCGAACGTAACCAATGCGCGGTTGGAGGTCCGGGCGTTTTCAGGCGAATTGGCGCCGCAGATGCGTGCGGTTTCTCCCACGTGGTTCGGCTACGCGGTGAAGACGGCGCGCGCCGATCATGAGAGCTGTTGCTGGGAAAACTCAAGCAGATCCGGCTGCTGGCTCGAAGGCGACCGAACGGGAGCGATTATTGGGACACGCCCCAATAATCCGGTCCAGCTTGAAGGATCGGATGAGATCGCGATTCTTTTTCGAGTCGAGAACAATGTGGTCGAGAAGGTGCAAGTTTATTCGCTCACGTGTCCTCTGGATGCCGGTGGACTTCCGTTTGTGTGGCTGACCGGCGTTCCGGCGAATGCCAGCCTCGCCTATCTGGAGAAGCTGGTCAAAAACAACAGTTCAGATCATCTGACGGATGGCGCGATCTTCGCCATTGCGCAGCACGACGATCCGCAGGCGGATAGCATTCTGGAGCGCCTGGCTCAGCCGTCGCAGCCTGAAAACGTTCGCGAAAAAGTCAGCTTCTGGCTGGGAACCAGCCGTGGCGCGCGAGGCGTGGAGATACTGAAGAATATGCTTGCGGGGGACCCGAGCGAACAGGTGCGGGACAAAGTCATATTCGCGCTCTCGATCAGCAAGCAGCCTGAAGCGCTCAATTCTCTGATTCAAGCCGCGAAAGCCGATTCGTCGCCCCACGTTCGCGGGCAAGCCATTTTCTGGCTGGCTCAAAAAGCCGGAAAGCGAGCCTCGGCGACAATAATCGACGCCATTGAGAACGATCCCGATACCCAGGTCAAAAAGCGGGCGGTGTTCGCGCTTTCGCAACTCCCCAGGGACGAGGGTGTTCCGAAGCTCATAGAGGTAGCACGCAGCCAAAAGAATCCGGAGGTTCGCAAGCAGGCGTTCTTCTGGCTGGGGCAATCGCATGACCCGCGGGCGCTTGCTTTTATTGAGGAAATACTCGCGAAATAGGCTGACTTTTTCGAATCTTCAACAGACTGGTCCCATGAATGGACACCAGCGCAGTGCGGTCGCTCATTTTCCGGCTCGGATAGCGCTGAAAACGCGGGGCGATCGAGGATTGAACTCATGGAACCCCACTTGCATCTTCCTCTGAGATCCAATGCCACTCCGAGAAGTGCTGTATACGATCCTGCCTTCGAATGACTCGACGCTCGCCATCGAGCTGTTCAAGAGCGGGCTTATGCGGCGCAAGAAGCACACTCTCTTTTTCGAGAACTTCAGCGGAGAGCTGTCCTATGCGCCGGATCGTCCTGAAGCGTCGCGCATGAACCTGACGATCGACGTGCGTAGCGTGACCTGCCGCGACAAATGGCTCAGCCAGAAAAAGCAATTGCTGGTGACACGTTACGCGCGAAATGAAGCCCTTTCGGCAGACCGTTATCCGGAGATCCGGTTTGCCTCGACCCGGATCTCTCCAAAGCCTCTCCGCGGGTTCGTGGTGGAGGGCGTCTTGAAAGTTTGCGAGATTGGCCGGACTCTGAAGGCGAATATTGTTCTGAATCCGATGAAAAACGACAGATTCCAAATCGATGGAGATGCGAGCCTCTGTTTGAGCGATTTCGGCATCAAACCACCATCGTCGATGCTGGGATTGATCGGCACGAAGGATGAGGGGCTGGTGCGCCTGCTGCTGTGGGCGTCGCCGGCGTAGCCTGTTCTTAGGCCGGTTATCGGCGATCGAAAAACGCGCCTCCGTTCGCGTGAGCGCGATAGAGTTCTAATAACAGGAACAACTATGCGTCACGTTCGGCTTCTTTTTCTGACCCTCTTCTCGACATTGGTTATCCTTGGAGCCCGGCTGACCTATGCCGCCGCGTCCGGCGACGATTGGTGGAAAACGGCCGTAATTTACGAAATCTATCCGCGCAGCTTTGGCGACAGCAATGGCGACGGAATCGGAGATTTGAACGGCATTACGGAGCACCTCGATTACCTGAAGAATCTTGGAATCGACGCGATCTGGATTGCTCCCTTTTATCCCTCTCCGGAGGTCGATTTCGGGTACGACATATCGAATTACGAAGGTATCGATCCGCAGTTCGGAACTATGGCGGATTTCGACCGGCTCCAGGCCGAGGCCAAGAAGCGCGGCATCCGTGTCATCTGCGATCTGGTGCTGAATCACACCTCCAACCAACATCCCTGGTTCATCGAATCGAAGAGCTCGAGAACCAATCCGAAAGCTGACTGGTATATCTGGCATGACGGCAAACCGAATGGCCAGCCGCCGAATAACTGGCAATCGATATTCGGGCACTCGGCTTGGCAATACGTTTCGACGCGCAATCAGTTTTACTATCACGCCTTTTATAAAGAGCAGCCGGATCTCAACTGGCGCGATAACGACGTCCGGAACGCGATGTGGGGTGTCGTCCGTTTCTGGATGCGGAAAGGCGTCTCGGGTTTTCGTCTGGACGCGATTACCAGCCTGTTCGAGGACCCGGCGCTGAAAGATGAACCCTATCTGGCCGGAACGGATGCTTACGGCGAGCGCAACATTTCGCGGATTTACACGGACAATCTACCGGAAGTGCATGACGTGCTGCGCCAATTGCGGAGAGTGACGAACGAAATTCCCGGCACCATCCTGATCGGAGAGACATATCTGCCGAACGTTGGCGAGCTGGAGAAAATGTACGGCAAAAATAGAGATGAATTGCAGCTTCCCATGGACATGCAGCTCGGATTCACGAATCGTCTCTCGGTTCCAGATTTCCGCCGCAAGCTACAGGACGCAGAGACGAAGATCAACGGCAATGTCCCGCTATTCGTCTTTGAAAACCACGATAATCCCCGTAGCCTGAATCGCTACGGCAATGGCAAGCACGATGCAGCCATCGCGAGATTGATCGCCACGGTGCTGCTTACGCCGCGGGATGCGGCGCTGATCTATTACGGCGAAGAACTGGGAATGGAGGACAACGATCCGAAGCGGAAAGAGGATGTGCGCGATCCGATCGGGAAAATCGGTTGGCCGAAAGAGAAGGGGCGCGACGGGGAGCGGACTCCGATGCAGTGGAATGGCGGCTCTGATGCGGGATTCAGCACCGCGAAATCGACTTGGCTGCCGGTTGCGCCCGATTACAAAACGGTCAACGTAGCCCATGAGGAAAAGGAGCCGGATTCGCTTCTGAACTACTACAAGGCGCTGATCCGTTTGCGCAAGGAGAATCCGCAATTGCGGGACGGCGACTTTCTGCTTATTGATAACAGTAACAACGACGTGCTCTCTTATATCAGGAAGACCGGCGACGGGAAAGCGGTGCTGGTGACGCTGAATTTCACGGCCGTGCCGCAAACTGTCGGCTTTGACTTGCAGCCGCAGGGTGTCAATGGAAAGCACGTCAAAGAAATGCTCGCTTCGTTTGGAAATGCGAATCGGCTCACCGATTTGAGTCACATTACTTTGCCTGCTTATGGGGCATATGTGGGCGAGGTTCAGCCGTAGATGAACTTTCGCATCGCGCTTTGGCTGGCGGCGCTTGCGATTCTTGGGGCTGCTCGACCCGTAGTCGGCAAAGTCGAGCCGCCCAATCGTGTTCGGGTTCCGGGGATTTCGAAATTCGCAATGGCGGCGGTACGATTCACTTGCCTGGGATTTCAGCCGAGATTTACGCTAATTCTCAAGCGCCATAGTTTTGGAGGCACGTGGTTCGACGATGCGTCGGGCAATAATGCGGCTGGCTTCAATCAAAGCAGCTTCGTCCAGCCGAAGCCATTCCACGTGCTCTAACGAAAGGGCGCTGATGTCCCACAAGCCGACGCTGGTCCAACGGGAATCGTAGTAGGACCACCATTCGACGCCAGCCCATTTGCGCTGTTCATAGATCAGCCGCGCCCAGGATCGAGTCCGTGTGTAATCGCGGCTGACCACGTCCGACGGTCGCAATTTCAGCTCGCGTAGCTGCTTGGGATCGTCCAGGTCGCAAACCGGCGCATCGTCGCGAAGTGTGTAACGGGCAAGCGCGCGAACGCTTCCAGGCAAACTCGGAGAACCGTCGAGAATCGCCGGCGTCCATTCGGGAAACCGCCCAAATGCTTCCGCGATGGCCCCGGTCGCTGAACTGCTGAGGTAAAGGACAGAGTAGATCGCGGGATTATCAAGGCGGCCGCCTCCTTGAGACGGCATGTACAAACAGCCGCCCGGTTGACTTTGCGCGGCTTTGGGTAGGAAAGGAAATACGCGATAGAGGGTCCTCACGCGGAGCTAAGCGTATGCGCCCTGCACGATGCCATCGATGGCGCGAATCACGGACGCCGCTCCTTCGATGGTTAGAACGTCGATGGGCCGGGCGCCGCCGAGTAATGGCTCAGAACCGACCAACCACATAGCCGCGGCATCGCGATTATAAGTGCGCAGAATGCGAGTCAAGACATCGTGCAGATCGACTATACGCCGGCCCATTTCCACGCCGATCGATTCGGTTCTCGCCCCCCAGCGCGATACCTGCGCGCGATCCGCTCCTAGCAGTCTGGCCGCGGCATTCGTACCGAGAGCGTGAACGATTCGAGTCAATAATGGCCGGACATCGGCCAATGTATCGGCTGAAGCGAGAAGCGTAATGGTGCTTAAAATGGGTTTCCATAGGCGCTTCGGATGCCGGCGCGCTGTGTGTACTGGAGCCATACCTCCAAGATATCTCAACAGAAACTGTTGAGCAACCGCCGCCTAAACCCATTCAATATTCGTTCCAGCGAGCGCGCCGCCCAAAACGCTCTCCGCGTGCGATTCCACGGCGTGGAGGATCTGTTCGGCGTAAACGCGGTCTCTTGAAACGGTCACGGCGGCTACAACGGAATGCTGCCAGGAATCCAGACCGTCGATCTCCGCTACAGCTACGTTGAAGCGTTCCCGCAGCCGGTCCTTCAGGCTTTTCACGACGTGCCGCTTCTCTTTCAGCGAATGCGAGGCTTCGACGTGAATATCAAGCGTCAAAATACCGATTGCAGGCATAAGCCAAGGTCAACTAGAGGCCGGGAATTGCCGCGAGGAAGCGCGCGTTGTATAAACCCTAATTATTGTACGGTCGGTAATTCCGCTGCGATGCGCTCCATGGTGAACGCCTCGATCCGATCCCCTACCTGAATGGCATTAAAATTCGCGAGCGAAATGCCGCATTCGAGACCGTTCTTCACTTCGCTCGCATCGTTCTTGAAACGCTTGAGAGCCTCTATTCGACCGGTATGAACAACATCGTTGCCGCGCAACAATCGAATTTGACTGTCGCGCCGGATGACGCCATCCGCCACAAAGCAGCCGGCGACCGTTCCGATCTTGCTGATCTTGAAAGTTTCACGGACTTCGGCGTGGCCTTGAACGGTTTCCTTATAGACAGGCTCGAGCAACCCGGTCATCCCGAGCTTCACTTCGTCGATAAGCTCGTAAATAATGCTGTGAAGACGAATGTCCACCTTCTGCTGCTCCGCGGTCGCCTGCGCGCTACGCTCCGGACGCACGTTAAAGCCGACGATGACCGCTTCCGACGCGGAGGCCAGAAGCACATCGTCTTCGGTGATCGCGCCGACCGCCGCGCGTAGAACTCGAACGCGCACTTTCTCGTTCGAGAGCTGTTGCAACGTGTCGGAAAGCACTTCCGCGGTGCCGCCGACATCCGCCTTGATAATGAGGTTCAGATCTTTAAGATCGCCTTCTTTGAACTGCCGGCGGAGCGAATCAAGGGTCGCCACGCGGGCACCCTTCGCCATGGCGGCATCGCGAGCCTTCGCTTCGCGATAAACGACAATCTGCTTAGCCTTGGAAGTATCGGAAACCGCCTGGAATGTGTCGCCCACTTCGGGCAAGCCTTCGAGTCCGATGACTTCGGCGGGCATCGACGGCTCCGCTTCCTTGATCGGGTTCCCTCGGTCGTCGAACATGGCGCGAACTTTGCTGAAGAGCGCGCCGCAGATGAAGAAATCGCCGACATGGAGGGTTCCATTGCGAACCAGCATGGTTGCGACCGGTCCGCGGCCTTTGTCCAGCTTGGCCTCGAGCACCGTGCCGAGCGCCAGCCGGTTTGGATTAGCTTTCAGGTCCTGGATATCGGCAACCAGCAGAATCATCTCAAGCAGAAGATCGAGATTCTGGCCGGTTTTTGCGGAGACTGGGACCATGACCACATCGCCGCCCCAGTCTTCTGCCAGAAGACCGCGGTCGGCGAGCTGCTGCTTCACGCGCTCGGGTTGCGCATCCGGCTTATCGATCTTGTTAATCGCAACGATCATGGGGACGCCGGCCGCTCGCGCGTGATCGATGGCTTCGAGCGTCTGGGGCATCACTCCGTCGTCGGCGGAGACAACCAGCACGACGATATCGGTCACTTTCGCGCCGCGGGCGCGCATGCGGGTGAACGCCTGGTGTCCGGGAGTATCGATAAATACGATCTTCCGACCGTTTTTCTCGATGTAATAGGCGCCAATATGCTGCGTGATCCCGCCGGCTTCGCGGCTCGCGACGGTAGTCTGCCGGATAGAGTCGAGCAGCGAGGTCTTTCCGTGATCCACGTGCCCCATCACGGTCACAACCGGCGCGCGTCTTACAAAATCCTTCGTCTCTTCGGCGAGCACAATCTCTTGCGTGCTCTCCTGTTCGTAGCTGACCTGATTAGTGGACGCGCCAAATTCGCGCGCCAGCTCTTCGGCCATCTTCACGTCAAGAGTCTGGTTAATAGTGGCGAAGATTTTTTTCTCAACCAGTTTCTTGATAACCAAGTTGGCTTTGACGCCGAGCTTTTCGGAAAGCTCCTTTACCGTAACCCCCTCGGCGACCGTAATCTCGCGATCGATGGGCGGAGGAGCCAGCACCATGGAACGCTTGGAGATGCGCTGGCGGAGAACTCCTTCTTCGAGATCCTCGCGCTTCCGGATAGGCTGCCGCGTGCCCGGTTTTGCAGTATGGCGGCGCTGCTGTTCGGGCGGCAATGGGGTGGAGGGCTCAGCACGCAGAGGAGTGGTGGCGTGCATCGGTCGAATGCCGGGACGACGGAATCCGGGCGGCCCGCCGGTACCGGGAGCACCCGGACCGCGCATCAGCGGCTGACCGGGACGCACGGGACCGCGATACAGGGGTTGACCGGGCGCCGGTCCCGGACGCGCAGGCGTTCCGGGTCGAGGCACTAATGGCGCTGAGGGAGCAGGACGCGGTTGGGTCTGCTGTTTGAGACGCTGCACTAAATCGGCCCGCGGCGGCACCACAGGCCGAGCGGCTGGTTGGCCGGCTAAGGATGGCCGTGTGTTGGCTGGCCGCGGCGCGATGGGCGCGCCGGGAGTTAGGCCGGGATGCGCCGAACGCGGCGGCGTCGGGCGGGGAGGAATAGGCGCGCCGGGAACCGCCGGGCCAGCGGAGGGAGCGGGTCCGGGAGCTACCATGTGTGTCGGCGCTTGCGGAGTCCGCGGCTGCATTGGTGTCTGGATAGTAGTGGCCTGAGCCGGGGGCGCCGTTTCAACCGTCGCCACGGGAATTGACGGACGCGCCGGAGGCGCTGTGGAGGGCCGGGGCGGTTCAGGAGGTAAAGGCTGCCGGGGACCGGCAGGCGTGCTTACCTGACCGGATAAGCCGGCTCTCGGCGCTGGAGCAGGCACAGGCCGCGCGGGAATAGAAATGGTCCGATTCACGGGGCCCGGGGTTACGTGACCCGTCGAGTGCGCAAGCGGCGGATGGATCGCGCCGCCTCCGCCTAATGGGGGCCGCAACGGCTGAAACTTAGGAATTGGGCGTTCCCCTTCGGGCGGGGCGGCCGAAATGGGCTCCGGTAAGACTTCCGAAGAATCCGATGCGCCCGCGCCCGCACCTTCGGCTCGCGCGCTTGCCGCAAGATCGGCGACGGGTGTATGCAATGGTGAGTAAACGGATGTCCGCGCCGCTCCGGTGGGAGCGCTCTGCGGCTCTTTGTGAGGCTGGAACGATTCAGCCTCGGCCGCCGTCGTGGCTGTTGCTTCCGGAGCGCTGGATGCCGGGGCGTCCGGCGCATGGCCGTTTTCCGACCGAGGCGCATCGGCGCCGGTAAGACGCTGCCGCAGTTCAATTGCTACATCCTCATCGATCGAACTCGAATGCGTCTTCTTTTCTTCGACACCCAGGTCGGGCAGCAACTCGAGTATGACGCCCGGCTTCACCTCAAGCTCGCGCGCCAACTCGTTGATTCTGATTTTCTTCATAGAAGAGACTGCTAGATAACTCCTTACACCACCGCCACTTGTAGCCCTTTCACTCGGTTTTTTTCATGGTATCAGATTCATCGGTTTGGGCGGCTTCTTCCGATTCGGCTGTTGTCCGCAGAGTGGATGGCGCGGCGGACAACCCTTCGACACGCCCCAGATCCAATACTTCCCCTTCGTCGGTTTCCTCGAGCAGCGCAGCCTCATGTGTGGCTAGATCAAGCTCGAGTACTCCGGTTTCAATGTTTTCAAAAGCCGCGGGCGCATCCGCTTCGGCGAAATCGCGCGCTGAGGAGTCTTCGGCCGCCGTCGCGTCAATTGCATCCTCAACGCCTTCGGCGGTAGACGGGACTACTTCTTCGCTCGGTTCGTTTTCCTGATATTGGCCGTAGAAGGAGACCACCGAGGATTGAATCCGGCTGACCACCTCCTCGTCTATTTCCGGAATGGCTTCCAATTCTTCGGGAGTCATTGAGCCAAGCCGCTCTACGGTCCCGATGCCCGCTCCCACAAGCGTCTCCACGATCGCTTCAGCCAGGCCATGATCGATCAACACGGAAACCGGCGCGCCCGAGATTACCATATCCGCCATGCGCGATTCGACCTCGCGCCGCTTCTCTTCTTCGCTCTTGATGTCGATTTTCCACCCAATCAGCTTCGCCGCCAGCCGCACATTCTGGCCGCGCTTGCCGATCGCGAGCGATAGCTGCAGATCGTCTACTACTACTTCCATGTGCTTCTCGACCGGGTCGACAATGGTAACGCGCGAAACTTTGGCCGGGCTCAGTGCCTTGGTTACATACTGCACCGGATCGTCAGAGTATTCGATGATATCGATCTTCTCGCCGCGAAGCTCACGGATGATGGATTGCACGCGCATTCCCTTCATGCCGACGCATGCGCCCACGCTATCCACGTCCCGATCGCGGCTGAAAACCGCGATCTTCGTCCGCTCGCCGGCTTCGCGGGCGCAGGCTCTGATCGAGACGGTGCCGTCATAGATCTCCGGAACCTCCTGCTCGAAAAGCCGCATCACCAACTCGGGCACCGCGCGCGAGACCAGCACGCCCGAATTCTTACCGCCGCGCTCCACGCCCTTGATCACGCAGCGCACGCGATCTCCAGCGCTGAAATTCTCGACGCGCGACTGCTCCTTTTTCGGGAGCCGCGCCTCGGTCTTCCCCATCTCGACAATGTAGTCCTGGAGCTCCAGCCGTTTGATGGCGCAGTTCACCAACTCACCCTGGCGACCCTGAAACTCTGAAAAAACGCTGTCGCGCTCAGCTTCACGCACCTTCTGCAGGATCACCTGCTTGGCCGTTTGAGCCGAGATGCGCCCTAACATTTCCGTCGGCTTCGCCTCCCGGATCTCAGATCCGATCTCCGCGGCTTCATCGATCTTCTTCGCCGCCGTAAGACTGATTTCCTTGGCCGGATCTTCGACCGCTTCCACCACTCGCTTCACTGTGTAAATTTGAATACTTCCCGTATTCTCGTTGAGATCGGCAATCAGATCTTCCTGGGAGTGGAAGTGCTTGCGCGCCGCGGCGAGCATCGCGTCCTTTACCGCATCTAAAACGATCTTCGGATCAATGCCTTTTTCCTTACTCAGCATCTCAATAGACTGATAGATCGAAGCCACCTGAAACCTCTTCCAATTTAGACTGGATCTTTAACTTGCGTGAACCGCCGGGGGACTTACCACTCGAACTTCAAGTTCGCCTTTTGCACCTGCTGCAGCGGCACATGCACCGACTGTCCCGGAGCAATCTCCACTTCGAGCGTGTCGCTTGCGAACTGAGCAAGTCGGCCTTCGAAGCGCGCTTGGCCTTCGATGGGATCTCGCACAGACAGCCGGATCTTCTGTCCTACCACCCGCTCGAAATCCCGAGGTTTTGACAACTGCCGCTCCACCCCGGGCGAACTGACCTCCAGCGTGTAACTCTCACCTGGCACCGCGTCCCGCTCATCGAGCAGATCGCCCATCTTTCGGGAGATCAGCTCACAGTCGCCGTGGGTGACGCCTCCGGGTTTATCTATATAGACACGCAGCAGACGAGCTCGGCCGGCTCCGCGCAACTGGACCTCTGCGATTTCAATGCCCGTGCCCATCGCCGCCTCTTCACCTATCTCAGTGATCCTTTGCACCAGCCCGGTTTCTTCTACTGCCGCCATCGCGATTTCAGAATGCAATAAAAAAGTGGGCTTTTCGCCCACTTTTGCGTTCGCCGCTACACCCCATTAAAGCATTTCCAGGGCGGAAACTGCAAGTTCAAGACCTTGACGTTTCAATGCCGAGCACATATAAATAACTTACGCATGCGGATTGTAAATTACTTAGGTGTTCCTTTATGAGCCGTTCTTCGGATCTGATTCAGGGTACCCTGGATCTCCTCATCCTCAAGACAATCTCAATCGAGCCAAAGCATGGCTGGGCGATTGCCAAACGGATTCAGCAAGCGAGCGAGGAGGCTCTGCAAGTCTCGCAGGGCGCTTTGTATCCGGCACTCCACCGTTTAGAGCAGCAAGGTTGGATCTCCGCCAAATGGCGGGAGACCGAGACCGGGCGCGAGGCGAAGTTTTATCAACTTACGAAAGCCGGCGCAGCGCAGCTTGAGAAGGAACTGGCGCAATGGGAACGGCTGTCAAGTGCCGTTGGTCTCGTGATTCGGATGGTTTAGGGGCGGCCCAATGAAACAACGCCACTGGCAGGATATTTTGCGGATGCGATTCCGTTCCTTGCTACGCAGGAACCAGGTTGAGCGCGAGCTGGATAAGGAATTGCGATTCCACTTGGAACTGGAAATCGAAGAAGCGCGTGAGCGCGGACTATCTGCCGAAGACGCGCGCGATGCGGCTCTCAGAAAAATCGGCGGAATCACTCAAATTCAGGAGGAATGCCGGGATATGCGCCGGACGAACTTTATCGAAACTCTGGGACAGGACCTGCGCTATGCCGCGCGCACCTTGGCGAAGAGCCCCGGTTTCACGCTGGCCATCGTGTTAACCCTGGCGCTCAGCGTAGGCGCGACCAGCGCAATTGTGAGCGTTGTAGACGGCGTTCTGCTGCGGCCGCTTCCGTTTAGGGATGCGGGCCGGCTGGTGCGGATCTTCACCAGCAATCCCGCGTGGCCGAAGTTTCCGATGAATCCCAACGATTTTCGGGATTTCCGTTCCCGTTTGCGCCCGTTCGAATCTTTCGCCGCATACACGCGGAACGATCTGCAGCTTTCCGGTACGGGAGAAGCGGTTCGGCTTTCCGGTTTCTCGATCACCGCCGGATTTTTTCACGTGCTCGGATGGAAGCCCGCTATGGGGCGTGAGTTCGACCGCAACGATGAGCTGCCCGGCAAAGGCCAGGTTGCGATTATCAGCGACAAAATCTGGCGTACGCGCCTGGGCGCCCGCCGGGATGCATTGGGACAGAAGATCGTTTTGAATGCAGTTCCGTATGTCGTGGTTGGCGTAATGCCGCCTGGTGTGCGGCACCCCGGCAACATGTACCACGCGGTTTCCTACGGCGACACAGTCGATGTTTGGACCCCATTCACGTTTGGGGACAATCCGAACAATCGCGGATCGCATTTTATGGATGGCATCGCGCGTTTGCGGCCAGGCGTGTCCGCGGGCCACGCGCAAGGTGAGATGGACGCTGCGATGAAGCAACTGGCGCGCGAGCATCCGGATGGCGATAGCGGATGGAACGTGCTGGTGATTCCGCTCGAAACGGAAATCGCCGGGCGCAGCGAGCGGCTGCTGCTGGTGCTGCTGGGCGCTGTAGCACTGGTGCTGCTACTTGCGTGCGTGAACGCGGCGAATCTGCTGCTGACCCGGGCAACGGCGCGCCGGCGCGAGCTTGCCGTGAGGGCCGCTGTAGGAGCCGGACGGCCGCGGTTGATCCGCCAAATGCTGACTGAAAGCATGCTGTTGGCGGTCCGCGCTCGGCGCGGTGTTAGCCGTCGCGGGCGTAAAGGCGCTGATCTCCGCGCTGCCGGCGGACTTTCCGCGAGCGGGCGATATTCACGTCGATGCGTCCGTCTTTCTGTTCACTTTATTAATGGCGTTTGGCACGGGTATCGTTTTCGGAATTGTTCCGGCATGGCAAGGATCGCGGGCGGATCTGCGGGAGTCGCTACATGAGAGCGGGCGAAGCGCAACTAACAGTCGCGGCACACTCCGCTTGCGCAATGCGTTTGTGATCAGCGAAGTGACGCTGGCCTGCGTGCTGCTGATCGGCGCAGGATTAATGCTGCGGAGTTTCGTAAATCTGCTGAGGACTAATCCGGGCTTTCGTCCGGAGCAGGTGCTGACGGCGAGCCTTTCACTTCCCCGAGCCAGCTATAAAGACACCAAAGCCGTGGCAAGCTTCTACGAACGACTGTTGCAGGAAGTGCGTACTACGCCGGGAGTGACCGCCGCCGGCGCTGGATCCGATCTTCCTTGGACAGGATGGGACGAGAATACGGGTGGATTTCAGATACAAGGTGAAACGCCTCCACCTCACGAGTTCTTCCATGCCCGGTACCACGAGACGACGCCTGGATATTTCCGCGCGCTTGGAATGCCGCTGGTACGCGGCCGCGCCTTTGACGAGCACGATAAAGCCGATAGCAGAAATGTTTTGGTAATCAATGAGGCCATGACGAAATATTGGAAGCACGGCGACGCGCTGGGCGGAAAAGTCACCTGGGAAGACCACCCGAAAGAGAAAGACTGGTTTACTGTCGTGGGCATCATCGGCGACGTGAAGGATACGCCGAAAAATGCCGGTGCCGAGCCTGCGTTCTGGTGGCCGATGCTACAGGAGCCGTTTCCATTAGCGGCGAATTCGTCGATCGCGATTCGCTCCAGTTTGGACCCGAAGCTGGTCGCGGACCGGTTGCGCGCCGCTGTGCGCGAGTTCGATGCGAATCTCGCCGTTTCGGACGTGCGGACCATGGATCGCGTGGCCGATGGAGCTTACTCGACCTCGCGATTTGCGCTTCTCCTCGTGGCGCTGTTCGCAACTCTGGCGCTGCTGTTGGCGGCGATCGGAACTTACGGCGTGATTGCCTATTCGGTCAGCCAGCGGATTCACGAGTTTGGGGTGCGGATGGCTCTTGGCGCGACCCCGGGAGACGTAGTAAGAAGCGTGCTGGCAAACGGGATGAAGCTGGGGATCGCGGGAACCGCGCTCGGTGTCGTGTTGGGTCTTATGCTTTCGCGGCTTCTCGGCAATCTGCTATACGGCGTAAGTGCGGCGGATCCGGCCGCGATTGGCGCAACCTGCCTGATTGCGATCCTGGTTGCGGCGCTTGCGTGCTACATACCTGCAATGCGGGCCACCCGCGCCGATCCAATGACCGCGCTTCGAGCCGATTAAGAATCGTAGCGCTGTTGTGTTAGCGTGGTGAAACCCAAGAAAATCTGTATAGGAGATCGATTATGACTACCCAGGAAGTCGCGGAAAAGCTCGTTAAACTTTGCTCTGAAGGCAAGTTTCTCGAGGCCACGGAAGCCCTCTACTCGCCGGACATCGTCAGCATAGAAGCTGGCGCGCCTCCCGGACAATCGCGCGAAACCAAGGGCCTTGCGGCCGTGAAAGCCAAGGGCGAATGGTGGGCCGCTAACCACGAAGTCCACTCGGCCGCTGTTGAAGGTCCGCTCGTCGCGGACTCGCATTTCGCGGTGGTTTTCAAGCTGGACGTCACCTTTAAACCGCAGAGCAAACGGTTCAAAATGGAAGAGGTCGCCGTTTACAAGGTCGCCGACGGGAAGATCGTGTACGAAGAGTTCTTCTACAACATGTAGAGGGGGCGAAGACTTACGCGGCTCTACACCCCGAAGCTCTTGCCGCAACTGCAGCTTCGCTTCACATTCGGGTTGTGCCAAACGAACGAACTTTCCATTAGCGATTCGGTGAAATCCAATGTCAGGCCGTCAAGGAAGGGATAGCTCTTAGGGTCCACATAAACGCGGATATCTTTGAATTCGAGTATGCGATCACTGGCCTTCGGCTTGGGATCGAGCCGGAAAAGATAGCTCATGCCCGAGCATCCGCCGCCCTGAACACCCAAACGCAGACCGCCTTCGCATTGGTGCTTGTTCAACAACTGCCTGATCCGCCCAATTGCGTTTTCAGTGACTTCGATCATGGTTTTCCCTTTCCATTATAGTCAATCTTGACTTAAAGGTATAGATTGGCTAGCCTAAAAATGAAGGCGCTCCATGGCTACACAACTTACCTCGATCGAGACGCTCGCGAACCAGGAATATAAATGGGGGTTCGTCACCGATATCGATGCCGATACCATTCCAGCCGGCCTCAATGAAGACGTTATTCGCCTGATTTCCAACAGGAAAAACGAGCCGCAATTCATGCTTGACTGGCGCCTGAAGGCCTATCGGCAGTGGCTCAAAATGAAAGAGCCAACCTGGGCCAATGTCCATTATCCCGCGATCGATTATCAGCAAATCATCTACTACTCCGCGCCGAAAGCGAACAAAGATGGTCCTAAGAGTCTCGATGAAGTCGATCCGCAGCTGCTCGCCACCTATGAAAAGCTGGGCATCCCTCTTCGCGAGCGTGAGCTGCTGGCCGGTGTTGCCGTGGATGCGGTTTTCGATAGCGTGTCCGTTGCCACGACGTTCAAAGAGAAGCTCTCCGGGCTGGGCATCATTTTTTGCTCCTTCTCTGAAGCGGTCCAGGAACACCCGGAGCTCATTCAGCAATACCTCGGCACGGTCGTCCCCCACTCGGACAATTTTTTCGCGGCCCTGAACGCGGCCGTCTTCACCGATGGATCGTTTTGCTACATACCGAAAGGCGTTCGCTGTCCGATGGAGTTGTCCACTTATTTCCGTATCAACGCGAAAAACACCGGCCAGTTTGAGCGTACCCTCATCATTGCCGATGAAGGGGCGCATGTCAGCTATTTGGAAGGCTGCACCGCGCCGATGCGCGATACCAACCAATTGCATGCCGCCGTGGTCGAGTTGATCGCGCTCGATAACGCCACCATCAAGTATTCGACCGTTCAGAACTGGTATCCCGGTGACAAAGAAGGCAAGGGCGGCATCTACAACTTCGTCACCAAGCGCGGCAAATGTCTCGGCGCGAATTCCAAAATTTCATGGACGCAAGTCGAGACCGGCTCGGCAATTACCTGGAAATATCCGGGTTGCTTATTGATCGGCGACAATTCCGTAGGCGAGTTCTACTCGGTCGCGCTTACCAATAACTATCAGCAGGCCGACACCGGAACGAAGATGATTCACGTGGGTAAGAATACCCGCAGCACCATTGTTTCCAAGGGCATCTCAGCCGGTCACGGCCAGAATACTTACCGCGGCGCGGTGAAGATTCTGAAAGGCGCGACGGGCGCGCGCAACTATTCGCAGTGCGATTCCATGCTGCTCGGCGACAAGTGCGGCGCGCACACATTTCCGTATCTCGAAGTGAAGAACACGTCTTCGAGCGTCGAACACGAAGCATCCACTTCCAAGATTGGCGAAGACCAGATCTTCTATTGCCGCCAGCGCGGAATCTCAACGGAGGACGCCGTCGGCATGATCGTGAACGGCTTCTGTAAGGAGGTTTTTCGCGAGCTGCCCATGGAATTCGCAGTCGAAGCGCAAAAGCTGCTCGGCGTCAGTCTCGAAGGAAGTGTTGGATAACACAAAAAGTCAGGTGAGGGAAAAAAGCTTGTCGAAAAGTCCGATTCTTGAGATCAAGAACCTACACGCCACAGCGGGCGGGAAGGAGATTCTGCGCGGGATTAACTTAACCGTCTTCCCGGGAGAGGTGCATGCCATCATGGGGCCGAATGGCTCCGGCAAAAGCACACTCGCGCAGGTGATTGCGGGTCGCGATCTTTACGCGGTCACCAAAGGTGAAGTCCTTTATTTAGGAAAAGACCTGCTGGGATTGCAACCCGAGGAACGTGCACAAGAGGGACTGTTTCTCGCCTTCCAGTACCCGGTGGAGATCCCCGGCGTGAGCAATCTCTATTTCCTCAAAGCGGCGCTGAACGCCATCCGAAAGAGAAAAGGCGAGTCCGAGCTCGACGCGATGGACTTCCTCTCTCTAGTGCGCCAGAAGATGGCGTTGATGGAAATGGACGAGGCGTTGTTGAATCGCGCCGTCAATGCGGGCTTTTCCGGCGGCGAAAAGAAACGGAATGAGATTTTCCAGATGGCAGTCCTTGAGCCGCATCTGGCGCTGCTCGATGAGACCGATTCCGGCCTTGACATCGATGCTCTGAAGATTGTCGCCCACGGCGTGAACACGCTTCGCAGCCCGGATCGCGCCATCGTGCTCATCACCCACTACCAGCGTCTGCTGAACTACATCGTTCCCGACTTTGTTCACGTTCTTGCGGAAGGCCGGATCGTGCGGTCTGGCGACAAGTCGCTTGCTTTGGCGCTCGAAGAAAGCGGATACGTGGGAATCGAGGAGTTGGCGGAGACCGCGCAATGATTGCAACCGCAACCATCGCCAACCCAACGATTGCAACCATGACCTCGGGCCTTGCGGATCTTCGAAAGCGCGCGGCCGAGCGTTTTGAGGCGCACGGCTTTCCGACCACCAGAGAAGAAGAGTGGCGATTCACCAATGTGGCGCCTATCGCCAAAACTCAGTTCCCCACCGCTGCGCCGAACGTTAACGGGCATAGCCTGCGTACGGCCCTTGAACGCCACCCCGGACTGATCGAAGAGTATTTGGGTCGCTATGCGAGTTCCGATAACCCTTTCGTCGCCCTGAATACTGCCAACTTCGAAGACGGTGCATTCCTGCACGTTCCCGCGAATACCGTCGTCGAAGAGCCGTTATGGATCGATTTCACAGCGGCTCCGGATCGGACAACTCACCCGCGCAATCTGATAATTGTGGGCGCAGGCAGTCAGGTTCGGATTGTGGAGAAATATACCGGCCGCGGACGGTATTTCACGAACGCTGTTACAGAGATCGTCGTCGGCGAGAACTCCATCGTCGAGCACGTCAAACTCGAAGAGGAGAGCCCGGAGGCGTTCCACGTCGCGACCACCCAGATACATCAGTCGCGCAATTCGAATTGCAAATCTCATAACATTTCCCTCGGCGGCTTGCTGGTGCGCAACGACGTGAACGCAGTCCTTTCCACCGGCTGCGAGGGTACCTTAAACGGGCTTTATCTCACGAACGGCAAGCAGCATGTGGATAATCACACGGCGCTCGACCACGCCGCGCCGCATGCCGCAAGTCACGAGCTCTACAAAGGCATTCTCGACGGCGCATCCAGTGCCGTATTCAACGGAAAGATTTTCGTGCGCAAGGACGCGCAAAAGACGGATGCCAAGCAAACCAACAAGAACCTGGTGCTCTCGGAAAATTGTGTAATCAACACGAAGCCCGAGCTTCAGATCCTGGCCGACGATGTGCGCTGCACGCATGGCGCGACCATCGGTCAGCTTGACGAAGAAGCGCTGTTCTATCTGCGCGCGCGAGGCATCGGCGGCCGGGACGCGCGCGATCTTTTGATTTACGCTTTTGCCCGTGACGTCATAGACCGCATCGGCATTCCGGGCATTCGCGCGCACCTGGAGAAAGCGCTCTTCGAATCGCTGACGCATTCGCGCCCCTCAGCGGGGGTACCCGAATGAGCGCTCAGGCTGAAACGCGCGCAACGGTCGCCGATCGTCCTGTGCGCTTAGCGGAACGGCTGCAAACGCCGGCAATGTTCGACGTGAATCGGATTCGGGAAGATTTTCCCATTCTACGGGAAAAGATCCATGGAAAGCCGTTGATCTATCTCGATAATGCGGCGACCAGCCAAAAACCGAAGGCGGTCATCGATGCCCTGGTTCATTACTACTCGCATGACAACGCGAACGTGCATCGTGCCGTGCATCTCCTGAGCGCTCGTGCCACCGAAGCCTGCGACCGCGCTCGGGAAAAGGCTCGAGGCTTTCTCAATGCCGCTTCGACTAACGAGATTATCTTCGTTCGCGGTACGACCGAAGGGCTCAATCTGATCGCGCAGACCTACGGGCGTCAGAACCTCCAAGCTGGCGACGAGGTGCTGATTTCAGGCCTCGAACACCACTCGAACATCGTCCCCTGGCAGATGCTCTGCAATGAAAAGCAGGCGCGCCTGCGCGTCGTTCCCATCGACGACCGTGGGATCGTTCCGCTCGATCAATTTGAAAAAGCGCTGAATGAGCGCACTCGGCTCGTGGCTCTGGCGCACGTTTCGAATGCTCTTGGAACTGTAAACCCGATAGCCCGCATGATCGAGATGGCTCACCGCTGGAACGTTCCGGTGGTTGTGGACGGCGCGCAGGCCGTGCCCCACATGCCGGTTGACGTACGCGCGCTGGATGCGGATTTCTACGCCTTTTCGGGCCATAAGCTTTTCGGTCCCACGGGCATCGGCGTTCTGTATGGCAAAGAAGCGCTGCTCGAGGCGATGCCGCCGTTCCAGGGCGGGGGTGACATGATACGCTCGGTCACCTTCGAGAAGACCGAATACAATGTTCTGCCGTACAAGTTTGAGGCGGGAACGCCGGATATTGCAGGCATAATCGGTCTCGGCGCGGCGATCGATTACATCAATGGCATCGGCCTGGATCGAATCGCGGCGTATGAGCGGGAGCTGCTCGAATATGCCACCGCGGCGTTCTCTCAACTGGCCGGCGTGCGGATCGTCGGAACAGCCCCGAATAAAGCAAGCGTGATCTCATTTGTGATCGATGGCGCGCACCCGCACGATGTCGGCACCATTCTAGATCGTGAAGGTATCGCGGTGCGAACTGGCCATCACTGCGCGCAGCCCGTGATGGAACGCTTTCAGATTGCCGCCACCACGCGGGCTTCCTTTGCCTTTTACAACACCACTTCGGAAATCGATGCTTTGATTGCCGGAATCCGTAAAGTACAGGAGTTTTTTTCGTAGTGTCCGACCTGCACGATCTCTATCAGGAAACGATCATCGACCACAGCAGGCGGCCCCGTAACACGGGTGTGCTCGCCGAAGCGACCCATAGCGCCGAGGGTTACAACCCGCTTTGCGGCGATCGGCTGAACTTGCAGCTCAAGCTGGAGAACGGACAGATTACCGGAATTCGCTTTCAGGGCGCCGGTTGCGCCATCTCGACGGCCTCCGCGTCCCTCATGACTGAGGCTCTCAAGGGTAAGACGCCGGAAGAGGCGGAGAGCGCCTTCCAGAAGTTTCACAGCCTGTTGACTGAAGACCGCCCGCCCGCGCCCGATCTTGGCAAGCTAGCTGTGTTCTCCGGCGTTCGCGAATATCCGATGCGCGTGAAATGCGCAACCCTCGCGTGGCACACGCTTCGCGCTGCCCTGCGTGGCGAAGGACAATCGGTCTCGACAGAGTAAATCATGCCTCAAGACCTGCCTGCTCTTGTAATCCAGACGCTCAAAACGGTCTACGATCCGGAGATCCCGGTCAACATTTACGAGCTCGGTCTCATTTACGATATTCAAGTCACTCCGGAGGGGGCAGTGCTGGTCAAAATGACGTTGACCGCGCCGAACTGCCCTGTGGCCGAAATTTTGCCGAACCAAGTGAAGCAGAAAATTCTAGCTATCGAAGGCGTCACCTCCGCCAACGTCGATCTGGTTTTTGATCCGCCCTGGGACCGCGACAGGATGTCGGATGTGGCGAAGCTGGCCCTCGGTTTTGATCTGGGGCCGCCGCCCGTGCCGCTTACCAAATTGCATCGATGAAACTGAGCTCTCACGAGGAATACGGATTGCGCTGTCTCTTGCAGGTCGCGCATCAGGGCGCGAACGGGAGCGCCACGATTCCTGAGATCAGCCGCCACGAGGGTATTTCCATAGCGTATGTCGCCAAGCTGATGCGTATCTTGCGGCAAGGCGGATTTGTAAAGGCGGTTCGCGGCAAGACCGGCGGTTATATGCTCGCGCTTCCTCCGGAGCGAATCTGCGTTGGGGATGCGTTGACCCTACTCGGAGGCCGCATCTACGAAGACGATTTCTGCGAACGGCACGCCGGCGCCCTGCTCGATTGCGCGCATTCGACGGGTTGTTCCGTCCGCTCTCTGTGGCGTGCTGTGCAAGGCGCGGTTGATGGCGTTTTGCGCAAAACAACCATTTGCGATTTGCTGCGCTCCGGCCACGATACGGAACCTCAAAGCGCTCTCGATAACGGCTTCATACCTCTTCCCAGCCGCCCTAAGCGCGCTCACAGCGCTCCAATTTCAAAATAGAACGAGTTCGCGCGCGAACTTCCACTTCGGAACTTTCTATGCGCTACACCGTCTACAACTAACAACAAATGGAAGCCTTCCTGAAAGACCTGAAACACTCGTTGCGCATGTTCCGGCAGAGCCCGGCTTTCACAATCGCGGCGGTGGCCGCTCTGGCTCTGGGCATCGGCGCCAACACTGCCATCTTTTCCGTGGTCAACACGGTCCTGCTGAAGCCGTTGACTTATCCGGATCCGGACCGCATCGTCCAGTTCCTGCTTACTTCGCCGGGGGGCTCGGGACCCGGGGCATCTGTCCCGAAATTTGCCAACTGGCGTGAGCAGAGCCATGTCTTTCAGGACGTTTCCGCATACGATTTTGGCGGCCCCGGTCTGAATCTCACAGGAGGCGCGTTTCCCGAACAGATCAAGGGCATTCACGTCTCCGCCGATTACTTCCGGCTCTTCGGCGCTCCCGTTGAGGAAGGCCGAACGTTCTCAGCCGAGGAAGACCGCCCACATGGTCCGCACACCGTTGTCATCAGCGATGGGCTTTGGAGACGGCATTACGGGGCGGATCCGAACATGGTGGGGAAGACGATCCAACTTGGCGGCGAACCCTATGTAGTGATCGGAATCATCGGCCCGAGTTTCCATTTCGACCCAGCCCCGGATGTCTGGATTCCTTTCCAATTCGATCTGGCCTCGAACGATCAAGCTCACTATTTTCTGGCTGCGGGACGGCTGAAACCGGGTGTCACTCTCGACCAGGCCAAGGCGCAGATGAAGCTTGCGGCCAACGAGTTTCGCCGCAAATACCCGGGCGGCGCAGCGCTGGGGCCCAAAGACGGTTTTTCTGTGCAGCCGCTCCAGGACGCGATTGTCAGCGACGTTCGCTCGTCGCTGCTGGTGCTGGTGGGCGCCGTGAGCCTGGTGCTGCTGATTGCTTGCGCGAATGTGGCTAACCTCCTGCTGGTCCGGGCGACCGGGCGAAAACGGGAGATCGCCATTCGAGCCGCCGTGGGCGCCGCGCGCGGCCGCATTATTCGCCAGTTGCTCACTGAGAGTGTTCTTCTGTCTTCGGTCGGTGGAGCGCTCGGCCTGGTCTTGGGGATCGTCGGCCTTCGCGCGCTTCTCGCCATTAATCCAGGTAATATTCCGCGCATCGGCGAGCATGGCTCGGCGGTAGGACTCGACTGGCGCGTGCTTGGGTTCACGGTTGCGGTCTCGCTCTTCACGGGTATTCTTTTCGGTTTGATTCCGGCGCTGCAGGCATCGCAGGCCGATCTCAGCTCCACGCTCAAAGAGAGCAGCGGCCGCTCAGGCAGCGGGTTTCGGCAGAATAAGGCGCGTTCGATTCTAGTCGTCAGCGAAATGTCGTTGGCGATTGTGTTGCTCATCGGCGCGGCGCTTCTCATTCGATCTTTTCTCGCTCTGCGCACGGTCAATCCGGGGTTCGATCCGCATGGCGTTCTGACCATGCAGATGTCTCTCACCGGGACTCGTTTTGAAAAGACGGCCGGCGTCGCGCAAGCGTCTCACGACGGAGTGGAGCGGCTGGAAGCTCTGCCGGGGGTAACCGCGGCGGCCACCACCTGCTGCATGCCGCTCGAAGGAGGCTTTGGACTGCCGCTAAATATCGTTGGCCGGCCGCTGACAAACGGTCCGTATCATGGCGGCGCCGGCTGGACCAACGTGTCGCCGCGTTATTTCGATGTCTTCAAGATCCCTCTGCTGCGAGGCCGCTCTTTCAATCTGCGCGACAATGCCGCGTCCGCTCCGGTGGTCATCATTAATCAGGCTTTGGCGCGTCAATTGTGGCCGAAAAGCAATCCGCTGAACGACCGCATCATCATCGGCAAAGGCATGGGGCCGGAGTTCGAAGATCCGCCACGCCGGATTGTCGGCGTAGTTGGCGACATCCATGATGGCGGGCTGAACCGCGATCCGCGGCCAAACATGTACATCCCGGTTTCGCAGGTACCCGATGGCATGACCGCCCTGAATGCCCGGATTGGCCCGATTATCTGGATTGTCCGCACCCATGGCGATCCGCGCAGCCTCAGCTCCGCAATTCAAAGCGAACTGCGGCAAGCCAGCGGCGGTCTTCCCGTCGCGCGCGTCCGCACCATGGATGAGGTGGTCGTTCAATCCACCGCCCGCGAGGATTTCAACATGGTGCTGCTGACCATTTTCGGCTGTTCCGCGCTGTTGCTCGCCGCCATCGGGATTTATGGATTAATGGCGTACTCGGTCCAGCAAAGGACGCAGGAACTGGGTATCCGCATTGCGCTTGGTGCGAAATCCGGCGATGTGCGGAATCTGGTGATCTTTCAAGGAATGCGGCTGGCCGTCGTGGGCGTCCTGATTGGAACGGTCGCCGCTTTCGGGCTCACCCGCCTAATCGCAAACCTGCTATTCGGGGTGAAAGCCTGGGACCCGCTCGTCTTCGTGAGTGTGCCTATTATCTTGTGCGCCGTGGCGCTGTTCGCGGTCTGGCTTCCCGCCCGCCGGGCCACTCTGATTGATCCGGCCGATGCGCTCCGCTATGAATAGCTGCCGAATGCTCTTACACGGCCTTAGGCGATGCCTGCTGGACCGCGCGCTTGGCTTCGAGAATGGACATCCGATGGTCCATGATGCCCCCGAGATCGGAATTCGCAAATGCGATCCTGCCAAACGGGTTTTGGCGAATGACATCCCCGGGACCCGGCTTGCCCTCTTTACCGAAGAAGAAGCCGGGCTGGGGGCTTAGATAGGCGTGTCCCCAGCGATTCAGGATGATCCCCGCGATGTCGCGGTTCGCATCGAATCCCGATCGGGAGAACATTGCTGTAAGCTGCTCGCGTATACGCCGCTCGTATACCCGGAACGGCGTGGAAAGCAGTTCCGTGCGGCCCCGGACAACTTGCGCTTCAAGGGGAAGTCCGGGATAGGAAAACAGAATCTTCAGGTTGATGACCGTGGGCATATCGGGATTGATGGTCCCCGGATCGGTTCCAAACGTGGCGACCTTGCGCATGGTCAGATAATTTCCGATTCCCTCAAACCACTGGCATTCGGTCAAGCCAAGCTGGTAAAGAAATCGCCAATTTCGAACGGCAACGTTTGCCATGAGACAGGGCGCGCGGTGAAATTGCGCGTAGGCGTCGCGGCAAATCGGCGGCAGATCGCGCACGATGTGCTTGGTGGTCCAACTGCCGCCCGCCATGACTACGCTTCTCGCCCGGATACGGTAGAGCTTGCCGCCTTTCGTGTAAAGAACTTCGACAGTCCGTGCGTGCTGCGGGTCTCCCTCATGCTTCACGGAAACAACCGTCGTGCCCAGGCGAATGCGCGCGGGCTGATTCTTATGGTCCAGCGCATCGAAGTTCACCCGGCTGCGGCAGACCTCTGTCATGGTCTCCGCCCCGGGAAGCGCCGCCGGAATCAGCTTCTTGAGCATCTGCCGCGCCATGCCCGCATTTCCGCCGGGAAACATCTGCGCGCCCTTCGCATAGTCCCACGGCAACAATACATCGGCCGCGTAATCGGCATAGCCGGATAGCACGTCGGCGCCGAGACCAGAGCCTCCGCCGGTGATGGGCGATAGGAAAGTTCGGATCGTCTGCGCGCTCAAGCCGTACGTCTCTATCAAATGCTGCTCGAGCGTTTCGCTATCCAGATGCCGCGAGGCCGCATCTCCATGCACTTTGGGCTGGAAACGATGCGTCGAAAACGGCTTGCGATCCGCATTCCGCATGTTGAGCAGCTCCCGCCGCGCCTGTTCCGAAATGGGAGCGCCTGCGAGACGCTTGCCCCACGGATCGATCAGCCACAACCCTTTCGGATGTCCGAACTTTGCTCCAAAAAAAAATCCTGAAGTGCTGCCGCCAACCGGATAGGGAGCGGTCTCAAGCGTGACTTCGCGCGATGGTCCGGACCATTTCTGATATTGAAACCGGCTCCAATCGACGCCGATCGAATCGTAAAATTGGGCGAAAAAGCTACCCGGAAGCGGCGGGAAACACGCAGCCGAGCCCTGATGGATCATTAGCCGCTGCCCATCTACTCTAAATTCATTCCGCTTGGCTTCGCCGCCGAAAATCGGATGATTATCCAGTACCAAGCAGGTGCGCCGCGCGCCGTGCTCGCGCTCGAAAAACAGCGCGCCGGCAAGCCCGCTGATGCCGCCGCCCACTACCACGCAATCGAATTGTTCTCCAGTATCTATGGCGGTCGCGGCTGCGCCGTCCAAAGCGCGATCGCGGATCTTGTGCCCGTCGGTCATCACCTCATAGGTGTTGCCGTTAGAACGAGAGTAATCGCCGATGCCGCCATATCCGGTCCAATCCTCCTCTGCAAGTAGTTCGAACGGAGCGATCGAACTGAGCAGTACGCTACCTGCCGCGAGCAACGTCGAATTTAGAAGATCGCGGCGCTCAATAGGCGTGTTCAGCCCCAGAGCTTCATCGCCCGCTTCCTGGCGTTTGGAACTTGACATCGAAAGTGAGGTTGTCCGCCGTTTAGGTTAGCTGCTGGGGAGAAGGGAAATCCTCGTAGCCGGTCCGGACCTCGCTCGGCGTGAGATTGTTCGTCGGGCCAAAGCGGCTGCCTGGCTTCGGAAGAAAGCCCGCCCGGTTCCATTTCTTCTTGGTCAGGTTAGTAATCAATCGATCGCTCTTTCGCAGCTCGCCCAGATACTGTCCTCCACACCCGTAGACTTCATCTCCTTCGGCAAAACGGCCAACCTGCCTGCCGTCGTAGGTATACAGCGCATCGCCCTGCCTGTAACCAAAGCATTCGCCGCCACACGTCCAAAGCCAATCAATCGAAGTCACGCTGCGCCTCTCTTCTTTTAGTGTGTCACCATTTCACAAAGCATATCCATCGGGAAATGAAGCCTCCCCAATCATTCCAGAAGCCGGAAAGCGGCGTCTCCCCGGAACGTCGTTTCTCGGTAAATGATTGACTCAGTGGGATTTTCGCTTGACCGCATAGCCAATTTGAAGTATCCTAAGTAAGTAACCACGCATTTGCGCTGGCTCTCCGTTCACCTGAACTAAGTCGGGTGATCCGAAAAGACTTCTTCTTAGCCAACTCAATCAAGGGAGGTTATCGCGTCCGCTCCCGCTCATCTGCTCCGCAGTGCGGCAGCGCGGTATTGCTGACCATGCATTTCGTGTATCAGGGCTTCACGCAGGACGGTGGCAAAAGATGCTTTCTCTTCCAAGGCATAGAAGAACGCGATCCCATCAGCGTCTTTTCGATTGAGGTTGATCTGGCGCTCCTCGCAAAAAATCAGGTCCTCGTGCAGGAAGGGCCCATGTTCTGTCTCCAACTTCTCACGTCGGCGTGTCTCGCCGGCCCTGCCTACCTCGAGAAATTCCAGAAGTATCAGATCGCTGTCGAGGACTTTCGCCCGTTGCTCGTAGAGCGCGAGAGACGAGCTGCTGAAAAGGCGCTTAAGAAACATCCTCGTAGAGTTCTCCGAACGCCCGCCCCGGTCTCTAACCTTTGGGGTCTCGGACGCCCCAGAGAACATTAGCCGCATCGGCTGAATAGAATCTCCCGCGCCTTCGCGCGCTCGCCATTCCCCGTTTTCTTGATTTGTTTTAGACTTGGCTCTAGGAAATGGCTCTGCCGCCCGCCGCATCCAAAAGCATTCCGGTCGCTCCGATTGTTGTTTCCTCGATCGTCGTGCTCGGCCTCATCGCCGCGCTCTTCTACTTGAACAAGCCCACCGCGAAAAGCTCTGAGGATGAGCCCGCGTCCCCGGAAGCAAAGGCTTATGTGTCAAATCTCGCCTTGAGCAATGTCTCAATGAGAGCCACCGACAACTTCATGAAACAGCAGGTGGTCGAAATCCAAGGTAATATTGCGAACAAGGGATCTCGTCCGCTGAAAGCTGTGGATGTCTACTGCCTTTTCTACGGCATCGACGGGCATGAAATTTATCGTGAGCGCCTGCCCATCGTTCAATCGAAGGGTTCGCCCCTGAAACCGAATGAAACGCGCCCTTTCCGGCTCCCTTTCGATAGCTTGCCGGATGGTTGGAACCAGACTATGCCGAAAATGGTCATCGCTCAGATCGCGTTTGCCGACTAAGTTGTGTTTTCGGTGCCCCCGCCGCCCATGAAGATCCTGCTTGCCGACGACGATAAAGATCAGCTCGCATTGCGAGGCATGTTGCTCCGGCAAAGCGGATTGGAAACCATTGAGGCGTCTGACGCCGGCTCGGCTATCCAGTTGGCAGCCGCGCAGAAGCCCCAATGCGCGGTAGTCGATTTGCGCCTTCCAACCGAAGAGCTCGGTTTACGATTGATTCGTGAACTGAAAGCCCAGAACCCCTCTATGCGCATCGTGGTGCTGACCGGCGCGGACCCGGCGCGGCTGGCGCGGTGTCCGGAGAAAGCTCTGATCGACGAGATTCTGGTGAAAGGATCTTCTTCAGCCCATCTCATTCAGAAACTCAAGGCGTTCTCTGCGTGATGATGGCTTTCTCCCCTGGAGCGGTGGTCGGGGCGGCCGCTGCCGTTCGCCTCTCCCGATCGAAATCCATCGTAAGCTGGCGTGCGACTTTCTCAGCGACATCCGCGCTCGCCCCGCGAAATTTCGCGCCCAGGCTTTCTTGCGTAGTAGACCAGATGACGTCGCCATCCCGATTGCATAACCGGACCGCCGCATACGCCTCATGCTTCCGCTCCGCTGTATGGTAAGACTCGCTTTCTCCAACTGACAGGCCGCCATATATACCGCCGGCCGTTCGCGAAGAACCGCTCGATCCGGACTTTCCGCCGGTTTGACGCGTGCTTAGACTGTCGTTTGCATCAAACGTGTCCGTAAACGTATGATCGTCCGCCGCGCCTTTTAGAACGGCATCGGCCCGGTCGGGATTGTCCGTCAGAACGAAGAGCTTGGTCGAATCGAGGCTCGAAATGATCAGACCGCGAAGCGCATCGGCCTGGACGCCTCCAATGAGTTCGGCAACGTAGATCCGCTTCACGTTGAGCAGTCTCTCGACGCTCGAATCGACAGACGGCTTGGGAGCTGTTGGAGTTTCGGCCGACATGGCGAATGCCGAGATCAGAAAAATAACCGCGAGTTTCATCCCTTTCCCGCGATCCTCGCGTCCTCGTCCTGAAATTGCACCCGCTGCCCGGTCTTCGCTTCGAGCGCTACTAGGGTCAATCGAATATCGTTCTTATCCACGCGGAACACCATCGCCTCCTGGCTTCCGTCGTCATCCTGAAAACCGATCGTCAGGAAATGCTTCCGCTTCTTGGCGGTCAGCAATAACGGAGAAAGCACGATGGCCGCAATGTAACGCCGGCTCACCTTCTGGCCATATTCGAGGAGGTTGATTCGCTCATACGGCACCTTCACTTCCGTGTGCTTCGAAATAAATATAAAGTAGGTTTTGTCAGTGACCTCTATTTCGCCGGAGTTGTCCGACGGTATGTCCGCTCGCGTACCGCCGATGTACTCCGCGTGGTTTCCGTTGCGCGCCGCTGGCGCAGCCAGGACAAATAGGAAAAGAAAAACAATCAATACAATTCCGCGCATGATGCCGAGAAACATCTCGAAAAGATGGTGCGCCCCCACGGGCGATTTTCTCGGTCTCTCGCGAAACTTTATGTCCAGATTTTCTCTACTGGCGCGCCCTTCCGGCACAGTTCGCACGATGCCGAGTCTTTGTAATAGGCCGCATCCATCTGGGCCAGATAAAAAAGTGGAAAATCGCCGAATTTCGCCACGGTCGGATTCGGTTGATACACCGCGACCGCCAGTCCCACGATTTGCGCGCCTTTCGATTCCACCAATGCCCCGAGTTCCGTGAGGCGTCTGCCCGACCGCAGAATATCGTCAACCAGCAAAACTTTTTCGCCTTTACTTGGTTCCACGAATTGACGGAATCGCATCGGCGACGAGTCGGTATCCTGCTCCGCCCAATAGACCTGGTGCGCCCTCAGCGCTTCGCATACACCGTACGCAATCGGCAGGCCGCCGGTGTTCGGGCAGATAATCGATAGTTCCTTAATCATGGCGCGAATCTCAGTGTTCGCCCGCAACCGCCGGCTGAGGCCCACGCTCAGCATCTTGGCGTATTGGTAATAGCGGAACGCCAGCGCCACCTGCAGATATTCATCCGTATGCAAGCCGTTCGGATATTCGAAATGCCCTTCCCGCAGAGCGCCTGTCTCTCTCAGCATCGCGATTACTTCTTCGTTCGTCGGTATGAGGTGCATGATTCAATCCATGTCTTGGAGCGTCGTTTTAGTGAGCGCCGCGGCCCGCCAGCACGTGAGGGATCGTCCTCACAATGATCGACCAGTCGAGCTTCAGCGACCAATTCTCGATATAAGAAATGTCCAGCCGCATCCACGAATTGAAGTCGATATGATCTCTCCCGGAAACGGCCCACAGGCACGTAAGTCCCGGGCGCATGCGCAGTCGGCGTCTCTGCCAGCGCTCGTACCGGTCCACTTCTTCCGGCAAGGGCGGCCGCGGGCCGACAATCGACATGTCGCCTCGCAGTACATTGTAAAGCTGTGGCAGTTCATCGATGGAGAACTTGCGAATCCATCGGCCCACCGGCGTCACCCGTGGATCCTCAGAAAGCTTGAATGCCACCTCGCGTTCGCTCAGATGCTCCAGTTGTGACTTCATCTCGTCGGCATGTTCGATCATCGACCGGAACTTATAGAATGTAAAACGCCTGCCATTCAGCCCGCACCGCGCCTGCCGAAAAATGATGGGGCCCCGGGACGTCAGCTTCACCACCAGCGCCGTAATTCCAAATAGCGGAGATAAGATCACGAGCCCTGCCGCCGAGACCACTATGTCGAAAGATCGCTTCAGAAGCAATCTCAGATCGTCCAGTGGCGCGGCCGAAAATGTCAGAAGCGGAGCACCTCCTACGCGGTCGAGCGTGATCTCGCTGTTCACGTGCGGGAAGAAATCGATTGCGACCCGGGTGCGCACGCCCTCTTCATCGCATTTGAGGAATACGGATTCCAGCGCGGATAGCCGGTTGCTCTCCACGTCGAAAATAACTTCATCCACCACCTGCTCGGAAAGCAATTCGGAAAGCTTCTCCTCGCATTCCTCTGCGCTCATCTTCGCCGTAATGTGAATCCGGAATGGCGATCCCTGGGAGAGCCGCTCCGAAAGCTTGACTGCCTTCTCAGGGCTTCCCACGATGACCACGTGGTAAGGGCTTCCAAACCCGCGCTGAAAGGCGCCGATCAGAAGCGGCGCCGTCCACCGGAACAACGCCAGCAGTATCAAATCGTAAATAAAGAAAAGCGAAAGGAAGCTGCGGCTGAGCTGAGGATCGAGCCGCATCAGATATTGAAACAGGATCACCAGCACGGTTCCCGCTACGGATTGCCGCAGCGTGTTCGTAAGTACCCGTCTGGGCTTTGCCGAATCCAGGTATTCGTAAACGTGCTGCAGCGATCCAAGCGCAATCCACACCACCACGCAAAACACCAGCAGAAGAACGTGCGCTCTGAATTGTAGAAAGAAGACCCTCTCAAACGCCAGCCGTATGCGCGTGCCATAAGCGGCTTCAAACGCCAGCACCGTCAGAACGGCGTCCGCTATCGCAAACAGTAACCGGATTCTTTTTCGCTGATGGGCAAACACAAACCGAACCTAGAGCAGCAGCCGCTGCGCCATTCCTACTTCAGTGTATTCAGGCAGGCGAGCGCAGCGCTTGATCCAGATCCGAGATAATGTCTTCCACCGCTTCGATGCCCACCGCGATGCGCACCAGATTCTCGCGAATTCCCATGCGCTCGCGCATTTTCGGAGAGACGTTCCTATGCGAGGAAATGAGCGGATAGAGCAACAATGTATGCACGTCTCCGAGCGAAGTGCCCGGAACAACCATCTGCAGTCGATTCATGAACGACAATACCGACGCCTTGTTTGCGTCCTTAATTTCGATGCTGAGAATCGCGCCGAATATTCCCGGCGCGAAAAACTGCCGGATCGTGCCGGCATCCGGATGATTCGGGTCTGCGCAGTAATAGACGCGATCCACCGAGGGATGCGTCGCTAGCCATTCGGCCAGAATTTTGGCGTTTTCGCATTGCCGACGAAACCTGAGAGCCAGCGTCTTGATCCCCCGCATCGTGAGGTAGCTCTCAAACGGTCCAAGGACCGGACCGGAGATCCGCGATAACATGCGAACCGTCTCATGGTGCAATCGATCGCTCACTACGATGCCGCCGAGCACGTCCCCATGCCCAGCCAGATACTTTGTTGCGCTATGCACCACCAGATTTGCGCCGAGATCCAGCGGACGCATCAGCATCGGAGTAGCGAAAGTGTTGTCAACGATCAGCGCCGCCCCAGCTCCTTGCGCCAGCTTGGCGATCTTCTCGATATTTGCAACTCTCAACAGCGGGTTAGAAACGCTTTCCAAAAAGAAGCAGCCCGGCTTTTTCTCGCGGATGGCGCTCTCCACCGCGTCCGGATCGCACACATTCACGTAGCTGACTTTCACCCCGAACGAGCCGAGCACTTGATCGAGCAATCCCACCGTCGCCCCATATATCGAATGCGACGCCAGAACGCTGTGAGGCCGGTCGAGCAGCGCCGCCTGGAACGCAATTTGCACCGCCGACATGCCGGAAGCCGTTGCCAGTGAGCCGTATCCACCCTCTAAACACGTCGTCAACTCTTCGAGCGCGCCATTCGTCGGGCTGGCGTAGCGTGAATAACTGAACCCCTCTTCCTCCTCGCCGAAAACGCGATCCAGTTTTTCGGCGGAATCGTAAAAATAGGTCGTGCTTAAGTGGATCGGCGTGGTTGAGGGAACCGGCGCGCCACTCAAACGTTTGCGGTCGCCCGCATGCACTACTTGAGATTCAAACTTCATTTTCGTTTCCAGCGGATTCCATCCTTGGTGTCCTCGAGCAGCACGCCCTGCTCCTGAAGCCGCGTGCGTATTCCATCCGCTCGCGCGAAATCGCGCATTCGCTTGGCTTGCGATCTTTCATCGATCGCCGCTTCTATTTCGGTATCCGAAAGCGCGTCGTTCGCCGTCCCATCCGCGTCTCCGTCCGGCTTTTCCGTCGATTTCAGTACATCGAACACGCTGTCGAAGACTTCAAGCACCCGCGCCGCGTCCCAGCGATTCTCTTCTTGAAACCGGTCTTCATCGATCGCCGTGTTCATGGCCCGCAGATATTCGAAAACCGCGGCCAATGCCTCGGCTGTGTTCAAATCGTCGTCCATGCCCTCTTCGAATGCGCGGATCGCCTCGCGCGATCGCTCGCCGATCTCTTCATTTGCGCCGGGCCGCAGCGCCGTCGAGGTAAGACGCAGCTCGAAATCGCGCAGCCGCTCGATGCTTTTCGCCGCAGCCTTCAACCCTTCAAAAGTGAAGTTCAGCTTCTTCCGGTAGGGTACCGACGCCAGCAGATACCGTATCGCTTCCGGCCGATATCCTAAATCGAGAAGATCCCGCAAAGTATAAAAATTACCCAGCGACTTCGACATCTTCTGCGATTCAATATGCAAGTGTTCCGCGTGCAGCCAAAAGCGCGAGAAAGGCTTTCCCGTGATTGCTTCCGACTGCGCGATCTCGTTCTCGTGATGCGGAAAAATTAAATCCACCCCGCCCGCGTGAATATCCAGCGTCTCTCCCAGGTAGCTCATAGCCATCGCTGAGCATTCGATGTGCCATCCCGGCCGTCCTTCGCCGAACGGCGCTTCCCACGCGGGTTCGGAGTCCTTCTTTGCCTTCCACAGCACGAAATCGCGCGCGTCGGCTTTGTCGTATTCATCCACATCCACGCGGGCCCCGGCGCGTATTCCGCGAAAGTCGTTGTGCGATAGCTTGCCGTATTCCGGAAATGTCGAGATGCGAAAGTAAGTCGAGCCGTCGCTCGTATACGTCGAGCCCTTTCGGGCGAGTTCCTCGATCGCCTGAATCATGGCGCCGATATGTTTCGTCGCCGAAGCCACGTGCTCAGGCTGTTCCAATCGCAGCGCCGCGGCGTCTTCAAAAAACGCTTTCGTGAAGACCGCCGTATAATCCCCAATCGATTTGTGCTCTCTCGCCGCGTTGGCGATGATCTTGTCATCCACATCCGTTACGTTCATCACGTGGTCCAACCGGTAGCCGCGATAGCGCAACCAGCGCCGCAGAACGTCTTGAAACGTGAATGTCCGGAAATTGCCGATGTGTACGAAGTTGTAAACCGTTGGCCCGCATGTGTACATGCGCACCGTGTTGTCTTTCAACGGGTAAAAAACTTCCAACTCTTGACTAAGAGTGTTATAAAACCGAAGAGCCATCCGGAGGAGTCAGACTCAATCGTAACAAGCGACGCAGCAAATCAAGGTTTGTGCCGGCCCTCCGTACCTCTCTTGGTGCTCCCTCACTTTCAGCCTGCACTCGAAAACGCTCTTGACTTCGATCCTATTCCAGGCTATATATAGTCTGGAATAGGGCTTGTTTCCGTGTCAGACGACTCACCGCAGCTGTTGCCCGGTACGCTTTACTTGCTGATCCTGCGCATTCTGGCGGCTGGCCCGCTGCATGGATACGCGATTGGCCGCCGCATCAAACAGTGCTCCGCCGACGTGCTTGATGTGGAGGAGGGTTCGTTGTATCCAGCTTTGAACCGTATGTTGCTCAAAGGTTGGCTGCGCGCGGAGTGGGGGATTTCGGAGACGAACCGAAAGGCACGCTTCTATCGGCTCACTAATGAAGGGCAGAAACGGCTCGCGGCGGAAGCAAGTGAATTCAACAAACTGATCGCCGCTATTCAGCTCGTGATGAAGACAGCGTGAGGAGTCATGCCGTGCAATTTCTGAGAGAACTCTGGCTTCGGTTACGCTGGCTAGCCGGTCGCTCGCGTTTTCATTCTGAACTCGCCGATGAGATGCAGTTTCACATTGAAAGGCGTGCGGAAGAACTCGAAGAGGGCGGCGTATCGCACGTTGAAGCAATCGCGCGCGCGTCCCGCGAATTCGGCTCTCGGCTTAAAGTGGCGGAAGATACATCTGGCGCATGGCAATTCCGGTGGTTGGAGGAAATATTCTCCGATCTGTGCTATGCGGGCCGGGCCTTCCGCCGCAACCCTGGCTTCGCCTTGACTGCTATCTTCTGCCTCGCCTTAGGAATTGGCGCGAACACAACGATCTTCAGTATCACCAGCAGCTTTCTCTTCAGTCAACCGTCCTGCCGCGATAGCGCCTCCATGATTGCCATATGGGAAGGAGGAAACAGCGGGTCGTCAGTCAGCGACTACAGGTTTCTCCGCGACGCACACATTTTTAATGGTCTGGCCGGCATCGATGTGGAGCGCGAGGTGAATTGGCGAGATGGCGATCGGACCAGCCGGTTTTATGCGGGAATGGTTACCGACGATTTTTTCACTACATTGGAGTGCCCGTTTCTTCTGGGTCGCGGCATAGCGCCCGGCGAAACAACTACTGCGGTACTCTCGGATCGGGTCTGGCGCGGCAAGTTCGGCGAGGACCCTGCGATTCTCGGACGCAAACTGATTTTGGACGGTCGAGTTTATTCCATCGCCGGCGTGCTTCCGGCGAATCATCGCTCGGTGGCTGGCTTCAGCATCTCACCTGATATTTACATTCCGGTTGCGGATGACGATGATGACGTCCAATTTTACGCACGCATGCCGAAAGGAATGACAATTCCCATTGCCCGCGCCCGCCTGCGAAGCGTTTTTGAGCAACTCGATCGAATTCACCCGAAGGACGGTTGGAAGCGAACTAACCAACTACGAGTCATGGGCGTGACTGGATTCGATGTCCTGAATCAAGAGATGCCCGGCCAGGTTACCGCTTTTTTCGCGATGCTCATGATTGTTGTCGGTCTGGTACTGCTGATTGCCTGCACGAACGTAGCCGGCTTATTGCTGGCGCGCGCCTCCAGTCGTTCGCAGGAGATCGCCATTCGTCTATCGCTCGGGGCAAGCCGCAGGCGTATCGTCCGTCACCTTCTGGCTGAGAGCTTCTTGCTCTCCCTTCTGGGATTAGTCGCCGGGCTGGCCATTGACCTCACTTGCGCGAAGGAGCTCAACGACCTCACTCTGCCGGTGCCTCTGCCGATCCATCTTGTCGTTTCGCCCGACTGGCGCTTGTTGTGGTACTCACTGTGTACTGTGCTTGTCAGCGCGCTGGTGTGCGGCTTGCTGCCTGCAGTCAAAGCCGCCGGAAGGGATGTGAACCTCGCGTTGAAACGGGGAGAACGCCGGATCGCGCGCAGGTGGAATCTGCGCAGTGTTCTGGTTGTCGGCCAACTCGCTGTTTCGATTGTGCTGCTGGCGACTGGTTTTCTGTTTGTGCACAACCTGCTCCGAGCCGCTTCCATGAATCCCGGCTTCGATATCCGCCACACGATTTGGGCTTACATGCGGCTGGTCCCCGATGAGTATAAGGACCCCGATGAGACGAAACAAATGTTGGTCGTGCGCTCCGCGCTAGAACAATTGCGCGCTCTCCCTGGCGTGGAGTCGGCTGCGATTACCCGACGCGTGCCCTTGAATGACAACTGCGTGACCGGAACGCGTCTTCGAACGGATCTCTTCTCCACGCCGGTTCCAGTACAGTACGAATGCAACAATGTCGGGCCGGATTACTTTCGCACGATCGGCATTCCGATCCAGCGGGGGCGCGAGTTTAACGCGGCGGATCGCAAAGGCTCGCAACCGGTAGCCATTGTGAACGAGGCTTTTGCCCACGCTGTTTTCGGCAACACGGACCCAGTGGGTCATACGATTACGACTGATTTTACGGACGATAAGACTAAGCTTATTGTCGGAGTCGCGAAGGACAGCAAGTACTTCACTCTTAGCGAGAAGCAGCGGCTTGCCGTATATGAACCATATTTTGCTTACGGAGAGCCGATCAATCTGCATTTTCTCATTCACACTGCCGGTTCCCCGGCGGCATACGTGAAGCCCATCACCGATTTACTGGGCCGCCTCGATTCTACGGCCGCAATCGAAACGAAACCGATGAGCCGCGCGCTGGGCGTGGCCTTGCTGCCAAGCCAGGTCGGGGCGGCAATGCTGGGAGCTATGGGAATACTTGGACTCACGCTGGCGGCGATCGGCCTTTATGGAGTGCTCTTGTATTCGGTTTCGCGCCGCACCCGGGAGATCGGTCTTCGTGTGGCGCTCGGCGCAACCCCATCCGACGTGTTACGACTGATCGCCCGGCATTCCCTGGTCCTAGTGGGAAGCGGCATGATTATCGGTTTGGCGCTCGCCTTTTTTGCGATGCAGCCCCTCGCCCTGTTTCTTGTTCCGGGGCTGAGTACTCTGGATTCAACAGCGTTTCTCGGAGTGGTTGGCGTGCTCGGCGCAGTTGCGCTGCTGGCCACGTTGCCCCCCGCCATTCGGGCATTGCGCGTCGATCCGATGGTAGCTTTGCGATACGAGTGAGCCGGACTCCTCGGCCTAACCCCTAAGGCAAGCTTTATCTAGGCAGCGCGCTTTCGTTCGTCAGGTATACACTGTAGACATGGCTGGCAGTTCCACCGCTGGAAGAATCGCCAAGGCCGCTCGGCGCTTGCTGGATAAAGGGGGCTCGGAAGCTGTCACGATGCGCCGGGTTGCGAACGCTGTAGGTATCACGCCTATGGCGGTCTACCGCCACTATCCGGACCGGGCTGGCCTCTTGAACGCTCTGGCGGACGCGGGTTTTGAGGAGTTGTCTACGCGGTTGGCTGCCGCGCGCTTTTCAGGCGATCTCAGGAAACGGCTCACGAAGGTATTGGACATCTATCTGGAGCACGCTCTCCAAAATCCACGGCTCTTCGAGCTCATGTTTCTTCAGTTCCGCGAAGGAGCTCGCCAATATCCGCATGATTTCAAAGCTGGCCGCTCTCCTACTGCCAACCTGACGGCTGAGTTGATACAGGAAGGCGTGGAGAGCGGCTATTTCCGCAAGGATGACTCGTGGGAGATCGCCTTCGAGATGGGCGCACTGTTGCAGGGCCTCATCATGCTTTATCTGGGCGGACGCATGGGCATATCATCCGCCCGCTTTCGGGCCCTTTGCCACCGGTCGCTTGGGAGGTATATCAGTTCGCCTGGTTTGCTCTCGCGACGCTCGTCTTCGCCCTGATCCGGCTCTTCAAATTGCGAGTGTCGGCAGCTGGCGATCTCAAGGAAACGCCGTCGCCGGATCAGCTTGGAATACAGTAGATCTCAGGATCGGATTCCAACTTAGCGATTGGGGTACTCAAATGAAGCGAATTCTTGCCGGTATTGCGGCCGTCGCCCTTTGTGGCAGCTGCGGATGGTTGTTGGCGCAGGAGAAGACACCGCTGCCCGGAGAAGACTGGGTCTCGCTGTTCGACGGCAAGAGTCTCGCCGGCTGGACTAAGATCGGTCACGAAAGTTGGACCGTGGAGAACGGTCTGATCCACGGCAAGGGCCTAACCCAAGACTACGGCTACCTGCAGACTGAGAAGTCGTACAAAGACTTTCAACTATCCCTTCGCTTCAAGTGCGAAACCAATGGGAACAGCGGCGTCTTCTTTCATGCCGCCTTTAAGCCCGGAACCGCCGACGTCACGCAGGGCATGCAATTTGAAATCGATTGCACCATGATGCACCACACGGCCGGCGTCTACGCCGAAGACGGGCGCGGCTGGGTAGTGTGGCCGGCGCCGGAAAACGAGGGTGTAGTTCGAATGGGCGATTGGAACGATTACCTTGTCGAAGCGATAGGCAACCGTTATCGCTCGCGGCTGAACGGCGTACAGATGGTGGACTTCACCGATCCGAAGCCGACATCGTCTGACGGGGCCATTGCCCTACAGCTTCACGCGGGAGGGCAAGGCAACATGGAATTCAAAGACATCTGGATCCGCGACCTCTCGCAAAGGTAATTTACAATCATGATCCCTCCACTTTCGCGTAGACAGTTCGTTGAAGCTGTCGGCGTCGCGGCCCTGATCCCCGCGCGCAGCTATTCAGCTATTCCCGGCGCCGGCGACCGGCTGCGCATCGGCGTCATCGGTGCGGGCGCCCAGGCCACCGATCACATGGAAACTCTTGTGAAAATGCGCGACACCGACAACCTCGAGATTGTGAATGTTTGCGATATCTACGAGAAACGCCTGAATGCGGCTGCGCAATTGACCGGCGGCAAGCCTGTCAAAGAGTACCGCCGCCTGCTGGACAACAAAGACATCGACTATGTTCTGATCGCAACTCCGGAACACTGGCATTTCCAAATGGCGATGGATGCTCTCGATGCCGGGAAACACGTGTACGTCGAGAAGCCGATGACGCACACAATTGAGCAAGCCGAGAAACTCGTCGGGCGAGTGAAATCGAGCGGGCGCAAGCTTCAGGTCGGCGTGCAAGGCATGTCGGACGAATCCTACGCGGTGGCAAATGAACACGTGAAGGCGGGAGAACTGGGCAATATTGTTCTTGCCCAGATTGACTACTCGCGGAACTATGAAGGAGATTTTTGGGCGGGTGACGAGTATCCTATCGACGCGGACGCCAAGCCGGGCGTGAATCTTGATTGGGAGGCGTGGCTCGGCCCAGCCCCGAAACGCCCCTGGGATCCGGAGCGCTACTTCCGCTGGCGGCGTTATTGGGATTATTCGGGCGGTATCGCAACGGATCTCTTTATCCACCGCGCAACGCGCCTACTCAAGGCCCTCGATCTGACGTTCCCGGAGTACGTAGTTGCCACCGGCGGCAAGTTCGAGTTCAAGAACAGCATCGCGGAAATTCCAGATACCTTCAACGTGCTGGCCGATTATCCGAACGGCCCAACCATGCAACTCATTTCCTCCATGGCAAACGACACACCGGTGGACCACATGATCCGCGGGCATAAAGCGACCCTTTACTTCACCAGTACCGGCTTCACGATCAAGCCGCAGGAGGCATATCAAAAAGATATGCAGCCGATCACCTACGTAAAGAAGGGCGCGGAAGACCTGACGCTGCATCATCGTAATTTGCAAGCCGCTATTCGCTCCAATCAGCCCCTGAACTGCGACTGCATGCTGGGCATGTATGGCGTAGTCGTCTGCGAGATGGCCGTTGAGTCGTTCCGCAAGCGCCAGTACTTGAAGTGGGATGCGATCAAGCGCAGGGCTGTCAAAGCCTAGGCCGTCCCGTCGGCGTCGTCCGGCAGCCCCATCCCTATCCCAAAGTCCGCCTAAGAGTGAGACAATAACGGAACACCGGGACAGGATCAAAGAAACCTGGCTCGTTTGACCGGCGCAAGCAGAGGAGGCGTGCATTGGGCGGAATTCCTTCGAACTACACCGTGGATGTCAATCTCGACCTGGTTACGCCGGTGGAGCTCGCCGGACTTCCTACCAACTATCGTCTCGATATAGGCAGCCTTCCTAAAATTCAAATTGGCATCGATCCGATTACGATCAATCCAATTACCGTCAACCCGCTGGACCTTTCTGTACGCGTCAAGGAAGCCCCGTCCATTCGAGCGCACGTACCGGCGAATTTTACCGTTGGATTCTCCCTGTTGGGTTTGCAGCTCGCCTGCATCCGGCTGTGCGGCGAAGCCCAGGTGATTACGAAGCCGTATGTTCCGAATCCGTGCGAGCCGTGTGGCGTGGTTCCGCTTCCTACGCCTTTGCCCAATCCGAATCCCGGCACGACCCCGACAGCGGCGGCAGGGCGGCCCAGAGCCCGCGCCAGAAAGGTCTAATGAATCATGGCAACTGCGCGAAGTCCGTTGCGCTTCGTAGGCGCGCCAACCCGGTTGACAGCCACGCTGCCTTTGCCGGGATTAGCAAAGTCTGGCAAACTTGTCCTGCCGGATAGGGCGCCCTTGCCTCTCACCATTCGCCGCGGGCAAATCGCCGAGCCTTCTCTTGCTCTGCTGAGTTTTAAGCTTCCGAAATCCACGCGGCCGGGCTCTTACGCGGGAACCGCCGAAGTTGGAGACATGGAAATCCCGGTTGTGGTCGATGTAGAGGCGCGACTCCGTCTTCGGTTCCTTCCGCCGAAAGTTTCCTTCCACGGAGCGCCCGGCGTCCGGCTGCGCGCCACGGTCACTGTATTGAATCTCGGGAATGTGGATGTCACGATCCAGCCCGAATCGACGTTCTGCATCTTCGATAATCGCGGTGTGGATCGAGCTTTCTATCAGGCGCTCACGGAGAAAGAAGTGGATGGCAAGCAGCGTATCGATCGAGTATTGGATGAGCTCGCCAAGTCTCACGGAGGCTTAGTGCGGGCAGTGGTTCGGCGAGGCGCGGGAAAGCTGGCTCCCGAGGCGGCCAGCGAGTTGACGATTGACTTTAAGTTCTCTCGCAGAATGCGCGTCGGCCAAACCTACCGGGGGGGATGGTCGATCTCCGAAGCGAGTCTGGAAGTTGAGATAGAAGCAACTGCTGCTGTCGAGGGAGGTGCGGAATGACTGAAAACTGTGGAACCCCAGTGAGCGCATCGTGGAAGGCTATCGCGAAAATTATAGAAGTGGGGGCGAAGACTGGCCTGCAAGTATTTCAGTCGTTGTACGGGGGCGCGCCTGGCACGCTCGCTGGAATGGTCGATTGGGCATCCTCACACACCAGCGATGCAGGATGCGGCTCCTGTGAAATACCTCCGCCTTGCTGGATGCCGCGCCCCTTGTGCGAGGTGGTTAGTTACGGCACAACAGGCAACGCAGCGAGCATCACTTTTGTGATTACCAATGAATCGATGACAACTCGCGCGATTTCGATTCTCACGACCACCTCGTTGACCGGCCTGACTTTCAGCGCGGCCAATTTGACGCTGGGTCCGATGGAGCGCGGCAGCGTCGAAGTGACCTATACGATCCCCGCTACGCTCACTTCAGGATCCGGCACAGAGATTCTGCTGTGGATCCGCGGCTGCAGGCTGCATTTCCTGCGTTGGACGATCAAACTAGGTCCGGTTTCGGCTGATACCAACTACGAAGTCTGCGTGAAGGACGGGCCGGAATACCTGCATCACTGGTATGACCATTTCTATTGCCCGCGCCCGTGCTTGTCGGACCGGGAAGTACCAGGTCGATGAGCGACCGGTTTTCTTTCGGCAAAACTTTGACCCGCGTTCTCGACGCCAATCTTTCCTTCACGGCGCTAGCTACCAGTCTGGCAACGACGCTGTTAGAGTCGGCGTTTTCCGTTACTTCGGGCAGGACGCCGCAGTCTGCTGCCATTCGGCAATCGGCCGTTCAGGAGCGGGATGAGCCGTCGCCGGAGGCTTCCGGGCAGCCGGGGACTGCCGCGATTTTGTTGGAAGGAGATGCGGGCAGCACGGCGGTAGGCTTCTTTGTCGTTGAGAATTCATTGCCGCATGAGATCTCGACCCCCATCGAAGTCAGCCCGCTGGTTGCTCCGGATGGGCGTCGGATTCAATCGGCTCTGCGCTTTGATCCTGGCACAATTTCGCTGTCGGCCGGGGAGCAAGTTGTGGCCAGAGTGACCGCGAAGATCAGCCGTCGGCTGGTGGCCGGAGCTCGATACCAGGGAGAGATTCTTGTTCCAGGGGTGGCTGGCGCGCGAATTCCAATCGTGTTGAGACGCAAGGTCGAAACGACGCCACGGAAGCCGAGCCGCAAGAAGTCCGTGTCGATATCCGGAACCGCGGCAAAGAAGCGGCTCCCGGCGCAGAAGCCCGCGCGGAAGAGGATCCCTGGATAACTTCTGGGGATCAAGTCCCACCACTACCACTGACGAACGATGGCGGCAACCGTTGAACATCCCACTGAGATAAAGGCCGTCTGGGAATTGCCCCGGAGGATGGGACTCATGGCGGATCTGGAGCGTCTCCAGGCGTTCCTCACTGCGTGGGTCGAACAGACAGACCCCGAAGTGCGCATGATGATTGAGACGCAGCTCTCAGGCCGGGCGAAGTACTTTCGCCCGGTAACGATCTTCGCCTGTCATCGGTCGATCGTAGATCAGCCGCCTCCGGATCCGGTGCTGACTGCTGCGGCCGGGCTCGAGCTTCTTCACAACGTCAGCCTGATCGTCGACGACATCCTCGACCGCTCGCGATATCGCCGCGGCAAGCTCTCACTTCATTGCAGGTTTGGATTTCTCCCCGCGCTCATGACTTCCGGCTACATCACCTCGGCCGCATCCCGGCTGGTCGCCGCAGATCCTTACTCCGTGCATTTGCTGGCGGAGTTGATGCAACGCTTGGGCGTGGCGGAGTGCCTGCAATGGCGGCTGCGACGGCACGCCCTGGGCACTGAGGACTGGCGCATGATTGCGGGCGAAGACACTGGATCCATGTTCGAGATATGCGCGCGACTTGGCGCCCGCGATAATCGGCTGCAGAAGTTCGGCAGATTGCTCGGCATTCTGTATCACGGTTGTGACGATGTCGCCGACGTTCGCGGAACAACTGCACTGGGCGGCGGGTCGGCCAGGGACATCGAAGACGCTATCCTGACGCTTCCCGTCGCGGTCGCCGTGCGGGATCCGAAGACCGCACTGCTGTTTCGCAACGCCGGCCCGGAGAATCGCGCTGAGCTCACCGCGAAGCTGGTCGAAGCGCTCCCCGAAGCCGAGAACTATCTCGACGGAGTAGCGGCCGCGGCGGAAACTGAGGCGCTGATGAACGCCAAATATCCTGAACGCTTGCTCGCGCTGATTCGCGACACGCGCTTGCTTTCGAGAGCCTGACATGCAATCCCCCCCGAAGCCTCGGTCCACGCGCACCCCCGGATCGGCATCGCCGAAGCGCGCTTCGCATCCGGAAGCGAGGTACGACGTCATTGTGGTGGGAGGCGGACCGGCGGGCAGCACCATCGCCTGGAAGCTGGCTTCCAAGGGCGTGAAGACCATCGTGCTGGACGGAGCAAAGTTCCCTCGCGAAAAGGTTTGCGGCGATTATGTAGAACCGCGGGGGCTGCGCCTCCTCCAGCGGATGGGCGGCCTCGGAACTATCGAGGCCACTTCTCCCCTGCCGATTACTCACTCATCGACCTACATTGATGCAAAGCGGCAGTACATCGGGAAGATTCCCTTTTATGGTCTTCACGAGACTTTGCCGCCACACGGCTATATCGTGCCGCGCGACGTCTTCGATAGTGTTCTGCTGGAGATCGCCCGTAGGGCAGGGGCGACGATTCATCAGGAAACCTACGCTACTGGGTTCGCGGCGACTGATTCGGGCGTCCAGGTTCAGGCCCGGTTCAACGGGAAGCAGCTTACCTATTGCGGGCGCGTTGTCGTAGGAGCGGACGGCGTGAACTCCGTGATCGCCCGCTCTGCTGGTTTGCTCGCCAACGATTCGCGCCATATTGCTCTCTCTCAGCGCGCCTATGCCGACGGTTTCGACGACGGTCTCGGCGAAGCTGCGTTTTTTTTTGACGCCGATTTCTTTCCGGGCTACGGGTGGATGTTTCCGATGAGCGGAGGACGAGTAAATCTCGGTGTGGGCATTCTGAAGGAGACCTGCCTGCGTGACGGCATCGCCGTGCCGCAATTGTTCCAGAAGTTCTTTGAGAAGCTAAAATCGGCCCATCCGCGCTGCCGGAATCTCAAACTCTGCAAGCCGCCGATCGGCGGTATCGTGAAGACCTACGGCGCAGCCGGTCCGAATTTCTTCGATCGTGGATTGCTGATCGGCGATGCGGGAAGCTTCGTCGATCCGATGACCGGTGAAGGCATCACGCCGGCAATGGAGTCGGCCTTGATTGCAGCCCGTGTCATCCTGAATGCTCTGAGTTCGGGACACCCTGGACCGGAAGCGTTCTCTGCCTACGAAGAGGAGTATCGCAGCTACTTTGATCCCGCGATGATCTTCGTGGACCTATGCGCGGCGACTCTCCGCAACCCGCACTACTGGGGATCTTGGAAGAAGGCCCTGGTGCGGGGCTGCGCGCTTGCCCAGAACGATACGCAGTTTGCGGCGAAGGTCGGCGCCTGCTTCGGTGGATTGGAAGTGAATCCGGCTGGCATCCTCGCTGAAGTGTGGGAAAAGACGGCTGAGAGTCTGATGGCGATCGGCCCCAACGGCGTTCTCGCGCTCATGACGGGAAATATCGGCACTGCCACCTCAGCGGTCGAAGAAGGCGCGGGCTGGCTGACCGACTCCTGGAAATCGCTCTACCGTGATTTCTGGTGGCACGCCGGTTGGGCCATGGATGTTCAGCGCAAATGGCTCCGCGCTCTTTCCGTGATGAGCAAGGGAGAAACGGACCCAAGGATCAGGGGAGTGATCTGAGGGCTTATTCCCGAAATTCCATCGGCCTTTATTCTTTAGCGCGAGCTTTGCGAGTCCGCTTTGCGGAAGGCTTGGAAATCTTCTCTACTTCACTCGCAAAGTGCTCGACCGCCAAATTCGGCAAAGTAATGATCTCGCGCAAATACTCCCGGCTGAAATCGGTGAGCTGCCCGACGAAATTCTGGGAGATGGCTCCGCCCCCACTCACCTTCTCAAGCTCGACGTTGATTTTCTGGGTGTACTTATCGGCTGACTCGACCCAGCCTCCCCAGAACTTCAATGCAGCCGTCATGGCAGCTAGCTGGGTGCGGGCCACTTCCACCATAATGTTCTGGAGTTCTTCGCTCTGCTTTGCCGACGTGTTTTCCGCCATGATATCGAGGCCTTCCAGTCTCGCAGAATCAGATCACAATGATACTACCGAATAACTATGAGGACAACCCCCAAAAGGCTTCGCGGGAACGCTGCTAGTCTTCAGGAGACCTATCTCGGCGGCTCGTCTTGTTCGAGATACTCTTCAGGTACGTCGTCCTCGGCAAACTGTCTCGTCCTTACCTCCGCAACATCCGCTGGTGGCGCGTTCTCTATCCCGCTGATCGCCGCAGCCTCGAAATACTGGCCGTCTTCGAGAAGCTCTTTTACACTCTCTGAATCGGCGTCCTCCGTATCGAACAATCCCTGGGTATCGCCCGATTGGCCGCCGGAATTGGATAAACGATCGGCTGCACTCGCTTCGTTTGTTTCAAGGTTCAAATCTTTCATTGAGGGTTTTGCCTTCATTCCGTGATTCTCTCTCATGTCGCGATTAGTCGCCAAGCTTCGTAAGTTAGTAAAGTACAAAAGACCACAGCGTATCGCCGGTCGCGGCGATCACGTATTGGCGTCCATCCAGCAGATACGTCTGCGGCGGATTCGTAACATATCCGATACGCGTGTTCCATAAAGGTTTTCCGGTCGCCGCATCGTGCGCCACCAGACTGCCCGCGCCGTCGCCGGCAAACAGCAGCCCGCCCGCTGTCGTCAACAGTCCGCCACCGCCGCCATCATCGCTGTAATAAGCGCGTCGCCACGCGATTTTCCCCGTCTTGTAATCAATCGCAGTCAGGAAACTGCCGCCCGATCCGACTTCCGCCTCTTCCTTACCGCCGAGACCCATCGATCCCCGTGGGTCCACATCCGTCAGATAGAACATCGAATACGGATTCTTTTCGGCGACATACAACAGCCCTGTCTCCGGAGAGTAAGCGGGCGGTTCCCAGTTGATGGTGCCATCTGAGCCCGGCGACACGAGCGAACCCGCGACCGTGGCATCTTTCTCCGGATTGTAGCGCGGACCGCCGAACTTGTTCAGCCCTTCCGCCCAGTTCGTAAACATTCCGTACTTGCTGGTCACAAGGTGCTCACCGGTCAATCGGTCCAACGTGAAATAGTACCCGTTCCGCGATGCCGTCAATGCCAGTTTCCTCATCTTGCCGTTGAACATGGCGTCAACCAGGACCGGCGTTTGCGCGGAATCGTAGTCGTGCATGTCATGAGGCGACGTCTGGTAATACCAGGCCATCTTGCCGGTGTCCACGTTCACGGCTATCAGCGAGCACGTGAACAGATTGTCTCCCTCGCCTCGCGTGCCCGTAGTGAATGCCGGTGTCGGATTGCCGGTACCGAAGATATAAAGCTTCGTCTCGGGATCGTAAGCCCCCGGAATCCATGGTTGCGCGCCCCCGTGCCTCGCCGCATCCAAACTCGCCCACGTATCCAGACCGGGATCGCCCTTATGCATCGGAACAGTGTAGTGCTTCCACTGCAGGTCTCCGGTCTCAGGGTCGAACGACTGCAGAAAGCCCGGTGCGTCGATGTCGTTGCCGGTGCCCACCAGGACATGATTTCCGATGACCACCGGCGCGGGTGTCGAGAAATACCCGTCGTTTACGTCCGCAATCGCTTTGTGCCAGCGCTCCTTGCCTGTCTTCGCGTCGAGCGACACCAGATAGTCGTCGGGCGTCTCCATGAAGAGGTAGTCCTTCCACATCCCCAGGCCTCGATTGCCGATATGCGTGCCACCCTTGGTCTTCCAGAAGTAATGCCACAGTTCTCGCCCGTCGCGCGCATCCACCGCCCAGGCGTTGTCCGGCATCGTGAAATACAGCGTCCCATCTACCTCCAGTACCGAAGCCTTGATCGTGCCGCCGCGAATCGCGATGTCGCCTGGGCCCTCGCCCCCGACGATAACGGTCGATGTTTGCATCCTCCGTCGACGCCCTCCGCCTTCCGGAGTCTCATCGCCGGAAGTCACTCGGGTCATCCAGGCCAGCGTCAGATGCTGGACGTTCGATCGGTCCACCTGCTTGAGTGCGCTATACCGTTTCCCGGAGTAGTCGCCATTGTAAGTCGGCCATGAATCCTTCAGCGGCTTCAGCAACTCGTCTGGAGTCACTCCGTTCCCCTGTCCTAACAGGAGAATCGGAAACAACAGCAGCAGTCCGGCCGGCAGCGATTTCTTCAGCATCATTTTAGGGTCACCAGATAGGCGGTTACATCGTGAATATCTTTGTCCGTATATTCCGCCAGCAGATTCCTGTGGATTTCCATCGGATCGTGCACCAAAACCTTTGGTACGTCGCCATTTCGCCGTAGCGTGCGCTCGCTTCCATCGGCTAGCCGTAGCGTCACAAGGAAGTCGTCGATTCGTACCAGTTGGCCTTCCATACTCTCTCCGGAAGGCAGCGTGACAACCACTGTCGCAGTGCGAGGACTCGGCTCTCCCGCTGCTGCGGCGCGGCGTTCGCTGCGGTCGCCGCCCGCCACCCAGGTTGTCTGTAGCGTCTTGGGATCGGGGATTCTGGTCGCAATGTCTCGCAGATCGCCCGTGGCCGAGTGACAGCTACTGCACTTCACATCGAAATATGTTTTGCCTTCACTCGCATTGCCGACGAGTATGCTCGGGGCCTCTCGACCAACCGAAGGCGGAGTGCCCTGTACTCCAATCATGCCGACCACGCTGCGGACATAGGCCGCCACCGCCTTAGCGTCTGCGGGATTCAGTCCGATAGCCGGCATGCCCTCGTCCTGACGGCTGCCCTCGATAATAGGCACAATCAATTCACCGTCCTGATCGCTCAGCGCAACCTGTGACCGCAGCAAATTCGGTCCGCCTAGATCGCCGCCCCGAAGATCCGCCCCATGGCAGCCTCTACAATTGATCCCGAAGAGTGTCTTCCCGCGCGCAATCTGCACCGGATCGCCGGGCGGGCGCTTCTGACCGGGAACAAACCCGCCCACCCGATGCCTGGCTGCGCCTCCTCCTTCACCTGCCGGTACAGGGCCGCTTTGTGTGGCAGGTGTCTGGGCCGGCGCTGCGGCAGGGGCCTGGGTCGGCGGCGATTCCTGCGCCCAGGCATCATTCGCAACACACGCCAGCGCTCCCAACAAAACCGCCGCCAGCAAGGCTTGCTTGTCCATCTTTCACCTCTCGCCCTCAAGAACTATGTGCGCCCCAAGTGAGATCTCGCTCACTCTGAAGCAAAGTGTTCGGTCGGTGCCTCGGAGCATTTTTCTGAACTGCACCATGCTCGAGCCGAAAAACAGCCCGAATTAGGCATTGTACTTGTGGCAATCGAGAGCCTTCCCATTCCCGCCGCGGAATTCGGACAGGATGGCGGGTCTCAATCGCTTGAACTCATCGACAGAACCGGATGAAAATATTCGGGGATGTCTCATCGTCGCTCACCCGACTTGTTTCCATTAATTTACATTGTGTTTACACCCTGGCAACATGCGTGAGACTCGTCTTCTCTACACTGAAGGCCGGTTGTTATCGGAGATTGAAAGGATGAGAACTCAACATGACCAGGATCGGTGCGAAAACTCGATTGGTTTGTATTGCAGTCGCGTTTCTGGCGACGGCCTCCGCAAAGACCGGCGTCTGGACTTCACCCGTAGTGCTCAGTACCGGCGGCCAGGGGTGGGAGGCGGCCGCGGCCATAGATGGGAGTGGCAACTCGGTGGCTCTCTGGGATGAGCGCACAACTCTGGACCAGATCTGGTCACGCTCGAAACCGAGCGCCGGCAATTGGGGGCCCGTGACGGAGGTTTCCCCGGCACTCGAGACAACCTCTGTTTATCCGGTCGTGCGGATCGGCGCGGCGGGATTCGCTACAGCGGTGTGGAGCGACCAGGACGGCGTGTGGACAGCCGATCGTCCGCCCACTTCGAACTGGAATCCCCCTCAGCTTCTGATCCCCGGCGCGTCAAATCCGATTTTCGTAATGAATTCGCAAGGCGCTGCCGCGGTAGCTTGGACTGTGGGCGGCCCGCGGGGCGCAAGCAGCTCGGTAATGGTCGAACGGCGGCCAGCCGGGGGAACCTGGACCGCTCCCCAGCTAGTCGCCGCCGGTGTTTATGTTTCCGCCGATCATGCGGGAATCGCCGAGAATGGCGCGGTGATCGTGACCTGGGAAACTTACAATGCCGTTTGCAAAAAATATGGTTGTTCGGTGAGCGCCTTTGTTCTGAATGCCTCTCGCCAGAATCCGGGTTCGAGCGCCTGGGTGGACTCGGGCGTGCTGTTGGGACCCGATGGCGTGTCGCATAACGCGCGAGTAGCACTGGATTCCGCTGGGGGGGCGATGCTGGTCGTGCTGAACAGTTCCGGTGCCTTCGCTTCCGCCACGCAGGGCGGTTCCGGCGGCCTATGGAGCCCATTCAAAACCGTCGTAGATCCTCAGGGCTTGACGATTACTTCCGATCTGGCGAGTGACGATGCCGGACAAGTGACGCTGGTCTACGAGTTCATCGGCTTCTCCACGTCCCAGGCGCTTGCGGTCAGCGGCTCCATTAGCAACAACACCTGGTCGTCGCCCGCGGTGCTGTCCGGCAGCGACGCGAGTGTCGGTCAAGTGTATTTCGCTCTCTCTCCGGGCGGCGCGGCGCTGGTCGTTTGGTTAGCGAGCAGCGCGACTCCGCAGATCCATGCCGTCGCCCGAGCTACCGCTGCCGGAACCTGGAGTAGTCCGGTCACTGTCTCTGGACCCGGCAGCCAAATCGGGCCGGAAGCCGCAGCGGTGAACTCCTCGGGAAATGCGATCGTCGTTTATTCCGGCTACAACGCCGCCGACGTGCATACTGAATACGCTACGAATTACCAGCCTTAGTAGCAATTCAGCATATTGGAGCCGTTGACCAGGATTGAACTGGTGACCTCGTCCTTACCAAGGACGATTAGCGTTTTCGGTTGCCACGTCGGCCAGCCTAACTCGCTCATTCTCTGTCAATCAGTTTGTCCGATCCCTGGGCGCTGAAAACGCGAAACCCGGTCTCAATCGGGCGATAACGGGCACTACGGAGGCCCCATGATCTCCGCCGCCCACGACCACGAACTTCGGCAGTCCACCAACCTAGCCCGGCTCGCTGCGCCCCTGCTGCCTTTTCTTCGGGAGACGGCAACACTCGATGTGGTGGTGAATGCGGACGATTCGCTGTGGGTGAACCGGCTCGGATCGGGGTTCGAGCGGGTCGGCGGTTTTTCGAAGCACGACAGCAAGCTGCTGCTGCAGGGCGTGGCGACCGTGCGCCGCATCGCCTTCGATCACGACCACCCGATTCTCGAAACCATTTTCCCGTTGACGGGCGACCGCATTGAGGGCTTGATCGGCCCCGTGGTCTCTGGCGCCGTGATGGCGATCCGCACCCGCCAGAAGAAAATCTTCTCGCTCGACGAGACGGCACGAGCGGGCATTCTGACCGCGAAGAGCGACGTGCTGAACGCGCGGCGGCATCACGACGATTTTCTGGACCGAGCCCGCGGCCGTGACCATCTCGGCATCATCCGCTTGGCCGCGCAGTGCCGCAGAAACATCCTGCTGGTCGGACCGACCGGCTCCGGCAAAACGACGTTTGCGAACAGCATCATCGCGGAGTGGGCGGAAGTAACGCCGCTCGATCGCGTCGTGATTATCGAAGACACTCCCGAATTGCAGTGTTCTCTCCCGAACCACGTGCAGCTGCTCGCTACCGCGCATATCTCGCAAGCCGAGCTGCTGGCCGCGAGCCTGCGGCTGATCCCGAAGCGAATCGTGGTCGGAGAAGTACGGGAAGAGGAGCCCGCGCGCGTACTGCTGGGCGCTTGGAATACAGGCCACTCGGGAGGCCTCGCGACCATTCACGCCAACGACGGCCTGAGCGGGTTACGAAAACTCGAAATGCTGATCGGCGGCCATGCGGCGGCTGTGCGTGAGCGAATCGCGAGCGCGATCAACATGGTGATTTTCATTGACGGCGAGGAGTCTCTTCCAGCCGGTCGAAAAGTGCGCGAAGTACTGGTAGTGCGGAAATATGACCGCGCCCTTCAGGACTACGCGCTGGAGTATGTGTGAACCAAAAAGGAGGTTTCGACACGCATGTGTAAACGAATACAGGCGGTGGCAGGGCTGCTCGCCGCCTTTCTCATAGCGAACGCTCCGGCACTCGCGGCGGGCGGCGGCAGGCTGGCCGCGACCCAGGCCATCAGCGGGCTGTCGGGCGAGTTCTCGGGACCGCTCGCGTATGGGCTCTCGCTCATCGCGATTATCGGAACAGCGGTTTCGTGGTACCGGCATCACCACGACATGGGCACCCTCGCTTCGGCGGGCATGGGGACGCTGTTCACCGCCGGAGTGGCGCTGGGCGGCGCATCGCTGCTTGGCTTCATCCCCGGCGTCGCAGGCGCGCTGATTTAGCCATGGAGATTCCGGAAGTCTACTGTTCGCCGTTTCACGAATCGTCGAACCGGCCGCACTTGATGCTGGGCTGTGAGCCGACCGCGCTCGCAGCCGTCTTTGTGGTTGCGGTGATCCTCGGGTTCTCCATTCCGACCTGGTGGGGCATCGCGGGGACACTCTTCCTGTTCTTCTTCTTGCGCCAGATCCTCCGCGAGATGGCGAAAGAAGACCCACGCCTGATTACCGTACATTCCGAATCGCAGCGCTACAACCAGGGCTTTTGGACCGCCAAGCCGCTGCGGTCGAAGAAGTGGAGGAGCTAACCCGGAATGCTGATCCGCAAAGAAGAGCGACACGACG
>Ga0208220_1000026_pt1 | contig 53128 bp, 52 predicted proteins | sample NGESurdeep092012_9_FD_184484 | JGI IMG/M metagenome (GOLD analysis project Ga0208220, IMG submission 184484) | Arctic peat soil microbial communities from Barrow, Alaska - NGEE Surface sample F53-1 deep-092012 (SPAdes) | ecosystem: Environmental > Terrestrial > Soil > Wetlands > Peat ...
TCGACAATGCCGATCAGGCGCTTCCAGCCCTCCACCGTCCCCATGATCTGTCCTGAGCCGCGGCTGATGGCTACCGGAGGATCGTTCGGATGCAGCGCCAAACGCACATTGCATTGCTCGGCAACCGGTATGACCGCTTTTAGGAAGTAAGTGATGTTACTCCACATTTCGTTCAATGTGTGAGCGCCCTCCTGCGGCAGTGGAGGCAGGTCCTTTACCCTGGCGGCGTCGAAGGCCGTCAACCCCGCTCCGCCTCTGCCGTCCTCTTCGTAGTAGCCTTCGACGGCACGGTGCGCGTAGAAGTTGTACTCCATCACCGGAAGGCCGACTTTTCCCGCAGCACGAAGGGAGGCTTTGAAATTTTCAATCTCCTCATCGCGTCCGGGCCGGCCATAAAGAGTATTCGGAAAGCCGGCGATCATCAGATTTCCCAAGGTGAGGCCGCCGGCGCGGAGGGCGTCCACAATCATCCGCAATTGCTCTTCTTTCCACGGCATGCGCGGGCCGCCGGAGAGCACATAGTGGACGCCGAGCTGCTTAACTCGCCGCATCTCGTCCGCGGTCAGATCCCGGACATCAATCGGGCAGCCGATTTTGGGAGTATCCACTCCCTCCCGCGGCATGCCGGGGCCGGGTTTCCAACTTGCGTCTTCCTGCGCCGCAATCGGCAGACCGGCTGACAGCAATGCGGCCGAGCCTATGGCGCTCATGAGGCTTCTTCTCGACAGATCGGAATTCATCGTTCTCCGGGTTCTATCTTATATAGCCGCAATCGAAGAACTCAAATCGCCCATTGCCTGGCGGCACGCTCAGAAGATAACTTTCGCAGCCAGATGTAACTGAATCATCAAAACAAAGCGGTGTCGAGAGCCATTAAATAGTGCCCGAGACCGTTTTCGAACGAAGCTCTTTCTCGCGAGTGAGGAGGAAGTCCCGTATCGACTCGCCTAAATCCGGTACCGTCCGCGCGTCCATTGTATGAAGAGGGGCAATGTCGTGGCTGATCAGGGCAGGGTCGGAATCATCAACCTTTATAGGCAAGATACGATCTCGGAAGCGTGGGTCGCCGGCTGCCGTCTTCACTTCCGCTCTAACCCAGTCGCTTTTTGAGGAGTGTGAGCTCACGATGACAATTACCCAATCGGATTTCATGAGGCCGGCTCGTATGGCCTCAATGTAGTTCTCTGCTGGAAGGATGTCAGCCGGGGAGTACCACGTGTCTATACCGCACCGGGCGAGTTGGTCTGTGATTTTGTTGGCCAAGTCGCGATCTTCATGATTATGGCTGACGAAAACTCTTACCGGTGTCTCCGGCTTGAGACGTTTGAGGTGGTACTGCCGAAACTTAACCCCCACCTCTTGCCCGGGTTTCCTAAGCTCAAACGAAGTCGGGCCCTCAGCGTCTGCAATCAAATCCCGCACTGCGCTCCAGGTCGCTTGATCCACCAAGATCCGCTTACCGTTTCGAGCCGCCGTCTGGAAGGCATTAGCCAGATTCACGGGCGTGCCGATTGCCGTAAAATCGCGAACACTCGCGCTCCCCACACTGCCCAAAGCCACATCGTCCGTGACGATTCCAATCCCCAGGTCCAGAAAGCTGAGATCTTCGTTACAAATTTCGTCCCAATGATGGCGAAGGCTTTGAAAATGATCGATCATTCCGAACGCGCAGCGAACAGCCTGCTTAGGCGCGCTGTCATGTCGGAAAATGGCGAATACAGCATCTCCCAGAAACTTGTTCACAATCCCGCCGAACGTCAATACCTGGTCGGCGAACATGGTCAAAAGGTCATTTACGATCTTCTGTGTTCGCGTGGCTTCCTGCGATTGACAGAGTTGAGTGAATCCCCGCATATCCGCGAATAGTAGTGTTAGCCGCTCCCGTTCAGCAGGTTGATTGATGCGCTCGACAAGATCGCTTGCATCGTCGCGTGAGTAGAGGCCCATATGAGCAAGCAGCCTCGTGATTAACTGCGCATTATCGATGGCGATTGCGGCTTGTCGCCCCAAGTGTTCAATTACGACACAGTCTCGCGAGTCATAATCGACGAAGCTGCCATCGGAGGCGACTTTATTCAAAGTTTGAAGAACTCCGATTGTTCCGTTTCGAACGCGAAGAGGAACCGACAGGATGGACTGCGATGGCTTTCCGGTCTGCCGATCTACCTCTTTGAAACGGTGTGACTGCTTATCGACTACGATGTTTCCACTTGTAAAGGCTTGGCCCGCGTTGCTTCCACTCAAAGGCACGCGTTGATTAGATCGTTCGCCCCAGCCTTCCAACAGCTCTTGTGCCTTCTCGCCTTGAGCAGCGGCAAAGAATAGTCCGCTCCTTTCAGGATCGAAAAGCAATACCGATCCATCCGGAGAATTCGTCATCCGACATGCAGTATCGAGAATGGTCTGGATAAGCCTCTGCCGATCGGTTTCAGCCGATACTTGTCCGAGCGTTTCCAGCAAAGCCAGAAGTTCGCGTTTAGAGGGGCTATCGACGCTACTCATACCGTTGCGACTCCAGCGTATACCCTCTCGGCATCCGATTCGTCCTGAGTTAATAAAAGGGTTGGGCAGGGAGTTTCGCGGTCGAGGAAAACTGCGGAGCATTCTGCATGCGATGCGAAAAAGCTCGACATGGACAGTCTTCCGCGCTGAACCGCGCTGGCGGTAATCCTGGCGCGATTACGGCAGAAAAACCAACCGCGCGCCTTTTTCGGGAGAATTCCAGAGCCTTTCACGTCTCGCAGCGGAACGGGCTTTATGTCGATCTTCAGGGACACCCTTGCTGCAACTCGAAAGAACTCTGCAATGGCCTCGAAGATCTCATCTATCGATGCGCTTCCGAAACCGCTTCCAAGAAGCTCAATCGCGGAGCTACGCAAGCTAGCCGCGGCCAGCGAAATAGTCTTGCCGGCACTCTCACCCACCTGAACAAATCGGATGCACGCGCGCTAGCGGTCTATTGCCGAAGCGGAGCTGAAATGGCGCGCTCGCACGATTCGACGAAGCGCAACTCGGGCCGAGCCGCATTCCGAACGCAAATCGTAGGAAAAAGATAAAGATTATGTAGATGAGGGGATTTCGCTTCGCACGTCGCTTACCCCAGTGACGAGGTAATTCACCGATGATCTCCGGCAAAGTAACCCGGCTCTTACTCGCCGCGGCAACCTTTTGCGCCGCCGCCGGCGCATCCACCGTTTTCAACTTCGACAGCGACGGTTTAGGCACGTCTACAAACTTCACCGACATGGTGAACGGTTTATCCGCCACGTTCTCGAGTCCCGCCGACCCCGGCGGTTTTGTCGTGTACGCGAGCATGTTCGATACACTCACGGGTAACGTCTTAGGCGATCCAGGCCCCGCCGGAGCCGACAACCTCGATCTCTCGATTGCCTTCAGCGAAAATCTCGGCGCTCTCTCGCTGGACTTTGCTACGGCGGACTTCGGCACTCCCTCGCCGCTCACCATCACCGCGTATGAGAACTCGACTTTAGTGGGTTCGTCTTCCGCGACGGGAAGTTTTCCAAGCGGATTCTCATTCCCGGAGGGCCAAGTCTCGTTATCCGGCAAAACCTTTAATCAGCTTGTAGTCTCATCCACTGCGCCCGATTTCGCGATCGACAACATCGCTGTCACGGCCGCGCCCGAGCCCGCCGCAATCGCGCTGTTCGGACTCGGCCTGCTCGCGCTGGCGCTTCCGCGGCGTGCCGTGAAATCCAAACGCGCGGCGACTGCTGAATAGCTTCCCATCAACTAACAATCTCCGAGGAGAATCACCATGAAAAGCGTAATACCATCCTTGCGTCCGGCCGTTTTGAAAACAGCCGCCGCTGCATTCGTTTCACTTTCCGCCGCGCTCGCTTATGCGCAGGATACCCACACCATCCTGCCGCTCCCACCGCCATCGGTATCCACCATTCCCTCCAACGGCGATATGAATCCATACGGCGTTGCGTTCGTCCTGAAAACGGTGCGTGCGGGCACAGTTCTACAACCCGGTGACATCCTGATGTCGAACTTCAACAATTCCGCGAATCTTCCGGGAAAGGGCACAACCCTTCTGCGTGTCAGCTCCGCCGGAAACGTATCCACTTTGTTCACCGGCTCGAGCACGCAAAGCGGCCTTACCGCGGCCATCGGAGTGCTTTCGAACGGCGTCGTTCTGATTGGCAACCTGCCGACTGCGGATGGCACTCCAAATACGGTAAAGGCGGGCAGCCTCTCCGCGTTAAATGGCTCCGGGATCTTCTTAGAAACGATCGGCACGCTGGCCACGGTTGACGGTCCATGGGGAATGGCGGTCTACGACACTGGCAGCGGCGGCTCCGGAACCGCCCATGTTTTCGTGTCAAACGTACTCAGTGGCGTCATCTCCCGTTTTGACATCGCATACACTCCGGCGTCACTCAGCGCCACGGTTATTGTTCTCGCGAACGGATTTACTCACCGTCTAGACCCTGCGGCACTCGTTCTTGGACCTTCGGGACTGGCTTACAGCCCGACTAATGACACGCTGTACGTCGCCTCGTCAACCGATAATGCAATTTACGAAATTTCGACGGCGGTTGCGACTCATTCGACGCTTTCGGCTACACTTCTCTTCCAGGATCTTACGCATCTGCACGGTCCGCTGGATCTCTCGATTCTGCCGAACGGCCACTTTCTGGTCGCCAACAGCGACGGCTCAAACGCCGATCCGAATCAACCCAGTGAGCTTGTGGAATACACGCCAACCGGCGAGTTCCTGGCACAGATGCCGGTCGATCCCAACAACGGAGGCGCGTTTGGTCTCGCCACCTACAACATCGGCTGGGGCACATTCCGCCTCGCCGCCGTGGACGACAATGCGAACAAGCTGAGCATGTGGACCGCCGTCGCTCAGTGAGCTTCTACTCTGATCCGGCCCTGCGCTCCGCCGACCTAATCAGGGCAACAACTAACTTGCCTTACCGATAGATTTCCGGCATACTTGATGTATGGAATCGCCCCGCACCCTCAAAGACGCAATCGTTTATTTCAACGAATACGAAAACTGCAAAGCGTTCATGACCGACCTTCGTTGGCCTGGTGGCGTGGTTAAGTGTCCGCACTGCGGTTCCGAGAAAGTCACCTATTTGGAGAAAGCGCGTGTATGGAAGTGTTACGCCGCGCATGATCGCCCGCGTTTCAGCCTAAAAACTGGAACCATATTTGAAGACTCTCCTATCGGCCTCGACAAGTGGCTTACTGCGGTGTGGCTTATCGTTACCTGCAAGAACGGCATCAGCAGTTATGAGATCTCGCGGGATCTCGGCATCAGTCAGAAGTCGGCATGGCACGTGGCGCACCGCATCCGCTTTGCTCTGCACTCCGGTTCCTTCGAGAAGTTCTCCGGCCACGTGGAAGCGGACGAAACCTTCATCGGCGCCAAAGCTCGAAATATGCACGTGGATGTTCGCAAACGTCGCATCACTGGAACGGGCACCAAAGATAAAACCGATGTCATGGGCATCCTAGAACGCGGCGGAAAAGTTCGCACTTCCGTTGTTCCGAATCGCCGGAAGAAATCCCCTTCAGGATGAAGTTAAGAAGCATGTGGAAGCGGGTTCCGCGCTCTATGCCGATGCGCTGCTTTCCCTACGACGGGCTGGCCAGCGATTACGCGCACCAAGTGATAGACCACGCGCCGTAGCCTACGTTGATGGCAACATCCACACCAACGGTCTGGAGAACTTCTGGAGTTTGTTAAAGAGAAGCATCAGCGGAACCTATGTGAGTGTCGAGCCGTTCCATCTATTCCGTTATCTCGATGAGCAAACCTACCGATACAACAATCGCAAAGAGATGGATGACTTTGACCGTTTCAAACTGGCCGTGTCTCAGATCGTCGGCAAGCACCTCACCTGGAATGAGCTTACCGGCAAACAGGATACTCCGACGTCAGTTAACTGAAAAAGAAGGAAAACGGCAAGGACGCGGCCAAAGAGAAAGGATAACGCCCGATTAGCGGGTCGGTCGTCTATCTCGTTTCCCTCACGTGCAAATGGAGAGTCTGTTAGCATCGAGAGGGCATGGCCAGACACAGTAGTATCGCTACCGCAGTCGGAATCCTCTGGTTGTCTGCTGTTGCCTTGGGTCAGTCTAATACCAACGATCAAGCAGATCCGCAGTACCCGACCAGTCAGCGGATTCAAATTTCCGAGTCTTGCCCACTCATTGCCAAATGGCTAACGCAAATGCTCAGCTCTGGAGCCCATTGGCAACTTCTACAGTACGATCCGGATTTAGGAATATTGGCGTTCAAGGTGAGTTCTATGGATAAGCTCACAAAGGCCGACGTACGCCAGTATCTAGTTGAGGATTCCAAGAAAACCGAAAACGTTCATGCGGACGGAGTGGTTTTTACTCTTCGATCCCTAGTGGCTAGCACGCTTTCTTTTAATGGCGCTCAGCAGCCAAGTGGTCATAGCTGTGCGATTGCGGTCGCCTTCAAATTTATCGGTAAGGACGGTACAGCTTTGGCGTCCAGCGGCAGGATGGAAACAGAGTTGTTGCAAAGAGTTACAAAACGCTACACGGAACACGGCTTAGACTATTAGCCCGCTGGCTCTCAACACCCCTGCCGAGTGGTACTCAACAGCTTTTAGCTTTAGGTTTCGATTTCGCTCGCCCTCGAACCGTTGGGGTTTTCTTGAAAGGACTCGGCGGTAGCGCGCTCTTGGGAACCTTTATGATCGTCTTCATTGCGCTCTGAAAGCGCTGCCACGCTTCCGGCCCTTCGATCATTTCCGCGTGGGGCTTAGACATTCGTAGCTTCTCGGACGCCTTTCAATAGTTCCATCATTACACTTTCCGAAATCGGCTCTTGCCCATGACCGGAGTCCTCAAGGATTGATTGGATCGGCTCAAATCCATGAGTAAATAAACACCCAGCGGCTCTTCGTCTTGCTCCCCAGCAGACCACATCCGCAGCTTGCAAGGCATTTACGCGCTCGTCACTTTCAAACATCAAGCCCCCGAGGTTTAAGGGTCGAGAGTGTTGAAGTTCAGTGAATGTCGCGTGAGCGGTGCGAACGTGCTCCGCGTATGGATTGCCGGTGTCAATCACGTATGAAATATTCTTCGAGTACCCGTTTCGCCTTGCTACGTTGTGATTGGCGGCGACCATTGCGATGAAGCCTAGGCCGTAGACGCTTAGCACTTCATTCGAAATCGACCCCAAGGCTTCTTGATATCTGGCGTGCTCTATGGTCACAGCCAAGCTGTAAATCTTATATTCGTTGATAAGCTTGGCAGCTCTATCGAAAACCTTCGCCCGTTCACCGGGGTCCATCTTGGCAAATCTCCCATGAAGGCCGAAGTCTTTCATGTGAAGCGCGGGAAGAAGATTGTGGGCAACAAGTAACTCGTTCCATTCCGGGTCAATACTAAGGAAACCCGACCTATTCAGAACCACTCCCCCGACAACCGCCTGTGGGGTACCGCCATCAGTCGCACTTTCGTCCAGATAACAGGTCACAACCCGTTGATTGACGGTCTTCGTCATCAGAATGGTGCATAACCGACCACAGGTGCTTTAAGTATTCTATCCTCGACTGGCCTGCGGGCACTTCGCTTTCCGCTCCAGCCGATCTTGCGACACACTACGACTAAGCCACAGCGTTTCAGCTATTGCGGTCTTGCACACCACAAAGGCGGAAAGTTCAGTGATGGCTTGCGCCATCATTTTGCGTGCAATCTCAGTATACGGAGAATTGCGCGTCTTGAAGACAGTAAAATCTAGCAAGTGCTTCCCTTATGGCAATACATCCAGCTGTTCTGGGGAAGTTGGCTGTCGTTCATGAGTGGCCTAGCATCTGTAGTGCTTGCGTTCTTGGCCGTGTTTTCCCCTGCCTCTGATAACGGCAAGAGGTATTTATTTGGCGCTGCCAGTGCCTGTTTTGTTATTGCATCGTTCAGGGTGTGGCTGCACGAACATCGAGAGAAACTTAAGTTAGAAGAGGAGTCGGGACCGGATGTGTTCGTTGAGATTATTCCGCGAGGGATTAGCAATGAAAGCGTGCAATTTATGAATATCCGAAAAGAGGCCGCCTTAAACGTTCAGCTCGACGAGAACGAGAACGACGCCCTGAAGCTTGGCCTTGCCCGATGGATAATCCCAGTCCTGGAGTTCGATAAGCCCCAGTTATCTTCAATCATGTTCTGTGAGGTTCCCGGCGTGCCGAATATCCAAATGGTGAAAGACTGCTTTAAGACCGACCAAGAAAGGGGCGTGCTGCGAGTGATATTTCAAGATTCCAAGGGGACCAAATTTCGACGATACTTTGAGCTTCATAGACCATTGCTTAGCTCAAAAGTTGAATGCTATCCGAAGGGTGCCCGCGAAGTGATACGCTAACCGGCCTGTCACGCCACCTTCAGCCTAGCAGCCTTGGTAAGCCAAGTTATTTATTACCCTAATCAGGATCAATTGGACGCCGATGCTTCTGCTGCGCCGCGCGCTTTATAGGTCTTGCTGAACTGGTTGCGGCCATTAGTGACGGTGATGTCGCCGGCGGGTGTGATGTCCAGACCGATCGAATATCCCTGGTCGGGAGCCGAGTCGAGATTGGCGATGTAATTGGGATCGCCGTTCAGTTCGGGATAGCGCACGCTGTAATGTGCGCGCCAGAAGCCCTTGAGATCGGGATAGGTGTTCACGGTCTTGATCACCTTCTCGTCGCCGCCCTTCCGCGGGCCGTTCTGCATCAGCGCGACCAGCGGATCGAGCGCACCGGTCGGCGGACTGCTCGAAAGATCCATGCCGTGACCGGTGACGAAATAGACATCGACCTTACCGATCTTGTTGGCCGGACATAGCAATTCCATTTCCTTGTTCCAGGTGAGATCACCCAGATCGAGGATGCGCGTCTTGCCAAAGGTGATGACCGTGCCGACCGAGCGCGCGTTCTCCTCGCCGCCATTGTGGTCCATTGGGGGCACGCCCGCGCAGAGCGGATTGCTCTGGCCCGCGCCCGGGAGCGGCGCATCCGGCACATGTCCGTCGCTGGTGACGAACTGAAGATGCATCGAGCCAATGTCGAGCGTCTGACCGACTTGAGCGGTAATATGCTCGTGGCCCTGATACGCCGTTACCCATTTGGGATAGAGCGTGGCGGTGGCAAAGGCGAGTTGGCGCGGCGTAGCGTTCGCCGGAGGCTCTTCGCGATTGGGGCCGTGATCGATGAAGACGCCGACCGGCAACTTCGCGAGCAGCGCTTGAATTCCGCCCAGATGATCCAGGTGGTAATGGGTCATGATGAGATAGTCGATTTTCCTAACGCCGAGCGATGCGGCGGCAGCGGCGATGCGGTCGGCGCTCGACGGCAGGGGAGGCGGCGGCGGGGCGCCAGGAACGGCTCGCGGCCCTCCGATGCCGGGCGGCCAGCCGGTATCGATCAACAGCGACTTGCCTTCCGGTGTGACAAACAGCACAGCCGCGCCGCCTTCGACATCGGGCATGACAATCTTGAGATCTTTCGAGACTGGAGACACCTCGATCTGCGCATCGGCCGTAGCTGTTACCAGCGCAAGCCCGATTATGGCGACGACGCCAGCGATCGTTCTCTGGATCATCTTTCCTCCTGCTGCTTCTAATTCTGCTCCCCTCGGCGTTCAGCTTGGCCGGAACCTTCAGTAGTACCAAAACCGGCAAACTTGCACCTGCGGTCTAGTGTCTATATACTCCGGGATCGGATGCGTGCATCCTACCGGAAGCAATTTCGCCGGAATCTTAACATTGGAGGGAAGAATCGAGCAACTTGGGTTATGGGCTTGCTGTCTCTTACCATGACGGTTGGCGCACCCTTGCAGGCGCAGAACGGGATAACAGTAAGCCGCCGGCCTACACTTACATTTCGGAATGGGCTGTACCGCGAGCACAGTGGGCCGATATGGCGAAGCTCGATGAGCAGGACAGGGCGTTGATGGACAAATTGGTCGCCGACGGCACTCTTACGGGCTACGGGGCCTTCACGAACCTCATCCACCAGGAAGGTGAACCGACGCATGGCACTTGGTTCACCGCCACGTCCGAGGGTAAGCTGCTGAAAGCGCTTGAAGCGGTATACGCAGAGCCGGGAGACACCACGGCGCCGGTGGAGGGTGCTTCGAAGCACTGGGATTACTTGCTGGTCAGCAGAATGTACAATCAACGTCCCGGCAAGTCCGAAGGGGGCTATCTCGCGGGCGATCAATGGGACGTGAAGCCCGGCGAGATGCGCGCGTATAACGATCTGATGAAGAGCTCCGTAGTGCCGGCTCTTGAAAAAATGCTTGCCGATGGCGTTATAACGTCATACGGCATCGATACCGAAGACTTCCACACCGAAAAACTGGGCCGTGTCACCTTCCACTTCACAACGAGCGACACTGAGGCATTTGATAAGGCGAGCAAGGCGCTTGATGAGGCGTTCGACAAAAGCCCAGGGCTTGGCACAGCATTTCAATCGATGGTCGAACGGGAAGGCCACCGCGATTTCCTGACTCGCCTGCGCTACATGAGCAACAAGTAGCGACACGCGACCAGCCGAACCGGATTCGTTGAAACCGGCCTCGGACACCTTGGTCCGGCATAGATCCACTGCGGCGTCGAAGGATTGTCCGTGGCGATACCGGCCGATCGATTCACGATCTGAATGCCTAATTTTTCTCGCGACGGGCGTGAGAGGATCATTTATGCTCAACTCCCCTTCCGTCGCGAGGCGTACGGCGAAGAGCCCTGCCCGCAGTCGAAGCACTTCACTCATTCTCGCGTGCCTGACTTTGGCCGGAGCAGCCCAGTGCGGAGGAGAGAACTTATTTCACTCGCCGGCCGGCGGGCAGGTGACCATGAAACCGGGCGGCTATCGACTCGCCGGACGAACTATTTACGTCGGAATGGAGGCTGAACCGCCCGACCATCCGGCAATTCAGTACTACGACACAAAGACGCGACGGATCGGAACGCTCGAATTCATCCGGGCCCATGAATATCGAACGGATGGCTCCCCCAGAATGACGTTCGTTTTAGATTCGCCGATTTCCCCCATTGCGGAGAAGGCATTCCCGATTGAGCGCGGCCCGGATCGTTTGGGCGCATCGCTGTGGTACGCGCCCGGAGCCGGAAGACGCTCGACAATCGTCTTGATTCACGGCGCCGACGATGAGACGCGCGCGATGGGTTTTCTCATTTCCTACTTTGTTGCGCAGGGACTCAATGTGGTCAGCTACGATCAGCGCGGCACTGGCGAATCTACCGGAAACTGGCGCTATGCCGGTCCCGAGTCCAAGGCCGATGACGTCATCGCGATCCTTCAGGAAATTGAAAACGATCCCGCGGTGGACGCGCATCGCATCGGTGTTTGGGGATTCAGCAACGGCGGTTGGGTCGCGCCCATCGTTGCTGCGCGGCTTGGGCCGGCGTTCCTGATCTTGAAAAGCGCGCCCAGCGAAACTATCGCGGAGAATGTGCTGTACGAGGTCGGGCAGGTCTTGCGCGAACACGACCGGTTCACCCCCGAACAGACCTCCGCGGCGCTGCGCTTCGAGCGAACGATGCTCGACGCCCTGCAGACGAACTCGAATTGGAGTACAGCGGGCGAGGCGTTGAAAGCGGCACAGAAACAGCCGTGGTTTCCGTACATGCGGATTCCGCCGGGGATGACCACTCCACCGCCGCCGCCGATGCTCGCCGCCTTGCAAGCTGCGCTGATCTACGATCCGTCAGAGACGCTGCAGCGCGTGCAAACGCCCACGCTCGCGCTGTTCGGAGCGCTCGACAAAAACCTCGATTCCGCCGATAGCGCGGCGCGTTTTCGCAAAGCGTTTCATCGCGCCGGCCTGAAGGACCTGACCATAGCGACCTTCCCGGGAGCGGGGCACACGTTGGTGCAATCGACGACCGGATATGAAGACGATCCATCACTGCCTGAGCGCGCCGTCGAGGGCTATCCGGAAGCTATCATCCGTTGGCTCGACGCGCGAGGCTTCACGAAATAGCGGGATTTTCTACTTCTTCTTTACGCTCAAATCCAGTCCGATCGTGGCGGCGCCGTATTTTCCCGTGATTTGAAAGGGAACGACCTTTCCGGCAGGCTTCTTCTTGAAAAACGGCGTGATCGCCTTTATCAGGAATGATTTGAACCCGGTCGTCGCCGCGGACGGGTTTCCCGCCGTAAGCATCGTGCCATGCAAATCGATCTTGTAATCGGTGAGGCGATAGGTTCCGTGCATCACAGCTTTCGCGCCGGGAACTCTGAAAGATAGCTTCGAGAATGTCGCCGTTCCGTTCGTAGCGGAAACGCGGCCTTTCAAACCCGACAAAACTCTTTCAGGGTCTTCCCGATCGGCTTTCGTACGCTTCTCCGCGCTTTCGCTTAACCTCGTGAGATCCGCCTCCGTAGCGGCATCGGTGAACTTTCCCGCCTCCACTCCGAAGACGCCCTCGAACTTGAGTCTAGTGACAAATGGTTGCGGTCCCGGTGGAAGCCCGGCGCGCGCCCGCATGCTCACCTCGCCGTTCAGGGGAGCGCGTTTCGCCGAGATAAACAGATTAAAAAGATCTTCGATCCGTCCGTTCGCAAGAATCATGTCGAGCGACACGGCCTTGCCCTGCTCATCTTCTTTACCCGCCACGGAGCCCTTAAACACAGCAGTGGTCCGATCGAAATGGGCGGTCACATCTTGCAGCAACGTGTTTCCGTTGGTGGCATCGACAACCGCATGGAATCGCGCAGCCAATCGGCGCGTATGACTGGTGTCGGTTAGTTTGAAGTTCGGAACGTCCACCGAGCCTTCGGTCGCAACCGCGCCCAGCGTGCCGTGAAAGTTTCCGCTGGAGGAGAGCGTTCCGCTGATTCCCTCGAAGAACCCCAGGTTCGCATCTGCAAAAGTGTAAGAGCCCGATACCGGCGTCGGTCGAGGGTCATTCGGATTCCAGGGCCCGAATTTTCCTGTCGATCGGATCTTTCCGGGAGGAACCGTGCTCGAAATCACAGTGCGATACGGAATGGCCCGATTGTCGCCCACGTCCCGCGCCGCGAGTTTGTCGACGATCATCCGGAACGGCTTTTCTCCGCGATTCGCGGGCATAAAGTACAATTCCGCTCCGTCGGCGATAATTTCGTCGATGGTTAGGCGCGAAGCCGATTTGCTGTAGTTCAACGGCATAATGGGATTCGGCTCCCCATTGGGCTGTTTCGGCGGAACCGTCACGCGCATTCCAAACACACGCACCAGCGAGAGACGATGCTGAAGCGCGAGCAGCCCCGAATAACTGCCGGCGACGACCAGCCTCTGAATCGTAATCAGCGGTGGTTTGCTCTTGTCTTTCCGGTGGAGGAAGCTGACACCCTCTGCGACGCATCCAGGCGGGAAATAAGTCTGATAAAAGCGATTTACCGTAACCGACCGCAGCGACCGCTCCTGTAGAACATCGATCAGGCTGCGCTCAGTGAAAGGCCAGTTCAACGCGAGCACCATAAGGTAGACCAGCGCGAGGGCTGCCAGGGCGACCAGGCCAAGCGCCCATTTGCGCCGCAGTACGAGCGGCAATCCCGGATTGTCTCGAGTTGTGTGAATCGCCCCCACTTATGCGATTAAAGCATCTAGTTCGTTACGGGCGTCTTCGAACGCTCCACTTGTTAAACTAGGAGAGATCATATATACTCCTAGGTAGGCTAGGAGCCGAATATCGTGGCTAAAACCGCAGACCTACTTCCGGGCACCCTCGACATGCTGATCCTGAAAGCGGTTTCCTTGAAGCCGCTGCATGGATACGGAGTGCTGCTGCGCATCGGTCAGATCTCGGGCGACGCTCTGGAGATTCCGCAAGGCTCCTTGTATCCGGCGCTGTATCGGTTGGAGCATCAGGATCTCATCACCGCGGAATGGGGTCAGAGCGAGAACAACCGCCGGGCGAAGTATTACAAACTAACTGCCGCGGGGCGACGACGCCTGCGTGAAGAAACGGCCGGCTGGAATCGGCTGGCGTCCGCGATTGCCGCGGCTTTAAACGCGACATCGGAGGAGGTATAACATGCTGAAGCGCCTCCGTTCCCTGTTCCGGGTGCTCGCCTCGAGGCGTTATTTCGAAGCGGGCATGACGGAGGAACTGCATTTCCACATCGAACAATACGCCGACGATTTGATGCGTTCGGGCATCCCGCGGGAAGAAGCTCGCCGACGCGCGCGGATGGAGTTGGGCGGCCTTAACACCGTCAAGGAAGAGTGCCGCGAGGCGCGAGGCCTTCACCCGTTTGACGAGCTTGGGAGGGAGCTGCGCCACGCCGTTCGGCTGCTGCGAAAATCGCCCGGATTCACGGTCACCGCTCTTCTGACGCTCGCGCTCTGTCTCGGCGCCAATCTGACCATCTTCGCGGCGATCGATTCAATCCTGCTCCGTCCGCTGCCATTTCCCGAGGCGAGCCGGCTTGCGTTTATATACAACACCTATCCGAAAGCCGGCGTCGAGCGCGATGGTTCCTCATTAACGAACTACTACGAGCGCCGCGGCCATATTCCCGCTTTCAGCTCGCTCTCGATCTACCGTTACGGCACGGCCATCGTTGGAGAGCCCGGCTCGACGATGCGCGAACAGATCACACAAGCGTCTCCGGATTTTTTCACTACGCTTGGACGAGGCCCTGTTAGGGGACGCACATTTACGGACCAGGAGACCACCTTTCAAACCAATCATGTCGTGATTCTCACCGAAGCCTATTGGCGGCAGCATTTCAATGCCGACCGCAACGTTATCGGACGGCAAATTCAAGTGGACGGTCTTCCCAACACCGTGATCGGCGTCTTGCCGCGGGGTTTTCGCTTCCTCTCCTCCGCCGCCAGTCTGTATTTCCCGCTGGCCTCGCGCCCTGAAGATCGCACACCCTTGCAGCGGCATTCTGGAGGAAACGTTATTCAAATGATTGCGCGACTCAGGCCGGGAGCCACTCTCGCGCAAGCCCAGTCGCAGATCGACGCGCAGAATGCCGCCCTGGAGAGAGACGACCCGCAAGCCAAAATGATGGCCGATGCCGGCTTTCGTTCCCTTGTGCTGCCGCTGCATGGCGACCAGGTGGCGGCGATTCGCCCCACCCTGCTGCTGCTACAGGCAGGCGTGCTCGTGCTGCTTCTGATCGGCGCGGTCAACCTGGTAAACCTGCTTCTCATTCGCGCCAGTGGCCGCGTCAAAGAGATGGCCGTAAGGCAGGCGTTGGGCGCGAGTCGTCGATACATTGTGAGCGAGGCAGTGGTTGAGACTACGTTGCTCACGCTTGCGGGAGGACTACTCGGCCTCGTGGTTGCGGCGGGCGGAATTCGCCTACTGGCCGCGTTGGGAGCCGATCGCTTGCCGTTGGGGGCGTACATCGCCTTCAATGCTCAATTGGCATGGGTGGCCGTGGCCGCGGCCATCGTCATAGGCATCTTGCTCGCTGCGCCGATCGCCTGGTTCAATCTTCGAGACCAGCCGGGGCACGCGCTCCAATCCGAGACTCGCGGTGGAACGTCGGATCGCGCGGTCCAGAGGCTACGGCACAGTTTCATCGTGGCCCAGATCGCCTTTGCATTCGTGCTTTTGGCAGGCGCCGGCGAACTCGGGCTGAGTCTTAAGCGCGTGATGGCCGTCTCTCCGGGCTTCCGGGCCGATCATCTCCTTACCGGCCAAATCGCGCTGCCCTGGAAGAGCTATCCGGACGGAGCGGCCCGCCTCGCGTTCACGGAAAAGCTGAATGACGAAATCAGTCGTCAACCGGGAGCGTTGTCAATCGGCGAGGTCAATAATGTGCCATTCAGCGGCTCCAGCGGCAAAAGCGCCGCCACTGTGAAAGGCCATGTCATTCGGCCGGGCGAATCACCGCGCGGGCACTACTCGTATGGGGTTGAGGGCGACTACTTCCGCGCCATGGGCTTCTCGTTGTTAGCAGGGCGATTTCTAACGGACTCCGATTCGCGGCGCGCCGCGCGAGTCTGCGTGGTAGACCAGGACTTTGCGCGATACTATTGGCCGCGCGAGAACCCTTTGGGCCATCTCCTATTTCAGGGTTCCGAAGCGGGCCCCGATGCGGAGGCGTTCACCGTGGTCGGCGTGGTGGGCAGCGTGAAACAAGCGGGGCTTACCGACGATACAGCCCAAGGCGCAATTTATTATCCGTATGTCTTCCGCACCGACGATAGCATCTTCGTGGCCATCCGCACCAGCCTACCGCCCGAATCGATCGGGTTTACGCTGCAAAAGGATGTTCGACAAATCGACGCCAGCCTTCCAGTGAATGACATCCGAACGATGGAGACGCGCATATCCGACAGCCTCGCCGTCCGCCGTTCACCGGCTCTGCTGGCATTCGTCTTCTCCGGAATCGCCCTGCTGCTGACCGCCATCGGCACTTATGGCGTATTGAGCTACGCCGTGACGCAACGCAGGCGCGAGATCGGAGTGCGCATGGCGCTGGGGGCGCGGCCGGAGCAGATTCGCGGCCAGTTTTTCTCGCTCGCCTTACGTCTGCTCGCCGGCGGCACGATACTGGGCGTCGTCGGAGCATGGCTGACAGGCCACGCCATGCAGACGGTTCTGTTCCACGTATCCGCTCTGAACTCTGCGACACTCGCCGGCGCCGCCGCCATCCTGATACTGGTATGTCTCGTTGCTTGTTTGCTGCCCGCCCACCGCGCTGCCCGGATTTCCCCATTGGAGGCTCTTGCCGAACGGTAACGATCAGAGCGCCGCTAAAACCTCTCGATAGAGGTATTGGGCGCCTTCGACTCCATCCCACGGACCATCCTCGTATTCCAAGGCGAAGACGCCCGTGTAATTCGCATTGAGCATGATTCTGACGTTGCGCTGCACGTCCGGATCTTTCCAACGGTCCCAATACTTGGCGTGAACGTTGGTGTGCGCGTAAGGCGCCAGATCCTGCAGGCCGTGAAACAGCAGATACTCGTGTTCCCAGTTGCAGAAGTCGGGCGATGCTTCGCAAAAAGGATGATTGACCTCTTCTACAATGATCCGGATATTGATGGGATTGGCAGTAAGTCCCCAATGATTTTCGAGCGTGACCCTGACTCCCAACTTACCCCCGTAATCGGCCATCTCCTTGAAGGACTCGATGCAGTTAGCAAGATAGGCCGCCAGAGCTCCATTCTTCGGGTAGGAGCTGGGATCGGCGACAGGAGTGGGTGCGATCCGAGGGCCTCCGCTGTTTACACGCATCGACTTGGTTCCCAATAAGGCCGCGCCATCAAGCCACTTCTTGGCCACTTCGATTCCAGCTTTGCGCTTTTCAACATCCAGATTGCAGATGTCGCGCGGAGCGTTATTTGAAATGTGGTGGCATTTCGTACCGGTGCTCGCCATCTTGTCGGCAAGTTTCTCCAGCCACTTCTTACCGGAAGCGCTGGATGGATCGAATTCATGCATGGTTCGATTAGCGCCGTCGACAACGACGTTGCTTTCGACAAACATGCTGTCGTCGGCGGCATCGCCGAACAAGCCGGAGAACAAGTCCATTTGATAAACGCCGGGAAACATCTTCTTGGTGAAGTCCGGGAAATCGAGCATGGTGATCTCGCCATACTTCTGTTTCATAGGGGCGGATTTATCGCCTCCCCAATTCGACCGGCTCTTGAAGATATAACGAATGGGCCAGGTGTTGGACGCGATGCGGCCGAGCTTTTCCTTTTCGTTGAGAGGACGGGCGGCTCCGGCATGATCGATCGGCTCGGGAGCTTGTTGACCCGTGTCGGCCATTGCGAATGCACTCCCCGACAGGCCTACGCCGGCGCTCTTCAAGAATTCGCGTCTACCGGCCCGCGCGCGACTTTCAGTATTCTTTGAATTCATGTTCACTCCAGTTTCTAGCGATAAACTGTCACTCGAACACCATATCAGTGAGCCGGGTCCTGGGCAAACCATTTGAAACTACCGCCATCAATCGAGCTGCCTTCTTTGGAAACGCTGGCGCGGGCGTCGACAGTGATCGGCGGGGCGATGCGCCCGACTCCGGAGTACACATGGCCTCTCCTGAACCAGCGGGTTGGCGCCGAGGTCTGGGTCAAGCATGAGAATCATTCGCCAGTGGGAGCGTTCAAGATTCGCGGCGGCTTAGTCTACATGGATTGGCTGGCGCAAACACAACCGAAAGTGGAAGGCGTGGTTGCCGCGACGCGTGGCAATTACGGCCAGGCGGTTGGATTCGCGGCTCGCCGCTACGGCCTGAAGACGATTGCCGTCGTTCCATTCGGCAACAGCCGCGAGAAAAATCGAGCGATGCGCGCTTTGGGAGTCGAACTTGTAGAGCATGGCGAGGACTTTCAGGCGGCAAGCGAATTTGCAGACGAATTGGCGATAGATCGCGGTTATCATCGGGTGCCTTCCTTTCACCAGTTGCTGATCAACGGGACGGGGACGCTGGCGCTCGAGCTGTTGCGCGGCGCGCCTGAACTCGATACGGTGTATGTCGGCATCGGGCTGGGATCGACGATCTGCGGAATGATGGCAGCACGCTCCGCACTCAACCTCAGGACACGCATTGTGGGCGTGGTCGCGGCAGCATCGCCATCCTACGCGGTTTCTTTTCGTGAAAAGAGAGCAGTGAGCTGTCCCGCCGAGACCAAGCTTGCAGACGGGCTAGCTTGCCGGACGCCGAATCCCGAGGCGCTGCGGCTGATCCTGAACGGCGGGGAGCGCATCGTGGAAGTAACCGAGCCGGAGATCGCCCGGGCTATGGTTGCCTTGTACGAGGACACGCACAATGTCGCCGAAGGCGCCGGAGCCGCCGCGCTGGCCGGGTTAATGCAGGAGCGCGACAGGATGTCCGACAAACGCGTTGGCATCGTGCTCAGCGGAGCGAATGTCGATCGCGAAGTGTTCGCGCGCGTTTTGACGCAAGCGGGCGAAGAACAACCGCCCGAAAGTATCGGGGTGTGATTAAATCGTCTAATTCGTCATCCGACGCAAATGCCCATGCAGAGAGTTCTTGACTCATATCGTAAAAGCATCTTTTCCCTGTCGCTGGTAGCGGGCTCGCTCGCGGCGCTAGCGGTCTTTCTTCCAGCCGGCGCATTTTCACAATCGCCGAAATCAGCCATTCTGGACATAGATCTCCAGAAGCCCACGCACAAAGTCAGCCCGACACTTTACGGATTGATGACGGAGGAGATCAATTACTCTTACGACGGCGGGCTCTATGCGGAACTGGTGCGCAACCGCGTCTTCCGCGATCAAACGTTCACGAATGAAAAGCGCGATCCGGCGCATTGGACGCTTGTGCAGCGGGGCGAAGCGCGGGCGTCGATGACTGTCGAGAAAGGAAGCGGACCGAGCGCGGCTCTCACGGAGAGTTTGAAGCTGAGCGTGGAGAAAGCGAATGCGGCCAGTCCCGCGGGCGTCGAGAATGAAGGATATTGGGGCATACCGCTGCGCGCGGATACAACGTATAGAGGCTCGTTTTATGCGAAGACCGACGACGCTTCGTTGGGGCCGCTCACCGTCAGTTTGGTTAACGATAACTCAGGCATGGTAGCGGCTAAGGCGAGCGTGCCGGCGCTTAGCGCGGATTGGAAACAATACAAGGTGGAGTTCAAGACCGGCCCAATCCGGACCTCTTCGGAAAATCATCTGGTCCTATCCGTTCAGCATCCAGGCACTCTCCGGCTCGATCTGATATCGCTCTTCCCCCCGACATACAACGACCGGCCAAACGGGAATCGTATCGATCTGATGGAGAAGATGGCGGCTATGAAACCGGCATTCTTGCGGTTTCCCGGCGGCAATTACCTCGAAGGCGAACATATCCCGCAACGCTTCGATTGGAAACAAACAATCGGTCCATTGGTGGACCGGCCGACGCACCCGAGCCCTTGGCGCTATCACTCTTCCGATGGAATGGGACTGCTCGAGTTTCTCGAATGGTGCGAGGACTTGCATATGCAGCCGCTGCTCGCCGTATACGCGGGATACTCGCTCGCTCAAGATCGCGTAGCACCGGGACCCGATCTCGATCCGTACGTGCAGGATGCGCTTGATGAGATCGAGTACGTCACCGGTGGCGCGGACACCCATTGGGGCGCGGAGCGGGTGAAAGACGGGCATCGGACGGCCTTTTCGCTCACCTACGTCGAGATCGGCAATGAAGATCAATTCGATAGGTCCGGCAGCTACGACGACCGCTTCACGCAGTTTTACGACGCGATTAAGAAGAAATATCCCGATCTGCAACTCATTGCCACAACCAAGGTGACGAGCCGCCGGCCGGACCTGGTTGACGACCACTTTTACCGTTCGGCCGAGGCGTTCTTCAACGACACTCATCATTACGACGCCACCGATCGGAACGGGCCGAAAATCTTCGTCGGCGAATGGGCCACGCGCGAGGGTACTCCCACGCCCAATTTCGGCGCAGCGCTGGGAGATGCGGCCTGGATGACGGGAATGGAGCGCAATAGCGACATCGTGGTGATGGCGAGCTATGCTCCGCTGTTCGTGAATGTAAATCCGGGAGGCATGCAGTGGTCAAGCGACCTGATCGGTTATGACGTCCTGACCAGTTATGGATCTCCCAGCTATTACGCGCAAGTAATGTTCAGCAATTACATCGGCGACGAAGTGACCGAATCGACGCTCCAGGGCGCGGGGCCGCGGGTGTTTTACTCAGTTACTTACAGTAAGGCGAGGAGCACTTTCTTTCTGAAGTTAGTGAACGCCTCTTCAAATGCGCAGCCGCTTACTATTCGATTGCACGGCGCGGCCGAAGTAAGTAAGAGTGGCAAGTTGATCAGCCTGAGCGCGCATACTCCCGAGGAGACGAACACTATCTCCGCTCCGACGCGGATCAAACCGGTCCAGACGGCGCTGCATGATTTGGCAGCTACTTTCCAGTACACGCTCCCGGCTTACTCGATTCAAGTGATCGAGGGTTCCGTTAAGTAGCTCAATTCCTTTTCAGCCATGGCTCCGGCGACTCCCGCCGCCTCCACAACCAACCTATTGCAATCTATAGCTTGTTAGCTCCTATCGGTTCTGTTCGTTCACCGCATTGCAGAACTCGATAGGGTTGGCTCAATCGCTCGGCTTCCTCAATAAACTCCGCTGGCGATGCTGTGTTGAATGCAAACATCTCGTAATGGCACGGGACCACGAGCCGAGCGCCCGCATCGTGCGCCAGTCGCGCGGCTTCAACTCCGTTCAGGTTTCCAGCGACCCGTCGTTCCGGGTTCGCGCCGTTAATTGGAAGCAGCGCAACATCGACCTGAAATGGCCGCAACCTCGCGCTCAGACCTTCATACCCGACCGTGTCGCCGCTATGATAAATCCTCAGTCCGCCCACTCCGATGACGTACCCGAGGAACTTGCATCTGCCGGCTTCATCACGCTCAACCGTCTCGTGCGCGGACGGGATGCCTGTGAATTCAAAACCGGCAACGCCGGCGGATGTGCCATCGTCCAGACCGATGGGCCACGCCGCGTCGGCGTTTAATCGTTCGGCAACAAAGGATCGGTTGGCTTCCGGAATGACCATTTGGAGAGTGGGATTCGCCTGACGCAACGTTAGGAGCGTCTCGGCATCCAGATGGTCGGTGTGATTATGGCTGGACGTGACAACGTCGATGAAATTCAGTTTTTCGGGAGCGACGACCCGCGCGGTCATGCGAACGTGAGGCTTGTCCGTCGACGTGTACTTCCTGGTCAGCGAATCGGAAAGGTACGGATCGATCAGCAAGCAGGATTTTCTCCAATGGATCAGAAATCCGCTTTGCCCGAGCCACCAAAGGTGCAGGCGATCCTGCTCGCAGCGCGCGCGTTCGACGTCTTCCAAAAACCTTTCGTCTTTGAGCAAAGGCTCGATCATAAGACGCCCAGCTCGCGACGCACCAGATGCACCCCGGCTACCATGTTGGCAAGTTTTTGGCGCGATGCCCATCGTGCCGTTTGGCTCAGGCCGCAATCGGGCGCAAACGAAAGACGTTCGGGCGGAGCGTATTTGAGACAGCGCCGGACGTAGCCCGCAATGTCGTTCGGCGTCTCGATGTAATAGCTCTTCACGTCGATAATTCCTACGCAAACGGTCTTGTGCTTCGCGATGGATTCCGTGATTTCCAGCTCCGCGAATTCGCGGCTTGCCATCTCGATATGCACTTCGTCGGCATGAAAATCCAGGAACGCTGGAAACATTGGAGCGTATCTTCGCAGCCCGATCGCGCGGCCTTTATAGTTTCCGAAACAGAGGTGAGTCGAAAGGCGGCACCTTCCCGCAGCCGGCTCAACGGTCCGATTAAAAATTTCTACGAACCGCCGGGGATCCTCGCGGTGCGCGTAGCAGCTCATCGACGGCTCGTCGATAGCGATCTCGGCACACCCGGCGTTGATGCAGCGTTCGAGTTCCTCTCTCACGATGGGAATCAGCGCTTCGGTGACAGCCCACCGATCCGGATATTGCGAATTCGGAATCAAGCGGCCGCTCAGCGTGTACGGTCCGGGAATGCTGACTTTCAGGGTCGGGCCCTCGGGCGCAATTCGGCGGAGCCGCTCGAATTCCGCGACCACGCCGAGCCCCCGCGGCGCGCAAAGATCTCCGATGATTTGATGCTTGCCGCGTTGGTCGTGTCCAGGCGGACCAAAGCGCCTTGGCGACGCTGCCTCCGCGCCGATCCCATCGAGAAATCCATAGAAGGACAGATTGAAATCGAGGCGAGTCTGTTCGCCATCGGTAATTGCATCGAGTCCGGCCGCGGCCTGATCGTGCACCGCGACGATTACCGCGTCGTCCTGGAGTTGCTTCAAGTCGTCTGAGCCGAACGCATCCAGATGCTGAGCGGCAAACTCCAGCCATGGTGGAAACGGATAACTTCCGATTACCGTCGTTCGTAAAGGCTTCTGCATCGGTACCTCGTGAGGGTCTGGGCTATTATCTCCAGGAGAGAAGATGGTTTCCAGTTCCGACGAAAACAGCGAGCAGCGGCAAGCGCGGCTCCAGGCCATTCTCGAAGTCCTGGTACAGGCCGAAAGAATTTCCGTCGAGCGGTTGAGCGCTTCGTTCCACGTTTCCCCGTCTACCATTCGTCGCGATCTGATGCTGCTTCAGAAACAGGGGCTGTTGCGCCGCGATTACGGTGGCGCGGCTTCCGTCGAGCCTCTTTTTTACGAGGCCTTCGCTCAGGATTCTTCTTTTCAGGAACAGGTCAGCCGGCAATCGCAAGAGAAACGGCGGATCGGCGCGGCGGCGGCGGAATTGATCGCCGATGGGGAAACCGTCGCATTCAGCGCCGGAACCACCACCACGCAAGTGGCCCGCAGCATTCCCTTTCGGCGAAGGATCACGGTATTCACGAACGCAGTCAATATGGCGATGGAACTTGGAAGGCGAAAACACTTGAACGTTGCGCTTACCGGCGGGGCTATGCGCGGAGCGTGGTTTTCGCTGGTCGGCCCCACGGCCGTTGAAATTGCGCAGCGGATGTTCTACGACAAGCTCTTCCTCGGAGTAGGTGGAATTTCTCTGGAAGCGGGCCTGACGGACCATCATCCCGATGAGGCTGCCGTGAACCGCGTTCTGATCGCGCAATCCCGGCAAAAAATTGTCGTTGCGGATCACACGAAATTCTCTGTTGTTGCGAAATACGTTCTCGGCTCGCTCGAGTCGTTCGACCTCATCGTCACAGACACCGGGCTATCGGAACAAGACGCGGCGCCTTTCTTGGATCGTGGAATAAAGATTCGCCGGGTTTAACTGACATCGCCGTCCTATCCGGAAACCGACCACCCTCCGTCCACGCTTACCACTTGCCCCGTAATGTGCTCGGATGCGCCATCCAACAGAAATAGCGCCGTTTTGGCAATATCCTCAGGCTCCAGCATTCCGTGACTCAACGGCTGTTTGGTGGCTATATATTCAGAGATGCTTCCGTCCGCTTGCGCGCGTAGGCTCATGCGCGTTCTCACCAGCGCCGGAGCAATCACGTTTATCCGGATGCCGCGCGGCGCGTAATAAGCGGCCATGGCCCGGCTTAGCGATATGATCGCGCCCTTGCTCGCCGCATAGGCATGCGTCGCAAAATGTTGCGATTGCGGAGAGAACGCCAGCACGCTCGACATGTTGAGAATAACGCCCTGCGCATTGTTTTCAACCCAGTATCGTAAGATCGACCGGCACATCAGGAAGGTGCTGAAAAGATTGCTATCGAGGGTGACCTTCCATCCCTCCGCGGAGCATTCATGAACCGGGCCATCGCCGAAACACCGCCCGCTGATGCCGGCCACGTTAAAAACGGCGTGGACGGTTTGGAACCGCCTTAAACACGTGCATAGCGCGGTTTGTACGCTTTCTTCGTCCCGCAGATCGCAGGCAAACCATCCCGCGTCCGGCAAGCGCTCGCACAAACTGCGGCACTCATCTTCATCGCGGCTGACCACAAATACGGAATCTCCCTGCGCGCCCGCTCGCAGAGCCGTGGCTTCCGCAATGCCGGTCGCACCGGTGATCAGAAGCACGCGCGCCATCTCAGTACGTCACTCCGACCCATCGTTTCGAGCGCATCGATTCGTATCCCGCATCCAGAATTAGGTTCACCAAGTACCCATCTTCATAGGTCTCCCGCGGTGGGGCGCCGTTTTGAACGCATTCCACAAAATGCCGCATTTCCCCTTGATACCCGTAGGTAAACGCCTCTTCCGGCAACGGTCGAGTCCAACCGGAATCCACCTCCGCTTTTTCTACTACGTATCCGGCGGAGCCCGTCGTAAAAGCGCTTATCGGCGTTCCACGAGTGACATCCGTAAAAACCGACCCATCGGATCCATGGATTTCATTGCGGAGATCGAGCCCTCCTTTGGTAGTCCACGACAATTCGCAATGAGCAATGCCTCCGCTCGCGAATTTCAATACCAGCAGCGCGTTGTCTTCACCCTTGGTTTTATCGGCGTGGACCAGCCGCGCTCCCCATGCCATCGCTTCGGTGATGCGATCTTCCTTTCCGAAGAAATATCGCGCGGCTTCGATACAGTGGCAGCCCAAATCGTTCATGGCGCCGCCGCCGGTCTTTTCAATATCCCAAAAATGCGGGCTGTGAGGGCCGCCATGCGATTCGCGCGACCGTACCCAAAGAACACGGCCCAGGGCGCCACGCTCGATCAGCTCGCGCGCCTTCACCACGGCCGGAGCGAACACTTCCGTTTCCGCGTAGCCGTGCATTGCGCCCGAAGCGTTTGCGGCATCCCACATGCTCTTTGCCTCTGCCGAGGTCCGCGCCAGGGGCTTGGTGCAAACCTGGTTCTTTCCGGCTTTCGATAATGCGATCGATACCGGCAAGTGCATCTCGTTCGGCAGCGCGATAATGTACAAATCCAAATCGTCGCGCGCGATGAGCGCATCCAAATCCGCGCTCGATTCCGGAATCGACCAGCGCCGCGCAAAATCGGCAGCCCGCTCGGAACTTCGCGAATAATTGACAACCACGTCCGCCCCGGCGATATTCCGAAATCCCTGCATGTAAAAATCGGCCACAAAGCCCGATCCGAGCAAAGCGACGCGAACGCCCTTACTCATACAGGTGTCTTAGGCTTTTCCGGTACGCTTCGTAAAACCGATCGAGCTGATCCGCGGCGGCCGTGTTTCCTACAAACTGGTGGCTCGGCAGAAGCACGGGCGTATGGCCGGCAGCCAGCAGGCGTTCGGCTACTTCGCACCGCAGCATGTTGATAATCATTGCGCCGGTCACGGTCGAAGTGGGTCCCGTGCGCCATTCGAGTCCGGGCAACTCAACCGTGCAGTCACCCGGCGGCGAGTGGTTGTCGATAATGACATTCGCAATGTCCGTAAGCTTTTTCCCGGAAGAGTGCGCCGCAGGCGATTGCTCGCAATGGCGGCGTGAAACTATGGCAACTACCGGCAATCCGCGCCGCGCCGCGCCAAGCGCCATCTCCACCACTACAGGGCGAATGCCGCTGGTGGAAATGATAAGGAAGGCGTCGTGCGGCCCGAAATGAAAGCCCTTCAGTATCTCTTCCGCGTAGCCCTCATATTTCTCAAGAAACAGTGGAGCGCGTAGTCCGTTTGTTCCCACGATCGAAGCGTGGTTTGAGAGTGCCAGCTCGACGAGGGCGACAAAACCGGGGAAACCTCCCTGACGCGGAGTCATCTCCTCGCACATCATCCGCGAGTGGCCATTGCCGAAAAGGAAGACCAGGCCGCCTTTCGCAATGGAAGAAGCGCAGAGTTCCGCTCCCTCCTTGATGGCGGCTAGTTCCGCCGACCTGATTTCGTGCAACAGTTTCAGTGTGCTATCGAAATAGGTCTCGGCTGCGCTCATGCTGAATGAACACATATACCAGCTTGCGCAGTCTTCGGTCAAGCATTTTATGCTCGTTATGCCATAAACTAAGCAACATGATCGCTCATGCTTTATCGAACTGATCTATACATGGGGGGGAAAGTCGCCGATGATCCTTGGTCTCGATATTGGAGGAACGCGGGTAAAAGCCGCGGTTGTGAGCCGCGAAGGCGAAATCGTCACTGCTGAGCGAATTCCTACGCCAACCGGGTTTGAAAGTCTGCAGCAAGGCGTATGCGCGATGTTAGAAAGGCTAATTGCGCAAACCGGCTTTGTCGAGTTGGGCATCGCTTGCAAAGGCATCATCAATCCCCTGACCACTCGAGTGGAGGTGCTGCCTGGTTCTCTGAATTATCTCGAAGGGCACTTGCTCGCGGATCTGGTCCGTCCCGCCCTCCCCGCCGATGCGTCGGTTGCTGCCGATAACGACGCTCGAGTCGCGCTTGCTGGAGAACGCGCTTGGGGCGCGGCCCGTGATCGCCGGAACGCCCTGATGCTCACTCTGGGGACTGGAATTGGAGGCGGGATTCTAGCGGACGGTCGAATACTCCGCGGCGCAACAGGCGTAGCGGGTCACATCGGACATCTCACCATCGAGCCCGATGGCCTCCCCTGTATGTGCGGCAATCTCGGCTGCCTGGAGACTGTATTTTCGGCGCGCGCGCTCGAAGGGGAAGCCCAAGCCGCGCTCCATCGGGGCGTCGAAACAGCCCTGCGCGCAATTGATGGGACGCCGCCCACCTGCGCGGATGTATTTGAGTGCGCTCGCCGGGGCGACCGTGTCGCTTCGAGAATTCTTCAAACGGCCATTAGAAAATTGGCGGCCGGTGTCGCGGGACTCGTCCATGTATTCGATCCGGAAGTGCTCATTTTCGGCGGCCAAATTGTCGAAGCGGGCGACAGTCTTCTGGTGCCCCTTCAGAGCCAAATTGCCGAAAGAACGCGCCTGCTCCTGCGCCGGGACGTGCCGGTGATGCGGTCCCAACTCTCGGATCCCTCGGGAGTTATCGGCGCCGCGGCACTGGTCATGCAGCTCAATGTGTAAGCTTGCGCCATCTCTCGTTGAGCATATAGATTGCTCATTCTGGCTCCAAACGCGCATTTCTTCGATTTTCTTGGCTCTTGACTTCGTTGTGCCGCGTAGCCTGTCTCGCGCTAGCCTAGAGGTCAAACCAGCTCGAATCGTCCCACCACTGATCATCAGGCAGTACGTCCACTAGGCAGAACAACGTGCTCGAATGTGCGGTCATCCGTGCAGCTGGTTATGGCTGCTGACGTGACCCGACTGTGAGCCATGGTTCCCCTGAGAATCTACGACGCACGCGGATACCGGAGTGCTTCAGCGCCTCGATGATCTGAGATTCCGTGTGATTGCTCTTACTCATTGCTTCCCCTTTCATCCGAATTAGTGTTCCGCTTCGGGCGGTTTCAAGGGGTCACGCCGAACCGAACTCCGCTTGCCGACAGTCCGAGATTGTTACGAACAAACCGCGTGACTGGCAGAACGCAAACGCTCGGTTATGAGCGCTACCTATGGCACCTGGTCACGCGCGAGTGCGAAGACTATCAGAGAAAGCGGATCGAACGACTGCTGAGCCAATCGCGTATTCCGGCGGAGAAAGCGTTGTCTAACTTCAGGTTGCTTGTGCGCAAGACCTGCTGGTTTCCAAACGTGATCTGAAACTCAGCCGCTTCACCGAGCGCCGGCAGCGTTCGCGAATAGGGCTCATCGGCCCGAATCGCCGGGACTGATTCCGCATCTGTCCTGGATTGCTTTTGCTGCGACTTCACTGTTCAACGCAGGAATGTGAAACTTGCTGCGCCTTGGCTTGATACCCACGCCAAACCGGATGGTGTCGGGTGCCGGCGAGTCCCGAAAGCCCACGACTTTTGGTCGGCTTACAGTTATGACGATTTCGAATGAGCCGAAGATGCTTCGCCGGAAGCCGTATGCTTTTACGCTTTCGATATCAGAACACGACAGCGTGAAATTGTTTTCTGGGTTGGGCCCGTAGGGAGCTTTCCCACCATCGGTACCCATACCCTCATCGCGATATTCAATCCGGTCATCAAGGAGGATGAGTGTCCCACGGCGGTCCCCATCCGTTTTGACTTCGACGCGGCCTTGCGGAATGGCGGGACCCGGACGAGGGCGGGAAACTTGCTGGCCAGGCTGCACCTTCAGGGCCTGCTCATCCAAGCCACTGTTAATCCGGTAATCCTTCACGCGCACCTCGAGGAAAGACTTTCCATCCCGTGTCCGAGACATGTGGAACCACCACATCAGATCTCCGATCTTCCGCCAGTCTGAGTAAGTCTCTTCCAAAACTGCACCATCTAGATTCCGCCATGTCAACTTCTTTGGAAGATGATTGCTCATGTCCACCGTCAAAGTAGCGCTGTCCGAGTATTTGTCCGAAAAAACCATTGCGTCGAAACTTGCGAGCTTAACTGTTCGTTCCTTATCGTCATCACTCAACAGCAGCGTGTCCAGAACGCGAAAGCTCATCCCCCTGGCAGTGGCGGTCGGCAAATTTCTCACCACCTGATGCGTCGTGGACCAAGTCCAGCCAGTACTGCCATCACTATAATTCGCCGTCTGATTGCCTCCCTTCGATTCCTCCCTGATGGATGAAGGAGCCGCAAACATCGTCGTAATCTCTGTGGTTCCTTTGCTCGGCTCCCAGATCTGCTTCGCTCGCTGTTGCCAGTCTCTGACTGCCGCCAGCCGCGCTTTGCCGCCCATAGCAAGCTGCACGGCAGCTAGCAACCGTAGAGCATCGCTTTCGGCACGCCGCATATCGCTGGCGCCGGTTGATGGTATTCCTACACGAGTGGGAACTTTCTTGGCGAGTGCCGGAGCCCGGACTGGCTCGGACAGCATCGTTAGCGACGCACTCTTCGTTTGTTCTTCCACGATCTGCACGTCCTCTGCAACGGGTATAAAACCAACCTGAGATGCTGAAATCGTGTACATACCGGGCGCACACTCCCATAGATTCTTAGCTGATGACGATACGCGGCATTTCGCCGTCGTATCAGGCCCAGTCTGGACATCTTTCGACCGTACCGTAACCGACGCTTCTCCTGGAACAACAGAAATCAAGAGATAGCCTATCGCGCGGTCTAACGTGGCCTGCAGTTCCGCCGTTTGGTTTCTTACAAGGTCGATGTTGTAAGTGCGGCTCTTGTAACCATCTTTGGAGATTGATAGTTCCGCGCGGCCTGCGTCGAGATCTGAAATGATGAGCTTGCCCCTATCATCCGTGCTTCCAGCCAAACGGCCATTGAGCGATACATCGCAGTTGGGTGGAACCGACGTGATCATCAGTTGCGCGTTCGACGATAGTTCGGCAAGGGAAGCCATCGTCTCTGCTCCAGCGCCCTTTTCTTGAAATCCCTGTAAAGTTGGTCGATTGACTCTAAACGATACTCCCCGTTGGCGGATCTCCCGAGCGAGTGCCTTGTCGGGCAATACGCCAATCAATTCAGTAACCTGATCCTTCGTTAGGGGGCGACCGGCCTGAGCGATCAGCAAGCCGACGCTCAACAAAATCAATCCAAACAGAGTTCTGGACATGGGGCGCGCCTCCTAAGGCGTATGGCTCATCTACGGACGAGTCTCCATGTGAAGCGGCCAAGCGCGAGGTTCATAAGGAATGTACTCACCAAAACGCATAAGCAGGTCCAAAATAGATAGCCGAAACGATACGGCCCACCTATCAAAGCTCCCAAAATGTCATAGCCTAGGAGCGCAAAAAAGTACGCGGGCAGTAAACTTATCGCCATGGCACGGAGATAGTTCATATCGCTCATGGTTATCAATCTAAGCTGACGCTCGGCAGCATCGCCGAAATCAAGACCTGTTTTCAACACGTCGCGCCACCAAAGAGGCCCGAGGCCCCTCGGATTCATTGCCCAAATACCAGCGCTTACACCGACCGTAAAAATCATTGCTATACAAAATGCGTTTGTCAATAATCCCCCCAACGGCAGGTCGCGATGGTGGATAATGCCACTCACCAACACCCCGGCCAATGCGAATTCACGAAGCGAAAAGGCCGCCACAAGCAACGGTATAAACAGTGTCAAGCATGATATTGCTATAGCCACGAGCGAAAATCGAACGGAGAGCCAGCAAGTATAGGCAACTCCTAAGCCAATTTGCAAGAATAGTCGCCCTATGTAGAGAAGCATCCGGAGGGCCTGATTCAGCAACCAGGCCACGCAATCTACAACGATGCTAGCTGCGTTACCGATGACGAAAACGATATACCAGATTAGCCGCAACCCAACATTGAATATGTACGAGACAATCCACATGGCAATGACAACCAGATTGTCCAGAAGGTTCTTATTAGGAATTTCCTTCGGCCGGATAACGATCTCAATCAATCGGAAACGCTTGTGTGGCATCAATACTATCTCCGGAACACGGATTGCCCCAATCTGGCACTTCCGTGCGTTTACGCCAACGGCCACAGCAGTGCCCAGGAAAAGCCAATAAAAGCGTGTAGCAACGAGCGTAGCTAAGGATGGAAATATATTATCTGCTGTGTGGGGCGTCTTAAGATGGCGCCATACGTTGTGAATGGCAACGGCTATGTCGATTTCCGGGCTGATTTCACGGGCTCTGATTTCAGCGAAAAGCCAAGCCGTCGCCAATAAGGAAAGAGAGGCTATCCTGGTCGATCCGAGATCTCTGATAAGCAAGATCACGACTATAGAACTTGCAGCGATGATTTCAATCCAGGATGTTAGCCGTCTGAAGCTACAGCCGAATAAAAGCAAAATAGAAGTCGTTACGGCCAGAATCGCGAAAACTGTGCGCTGAGGCCGATAAAACGCGGTGCCGGCAAGGATCGTGTGAAGAAAAAGGATACCCAGGAAGAAAAATACCGGCCAAATAGCAAGCGAGGTGTATCCTTCGATTGCGAAGATCAATACCATGGCCGCGAAAGCGGTGTAGGGATTGGAAAGCCACCGCCCGATGAGCCCCGGCCGCAGATAGCCGTGGCATCCATCGCAGAATGTAAGATGTCCCGGGACTTCGCGACCGCCGCAAGTCGTAGTTCCGCATGTTCTTGATGGATACTGAGAAGCGGTCATGGTTGGGCTCACTCCTTAAGGATTTCAATAGCCTTGCTAATTCTCATTCTTAACTCGGCAGCTGCCGAGTTTCCAGGTTCCATCTTCAGCGCTTGATTACAGAGCGTCAGGGCCGCCTGATACTTTCCCTGCTCGAACAGGACACGTGCTTGCTGCACTGTCGCAGCGGCATTATGTCCACTAACAAGCTTCGATTGCCTCTCATTAGAACGGGTAGGCTTGGCAACTGTGGGCTCTTGCTCGCTTCTCTTCCGTTCTCGGTTATCCTGCGGAGCAGACGCAAAGTATATCGAAGACGGCAGCGACAGTGTCGGGGTTGGACTGCCTTGTAGAAGGGACGGCAGTCCTTTCGTTACCGTGGTAGTTACGTTTGTGTGCCGTCGCTGTATGATGAGGGCCACAGGAAAAGAGTCGACGGCATAATGCAAATACGCTGTCAAGAGAACCGCTGACCCGGCGATCACGGCGAGAGCCTGAAGAAGAACGGCGGCTTCCGCCTTAGCGACGAGTGTGAGTTGGCGTTTCATACTCGGGGCCAAAAGAATAGAATTTCAATCGACGACATTGTACTATAAAAGGAGGGTTTCCAGAAACTGGTTCGCAATGGGATCGTGCTGCACGTCGAGACCATCACCGTCGATGGAATGCATGCGAGCCGGAAACTTCTCCGGGTTACCGACGAATTACTACACCGACCTGGCAAACCCAGTTACAAATTCCTGGTATAACTTCAAAGGCGATTACAACCTTTCAGCGGCCAACCGGATCTCCGTTTCCGGTATGTTTGCCAGCCAACCCAGCTTTTCACCGGCCCCCGATTGTCCCCTCGATTGCAATAATGCCTTGATCCACGAAGAGACCGGCCAGTTGACGGATGTATGGACAATGAGTCCCACTCAGGTCAATGAATTCCGCTTCTCCGTTGCCCGCGAATCGGGAAACTGGTCTTCTCCGGACCAAGGGCAGGGTTATCCCGCCAAAATCGACCTGCCGGATGTGGCTGGCAATTCGTTTCCGACCGTAGAGGTGGGTGGCCCGGAGAGTCTGTCTAATATCAGTGGCGGACTGGCGGCCATTCTCGCCGAAACGAGTTTCTCCACTTCCGATTCGGTCACTCTGATTATTTATTCCGGCCATTCTATTTATCAAACGGCCAAGCGCCCCTTCGGGCCCTGGAACCAGGCGGAAGACGCGATACGCGGCCTGATTGACGCTCTCGTGGAAAATCACATCTCAGTAGACGTGATTCCGGACTGGAAAATTGAGACTGCGGCTCAATATCCGTTGGTAGTTGTTCCGGAATGGCCCGATTTGGGGCAGGATGCCTCTATCGGGCTCTCGTCTCATTTGCCCGTCAGGGAAGCGCGCTGTTAGTTGCGGGAGCGGAGAATGCGAAGCTTTTTGAACGCGATTTGGGCGTTCATCTGGTGGGTGATGCGCGTGAGCAGCCGGCATTTCTTCCCGGCCAGGAAGTGTTCGCGAACGTGAGTGGTGTGTGGCAGAATGTGGAATCGGCCGGCGCGGAAGCGGTTGCCCCCCGTTTCCCGACCTACGACTCCACGCGAGAGGGTCGGATGGCCGCCACGTTGCAACCCATTGGGCGAGGAAAAATTCTGGGCGTTTATGGTCCTCTCGGAACCAGCTTCCTAAGACCCACGCTCCGGAAACGCGCCATCTCCTGGGTGATCTTGTCTCGCGAGTATTTCGCGCCCGCCATGCCGTGAGCGGGCCGCCCACGGTGGAAGTCGCTTTGCGCGCGAAGAATGGCAGGACCTACTTGCATCTCGTGAATTGTACCGGCATGCAAGTGGCTGGCGATTATTCCGCTATCGACTTCATTCCACCTGTAGGTCCCATCGCCATTTCTGGAGTTAAAAAAGCAGCGCCTATGTTCGAGGGCCAGACGCTTCAGACTGCACCCGGCGGCGAATTGATTTTGCCCGTATTGCGCGTCCATGAGGCGCTCGAAGTCGGATAAGCGGGAAAGGAGCCGCGCCTGGCTAAGGCGTTGTCCAATACTTCTGGAATCCGGCGTAATCGGCCGGCATGCTCGCGAGGATGTGGCGGCGAAGATCCAGCACGTTCAACTCGCCTTCCTTGCGGTAGAGCACATCGCCGTGGGGCGATAGAAGCACCGTGAACGGAACACCGGATTTCCAATCGGGATCGAAAGCCTTCTGCAACTCGCCGGTGTTATTAGAGGCGAACAGCAGGTTGCGATTGGATGCGTGCCGCGTTTGAAGCACTTTCAAAACACTGCTCTCCTCATCCGGCGTGTTGGTAGAGACGGATACGAACTCAAAGTCGCGGTCGAGGTACATGCGGAACGTGTCGATCAAATCCGCGAGCCTACGCACGCAGGCATCGCACCCGGTGGCCCAAAAGTTCACGAGTAGATATTTGCCCGTTGGGTTGGCGCGAAGCTTCTTAAGCTCGTTTGCATTCGCAAGCTCCACATTTACCGGCTCGGCATTAATTCTGGCTTCATCCGCCAGGCGGCTTTCCCGTTTATATTTCCATTTGGTCGAACAGCCGAAGACGCCCGTGTGCGCAACTGGCGGCGGCTTGTCGGCAAGCAGAGCGTCGATCGCATTGCGCGCGTCTTCGGTTTTCACAAGCTCCTTGCGGTAGCTGTTATCAATGCGGCCTTCATACCGCAAAATACGCTGAGCGTCGAATATAAAAATGTGCGGCGTGGCTTTAGGCCCGTAGGCATCCGCAACCGATTGTGTCGCGCCATCGTAAAGATAAGGAAAGTTGAAGTGCCGGTATTTAGCCCGTATCTTCATCTCTGCGATACTGTCGCTCATGTCTGAACAGTCGAGTTCGTCGATCCGAATCGCACTGGGATCGTTGGGTTGGATCGCGACCAGCGCAACGCCTTGGTTTTGATAATCCGCCGCAAGTTTCTTGATGCGATCTTCATAGAGCTGCGCAATGGGGCAGTGATCGCACGTGAAGACCACCACGAGTACCTTGGCCGATGCGTAGTCGGAGAGTTTATGAATCTCGCCATCCACGCCCGGCAGTTCGAAGTTTGGCGCGGGCGATCCAATCGCGAGAGTGGGATGCGGTTCTTCCGCATTCGCGATTGCGGCTCCGGCGTAGAGAGTTACGATGCAAAACAGAAGAAGTTTTTTCATACCCGATAGCAAGTGCTCAAGCTAGTTTTCGCGCATAAGCAATTTCCTCGCGCATATCGCGATTGTCGTCGCCTTCTTTTTCGTATTCGATGGCAACTAAATGCGGGAACCGGATCTTCTTCAGTTCCCGCATAACTCCCGGAATGTTTGCAATGCCGGTTCCTAGCAGAACGTTGTGCTCAGCCCCGGCGGCTTGTACGTCTTTTAAGTGGACGATTTTAAGCCGCGGCCCTAGTCGGCGAACCGCATCCATCGGATCATGCCCGCAGGCTGCCATCTGCCCAACATCCAGCGTGGACCCTACCGTGTTAGAAAGACCTGAGATCACGCGCAGAACGTCGTCCGTACTCTCGTAGGGGAACCCGTGCGGAAACCAATGATTGTGAATGCCGAAGGTCAGGCCTGCTTCGGTGAAAAGGCGATCGATGTCCTGGAGAATAGGACCGGTCGCATCGCCTGAAACATTCTGCGCGCCGAAGATTTTCGCGTAGCGAAGGGCGTAATGGAGGTCCTCTGCATTCTTGATTGTCGCCGTGTAATACGATACGCAGCGGATGTCCGCCGCGTCCAGCTTGCGGCGAGCCGTTTCCACCATCTCCCGGCTGGGTGGCTTCATGAGCATAAACTCGCCGCGCGACATTTCGATCTCTTGGACATGATTCTGTTTGAGTTGAACAATCATGTCTTCGAGCGAAAGCGTGTGATAGGAGAAAGTACCGACGCCGATGTCGAGACGAAAGGGCGCTCTATCGAATGCCGATACGCCAAGCGCCGCAGCGGACATGCTCACCGCTTCAGCGACGATGCGCCCGAACTCACGCCGGGTGAAAGCCGTCATTTCTCGGCTCCCTGCTGTGGTGCGGGACGTGGAGTCACGTCCGCATCGACCAGGCCCAAAGCCCACTTTATGGCTTCGACATACATCGTTTGGAACTTAGGATTGTCCCAGTTCGCTGAGACGTGGCCGAGAGTCGAGTAGTAGACGCGGCCCTTTCCATACATCTTGGCCCAGGCGACGGCAAAGTCGCGATCGGTGCGGTGAACGCGCGGGTTCGTTAAATCCAGCTTTGAAGCGTCCAGCCGCATAAGTACCCGGCACTTGTCGCGCGAGAAATCCTTCATCTGATAGATCTCGTCTGTCAGGGTGAATTCGTGCGGCCATTGGGACATGCCGGGAAAGTTAGGATCTTCGACGACGATGGGCGCGGCGAACGTGCCCCATGGGTGCTCATCGAAGTAACCGCCGATCATGTCGCCGTATTCCGGCCACTGCGTAAAGGTGATGGTGGCGCTGTGTACGCCGATAAAGCCTTTGCCGTCGTCATGGATGAATGAGAGGAAGTCTTTCTTCTGCCGATCGTCCATTTCGAGGGTGCCGCCGGTGTAGAAGAGAACGGCATCGAAGTCGTTCAAATTTTTGGCGTTGTACTCGAGTTTTTTCTTGGTAAGCGCTTCCGTATCGGTGCGAATGGTGGTGTCCCAAAGACCCGTTTCGCGGCCGAGGCGTTCGATGGTGGCGAGCGCATGCGAGACAGATTCGTGCCGATACCCCTTCTCCTCTCCGATCGCCAGAAGTTGCTTACGATGCACGATGGTTTGGCTGAACGCGGAGATACCAAAAATCAACAGAGTTGCGAGCGCTTTGAACACACTAGACAGAAAAGACGACATGCCCGGACTCAGCGGCTCGCGATTGCGGCGGTGTTCTTCTTTGAGAAGAGTTTTTCGACAGGCATATCGGCCGGAAACTCGAGATTGAAGAAGCCCACCATCATCTCGTCCCAGCTTTGTTCGCCCCACGGCACCGAGCGCGTCGGATCGGCGTTGTCAGGATTGTTGGGGGAATTGTCGAAGTGAGCGACGCACTCAATTTTCGTCCCTTGCGGCAGAACGATCGGCTCCTGGAGCGTGTACCAGTTCTGCCAGTGCCAGTTGTAGCGCGGCACGCTCAGGATGATCTGGCTTTCGTTAGTTGGATACACCAGCTTGTATAGGAAATCTTTGCCGCGTCCGTGCATGTGCGGGTGCAGCCCGGAGAGCTTCACTTGTGTACCCACTTCGAAGCTGGAATCGACGCGATAGTCCGGATCGCCCGGCGGAATGTGGAACGTGCCATTCGTGGCGGATAACGTGAGAACACGCTCCTTGGGCGGCTCTTTCGCGAAGACAATACCCAGGAGGGTTTGATCGCGCGTTGCATGACCGTTGGGCGTGTAGTGTACTTGGAAAACGATATCCGAATAGGCCTTGATGAGCTTGGCTTGGCCGGGCCGCAGGATCTCCGCGGGCTGCCCGGGCGCGTAGCCTACCAGGAAGTCGCTTGGCAGAGCGCTGGTATCCGGTTCGTCTTTGGTTTTTACTTGCGGCGCAGTGAAGAATTGACCGGCGGGCTCGCCGTGGAACCAATTGGATTTCGGTTCGCGGATAAAAGCGATAATGTGATGCACGACAGCGCGATCCGTCGGACGTACTTCGGCAGCTTGTACCCAGGTATCTTTCGTGAAACCGGTAGGCACGATGATGTGCTGATAATCGATTACGCCCGATGCGGGAACGTCGTAGGGCACAGGCATCTGGTAGATCTTATCCGGCGTGCCGATTTGCCAGCCTTCGACCCATTTCACCGGCGGCGGCATGTCTTTGGCATCGCCTTTCGGCGCTTTGGCATCGGCCCAGTCTGAGATCGTCTTGATTTCGGCATCGCTGAGAACGTGAGCGTTGGTGAACTTGCCGTAATGCGGGTCGGCAAACCACGGAGGCATTTTACGTGTTTTAACCGCTTCCTTCATCGCCGCGGCCCACGGCCGCGTGCTCTCGTAAGTGAGCATCGAGAACGGGCCCGCTTCACCCGGACGATGGCATTCCTGGCACTCTCGTTGAAGGATGGGCGCAACATCTTTGGTGAATGTCGGCGGCGTGGCCGATTGGCCGAACAACACCGCGGTCGCAAGTCCTAAGAACGGGAAGCAGCCGAAAAGGAAGTTCATGACCAGTGAAGTTGCAAGGAGATTCGATTCAGTATACTGGGCATCTGAATCGTGCCGTAATTGTTCAAGGCGCTTAGCTGCTCATGCGGTTGTCAAGGATAGTTGCAATCGTCGCGGGCGGCCTGCTGGTCTATTCCAGTGGCGCGCATGACGTAATCACAACCAAGCTTACCTATTCACGGGATATTTCGCGCATTTTTGGAAAACGCTGCCTCGCGTGTCATGGAAGCCTGGCCTCCATACCACTGACTTCCTATCGGCAGGTACGGCCTTGGGCTGTCGATATCAAAGAACAAGTGTTGACCCGGCAGATGCCCCCTTGGGGCGCGGTGAAGGGTTTCAGAAATCTGGCGCCTGACAGCGGCCTGACAGAAGAAGAGCTGTTGATTCTTGCGTCGTGGGTAGTAGGTGGCGCTCCGGAAGGAAACCCGGCCACGCTACCGCGAGTGGCAGCAGTCGAGGAGACTCCGAAACTTTCGCCCTTGCGCGACTGCGTGATCGTGAATCACTCCCGCCGCTTAAACGCGAGCATAGTGCTTGCCGGTATCCGGCCCGAGCCCTCCGCGGAAGTGACAACGGCGCGGATTGTGGCGAGCCTTCCCAATGGACGGAAGGAACCCCTGGTTTGGCTGTTTCATTACGATCCGAAGTGGAAGCAGGTGTTCCGGTTTCGCGCGCCTTTGTCCTTGCCTGCCGGTTCTGTCGTCGAATCCGATGCGCCCCTGCGGTTTGCCTTGGAAACGCGCTAACTAAACATCGCGCACAGGGACCGTGAACACGACCGTATTGACTGTGCCGCGGCGTTGAAACTGCGTCCAAATGCGATGCAAGCCGGCGCGCGGGAAGATCGCGTTGAATTGGATTGTCGGGCTGCCGGCAAGGAATGGATGCGTGTGAATAAGATCCACCAGGTCTTCGCTCGCAATCAGCATGTGTCCCCATACTCCGAGATAGCGTTCTAAGCCTTCGTATGGGTCTAAGTCGAAAAAAAGCCGGGTTTCCAAACCAGCCAGCGGCTGTTCGGGTTCCATGCGCAAAGCCGCTTTCAGATTGGTAGCTTGGCTCGGAGCGAGCGAAGCTTTCAAATGAGGAGGAGACGGTGGGCCATCGACATACAGCGTAGAGAGCGAGAGTTGCGGAACTGAGCCGCTTGGGTAGTAATCCGCCAACATCCGGTACATGCCCGAATGATCCAATCGCGTCCGGATGTGGAAGGCGTTGTCATTCTCCAGAGACGGATGAATGTGTTCGAAGAACTCGAGGTTTTCACTAACAACAAAGAGGTGAATCAGTTTCTCGTGTACCAGTTCAAAGTGCGAAACCGGGGCGCCGTCGGGAGCTGCTGCGCGGAGGGTGAGCGATGCCACGCCGCCAGGCTTGAGAACCGGCGGCTGCACATCCACTTGAAGCACGTACTCAACGCGATCGGGGATCTTCAGCACCAGCGTCATGCCGCACCGGGGACACTTGCCCGGCCGGTCCATGTGTACATCCGGGTCCATCGGACAGGCCCAATCGAGCGGTTCCGGCGGCCCCGGTTCGTTGCGTGTGGGGGCAACCTGGGCCTCAAGTGCTGCGGTAGCCGCTAACAGACCGGCAAGGAATTCGCGGCGGCGACTGATCACGTGAGGCAGCTCCAAAACTGTTAGCGTACCAGCGTTTCCCAACGGCCTCCAGTCGTTGCCCGATGGCGAGAGCCCTATCATGGTCTGTTGACAGTTCATACCGGAAGCAACTTGAGGCTCGCGATAGAAATCGCCTTCGCTTTTCTATTTGCTGGAGGCGTTTCGCTTGCGGCCGATGCCCCACCAACATGGGCCTATGGCACGCCGGCCACAGCCGGCAATCCTTCAGGCGCCAGTGCGGGAACGAATCCTGCGCGAGCGTCGCGGGCCACGCCCGACGACAGTCTGAAACATCTTCCCGGCAGCACTTTGGGATTTACTCGAGCGCAGATAAACGATCCCTTCGGCCCCGCCGACTGGTTTCCCGGCGATCATCCGCAAATGCCTGGGATAGTGGCGCGCGGCCGCAAGCCCGACATTTGGGCGTGCTCCTTATGCCATTACTCAAACGGCAAAGGCCGTTCTGAAAATGCCGGCGTTTCTGGCCTTCCCGTTTCGTACTTCATGCACCAGATGAACGATTTCAGAAATGGTCTGAGAAGAAGCGACGATGTGCGGAAGCAAAACACAAACCTCATGATCGGGTACGCAAAGGCAATGACCGAAGACGAAATCAAGGCGGCTGCCGAGTACTTTGGCGCGATGAAATGGACACCCTGGATCAAGGTAGTCGAAACCGACAGCGTTCCAAAGACGCGACTCTCGGGCGGCATGTATCTTCCCTTGGAAGGCAACCAAAGAGAGCCTCTCGGTCAACGCATTATAGAAATGCCGGTGGATCGCGATGCCACCGAAATGCTTCGGGATCCTCGATCGGGTTTCATTGCGTACGTACCGTTTGGCAGCATCAAGAAAGGTGAGGCGTTGGTAACGACCGGCGTCGGAAAAACGATTCAGTGCGGCATTTGCCATGGAGCCGATTTGAAAGGCCTTGGCCCCGTGCCTGGCATTGCGGGCCGCTCGCCAAGCTATCTCGTTCGGCAGATGTACGACATGCAGCAAAATACCAGGAACGGCGAGTGGACTAGCTTGATGAAACCAGTGGTCGGCAGGTTAAGCGAAGAAGATATGTTGAACATAGCGGCCTACACTTCGTCGCGGACGCCCTAGTTACACCGGCGAATATCTCCCGACTTACTTTCCCCTACTGCCGAACCCTAATCGCCAGCTTGCTCTTGTCTTCCAGCTCACTCCGCTTCAGCGCGACATGATCCCGCTCGATCGATCCTGCCGACGCCGTCCTGAGCGGCCGCCCATCCGGCGGATGAATATGAATCAGGAGATCGCCTTGAAAAGGTTCCGCGAACTCTATCGTGATTTCCCACTCCCTGTCGCTCTTCGCTACGGTCGTCCAACTGAGCGAGCCGAAACGCGTCGGGCACCTGCCCACGCCGATCTTCTGCCCCGCCATGAACCAGTGTTTCGGAGCCGCCTTCTGTAAGTGGCACGCCTCGCGGTTGGCCTCTTCATAACACAGCAGCCAGCGCAATCCCAGCGCGGGTTGCAGCACGCTGTTCACCACCGCCGACCATCCGTAAGGACTGCCTTCCCCCGGATGACTGCCCGGAATGTAAGCGTCTTCCGGAGCGTAACGGTTCCCGCAATCGGCCGCATAGCAGACCAGCGCGTACAGCGTCAAAAGAAACGGCCGGTAATCTTCCTGCCGGATTCGCATCGCCAACGTCCCGTGCTCCATGAAGCTCGACGTGCGAAAGCTGTCTCCATCGGTGCACAATCCGACGATCTGCTCGCCCGCCAGTTCCCGATGTTTCAAATGCCCTGCATCGAGAGCGTCGTCGCCCCAATCCGCCGTCCACCAATCCATCATGAAGCGGTGATTCTCGTAACTCGAGAGTTGCGTTGGCCGATGATGAATATCGTCCGGACTGAACGGCGTAATTCCGGCGGCCCGCTGCCGCGCGTCGGACGCTTCAATCGTTGCCCGTAACGACCGCTCAATATTCCCCCGCATCTCCGATGCGATCCCGGCAATCTTCTGCGATTCCGCTTCGAGATCCGCCAGATGATGTTCGCGCGCCGCCGTCGCCAGACATCGCGCATACTCGGTCAACCCGCGCCACGTCCACGCCGCATTTTGGTAATAAAACGGATGCGATTGCGGAAAATCGTTCTGCGGCTCTCCTAAATCCGCCTCGGGCGATCCCCAAATCAATCCATAGCGCCGGTCCGTCGCCGCAAACGCGCTCTTGCTGTATTCGTAGCGCGCCAGCACGTAATCGATCATGCGCCGCAGCACCGGAAGTTTTTCCTGGAGCGCCGCAAGATCTTGCGAGTAATCGTAGGCCCGCGCCGCGTTCGCAAGAAACACGCCGGTATTCAGCGGCGCTTCCACCTGGTCCTGCGTGTCGTAAACAAAATTCCCGTCCGGCAGAATGTAATGTTCCAGGTAGTGCTGAAAATACGGCTCTGCTTCCTCCGTGAGATTCCATAACTGCTGCGCCCAAATGAACTCGTAATGCGCCACCGGAAAAAGCGCGTGGCTTCGCTCCGGAATTTTTGTGTAAGCCCCTTCTCCAATCTGATAAGTAGGCTCCAGGCCGCGATAGCTGCATCGCGAAAGCACAATACCCGCGCGCGCCGCATTCAGCAGCCACGGATCGGGAATTTCCACCGCCATGCGCTCCTCGAAAAAATCATGCCATCGATTCCAGATGCCCGCCAGTGCCGCGAAGAACCCTTCCGCTGTTGTGTTCCAATAACGTTCCTCGTAACTGCCCAACCCATTCGCTCCCACTTTCGGCTTGGAGTAGCGAATCCGCCCCATCGGCTCTGCATCCGCGCCCGGCGGCAGCAACACCATCACCTCGTAGCCTGCCTCGTAGCGCGGGTTCCACACGCCCGTATCCGCCACCGGCAAATATCCGCCGAGCAGCGTACGTTTGCTGTAACCCTCCACATATTGATAGATCTGCGGATCGTCGTCGGGCAGCAGACGGCCCGGATCGAATACCGCCCCAGCCACATCCGGCGCCCAAAGCCCTTGCCCTTCCGGCTGCCGGTTGATCTGCCGCGATGTGCCGTCCGGCTCGAGGAAAAGCGATTTCAGCGGGCCCGCTTCCTCATTCGCCACCAGCGACCATCCGATGTATTCCTCGCCCAACGCCGCCACATTCTCATAGCAAGGGTCTTCTGAAGAATCCAGAATGTAATTCCCAACCGCATCCGGCCCGGGAACGTAGTGGCTTGCGCGTTCCAGTTTCACTCGGCGTGATGGATTCACCGGACGCGGGCGAATCCTCGATAGGTCGCCAATCTGTTTCGGAATCCGCGCAATCACGCCCTCGGATTCCGTAATGTAGACAATCGCACCCTGATGCGTCGCATTTTTTTCTAGAACGGCTGTCAGAGTACCGTTCATACCGGCGATCGCCAACAGCTTCCAGCCTTCGATTTCATCGCCCATCGCAAGCGCCCGCTCCGCCGATCCAACCCGCACTTTTGCGCTATGTTCTTCGATTTGGCTGACCGACGGACTGGCCTGCAAAGCCTCCCGCTCGCCCGGAAGAAACAAACTGTATTCGTTTGGGATTCGCCCGGGGCTGTAACCAGCCGGCGATGCTTCTTTCGCGTCACTCCCGCGCGCGCCCGCCGCCGACGCAATCCCCGCGCCCGCGATCTCTAAGAATGTGCGACGGCTTTGCACCCGCCGCCTAGAAAAGGGGATATTCCTGCAAACCGAAGAAAATCGCTTTCCCCAGGTCTCCGTCCGGCAGATCGGTGCTGGCCTCCCAGGCGAAGGCGCCTCCGAGTCCTTTGCGGCGGACGAATTCCATCTTTTGGCGAATGGAGTCGGGATCGTCGTAGGTCCAGAAAATCGTCCCGTCGAAAAGCCACGGCGTCGCTGTTTTCCCGTCGTTCACAAGGTCATCGCGGAAAACCTGCATGAGAGGCTCCTCCACGGTTTTGACGTAAGCGAAACTTTCGGTGTTGAGCGGGTTCGGGCCGGAAGCGGGCAGCGGCGTGGCAACTTCGAATTGACCGTGTTGTGCGGCATCGCCGCCGTCCACCGTCCAACCATAGGCGTAAAAAGGAATGCCCAGCAAAATCTTCTGCGCCGGAACACCCGCTTGTAGATACGCGTCCACGGTCCAAGCCACGTTTAGCGTCGGATCGGGATCGTATTTGGTTTGATGGAGCGGAGCGACGAAGCCGGTTTCATTCGCCCAAGGCCCGGCGTAATCGTAAGTCATCAGATCGATGTGAGTGCAATATCGCGCTACGGCAGGCAAATCGATATATTGGAATGCCCAGGCGCCCGGCGGCGCATCGAAGCTGAGCAGATAGCGACCTTTGTCCAAGGCGTCCAATTGAGTGCGGAATTCCTTCATCAGTGCCGTAAAGTTCGCGGTGTCGGGGGCCAACGGATATTCCCAGTCGATTTCGAGACCGTCGAACAGGCCCGGCGTGTTGGGAACGGCGGGACCGGGAGGAGCTTGCACAGCCACGCCGCTCTCCCACTGATTGGGCGTTTGGCCGAAGGCTCCGCTGAAGTGGCCCTTAATATAATCCGCGATACAGGAAGAAACAAAATGCTTGCGGCTGGCAGCCGTGGCCGCCACGGCGGAGAACGCCTGCGGCGGAAGACTCGCCCCGCCGATAGTAATCACAATTTTCAGGTCCGGATACTTCTGTTTCAGCAGCAGCAATTGGCCGAAATTGCCCGTCAGACCATTCGCGGGCAGGCCTTTTCCGTCTACGCTTGTATTGGCCGTAGCTCCCGCGCCGGTGCCGTTGTCGGCCCACGAATCGAACGATGTGCATTCGTATTGCCCGGCTGCATTCGTTCCAATGTTGACGAATGCGTAACTGAGAATATTGAGACGCTTCGCGGTCCCGCTGGTATCCAGCGTCTTGACGGTGTAGCCATTGTATACCGTCCATTGGGCATAGTAAGCGTTGAAGAGCTTGTGTTCAGACGGTTGGGCAACCGAAAACGCGGCGCCGGCCAACAACAGCGCGGCAGAATGAAGCAAGCAGCGGTGAAGAAGCATTTTAGCCTCTGATTATATACGGGAATCGAAGCAGAAGGAAGATCGAGTCTTTTTCCCTTCCCCCTCACAACTCCGCGATCAGCGCCGCCAGTAGCGCCACTCGGTCCGCAATGCGGTCGATCAGGATACTTTCATTCACCGCATGCGCCCCTTCGCCCACTCCGCCCACTCCGTCGAGCGTCGGCACGCCCAACGCGGCTGTGAAGCTTCCGTCCGATCCACCGCCCGTCGAAGCTTCCTCTAACGCCACGCCCAACTCCGCTCCGATCTTCTTCGCTTTGGCAAACAGGCTCGTCATAGCTTTCGTGCGCTCCATCGGAGGACGATTCAATCCGCCCTCCACGTGTAGGCCGCAGCGCTTATCGAACGGCCGCAATCCGCGAAATTTCTTGTCCAGACCCTCCGCGTCTCTCAGCCGAGCCACGCGAACGTCAACATCGATGCGGGCGTCCGCCGCCACCACATTGGTGCGCGTCCCGCCGCTGATCATGCCCGGATTAACGGTTGTTCCGCGCGCCAGGTTCGTAAACCCCGCGATTTTCTCTACCTGCCGCGCCGCTTCGAGAATGGCGCTCGCGCCGCCGCTGAAGTCGATTCCCGCGTGCGTCGCTTTGCCTTTTACGAAAATCCGGTAGCCGCCCACTCCTTTGCGCGCCGTTTTTAATCTGCCTGTCGGGCCCTCGCCAGGTTCAAGCACCAGAACGCAATCGCTTTGCCGCGCTTCCGCCTCAGTCGTCGCCCGCGAGGTCGTGCTGCCCACTTCCTCATCCGAAACAATCAGCAGCACGATCCTCCGTTTAACCGGCGTGTCCAGCTCCCGCAACGCGCGAACCGCATATACAAAAAACGCGATTCCGGATTTCATGTCGAGTACGCCGGGCCCCCACAGCCGCCCACGCGACTGGCGAAAGGGCATGCTCTTCAACGTTCCGAGCGGCCAGACCGTGTCCGAATGCCCGACTCCCAGAACCTGTCCTTCGCGCTTGCTCCCTCCCACTTTGAATTCCAGCCGCAGATGCTTGCCATAACGGTCGGATTTTACGGTTCTTGCGCGCGCCACGTCTCTCGTTCTTTCGATCAGTAAATCGACCAGCCGATCCACATCGCGCGGCGATTCGCTTGGCGATTCGCACTCCACCATCTCTTTCACCGAAGCGATAATTTCCGCTTTCCTGTCAGTCGCATAGCGCAGAAGAGGGTGCATCGGTTGTTATAATAGCGATTCCCATGACCGCGATGGATGTTCAAGAGATCTCGGGAATCCTGCCGCATCGCTATCCGATGCTGATGGTTGACCGCATCATTGAGATGACTGGCGAATCCATCGTCGGCATCAAGAATGTCACCGCCAATGAGCCGCATTTCGCCGGTCATTTTCCCGGTTTTCCCGTAATGCCCGGCGTGCTCATCATTGAGGCGATGGCTCAGGTCGCGGGCGTCCTGGTCGCCAAACTCGCGCCTCACACTCGCGGCAAAATCATGTTTCTCGCGTCCGTCGAAGAAGCGAAATTCCGTCGCCCCGTAGTCCCCGGCGATCAGCTTCGTATCGAAATGAAAATGGTGCGCCTCAAGACCACCATTGCGAAAATGCAGGGTCTCGCTACTGTCGATGGGCAGGTGGTTGCAGAAGCCACTCTGATGTGCAAGCTGACTGACCAGCTCGCCGCAACGCAGCCGGCCGCTGAGGTGCCTGAGCCTCAGATGGCTTAAGCCCTCGCTCCGGATGCCGATTCATCCCACAGCAATCGTAGATCCCCGCGCCGAGATCTCCTCCGAGGCCGAAATCGGTCCATACTGCATCGTCGGCGTCGGCGTCTCTATCGGCGCTCGCACGCGGCTGATGGCCCACGTCTATCTCGAAGGCGCGCTCTCCATAGGCGAAGAAAACATCTTTTATCCTTATTGTTCTTGCGGAGTCGCGCCGCAGGATAAAAAATATAAGGGCGAAGCTTCCGAAACCCGAATTGGAAATCGCAACTCCATCCGCGAATTTGTCACCATCAATCGCGGCACCCAAGGCGGCGGCATGCTCACCTCAATTGGCGACGGCAACCTACTTATGGCTTATGTGCATGTCGCTCACGATGTCACCATTCATGATCACGCGATACTCGCTAACGGAGTCACCTTCGCCGGCCACGTCACAGTGGACGACCATGCCAATATCGGAGGCCTCAGCGCCATTCATCAGTTTTGCCGCATCGGACGTCACGCCATGATCGGCAGCTACAGCGTCATCAAACAGAACGTGCTTCCCTACTCCATCACCGCTTCGAATCATTCGCTCGAAGTATACGGCGCAAACCGTATCGGCCTCGAACGGAATGGCTACTCTTCGGAAACCATCGAGGCTCTTCAGACCGCCTTTCGTATCCTTACTCGCGCCGGCTTGAACACCACCCAAGCCATCACCCGCATTGAAGAAGAAGTTCCGCAGACTGCCGAAATAACAGATCTGCTCGAATTCATCCGCGGCTCGCAGCGTGGATTCGTCAAGTAGGATTTCCCGTGCGCTACGCCATGATCGCGGGAAATGGCCGGTTCCCGCTGCTTGCATTGAACGCCGCCCGGCGTGAAGGTCACGAAGTGGTCGTCGTCGCCATCGAGAAGGAAGCCGCGCCCGAGCTCGAGCAAGTGGCTTCCTCGCTCTATTGGATCAACATCGGACAACTCGGGAAACTGATCGATATTCTCAAGCGCGAAAACATCTCCGAAGTCATGCTGGCCGGCCAGGTGAAGCACGTCAGCATCTTCTCCTCCATTACCCCGGATTGGCGGCTCTTCAAGCTGCTCGCCTCTCTCAAAGAGAAAAATACCGCCGCCCTCATCGGAGGAATCCAAAAAGTTCTGCTCGAGGAGGGCATTCATCTGGTGGATTCCACGCGTTTGTTGAAGCCTCTGCTCGCTCCCGAAGGCGTCCTCACGCGCCGCAAGCCGAATCGGGAAGAACACGCCGATATCGAATACGGCCGCCGCTTGGCTTCCTCTCTGGCATCGTTGGACATCGGCCAAAGCGTCGCCATCAGCGAAAAAGCCTGCGTGGCCGTCGAAGCCATGGAGGGCACCGACGCCATGCTCCGCCGCGCCGCTTCGCTCGCCAACGGCAAACCGCTCCGCTTAGTGAAGGCCTCAAGCGGCCGCGCTCACCTCCTCTTCGATGTACCCGTAGTTGGTCTTGCGACCATCGAAACCATGATCGAGACGCAAACCACAGTTCTGGCCATTGACGCCGGGCGCACCCTCCTGCTTGATCGGGATGAAATGCTCGAACGCGCCGACGGATCGAACATTGCCATCGTGGGTTACCCGCCGCAATCATGAAGAAACTTCGTGTAGCTGTCATTGGCGCCGGTTCGTTCGGCCGCAATCACGCCCGAGTCGTCAGTCGGCTCCCCGACGTGGAGCTCGCCGCAATCGTCGACTTGGATATCCAAAAAGCGCAACAATTGGCCGAGGAGCACGGCTCGCGAGCATTCGCGCCGGCAAGTACTCCCAATGAGATCGATGCGGCCATCGTCGCCACGCCCACCGTCACTCACGAACCCGTCGCTGCCCGCCTCCTCGAAGCCGGAATCGATGTCCTCGTCGAAAAGCCCATAGCCGATTCTTCCGCTGCCGGCGAGCGCCTGGCTCGTCTCGCCCAGGAGCGCGGCCGGATTCTTCAGGCTGGTCATCTGGAGCGCTTCAACCCCGCCGTAACCGCCCTCGAGAAGATGTTGACCATCCCTCTCTTCTTCGAAATTCACCGGCTCAGCGTGTTCTCCCCGCGCAGCCTGGATGTGGACGTGGTCTTAGACCTGATGATTCACGATCTCGATATCGTCCTCAGCTTCACCCGGGAGCAGCCCGAAGATATCCGCGCGGCGGGCATCTCAGTCCTCTCTGGCCGGGTCGATATTGCGAATGTTCGCCTATTGTTCGCCAGCGGTTGCGTAGCCAATCTCACCGCGAGCCGCGTCTCTACAGAGCAGGTTCGTAAGTTGCGCCTGTTTCAGCCCGGAGAGTATATTTCGCTCGATTACCAGCGCCAGGACGCCATTCGCCTGGCGATTTGCAAAAACGAACCCAATTCGTCCCAGGGGGAGTTCGTTCGGCAAAATGGGCCTTCCGGTGACCTTTTTCCGCAAATTGGCTTCGTTCCGTTGGCCGTCGAGCGTGGCGAGCCTCTGAAGCTGGAGCTTGAGCACTTCTTCCGCTCGGTTCGCGAACGGACACCGCCCCGAGTAGACGGTTTTCAGGCCGCGAACGCCTTGCGCGTAGCCGAGCAAATTCTTGGTAAGATCAAGGAACACGCGGACTTAGTCGCAGAGACGATTCGACGCCGGGCAGTATGAAAACGGTTCTTGACCATCCCGCCACGAGCGAGCCCGTCGAACTGAACCTGCTTCTCGAATGGCCCGATCAGGGTTCCCGCTGGAGGAAAATCCTCGGCGGATCGCTTGCCCTGCATCTTCTTCTTTTCTTTGCCGCGATTCAACTACCCAGCTTCGTCGGCCGTCCCGAGCCTCGCCGGACGATCGTCGTTCAGCGGATTAAGCTATATCTTCCGCCCGACATCATGACCCAAAAGGAGCGGAACCGGCGCAAGGTATCGAAGCAAATCGATCTTGCCGACCTCCTGCCTTCTCGGCCCGCTCCGGCGCGTCAGGCCGCCCCGGAGCCAAGCGTCCGCCAGTTCCAGTTACCCAAGCAGGCCACGCCTCAGCCCATCGTGAAGGAGCCTCCTCAAATCCTGCCCGAAGCTCCCAAGGTCGCTCTGAATCAAACTCCCGCTCCTCCGCCACCCGGATCGCCGAACGGAATCAGCGCCCCACCGCCGCCTCCTAACGAGTCTCCGGGTCCTTTTCAGAACATCGGATCGGAAGCCCCGCTCAACCCCCACCCGACCCTCGCTCCGCCGCGAGCCACCGTTCAGGCCGCCATCAACGGCCTCGCTCAGCATGCCAACAGCCGGAACCTGGTCATCAGCGATGACAATGCTTCCCGGCCAACGCCCGGGCGTCCGGGATCGACTGGCATTTCCGGAGCGCCTCACGCCGCAGTCGAATTGCAGAGCGATCCGCAAGGCGCAGATTTCAAACCCTACCTGACCCGCATCCTCGCCATCGTGCGTGCAAACTGGCGCAGGGTGATTCCGGAGAGCGCGCGCATGGGTCAGTTGCACGGACGCACGGTCTTAGAGTTCATCATCGATCGGAACGGCAGCATTCCCAAAATGGTAACCGCCGATTCATCCGGCTCGGAGCCGCTCGATCGCGCCGCCGTCGCCGGCCTCAGCATGTCCAATCCCCTTCCCCCTCTGCCAGCCGATTTCAAAGGCTTTCAGGTTCGTTTGGCATTCTCGTTCGCTTACAACATGCCGTCCCAATGAGTATTCCGCAGCCATCTCGATCGTTAATCGGCATCCGGACCGCGATTGTCTTATATGCGCTGCTCGCAGTGGCTTCCTTCGCGACTCTCAAGGGCACAGCGCTTGCGATTGCGCTGGTTATTGTCCTGGGTTTAGCCCTGAAGTCTTATCTACATCATCTGCGGAGCCGGATCGAGTAATTTCGACGGGTCTCCAGGCCAAGTGGTTCAAATCCACCACGAGCGGTGGAATCCAGCCGAGTTGAATCCCCGTTAAGCCTTTGCACCTCAAATAATTAGCCAACTTCCGCGATGGCGAAACGCGTGCAGGATCATTTTCGTCGAGAGAATCAGGAAGATTATGAGAAGTATCTACCATCCATTGAAGACCACGGTCTCCTATTTGTCCGTCGGTCTGCTAGCGGCATCCACTTTTGCTTTTGCCCAAGATCCGTCAACCGGCGGCTGGAGGCGGGTAGGCGATCCACAAGCGGCGTCGGCGCAGCCTCCGACCCAGCCTCAACCCAACCCCAATTACGCGCAGGATCAGAACGATCAGAACCAGGCAGCTCAGTCCGGCGATCCGAATCAAGCGCCTCCGCCGCCCAATCAACCGTACTATGGCAATCAGCCCCCGCCGAACTACGGCAATCAACCTAACTACGGCAATCAGCCGAATTACCATCCTCAGGCGCCTCCGCCGGTTCCGGCGCAGCTAACTATTCCCGCCGGGACCTTCGTCACGGTGCGCATCAATCAGGCTCTTTCTTCAGATAAGAACCAAGTGGGCGATGCGTTCTCGGCGACCGTGGTTCAGCCCGTTGTGGTAAACGGCATCGTGATTGCCGAATCGGGACAAACCCTGGGCGGCCGTGTCGCAGTGGTACAGAAGCATGGAATCGGCAAGCCCGCAAAGCTGGGCATTCAGCTCACGTCCTTAACGCTGGTAGACGGCCAGCAGGTTTCGGTTAATACCCAACTGATCGGCCGCAGAGGCGGAACGACGCCAGGCGGCATTGAGGCGGGAACCATCGTGGCGACAACCGGCTTGGGCGCAGCCATTGGAGCTGCCGCCGGCTGGGGAACCGGGGCCGCTATCGGAGCCGGCGCGGGAGCTCTCGCCGGGATCATCGGCACAGTCGTCACTCACAATCACGCCAGCGTCGTTTTCCCGGAGCAGATTCTGACGTTTCGATTGGAAAATCCGGTGACGATCTCAACCATGAATTCAGCTCAGGCGTTTCATTATGTCGCGCCTTATGAATACGACCGGCCCCCTTATGGACAATCTGGCTATGGACAGCCTGGGTATGGCCAACCTGGGTATGGTCAACCTGCCTACGGGCAACCGGGTCCGCAGTATTCGACTGCGGCGCCCCCTCCTTACGCGGGAACTTACGCTTACGATCCTAATGCTTACGGATATCCTTATCCGTACTATTACGCCGGATATCCATATTATTGGGGTTCCGGATTCGGACTCTATTGGGGACCTAGCTTCTACGGACGCGGTTTCTATGGCGGCGGGTATTACGGAGGCCGCGGCTTTGCCGGAGGCGGATTCCGCGGCGGAGCGGTCGGCGGAGGAGGTTTCCGCGGCGGCGGTGGTGGTCATGGCGGCGGCGGTCGTCGCTAAAAGGCAAGCGGAAGTTTAGGGATAGCTGCAAGCGAATGTCAGGCCGGGAGGCGCAAGCCTTCCGGCTTTTTCTTTGTTATTTGTACACATTGGCGCGCGTAGGGAGTCTAAAGGCCGGATTCAAAAATGGAGGAACTATGATCACATTGGCGGACGCGCGGCGGGTGATTGCCGCTGCGGAAAAGAAGGCGGAAGAGATCGGACAGCCGATGAATATCGCCGTAGTAGATCAAGGTGGGAACCTGATCGCGCACGCGCGCATGGACAAGGCCTGGATGGGCAGCGTCGATATTTCGATTAACAAGGCCTGGACGTCGAGAGCCTTTGATATTTCGACAAAAGAACTGGGGGAATCGAGCCAATCGGGCGATCAGTTCTTCGGCATTCATGCCTCCAATCACGGCCGCGTGATGATTTTCGCGGGCGGCATCCCGCTAAAGCGCGGCGGTCAGGTGGTGGGGGGAATCGGCGTCAGCGGCGGCTTGGGCAAGCAGGATCAGGCTGTCGCCGAAGCGGGCGCGGCCGCGTTTTAGCGCGCGCGTTTCTCGTCTCTCGCCGCTTTTCTGACGCTCGTTTTAGTACCTATGGACCGTCTAAGGCTGAAAACCCTGCCCGGAAAGAGCGTCTACAAAGCGGAGGAATGCATCGGAAATGGCTTCGCAGGACGGTTCACATTTGAATCTTGGGCCCGCCGATAAACCGCTTCCCCATCCCACTCCCACACATATCTGGACTAGCCAACCCGAAGGCCGCTCGAATTGCTACTCGGATCCTGAGGGCCGGTTCAGCATTGTGGCGGCGGATGACGGGGATGCGCGCGGCTTTTTGCGTATGGATGCCTACTCGGCGGCGCTCGCGTTTGTCGAAGGCAGGTTCGCAGTTCACGGCGACATTTTTTCAGCCATTCGATTTTTTTCGGATCACTCACAGAGCAGCCTTCGACACCTGCTGTTCTCGATTACCGCGCGCTTGGAAAATTTGAAGATGCACTCTTTCTCAGGAGGCAGGAAACAGGCCGCGGAAAAGATCCAGTTCCATTACGATCGCTCAAACGAGTTCTACAAGCTGTTTCTCGATTCGAGGATGGTCTACTCGGCGGCTCATTTCAGCACGCCGGAACAGTCGCTCGAAGAAGCTCAGGTGGAAAAGCTCGATAGGATCTGCCGCGATCTGCAATTGAAGCCGGAGGATCGGTTTCTCGATATAGGTTGCGGCTGGGGCGGATTGATCGATTACGCTTCCTCCCATTTCGGCGTCACCGCTTTGGGCTGCACGCTCAGCGAACAGCAGTTGCAGCTCGCGCGCGATCTTGTTCAGCGGCATGGACTGGAGCGCCTGGCGCGGGTTGAGCCGCTCGACTATCGCGATTTGACCGGTTGTTTCGACAAAATCGCTTCGGTGGGAATGTTCGAACACGTCGGACGCGACCGGCTCCGAGGGTATTTCGAGAAGATTCATTCGCTGCTCGGCGAACGCGGCCTTTTCCTCAATCGTGGGGTTGTGCGGCCGAAAGGCGTGTCGGACGGTCCTGAAACTCTGTTCCTTCAGAAGAACGTATTTCCGGGCGGCGAACTGGTCCACCTGGAAGACGTGACGCGGGAGGGCGAGCGAGCCGGTCTCGACGTGATCGGCGTGGAGGATCTGCACAAGCACTACGCTCTGACGTGCAGAGCTTGGGTTAAGAATTTACAGCAGCACGCTGCGACTTGTCATTTTGTTGTGGGCGAGACGACTTACCGCACCTGGCTGTTGTACCTTGCCGCTTCGGCGGTCAGCTTTGAGGATGGCCGCACCGGCGCGGTGCAAGTGCTGTTCACGAAGCGCTAGCCAAACATATTTGAAATTTTGAAACCACCGGTCGTCTGTCCGATGATCTTGTTGTCAAGACGAGAACAGGGGAGACGACCGATGGAGACGTTCACAAAGCTGTTTGGCAGCCTGCTGTTGTTTGTAT
>Ga0208220_1000027_pt1 | contig 52943 bp, 44 predicted proteins | sample NGESurdeep092012_9_FD_184484 | JGI IMG/M metagenome (GOLD analysis project Ga0208220, IMG submission 184484) | Arctic peat soil microbial communities from Barrow, Alaska - NGEE Surface sample F53-1 deep-092012 (SPAdes) | ecosystem: Environmental > Terrestrial > Soil > Wetlands > Peat ...
AGTTGTTCTTCGCAGGGTCGCAGAAGCGGCCGCCGCAACTCAAATCGAGACCAAACGGAATCGACATTTGTTCATTCATCATCAATGACTTACACTGTCCGATTACGCAAACGTTGGGACACTACTGAGCTGAAATCGCAAGCCTTCGGTCAGTCAGCGCAGCGAGACTAGCACGAAATCCAGCACGGAACCGCGCGCGTCAGCAAGCGGCCATTTCTAGCGAGTTCAGTTGGAGTCACCGTTCCCATAGAACGGATGTCTTGGCGGATCATGGAAGAGGCGCGCAATTTGATTTTAGACATGTCGCGCGGCGAGATTACATCTGCTGCATCGCGCGCGGTAATTTGGAGCATGATCGGGTAGGCTCAGGTTCCGCGCCGGTTTCCGAAGCGCGGCAATCAAACCTATGACTCACGAACAGTATTTCGAGGACTATGAAGCAGGCGCGCGGCGTGAAACCGGCGGCCGCACGATCACCGAGACTGATATTGTCATTCACGCCGGCCAGACCGGAGATTTCTATCCGCACCATATGGATGCCGAATGGTGCAAGACGCAGCCGTTCGGCCAACGCATGGCGCACGGCACTCTGGTCTTTAGCGTGGCGGTGGGGATGACGGCGGGTGTTGTGAATCCTCGCGCGATGTCTTATGGTTATGACCGTCTGCGGTTCGTAAAGCCGGTCTTCATCGGCGACACGATCCACGTGGTGGTCTCGGTGAAAGAAAAGCGCGACGACGGCAAGCGACCCCATCACGGAAGGGTCGTGGAGAATTGCGAAGTTCTGAATCAGCACGGTGAAGTGGTGCTGGTCTGCGAGCACATTCTCCTCGTGGAAAAGAGTAGTAACTAGCCTGGCAGCCGAGCGGTGCTTGGTCAACACTCCCAAATAATCTCCTTCATCCTTGCCAAGCTACCGCGCAGTGCGTTGCCGGGCGATTACGTACTAGCCTGGCAGCCAAGCGGTGCTTGGTCAACACTCCTAAATAATCTCCTTCATCCTTGCCAAGCCACAGCGCAGTGCGTTGCCGGGCGATCACGTAGCAGATCAGGTAAAATACCCACCAGCCGGTGTGAAATCCTCGGTTCGCGGAATACCGGTAATGAGGACTGCGTTGGCTCTCCCAGACCCTGCTTGTGGTTCGCACGATGTAACGCAGTTGCTCGTAGCGTGGGGCAATGGAGATGAGGCCGCCCTCGAGAATCTGCTGCCGCTGATTTATAGCGAGTTGCACCGTCTGGCGCAGCACTACATGCAGCGGGAGTCTCCCGGCCATACGCTTCAAACCACCGCGCTGGTAAATGAAGCTTATCTGCGGTTGGTGAAGCAAAAAGAGGTGAACTGGCAGAATCGCGCGCATTTTTTCGCGGTTTCGGCGCAATCGATGCGGCACATTCTGGTGGACATGGCTCGCGGGCGGAGCAGGCAGCGGCGAGGCGAGGACGCGCCCCATCTTTCGCTCGATGAAGCCATGGTGTTTTCAGTGGAGCGGGCATCGGAGCTGGTTGCGCTGGATAACGCCCTGGAAGCGCTGGCGAAACTCGACGCGCGCAAAAGCCGGATTGTGGAGTTGCGCTTCTTCGGAGGATTGAACACGAACGAAACAGCGGAAGTCCTGAAGGTTTCGCACGCAACCGTGGAGCGCGAGTGGAAGCGAGCGAAAGCCTGGCTCTCGTGCGAGCTGGACCGGTCGATCATCAGCGAGCCGTGATCGGCCGCGCGGAGCATTAGCTTCCCCGTCATGACGCCGGAACGTTATCGACTAATCGACGCCTTGGCTGATCGAGCGTTGGAGCTTCCGGCCGAGGAGCGGGAACGCTTTCTCGATCGGGAGTGCCGGGGCGACCCGGATCTGCGAATCAGAGTAGACCAACTGCTCGCGGCACAGGAATCGAGCGCGCAATTTCTCGAAGCGCCTGTGCTGGAAGTGCTGGCGAAGGACATGGCCGCGCCGCCGGTTCGTGAAGATCTCACCGGGCGAAGAGTACATCATTACGTGATCCTTTCGCGGCTGGGGGCAGGCGGGATTGGCGAAGTCTGGCTCGCGAAAGACGAGCTGTTAACGCGCGAGATTGCGGTGAAACTGCTTTTCCCCCGGTTCGCGGGCGATCCCTATCACGTCCGAAGATTTGAGCAGGAGGCGCGTTCGGCGTCTACCCTGAACCATCCCAACATCGTTACGATTTACGAGATCGGAAAAAGCGAAGGCGTGGACTTCATCGCCCAGGAACTGGTGCATGGACAAACGTTGCGCAAGTGGCTCGCCGACGGACCGGTGAAGCTTGTATCGGTTCTCGATGTGGGGGCTCAAGTCGCGGCCGCGCTCGAGGCCGCTCACGGCGCGGGCATCGTGCATCGCGACATCAAGCCGGAAAACGTGATGATTCGGCCGGACGGGCTGGTGAAGGTGCTCGATTTTGGACTGGCGCGTTTCATCGAGCGGGATTCCGTTGCTCTCGCGGGGCTATCGGGAAAAGAATCGATCACACAGCCCGGCTTCGTTCTGGGGACGGTGAGATACATGTCTCCTGAGCAGGCGCGCGGCATGAAGGTAGACACGCGAAGCGATCTCTTCAGCTTGGGCGTCGTGCTCTACGAAATGGCGACCGGTTCGGCGCCGTTCCGCGGTCCGACCCCAAGCGACGTCCTGGCCGCTATTCTGACCCACGAGCCTGCGCCGCTGTCGGAATATCTGCCGGACACGCCGCCGGAACTGGAGCGCATCATTCGCCGCTGCCTCGAGAAGGATTTGGCGGCTCGTTATCCGGACGTGAAGGAGTTGCGGCAGGACCTCAACAATTTCCGGCGGCGCATCGAATTGGGCGGCGGAGCCGCGATTCGTGCCGATGATCGCGCTCGTTCGATCAAAGGCGGCGGAAAAGCAATTATCGCCGAAAAGGCTCCCTGGCCGAGGCTATCCCATGGTGCGCTTTGGATGTTGTCGGGCGTCGCGGCCGCGATATTGATCGCTCTCGGAATTCTAATCTTCGCCGGCCGCTCTCGCATGTCCCCCGCCCTCAATTCCATCTCCTCATTCAATTCCATGCAGATCAGCCGCCTGACGACGGGGGGCGAAGTTGCGGATGCGGCTATTTCGACTGACGGCAAATACGTAGGATACGTACTCGATGAAGAGCGCGGCCAGGGTTTGTGGATCGTACAACTGGTCACCGGCGGAGAGACGCGGATCATTGTTCCCGAAGCCGGGCAGCACACGGGATTGTCCTTCTCGCCCGATGGCAATTACCTGTATTACCGCAGAAGAGTCGATAACGGAATTTTTAGTTTGTATCGCGTACCGGTGCAAGGTGGCGAGCCAGTCCAACTGAAGACGAATGTCAGCGGCATCGCCTTCTCGCCGGATGGCGGACACTTCGCATTCTTTCGAGTGGAGCCATCCAACCAGGAGTCCAGTTTGATGGTCGCGAACGCCGATGGCGCCGAAGAGCGCAGAGTGGCAACGCGGCGATTACCGCGATATTTTTCCCGCTATAGCCTGGCTTGGTCTCCCGATGGGCGCTGGATCGCCTGCTTCGCCGGAGATGCGATCGCATCCACGCCTCAAGCTTTTCACCGGATCGAGGTGCGCGTAGCGGACGGAATGGAAAAAACGATTACAACCCGCGCCTGGCGCTGGGGCGGGTCTATTGTGTGGCCCACGAGCGGCAACGCGCTGCTGTTTGACGCCACCGATCGGTTCGAGGATGGATACCAGATCTGGACGGCTTCTCTCAAAGGCGGCGAAGTTTCCAGGCTGACGAATGACTTGAACGATTACACGCGGCTGAGCGTCACCTCCGACGCGAAGACCATGCTGGCGCTGGAGACGCTGCGGTCCGCCGACATATGGGTGGCGCCGGAGGGCGACAGCAATCGCGCGGCGCAGATCACGTTTGGCAATATACCGGCATTTGAGAGCGTTGCCTGGACCGCCGGCGGCAAAATCGTTTACTCGGCTGAAGAAGGCGACCGTCTCCATATCTCGATCATGGACGCCGATGGACTTAATTTGAAGCGGCTTACGCGCGGGCCGGGTAATGAAGTGGAGGTGGCGACCACTCGCGACGGGAAATACATTGTTTACCAATCCGAAGGCAAGATCTGGCGAATCGATAGCGGTGGAGGTCACGCGCTGCAACTGACGCATGGAGCGATGGACGTGCATCCCGATCCCTCCGCTGACAGCCGATTCGTGATTTATGCATCGTTCACCGGCTGGTCTCCGGGAATCGCTGGTGAGCCGACACTATGGAGAGTGCCGATCCAAGGCGGGGCGCCCATTGAGCTTAGTCCCGCTCCCGCATCCATCCCCAAAGTCTCCGCTGACGGCAAGCTCGTAGCCTTCAAATATTTTCCGGGTTCGGACCCGCAGCTCTCCCCGCATCAAATAGGCCTAATGAGCTCCGAAGGAGGGCCGCCTACCCGAATTTTCGACAAGGCGCCGCCGATGGTGAGCGATATTTTTTGGGCGCCGGACGGAAAGGCGCTGCAATTTGCCGTGCTGAATCGGCGGGTGGGAAATATTTGGGAGCAGCCGCTCAGCGGCGCGTCGGCGACTCAGATTACGCGCTTCACCGCGGAGCAACTGTTCACGTTTGCATGGTCGCAAGATGGGCGGCAGCTTGCCACCGTGCGCGGGAAGATCGCGCGAGACGTGGTTTTGATCGCTAACTTTCAATAACGACAGGGCGATGCCGCGCAATCGCTTTATTGTAATTTCACGCTGAACACCGTCGCGTAGGGGTCAGGCTGAATGCCGCTGGTGTCGAGGACCAGCGAAGTTCCGTTCTGATGAAAAGAAACGGGGCGGTTGCCGGCAAGCAGCCGGACGGATTCCACATTGCCCGTCAATCCCGGAACGGTTAGCTGTTCTTTCTGCCAGTCGAAAACGTGCAGATAGATTGTCCGGCCTTTCGCCGTGGTGCGCCCGAAGGAGAGCGTCTGCAACGGACCATAAGTGGTGCCGTAGATGCTTTCGCCGTTCACGGAAAGCCATTGGCCGATGGCCAGCAGTCGTTCCCGGAACTCGGGTTGAATGGTGCCGTCCGGCCCGGGTCCGACATCCAGGAGAAAATTGCCGCCGCGGCTGGCCACTTCGATCAGCGTGCGTACCAGCTCCTTGGCTGATTTGAAATCACGGTCGTTCTTGTTATATGCCCAGGTGTGATTGATCGTCATGCAGGTCTCCCAAAGCCTGAAATCTTCAGGAGAAGGCACGTCGCCCGGCTTAGTTCCGGTTTCGTGGTGATTGAAATCCAGTTGTCGCCCCTTCACCGGAATGGATGCCGGCAGAAACTGTTCCGGGGTCTCAAAATCGCCTGGGATGCCGATGCGATTATTCATCAGAGTCCTGGGCTGCAGCTCATGGATGACCCGCTGCATGCGCGCGCCGTCATATTTTTGCTGTTGATACAACCCATCGAACCAGATCAGGGCGACATCTCCGTAATGCGTGAGCAGCTCGCGAAGTTGCAGCTCCATGTAATCGAGATAGAGCGGCCACTGCGCGCGCGTGGGCTCTCCATTCCAGTTCTTGCTCGCCGGCTGAGAGGTGTCGCGAAAAGCGGGATGATTCATGTCCGGAGGCGAGTAGTAGAAGCCGATGGGCATCCGCTCCCGATGGCATGCCTCCGCCAACTCGGCCACGATGTCTTTTCCATACGGAGTTTTTGTGATCTTGTAATCGGTATACGACGAGTCGAACATGCAGAAGCCGTCGTGATGCTTGGTGGTGAAAACCATGTATCGCTGCCCGGCCGCCTTGGCGAGAGCGACCCAGGCATACGGATCGAAATGAACCGGATTGAATCTCGCGGGAAGCGCGCGATATTCCATTTCGCTGATGGGAAATTCTTTGGATGGCCGCATGATCGGCCAGGAGGCCTCCACGCTCGCGACCGAGTATGGCCCCCAGTGGATGAACATTCCGAACTTGGCTTCGCGGTACCAGGCGGTACGTTGATCCGCGTCAGTCGTGATCGGCGTCATCTGAGCCGCGACGGGCTTGGCGGCGATCAGTAGGGCCAGGGGAACGATGGGAACAATCAGCGCAAGCTTTTGAAAGCCGGGCATGAGCTAGTCCATGTGAAAGACTTCTTCCATCTCAGCCCACCACTCGCCTTCCTTGCGCGTCGAAAGCGGCTCCTGCAGCGGCTCCATGATGGCCCACCACTCCTGCGTCTTCTTGTCCGCGGCCATCTTCGCCCAATCCGCTTTGATGTCTTCACCGTAGTATTCGTAATACCCGAAAAGATAGCCGTCCTTTAGATAAATGGAGTAGTTCCGGATGTTGCAATCGCGCAGCGTTTTGAGAACTTCCGGCCACACCGCGGCATGGTAGCGCTTGTATGTCTCTACCGCGTCCGACTTCAGCCGCAAGACCATTCCGACTCGTTTCATTTGCGAATCTGCCAGTTTATCGGTAAACTTGCACCGATTGCAACAGCGTTAACGTAAAGGTGAAGCGAAAGTAGCGATGAGCGGGCGAAGCGCCGTTATCGATTCCGTCCATTCTTTCGATGCCCGGTATGCGCTGCCCGCCGGCGCCGGAAGCGATGCGGTTCATTCCGAATCCCAATATTGCCTGGCAATGACTCTGCTGAAATCGCGGCCGGATCTGATGGGCGTTGGAATGGCGCTCACCCTCGGGGATGGCAATCGGATCGTATGCGAACTGATCGAGATGCTCGCGGCGGAGCTTGCCGGCAAGGAAATAGAAGAGCTGATGGCGGATTTCGGAGCGGTTTCCCGCCGCATTGCGAATCATCCCCAACTGCGTTGGCTCGGACCGCACAAAGGCGCCGTGCATCTGGCGCTTGCCTCCATTACCAATGCGTGTTTTGACTTGTGGGCGAAGCTCCGCGGCGTTCCGCTGTGGCGCTTGCTGCTCGATCTTTCGCCGGAGCGGATCGTACGGCTGCTCGATCTCAGCTATCTCGAAGATGCTTTAACCGCTCAGGAAGCGCTCGCGATCCTTACGCGCGAGGAAGCCACCAGAACGGATCGTGAGGCAGTCCTCCAGACCGGATATCCCGGATACGACACCTCGGTCGGCTGGTTTGGCTATGACGACGACAGAATTCGCGAAAATGTCCGGCGCGCCTTAGATAGCGGGTTCCGGGCATTCAAGCTGAAAGTAGGCTCGCAGGATCCGAACCGCGACATACGCAGAGCCGATATGCTTCGCGGCGCAGCCGGAAACGATTCGATGATCATGCTGGACGTCAATCAGCAGTGGACTTTCCCGCAGGCCCTGCGGATGTGTGAATCGCTTCGAAGCATCTCACCGTATTGGATTGAAGAACCAACTCACCCGGACGATATCGCCGCCCACCGGAAGCTGGCGCAAACCATTGCGCCAATTCCGATCGCTCTCGGCGAGCATGTACCCAATCGCGTTCTCTTCAAGAATTTCATGGAGGCGGACGCCGTGCATTTTGTGCAGGTGGACTGCACGCGCGTCGCCGGAATCTCTGAATTTCTGACGGTCAGTCTATTGGCGCGGAAGTTCGGACTGCCGGTAGTCCCGCACGTTGGCGATATGGGGCAGATCCATCAGCACCTCGTGCTCTTTAATCGCATTGCTATCGGCCACCCGGTCACCTTCCTCGAATACATTCCTCACTTGCGCAAATACTTCACGCATCCGGCCCGTGTAGAAGATGGAGTTTATGCGACACCGCAAGATCTGGGCTGTTCGTCCGATCTGGTCGAATTAGCAAGTCACCGGTTACTTTCGCGGTAAAAGCTCTTCATCGCCGGATGTTTCGACTCATCGGCCGCATGCGAACCCACGGATCGCATACTCGATTCGCGGGCGATCAATTGGGGCCGCAAGAGAATGCTCTTCGGCTTAACGGTTCCTTTCGATTCTACGAGCGCAAGGGCCAGTTTGGCCGCGCGTTCTCCCATCGATTCGCTGTCCTGGTCAATGCTGCTCAGAGGAACACGTAAAGCGGAGGCATAACGCAGGTTGCCGCAGCCGATGATCGCAATATCTTCAGGAATGCGCAGACCCGCCTCCAGAATGGCCTTCATGGCGCCCATAGCTACCGGATCGTTAAAACAAAACACGCCATCGGGCAGCGGCTTGAGCTGCAACAAGCCTTTCATCGCGTCGTAGCCCGTAAGGTCCGCTGAATCGTCCGAGTGAGACCGGCACACCACATACTGCTCCGGCACGAAGAGTCCGTTGGCGGCCATCGTGGAGCGATAACCATCCAGGCGCTCCACCGCCGTACTGACATATTTCCCGCCAATATAGGCGATTCGCCTGCAGCCATTTTCAATCAGGTGTTTGGTTGCCATGGCCCCGACTGTCTTGTCGTCGACTCCCACGAAGTTCGCGGCGAGACCGGCGAACTTGCGATCGAGCAGGATGTAGGGACGCTGCTGTTCTTCGATTCGGCGGAACGTCTCGGCGGTCCACTGTGCCGACGCGATGATTAGGGCATCCAGACGGCGCGCGAGCATCTGATCGATCTCTTCCTTCTCCAGATCCGGGTCTTCCTCGGAAGACGAAATAATCAGGCCATAACCCTTCTTCCGAAGAATTCGCGTCGCACCTTTGGCCACTTGCGCGAAAAAGGTGTGAGTGAGATCCGGGACCACCAGACCCATCAGGTGGGTACGTCCTGTGACCAACGTGCGAGCCGCGGGGTTCGGCTGATAATTTAATTCCTTGGCCCGCTTGAGGACCCGACCGCGAGTTGCGGGGCTGATGTCGTCATGGTTGCGCAGAACTTTGGAGACGGTAACCACGGAAACGCCAAGATCCCGCGCGATATCTTTCATCCGAGCAGTCATAGCTTTTACTTTGGAGAAGCAGGGCCCAGAACACTTACGAGGTTGGAGTTCGAGTCCAGCTTTAACTTTAACCTCTCCGCGTGGCAGGTATTGCAAATTACTTTTCCAGGAAAAGAAAAGCTGGTCTTCAACCGGCGGTTGTATATTTATTAACAAAACGTCTGATTACCTATAAAATATGCCTTCGAATCGCCGGGATTTTCTTCGAGCCAGCGCCTTCGCCGCCACGCTCAATGCCCTACCCGGATCTCTCGACGAGATTCCACTGCGCGGCCAGGAGATCGCCCGCCGGCATCGGATCGTGCGTGATCTGCCGACGCCCGCCTTTTTTGAAGGCATGCTGCTCGGAAACGGCGATATCGGTGTCTGCGTTACGGTCAGACCTGACGCGCTCGGCCTGCACATCGGAAAATCGGACTCCTGGGATATCCGCGTTAGCGAAGAGTATTACTCAGACGTTCTTTCGTTTGCGGATCTTCTCAAAATGTGGGCCTCGGCCAGCGTCGAAGCAAAGCGCCAAGGGAAGCCGGACATGCTCTACCTGGAGCGGGAGATCCCGTTTTTTCGGGAATACACGGACAAGGTCGCGGCTTCCTATGCGAAGAGTTGGCCTCGTCCCTGGCCTTGCGGCATCTTATGGGTGCATTGGGATGCCACGCGATTCCAGGTGGTCGGGCAGGTGCTCGATCCCTCCTGCGGACACTTCCGGTTAGATCTGGAAGCGGATGGCAAGCCGGTGCGCCTCTATTGCTTCGTGAATACAGAGACCGGCCACATCTGTTTGTGGAGCAACAGCGAGGCTGACTTTCTTTCGGTGGTCTACTATCCGAATCTGGATGCGGAGGCGCGCCTTCCGGCTCCTGAAATCGACGGTAAGGCTTCCAGCGATTCGGCGGAATTTTCCGGGTATCAATCTTTTCCGGCGATTGCCCCGACCGAGGCTGTGCCCAAGCCTCCCGCATCCGCCGAGGATCGTAATTTCGCAATCCACGGCGTTCTGCAGGGCGAGTGGCGGATCGAAGGGCTCGCCGAAGCTCAGCGGCAGTTGCAGGAGATGAGAGCCGGCGCGGACACTTACACCTCCTATGAAGAGCGCCCGCGAGTTTTCCTGAAAAGCGCGGCCCCGCAGCCGTTGCGGATCGATATCGCGCTGTTCACTCCGCGCGATCATCCCGAAAATGTCGAGTATGCTTCGAGCGAAGCGAGGCGTCTTTCCAAAATGCCCGCTGCGGCGATTCAACAAGCTTCGGATCGGTATTGGAACGATTTCTGGTCGCGATCCGCGGTCGAGTTCGCAGACAAAGAGCTCGAGCGTTGGTGGTATCACAACCAATACTGGCTCGCCTGCTGTCTTCGGGAAGGCAAGACGGCGCCTGGACTTTTTGGCAATTGGACCAGCGGCAAAATAGGCACCGCATGGCATGGCGATTATCACATGAACTACAACACCCAGCAGGTATTCTGGGGCGTGTTTTCGAGCAACCATGCCGAACAGCATTTGCCCTACGTGGAAGTGGTCGAGAACCTGCTGCCGATGTCAAAGAATTACGCTCGCGATAAGTTCGGACTTCCGGGCGCATACTTTCCCCATTCCGCTTATCCGGTCCCGAGCCAGGTGGTTCCCTATCCGGCGCCGCCCTGGGGTTATGAAATCTGCGAGACGCCGTGGGTGGTGCAAAGTCTCTGGTGGCATTACCTGTACACCTTGGACGACGCCGTGCTCCGGCGCGTTTATCCGCTGCTCAAAGCCGCCGCGGAGTTTATCGCCGCTTATGTCAAGCGCGGTGAAGACGGGAAGTATCACGTGATCCCGACGGTCTCGCCGGAGAACTGGGGATGCACTGTGGATTTCCGCCTCAACCGGGATTGCATTATGGATCTCTCGCTGATCGATTTTCTGCTCGAAGCCGTAATCAAGGGTTCGGAAATTCTGCATGCTGACGAGAAGCAGAGAAGCGTATGGGCGCAGATTCGCTCCAATCTCACGGGCTATCCTCGGGCTTCGGGTCCGGACGGAGAAGTCTGGATCGACGTCCTGAATGCTCCCACCGGATGGGTTTACAACATTCCGGTAACGCTCGCGCCGGTTTTTCCAGGAGAGCGGGTGGGCCTTGGCTCTAATGAAAATCAACTCGAGATCGCGCGCCGCACCGCGCGGACGATTCGCCTCGAAGGCGGCAACGACATCGTCTACCAGCCATTGATTCGGGCGCGCCTGGGCATGCTCGACCTGGAATGGTTTAAAGAGGAAGTCCGCTACTGTCTGATGCCGAACGGCATCGTACAGGACCGCGTGCGGCAGACGGGCGGCCGTTACAAGGATTCGACGGATTTCGATTTTATGATGCGGATGGGCGTTTGGACGGAAAACCTCTCGCTGCCTGCCGTGCTGAATGAATGCCTGCTTCAGAGCTATTCCGGCACGCTGCGCCTGTTTCCGAACACAAAGAACCTGGGGCCGGCTCGATTTAGGAACCTGCGCGCGGCTGGCGCGTTTCTGGTGAGCGCCGCATGGGATGGGAAGACCGTATCTTCAGTCGAGCTTTTTAGCGAGCGCGGGGCGAGCGCTCGAATCGTCAATCCGTGGGGAAAAGCCAATGTTCAGGCGATTGGACAGGGAAAGGAACGGTCCATCGTTGTGCGGCAATCCGGAAATATTCTGGAATTTCCTACGCGCGCCGGAGAGCGTTACCGGATCTCGGCCGCCTGATATGAAATTCCTGGTAACGGGAGGCTCCGGTTTTATCGGCTGGCGGGTGACGCGAAATCTTCTCGCGCGTGGAATACCGGTGGTTGCGGCGGACTGGAACATGGACGCGGCGATCCGTGAGCGGCTGTCGAGAGAGAGCGGCGCTCTGGTTAGTTTTGCCGAGTGCGACGTCTCCGAATGCAACGATGTGACGCGCCTCTTCGACGCGCATCCCGGAATCACGCACGCCATCCACTTGGCTTATTTAATGAGCGCCGAAGTGGAGGCCAACCCTCCGCTAGGCGTCCGCGTCAACGTATCGGGAATGGTGAACCTGTTTGAAGCCGCCTTGCGGCAGCGTCTCGAACGCCTGGTGTTCACGAGCAGCGAAACGGTGTATGGTGGATCCCAGCGAGTCTACGGAAACCGGCCGGTAACCGAGTCCGATTTCTGTTCCCCGGCCGATCATTTTTTCACTTACGGCGTGATGAAGATTCTTAACGAGTTTATGGCCCGGAAATACGTTCAGAAGCATGGCATCAGCCTCGCCTGCGCGCGTCCGCCGGTGGTGTTTGGGCACGGCCGGAAAAGAGGATCGGTTCTCTGGGCAGAATCGTTTGTTTCGCTGCCCGCGATCGGCCAACCGGTGAAGCTGCCTTTTCCGCCGACTAGCCGGGATTGCTGGGTATATGTCGACGATTGCGCGGAACAGCTCGTGCGGCTGGCGCTGAAGCCGAAGCTCGAGCATTTCGCCTACAATTCGAGCGGCCATTCCGTCTCAGCTCGCGGATTCGCGGACCTGGTTCGCCACTGGCTGCCGGAAGCCGAAATCATTTTTGAGGGGGACGCGACGACTCCGCTTGTGGACGACCTGGACGGGAGCCGGATGATTCAGGAGATCGATTTTTCGCCCCGGCCTTTGATTGCCGGCATTCTCGCTCACATCAATGAGGCGCGTGCGACCGCCTGCCTGCCGCCTCTCGCGTCGTCTTAGGAAAAAATCATGCAAAGGTATCGCGCCACTGTTATCGGAAGTTTTCCTCGGCCGGCCGCCGTTGCGGACACCATGAAAAGACCTTCGCTGACCCAGCCCGAGATCGACGACTTGATCCGATGGGCGGTCCGGGAACAAGTGAATCTCGGGCTTGAAACTGTCACCGACGGCGAAGGCTATCGCGAAAACATGTATTACTTCTACCAGAAACGCTTAGAGGGCGTTTCGATGGAGAACATGGCGCGGCAGTCTTTCGGAACCGCTGGTTTCGGCATTGAATGCCCGCGCGTGGTCGGGTCGATCGCCAATCCGCGGTTCCATTTGGCTCACAATTGGAAGATCGCGCGCGAAGCCGCGCCGCCTTCTGTGGTCGTGAAACAAACTGTTACGGGTCCTCACGTTCTAACCAGGTTCAGTGTCAACGAGAGACCCGATTTATATCCGGATGAACAGGCGCTGTGCCGCGCGTATGCCGCTGTTTTGCGCGAGGAGCTGAAGGAAGTCATCGCGGCGGGCTGTGAGCACATCCAGTTTGACGAGCCTATGTGGACTGAATCGCCCGAGCAGAGCGAGTGGGCGGCGGCCATTCTGAACGAGCTGATCGATTCGCTCAAACGCGTTCGGATCGGCTTGCACGTCTGTGGTGGAAACCCGCGCAGAAAGCGCATCTATTTCACCAAGTACACGGACCTGGCTCCGGCATTCCGAAAAGTGCATATAGACGAGGTTCTGCTGGAGCACTGCACGCTCGGATACAATTTGATGGACTTGTGGAAGCTGTGGAGCTTCCAAGGCGATCTTGCGCTGGGGGTGATCGACCAGCGCAGCGATGAGATCGAGACGCCCGAAATCATTTGGGAAAGAGTGCAGCCCGCGCTCGCTTATTTTCCGCCTGAACGGCTTTTGTTAACCAGCGAATGCGGTTTTGGCCATGTGCCGCTGGAGATAACCCGCGCCAAGCTCAGAGTTCTCACCGGCGCCTCGCGCGATCTCGGCCAACCGTCACCTGCCTAACTGCGGCGCGAAATCTCCGCGCGCCAGGCGCTTCACAAAATCAAGATCGCCATCGAGAAAATCAAGCCCCGATAAATCGTCCGGATCGATCCAGCGGATCTGTTCGAACACTTGCGCGCGCGGCTCTCCTTGAAACTTACGGACGGCAAAGAAGAGCAGATGCACGCGGCTGCCGCTTGCGTAGTCATGCTCATAGCGGGCCAGCTCGCCGCCAATCTCGGCTTCAATCTGCAATTCCTCGCGAAGCTCGCGCACCAGCGCCTGTTGCGGCGATTCTCCGTATTCGACCTTCCCTCCGGGAAACTCCCACTTGAAAGGATGCCGGTCGCCGGGCCGGCGCTGTCCCACCAGAATCTGCCGGTTCCGGTGAAGGATGCCCACTGAGACCAGCAGGGGCATGCGGTTTCTCATTGTGTTTCGGCCGTCAGGCCGCAGCGACAGTCATGCCGGCGAGTTGCCGCAGCACGTACGGCAAAATGCCGCCGTTCCGGTAGTATTCGGCTTCCTGAGGCGTATCGATGCGCACTTTCAGCGCGAATTCAACGCTCTTGCCGTCCGGCTTTCTGGCCGTCGCCTGCACGTCGTTTGTGGAAGAACCGATCGCCTCGCGAACGCCAAGCAGCTCGTAAGTCTCGTCACCTATGAGGCCGAGCGACTCATGCGTGTCTCCCTCCGCGAACTGCAAAGGCAGAACGCCCATCTGCACAAGGTTAGAGCGATGGATACGCTCGAAACTCTCCGCAATCACCGCCCGCACGCCGAGCAGCAGAGTGCCCTTGGCCGCCCAATCGCGCGACGATCCCGAACCGTACTCTTTTCCGGCAATGATCAGCAGCGGCACGCCCTCGGCTTTGTACTTCACCGAGGCATCGTAGATGAACATTTTCTCGCCGTCCGGGATGTGCCGGGTCCAGCCGCCCTCGACGCCGGGAACCATCTGGTTTCGCAGGCGAATGTTGGCGAACGTTCCACGCACCATCACTTCGTGATTGCCGCGGCGCGAGCCGTAGCTGTTGAAATCCCCAGGCTTAATGCCCAGTCCGATCAGGTACTTGCCTGCCGGGCTATCCACGGGAATCGAGCCGGCCGGAGAAATATGATCGGTCGTGACCGAATCTCCGAGAATCGCTAAAGCGCGAAGCCCGTCGAAATCGCGAACGAAGGTAAGCGGATCGACCAGCGTTTCGAAATACGGCGGCTGCTTGATATAGCTCGAAGCATCGCTCCATTCATAAATGCTGCCGGCCGGAACTTTCAAGGAGTTCCAACTGAGATCGCCGGCGAATACGTCCGAATATTCTTTGCGGAAAAATTCCGTGTGCACGGAGCCCAACACGGTTGCAGCCACTTCTTCGGCGGAAGGCCAAATGTCACGCAGGTAGACATCCTTCCCATGAGTATCTTTGCCAAGAGACTCCTTGGTGATATCCACATCCACGCGTCCGGCGATCGCATAGGCAACCACGAGTGGCGGAGAGGCCAGATAGTTCGATCGAACCAGCGCGTTTACCCGCCCTTCAAAATTGCGGTTGCCGCTCAATACAGCCGCGACATTCAGGTTGCCTTCGTTTACGGCTGCGGCTACATTTTCGGGAAGCGGGCCGCTATTTCCGATGCAAGTGGTACAGCCGTAGCCCACCAAGTGGAAGTTGAGCTTCTCCAGGTAGGGCATCAACCCGGCATCGGTGAGGTAATCGAACACAACTTTAGAGCCCGGCGCGAGCGACGTTTTCACCCATGACTTCGCGGTCAACCCACGCTCAACCGCCTTCTTCGCGAGCAGGCCGGCGGCAACCATGACCGAAGGGTTCGAGGTGTTGGTGCAACTGGTAATCGCCGCAATGACCACCGCGCCGTCGTGAAGTTTTTCTTTGTGGCTATTCACGCGCATTTGCGCGGATTTGGGCGACCCGCCCAAGCTCGCCAAAAAATTCTCCTTCACGTCGGGCAGATCGATCCGATCCTGCGGACGGCGCGGCCCTGCCAGCGATGGCACCACTTTGGACAAATCCAGCGAAAGCGTGTCTGAGTAGGAAGGATCCGGCGAATCGGCAGTCAGGAACAATCCCTGTTCCTTCGCGTATGCTTCCACTAAGCCGACTTGCTCCGGCGTACGATTCGTAAGCCTCAGATACTCGAGCGTCACCGAGTCAATCGGAAAGATTCCAACGGTCGCTCCGTATTCCGGCGCCATGTTACTGATGGTGGCTCGGTCGGCTACCGGCAAAGCGCTTACACCGGGCCCATAGAATTCCACAAACTTACCCACCACGCCCTTTTTCCGGAGCATTTGCGTGACAGTCAGCACCAGATCGGTAGCGGTGGCGCCTTCCGGCAATTTGCCGCTCAGCTTGAATCCGACTACTCGTGGCAACAGCATCGAAATGGGCTGGCCCAGCATGCAGGCTTCCGCTTCAATGCCGCCGACGCCCCAGCCCAACACGCCCAGGCCGTTGATCATGGTGGTGTGAGAATCCGTTCCCATCAATGTGTCCGGGTAGGCCTGCAACACACCGTTTTTTGAAGCGGTGAAGACTACGCTCGCCAGGTATTCCAGATTCACCTGATGAACAATGCCGGTGTCGGGCGGCACAACGCGGAAATTTCCAAACGCTTTCTGTCCCCAGCGAAGGAACGCGTAACGCTCCTGGTTTCTGGAAAATTCGAGCACAGCGTTTTCCCGAAACGCCTGGTGCGAGCCGAATGAGTCCACTTGGACGGAATGATCGATCACCAGATCGGCCGGTATCAACGGATTGGCAAGCTCCGGATCGGCACCGAGCTTCTTGAGGGCGTCGCGCATGGCGGCCAAATCCACGACGCACGGCACACCTGTAAAATCCTGCAGCAGAATGCGCGCGGGGCGAAACTGAATTTCCTGCGGGGCGGCTTTGGGGTCCCATTTCGCCACGTATTCGATGTCACTGGATTTGATCGCCCGGCCGTCTTCAAAACGGAGTAGATTTTCGAGCAGGATTTTGATCGAATAGGGAATTCGCGCCAGACTTGCGCCGGCGGTTTTTTGCAACGCGTCGAGACGAAAAATCCGGTACTCGCGGTTGTTGACGCGTAACGCAGCCGCGGCGTCAAACGAATTCTTGCTTGCCATTAATTTAAGTTTAGATCTTACATATACTCCGGCTGCTCAATTCCCAATACGTTGAGCGTAGCGAGCAATTGTTCGCGCACGTATTGCGTCAACCAGAGCAGGAGCGCTCGCCGTCCTGCGTCTTCTTCCGTTATGACCGCGTGCTCGTGATAGAAATTGTTAAAACTTTGGGCAAGCTGGAACGCGTATTTTGCAACGTGCGCGGGCTCGCCGGCCGCAATGGCCCGCTCCACAGCGCTGTCCGATTTCGAGGCCAGGAGCAGCAATTGCCAAAGGTCTTCCACCTCGAAACAGCGCTTGAGCAATTCGGCGTTGAGCACATCGGCGAATTGGGGAAGCGTCTCGCCCCGGTCCACAAATTTGCGCAGAATGTTTCCCGCCCGGACCGCCGCATATTGCACGTACGGCCCGGTTTCGCCTTCGAAGCTCAAGGCTTCGTGAAAATCGAAGGCGATGACGGAATTGCGAGTGAATTTGAGCATGAAGTATCGCAATGCGCCGATTGCAATCCGCTCCGCTACTTTTTGCCGCTCCTGCGGCGCGGCTTCCGCATGCCGGTGCTCCACTTCCGCGAGCGCGGTCTCAATCAACTTGTCAATCAAATCGTCGGCTTTGACGCCGAGCCCTTTTCGGCCCGATACCTCTACGTAGGGCCGGCGCTTATCTTCTTCCGACAGTTCGATGCCCATCTCCACGCACGTTCGCGGCGACAGAGCCACCATTTCATAAGAGAAGTGGATCGAGGCGTCGGCCTGTTCGCCGTAGTCCAAGGCCCGCAATCCGGCGACTACGACGTCCTGTAGATACGACTGGCGCGAATCAATGACATTGAAGACCTTCGATGCGCCGCCGAATGCCGGATGCCCCTCCGGTTGGGGACGGTCCGTGGTGACCCAAACCGGATGGCCGTCCGGATAGGTCCACCACGACCGGTAATAGAAATCCTTCCCCAACAGACCGAACTTCCAAAGCTGATAGGCGATGTCCTTTCCTACATAGGTCACCGTGCCATTCGAGCGCACAATGACTTTGCTGTCTTCGATGGTCTCGTCACCCTCGGCTTCGGCCGCTCCCGAGTCTCGAAACGAGGAGGAAGGCATCACCCAGCAACCCGCGTTCTTTCCCTGCTCTTCGAGATAAATTGCCTTCCTTTGCTTTAAGAGTTCAAAAGCGGCTGCCCAGAACTGCAAGTGAAGGATCTCGCTTTCGCGTGGAAGTAAATCATATTGCACGCTTAAACGGTACATCGTCCGCAAATGCGTCTCGACGATGGCATCCGAAACGATGTGACCCAATTCCGCGAGTTCGCCCTCTCCGGCCTCAATCGCCTTCAGGGTCTCTCTGCGCCAGTCGAGAGCCGCTGGCGCGGATTGGTAGTACGCCGATATGCGGGCGTAGAGATTCCAGCACAGATAGTCAAACTGCACACTGTCACTTTGGATGAGCGCCCGCACGTCATCCGGAGTCTTCTTTTCAAGGTAGTGAAACGCGGCGACCACATCCGCCACCTGCACTCCGGTGTTATCGATGTAGTTCTGGACTTCGACAAATCCGCCGCGCTTCCGCAGCATACGGGCAAACGTATCGCCGAGAATGGCGTTGCGCAGATGCCCGATATGGGCGGCTTTGTTGGGATTGATGTTAGTGTGCTCGACGACGATCTTCTGTGCGGCCGGAAGCGTGGATTCGCCGTCGTGGCCGCGCCCATCGACCAGCGCCAGCGCGTAAGCGCCGCGATCCAGACGCACATTGATGTAGCCGTTTCCAGCGATCTCGACGGCGGCAATACCCTTTAGCTGAACAAGCGCCGGAGCGAGTTCTTCTGCAATTTGGCGCGGCGGGCGCTTAAGTTGGCGGGCAAGCTGGAAGGCGATCGGAATGGCCCATTCGCCGAATGAGCTTTGCCTTGGCTGTTCAAGTGTTACTTTAACTTTGAGATTCAGCGTGGCGGCGAGCCGCTCCTCGACGGCCGCGATTATTTCCCGCTCGATAACGCGAAACATGGCCTGCTAGCGCTTCCGCAAGGCCTGCCCGGCGCGGCTTTCGATCTGCGGTAAACGCGCCAGGAGCCTATCGCTGAGATCGCCGGCAAGATCCGCTCGAACGTGAATCACTTGTTGTTCCTGGTCCACCTGAATCGAATCGTAGAGGCGCAATAGGTCAAGCTCATTGTCATTCGTCGCCAGCCGCGCCAGCCCGATGCCTCCCTTTAAAGCGTCGCGAACACGCTGAGCGCCTTGATCGGAAACGCAAGCGATCTCCATATCGAGATGCGTTCCCGTATCGACTCCAATTGCCACGCTCGCTGCGCTCACGAAGCCGACGATATTTGAAAGAGCGGATCGGATGTCGGAGCGCATGGGCATGTCCGCAAACGGCAGACCCTGACGGCTGACCGCCCAGATCTGATCCTCTTTCGGCAAAGCCGCGAGCCGCTGCTCCAATTCATCCGGCACACCGCCCTGTTTCTCATCCAGAATGTCGATCACCGAATGCAAAGTGCCCGGCGACCCTCCCACGGCAACGCCCTTGCTGACAAAAACGAGGGAATCCTGGCCGGTTCCGAACAGAACGTATTTCTTATAGGCGCTCTGCCGGGCTCCCAGCGAACTGAGCTTTCGTTCTACTTCATCCTGCGCAAAACGGCCGCGCGCCATGACCACCGGCCGCTTGCCATTCCATGCGATCAGCAGACCGGAAAGATCGCGCCGGGGGTCTATGCCGGCACGCTCTGAAAACTCATCGATCGCGGGGATGTTGAGTTGGTCTTCGTGGCGCTTGTAGAAGGCTGAATCTTTCAGGCGGTCTATTCGAACGCCCGCGAGAACTTCGGTATCGGGCGGAATCAATCGGGTAAACGCCGGATCGACGGCAATGCCGGTAGCGCCTCGTTTGCCGCCGCACCCCAAACCGATCAACAAGGAGGCGAGGAGAAAAGCGCGTAAGAAGCGAAGCATCAAAAATCTCTCCGCTGGAACACATAGATAGCGCTGGAGAGCACCACGACGCCAAACACGGCGGATGTCCAGAGCGGCGTCAGCCAGTCGACTCGGCGCTGGTAAAGAATCGTTTGCCGCAACGCCGCTCCGAGATCGTAAACTTTTGGAACAATCCAGTAAAACGCCATCCAAAGTTGTCGTGACCATTCCGAATTCAATAATTTCACCACAATCTGGCGCTGCGCCAGAATGGTGCTGATCAGCATTAATGCTACCGAAACCATCACGGAAAGCGCGGCGCTCTCGAAAACAACTCCGATGAGCACCACGACACAAAGCAATACCGCAAAGATGAAAATGCTGATGGGAATCGCCAGCAGAAATCGCGCCTCCCAGATATCCGTTTTCAATCCGATGATGATCCAGATGCCGAAAATCAGGTAAATATGATTGAGCGAGACCACCAGAACGTTTCCGATATATCTGCCCGCAAGCAGCATCGTTCGCGTCAGAGGTTTTGAGAGCAGCAGCGAAATGCGTCCGGCTTCCAATACGCTCGGAATCAGCCCGGATGAAGCAAAGATGGCCAGAAAGGTTCCCCAAATATACAGCATGATGGAGACGATTGCATAGGAGACGTTGACGAATTTGTGAATATCGGGAATCCGGTGCGAAGTGGGAACAATGCCCATGAGAGAGACCGCGCCTTGCACCACGTCGATCCGCAAGACAAACAGGAAAATGGCAATCAGCAGCGTGGAGAGTCCGAATAAGCCCCAGAACAGCCACCGTGCAAGCGCTTCTTCAAACGTGTCCCGAATCAACGCCGCGAGAACGCTCGGCGAGGATAAGCCGCTCGCCGAGGATAAGCCTGGTTGCGTGCTCACGCCGCTCTCTCGGCTTGCGTGGTGCGAATGAATACCTCTTCCAAACTGCCGGTGGTCGTGCTGAAGCTGACAATGAGGCCGCCGGCCGCGCGAATTCTGTCCACTGCGGCATTCGCTTCTTCGAGCGTGGGAGCCTGCACTTCGATTCCTTCCGGGTTCGGCAGAATGGCAATTCCCAGCCGGCGCACCTGATCCAGGGCTTGCTCAGGAACGCCGCGCGCGGCAACGCGATAACCATGGCCGGCCACCAGCGAGCTGATTTTCCCTTCCAGCGCCAGTTCGCCCTTGCTCAAAATCGCGACATACTCGCAGAACGATTCCACTTCGCTCAACAGATGCGAATTGATGAAGACGGTTACGCCGGTTCCGGTAAGGCCGTTCAGGATATCCCGTATCTCACGTCTGCCGACCGGGTCTACGCCATCGGTCGGTTCATCCAGAATCAGAAGCCTCGGCCTGTGAATCAGAGCTTGCGCAAGCCCCAGCCTTTGCAGCATGCCTTTTGAATATTTCTTGATGCGCACGTCGCCCCAATCTTTTAATCCGACCAGTTCCAAAAGCTGCGGAATGCGCTGCTTGCGCCGATGCGCGTCCAGCCCCGACAGCGCGCCATAAAAATCCAGCATGCCGCGTCCGCTGAGATAAGTGGGGAAGCGATGATTTTCCGGCAGGTAACCGACGGGCCGCCGCGCATCCGGATCGCGCGCATCTTTCCCGAACAACGCCGCTGAGCCCGAAGTGGGGTTCACCGCGGAGAGCAGCATTTTTACGAAAGTAGTCTTCCCCGCCCCGTTCGGACCCAACAATCCGAACTTGACTCCCTGCGGAACACACAGGGTAAGATTCGACACGGCCCTGATTTCGCGGCCTCGGAAACGCGTTCGATAGATTTTCCCCAGGCCGTGCGCCTCAACGGCGTATTCAGTTGCCATGTATTCCTAGGATACGAGCCGATGCGGACGTAAGTTCCGGTAAGCGGAAGCGGGTAGCGACGCGGCGGGCACGGAGTTTAAGAGTCATACTGCTCTTTTCGGTCATTATCTATTGAATCTTCGGCTCGCTGAGAAGCGCGGCCGCTTGCTGACGCGCGCGGTTCTGTTACGGTGTCCGGCGCGGCCTCATCCTCCCGCTCCGCTTGCTGGGTCAGGCAGCTTTTTCGGCCATGGAAGCGAGTGCTATCGGATGTTCCAGGTTCATATTAAGAAGAAGTTGGTGGTCTGCCTTGGCTTCGGCGAGCAAGACGTTCATTTTATGCACATCCTGCTTGCGTTGTTCGGCGGCTTGCTTGCGGCTTTCTTCGTTCCGTTTGCGCTCTTGCGATTCGAACCCAATTTCTACTTTTCTCTTTTCGGCTCTGAGCTTTAGCAGATCGTTCAGCGATTTGTGGAAAGCGCGGCTATGAGTGGTCTGGTAGCGCAGGTAGAGGGCGAGCTGTTGGGGATCGGATAACGCTCCATTTTGGAGCGTGAGAGCGCGCTGGCTGAGCCAGTGATGCTGCGCCATTTTCTCGACCAGAATGCCTTCGGTGACGGTGGCGGGTTGGTGCTCAGCGCGAAGACCCAGCAGGAGCCCATCGTAAGCTTCCTGGTCCTCGCAATCGAGGACCACGAATGCGCCGCAAAATCCGTGGCGGAAATTATTGAGGCAGGAAGAGGCCTTGCCTTGGTCGGTGGCGGGACCGGTAGAGTGTTGCGCGTTCGATTGATTGGCGGCAACTTGCGCTGGGGTAGACATGGGAAACTCCTCGAAAAAATGGTAGAGGAGCGAAATTGCGAACGAAGGGGCGCGGAGGGGTGACGGCGGCGGATGAGGTTCTGTAAGTGGATGCAAAAGAGCGGGTTTTGCTCGGAAGCGGGGTCGCGAAAGAAAGTCGGAAGCGGCGTGATTGGGAATTTGGAGTTGCGGAGGGCGAGCGGGCGGGGGCACTCGGCATCGGGAATTGGGATCGCGGGAGGAGATGACGTGGCGGGTCCTGATCAGGACCGATGCTTTCGATTAACACTACTGTCTAAGCCCAAAATCAATCCTGTGCAGAATCCGCAATCTGCTATTCATTGACTAAGCGAGTCAGCTTTGGAAAACGCCGACGATCGATTTAGCATCAATGACTTCGCACGCAGAAGCTTCCGCGATATGGCGGATGAAGACTACATCATGGCTAGGTTGGCCCTCCGAAATCGCTTAATACCGCAGTTCATTTGGGCGAGTCAGCAAGCGATTGAGAAGTATCTCAAGGCGATGTTACTCTTCCATCGAAGTCCCTGCAAGCTGTCGAATCATGATCTCATGCCGTTGCTAGAGCAATCGAGAAGCATTCCAGGCTTAGGATGGGTGCCGTCTAAAGACCTGCGATGTTTCGTCAAATATTTGGATATTCATAATCCAATCCGGTATTTAGAAGGGGGATACCATGCGCGCGGCAAAATGTTGTTAGGTCTTGATGATGCGATCTGGGACATCCGCCGGTTCTGTATGCCTCCGGAACGCAACTCGCAAACGGACCGCAGTGAGCCTGCACCGCCAAGCCCCTCTGACAAATTCGATTTATTCGGGGGCGAGCTCGAAAGGATTGCCGCAAGCAAGGATCATCCAGCGAGGCTCGCTCTGGTTTGGAAAAACCTCCGTTCTGGTTACGGTGCTCGTAAACATGTCAAGTTAGCTGATTGGCACACCGGGGTTAATGCTCCGACCCTGGACCTCAAACTGTATAGTTTGCTCGAGCCACTCGTGTTCTTTCCGAACCAAGTTAAGAAGCGCTTCAAAGCTCCCTGACGAAGCGGCCACGATACAGTTGCGTCCGAATTATCTGGAGAGCGCGCCCTGCACTTCGGCGTGAGTCCGCCCAAAACAGCCGAAAACGGCCTGCATTCTTCTGGCCTGATCTACCGAATGTAGGGCCCACTTCCCGGTACGCGCTTAAACCGCCGAGTGGGCCGACATCGCCTCGCAGAGCTCGCGAGGGGACGCCATCTATCCGGGCTGATACGATTCGATTTCCATGTTAAAACTGAAGAAGTCGATCACTTTCGAGACGACTTTCGGGCTTTATGTTGTCGATGAGCTCATCGGCGAAGGAGGAGCTGGGCGGGTCTTCGGCGGATCGGGTCCGGACAACACTCCGATTGCGCTGAAGCTTCTTTCTGAGGACCGAGCATCGAGAGACAAGCGACGCCGGTTCAAGAACGAAATCGCATTTCTGACGCGCACGCGCCACCCGAATATCGTGCCCGTGATTGATCACGGAGTTTCCCGCGGCCAAGGCTATGATGGACCGTTCTATGTCATGCCGCGTTATGCCGGCAGCTTACGCGACTTGATCGAATCCAAGACATCTGCGGACGATGCTCTTCGGCTATTCGGCGAGATCCTTGACGGCGTAGAAGCGGCGCACTTTCACAGCGTCATTCATCGAGATCTCAAACCGGAAAACATTCTCCACGATAAAACGGGCGGGAAGCTGGCAATCGCGGATTTCGGAATCGCTCGGTTTACCGAGGATCTCGTGGCGACGCTCGTGGAAACAACGCCCTCGCAACGACTCGCCAATTTCCAGTACGCTGCTCCAGAACAACGCGCCCCGGGCCGACTCATCACGATACAAGCGGATATTTACGCTCTTGGCTTGATTCTCAACAAGCTGTTCACCGGCTTGGTGCCCTACGGCACGCAGTACCGACAGATCGCCGATGTCGACGAACGGTTCGCTTTTCTGGATACGTTGATCGCCCGAATGCTGTCCCAGACCCATCCAAACGGCCTGACAGCATCGCCGAGATAAAGACGTCAATCCAGCGGTATCGAGAGGAGGCCGTCTCGCTGCAGCGCATCAGCCAAATTGACGGCACGGTTATAAAGGCCGACGCGATTGACGATCCGTTAGCCGAAGATCCGCCCCGTCTCGTCAGAGCGAGTTGGAACGGGGGGCAACTGATGCTCCTTCTCGATCGACCTGTATCCCGGGAATGGGTGGATGCTCTGCATAACATGGGTGACTACAGCTCGGTTTACAATAAGCCGCCGAGAGTTTTCTCGTTCAGTGGAAACCAGGCGACAGTAACCGCCCAGGAACACGAAGCTCAACCGATCATTGATCACTTTAAAGCCTGGCTGCAAACCGCAACACGCGTCCTGAAACATCGCTTACAGGTTCAGGCGCAGCAGCGGGAGTCCGAACGACGCGAACAACTCCGCCGCGAACGCGAAGAGGAGGAACGGCGTCTTCGCGTAAATCGGAACCTAAGGATCTGACGAATGGGTCGGCCCGCGTTCGCGGGTGATACCGCCCAAGCTGGATGTGAATGTGCGCGCCGATTGCAATCACGTTTCTACAAGTCACTGAATCGGCGTGGCTTGAAGAGCCAAGGCGGATTAAGACAAAGGTTGCATCGCCACAAACGGCTCAACGATTGTGGTGGTTGACAGCGGTGGCACCCTGTACCTGTCAACTGAGTTCGGGCGCGCTTGGTCACGCGGCAGCAGCGAACTGCCAACCCCGAGTTCCGTTCTAATCTGTTGACCAAAATCGAACAGATCAGGCTTGCTCCCAATTCAGTCCTGACTTACTGTTTTGAGATGCCGATTCCGCTTCCTTCGCAGTCCCTAGAAGTCGGGCTCGATCATGGCATGGGAACGAGCGTCCTCTACTGTTGAGGCTCCTCGACTCGTAACGAGCCAGACGGCACGAACTTAAGTGTTGTCCGAGCTCCGTCTAGGTTGGAGAAGACGAGATTGTCCCCTTCCGAGCCGATGAGCGCACCGCTGGGATCGCCGACAACTTTCTGCCAGACTCTCTTTGAACGATCGAGAACAGCAAAGCGCGCGGAGTGGGACTTGAAGATCATTGCGTAGGCGTTGCCGCTGGCGGTCATGGCGACGGGAAAAAGGGAGAGCCCATCGGCCGTCTTCAAATCGTATTTCCCTAGAAAGACCCCTGAGAAGCTGACTTCGATCCAGGTGCGGGAGCCGGGGTGCAAAGCTGCGTTCCAGCCGATGCGATCGTTTGCGACGTAGAGAAGTTGGCCGCCAAGCAGGGTTCCGATCACGGGATGTCTGAAATCGCCGGAAATCTGAGACCAGGGAAGCGCCTGTCCCAATTCTTCGCCAGTTCGAGCGTAATGGTGAAGAACGTTGAAATCCTGAGTGCCGCGGTTCGCTGCGTTGTAACCACCTGTCCAGATCGTGTGGTCGGGAGCAAAGACCAGTTGCTGTGGAATGTACAAGCCAGTATTTATGGTGTGTGTCACGTTGCCGAATGAATCGAGCAGGTCGATGCGGCCTTCCATCAAGCGGTTCGGCGTGTAGGCGCCAGCGACTAGGCCGTCAGAATCGACGGCCCACATGACGGGAGAAGAATCACCTATCTGCTCTGGCGCGGAGAAAGCTGGCTTGCCATCGCGACCGTAGAGCGTGACCTGCGTGTACTGTGGGCTATCCCAGCTAAGAAGGTAACCGTTGCTGTAGACCGCGACGCCAGGCAGGTTTTCATATTGTGCAGTGACCGGCGTCTGAGCAACACACGCCGGTACAAGAGCGAGAAAGAGCAATAGCGACGAGACAGCACGCATGCAATCGTCCTCAGCAGGTATTTTAGAGGAAATCGATTTTCGAAGCACTGGAAGCTACCTTATGAAGCCTGGGCGGCGTCCGGCTGTGCTGGTCCATTGGCGCGGCAGGGCCGACAGGGACGATTGACGTGCTCTGCGCATTTCGGATGCCAGTTGGGAGTCGTGACTGTTAGGAACAACGCCGGCGCATGGTAGATGATAAGACGTGTGTTTTTCAGCGACAGCGAACTTTGTGGGCAGCGGTGTGCTCGGCGCAATCGGAGTTGCCACCTTGACGAAGGTGAGGCATAGGCGCGAATTATTATTCGCAGGGTTGCCTACGCTCTTCGCCGTTCACCAGTTCATCGAAGGATTTGTCTGGCTCGGATTGGACGGCATTCTCCCGCCGGTGGTGACGCGCGATATGAGTGCGGCATTCCTGTTATATGCGCAGGGACTTCTTCCGTTTTTGCTGCCCCTCAGCGTTCTGGTGTTCGAGCCCGACGCCAAAAGCCGAAGGAGGATGCTGCCCTTTCTCGTGATTGGCGGGGGAACCACGCTCTACATCTTATGGGCCCTGACGGCCTATCCATTTCAGGTCTATGTCAGGAGCCATAGCATCGTATACACCAATCAAGCCACAGGCAATATTGCCGTCGGTGTGCTGTATGTGATCGCAACCTGTGGTTCTCTGTTCTTTTCAAAAGTCAAAGACATGGTGATTTTCGGAGCGGCGAACCTCGTGATTCTGTTGGTTGTGATGGCGGTAAAGCGGTACGCCTACACCTCCCTGTGGTGCGCTTATGCGGCAATCGCGAGTGTGATCATCCTCGTGTACTTTTGGAGAAGTGTCGGAGATCGGCCGTTCCGCATGGTCGCGGCCGAATTTGCGACTCGCCGACAAAGTGGTCAGTGTGATCGCCAAGGGAACGCTACCCAGCGGAGATCGGTGACCCAAATACCTTTTCTCAAGGGGCACACGGCAGAACCATTGATAGCATTCCAAACCCGGGTCGTCAAAGGCATATTAACGATGATCGTGCCAGGGCCGCATCACCCGTCGCGATAGGGCTCAAACGCCCGAGCCGCTGCTTATGCCTCTATCGGGTCGAGAAACTCTAGATTGAGGAGTTTGAGTTTTTCGGTACGCGAGCCCAATGACGTTGACCAGCGTTTTTCTAGGAAGCTGAGTATTTCCAAGCCCCGCTCCAAAATAGCCGACGGTGTCCATTCTGGGCACTGCGCAACGTCTATTTCGCTGTATGAGCCGTTGAAATAGCCCCCAACACCCTCGCCGTCCTGCTTCTTCTGTGCGAACGGTCCGTTCGAGAGCTTGGAGTTCCGCTGTTGCGAGAGAGCAAGAAGATTGCCGAGAGAATTTCGCAACGCTGCGCGTTCTCCCTCGGAACGCGCTTCGAACGCTGGCCAGTCCCCCAGCACGGGAGAAATTGGAAAGATATGCTCGATACTTACGTGATCCTTCCTCGTGGATCTGAGGACTTCCCAACTTAACCGCGTCGTTTCCATCTGGGCCTTCTGTCGCAGGTGCTGTTCGTATTCAAACAACAAGTAACGAAGGCCGTCCCAGCTATAGAAGCCGCTGTCTCTCTGAAATAAGTCGCGCATGTTCGCGGTTGCCTTTTCGGCCGAAAAATAAAAGGCGGTTTGTGAATCTACGATAGAGACAGCCTCCAGTAAAGTCTTCTCGCCACGATAGAGCTGTCCAGCTAGCCTGTAGAACTCGCTGTCACCTGTATCCGATCGTCTTTGGGACAGCCGACCCACCAAAAAAATGAACCGCTCTGCGGCAGCGATAAGCTTTGGTAGTGCGGGGTCGTTGGCATTGGTCTGCATTGCCGCCATCATCAGTGGCTCAAATGCACCTCGCCCCAAGCGGTCGAGTTTCTCGAGCTGGCCGCCCAATTGCTCGGACAGGCCCTCCGCGTGACTAGGGAAGTGAAGCGCGTGCCACTTCCGCACCGATGCCTGGATACTGTTCACGTACCGCTGCAATTCCGAAATCGGAAGTTGGCCCTGGGTTACGTTTTGGGTAGTGAAGTGCCTGCCTAGCAGGAATTTGGCAAACTGTCCTGCCTCGTCTCTCGCATACTTGAAGAAAATGATCCAGTGAGCTCGCAAAAACTCGTCGTCATTTAGCGGCTCATTTTTCTCGCGACCTAAATACTCGAAGATAGTCTTCCATGATTCGTTAACGTTTCGCCGCAGAGCTTTCCGATCTGTCTCCTTCGTAGGTTCCGGGATTAATGTTGAGAGATATATGAGACGATTCTTAAGAAGTTCGAGCTGCGACAGCGGCTTGCCTCTGTTGTTCATTGTTTCGAACACAACGAAGACGTCCAGCTCTTCCTCGAGTTCGTACACGTTAAAAAGAAATTTTTGGGTCAGCGTTCTAAAAAGCGTTTCAAGTTCAGGATGCTGAGTGTTCTTTAGCCTATTACGAAAAAACGTCTGGGCGGCGCCAAGGTTGGCCGTATAGGTTGTCTCCGTACCTTCATACTGGTTGGACGGTTCATTAAAGACTTGAGTCTTGAGGTATTCATAGCTCGGGTTGTCCCGCTCGTATCCGAGCAGATAAGCCCTGCTCACCTCCCACTCCTGAACGAGGAACTTCTGCCTGTGCTCACGCTTGTCCGCGAATGCGATGCGGCCTCCCTCGGGTAATCTCTCCAACAAGCACTTGATGAGAATGATTGCAGTTGTGAGACGCTGCTGACCGTCTACCACGTAGAAGGGCGTGAAACTCTTGCCCTCAATAAGCCACGTATCTTCATCCCACGTCTTCCACGAGCTGTCCGGCACGCGTTCCAGCGTGAGTTGACCCGTGTAGTGGTTGAGCTGCCCGCCAATTAGATTTAGGTCTTCCCAAAAATCGTCAAGCTGCGGCTGGCCCCATGCATATCCGCGCTGGTAGTCAGGTATGCGGAATACTCGGTTATTGAATATGCTGCTTAGATTCTGGAGAGGCGTCGGCATTCTTTAATCAACAATTCTATACGCGCGGGTGGCATCCGTCTCGCCACCTCCTCCACACGAGCGATGAGGTGGGACAAGCGTCGCTGATACAAATCGAACGACTCAAGCGCGGCGCCTGGGCGTATCATGCGCTACTCTCCCCGTGAAAGCGCGATCCTGAACCGGAACGTGATCGAGGCTCTTGCGCAACATGCGATCCACGTTTCCCGATGTGCACGTCCGTATCGAGGACATCATCGTCCATGACGACCAACTGAACGTCCTTAAATCGGACGGGAACCATCAGCGTGCAATCCACTTCGCCGCTGGAACGAATCAACTAAATATTGGGTTAGGAAGGAATGCTTAGGCAATTCCACGGATAGGAGTAAGCCATCGAAACAGATAGAAGTGCCGGCCGCAAAGCGAGCAGCGGTAGGGCTTAATAATCCAGTGGAGTGCTTTCTCGACGGCGTTGCGAACGCCTACGCTTCTAAATTCGACCGACCTGCAATGGGAACAGCGTAAGGAGAGCACACCTTAACAGTAGCGCGAATTTGAGCGAAAATACCGGAATTGCATTTAATGGCGAGGAGTACTACCATCGCAAGCCGATGGAATCCCCCGGCGATACTTCAAGGAAAGCGGCTGCGCTGCGCTGGTTCATGCCCACCTCAATGTAGCCGGAGCTGCCGAAATATGCAAAACAAAGATCCGGCGCCCCGCTGCCGAAAGTGGCTCGAAATTCCGTGATTTCTCGATTGCCCATATGCAGGGCGAAGTTGGAAGAGGCGACCGCCACAAATTCAGAAGCTTTGAAATTGGTGATCGCGTTACCGAAGCGATCGACGCTGAGCAATTTGCCGCGCCAGCGTCCTTCGCCGACGGGGTGAGGGTCGAGATCCGGAAGTAACTCCCATCGGGTGAGCGCGGGTCCCACTTCTTCCGGTGTCGCCTGGCCGCTGGCGATTGCCGCGGCGACTGGAGCGAACACATCGCGCCCGTGAAATGTGGCGGACGGCGCTTCAAGCCAAAGATCCCGATTGGCGATTTCGCGCAGCCTGGGGCGGCCGTCGCGCGTGCCGATCATTGCCAGAACGCCATTGTCGGGAGCGATGAAATACTGGCCCAACGCTTCCATCAACACGGGTTTGCGGGAGGTGCCGACACCTGGGTCCACTACCACTAAATGAACCGTGCCGGACGGAAAGTAGGGCGCGGCCTGATCGATCGTGTACGCTCCCGAGTAGATCGAATACGGCGCGATCTCATGCGAGATATCAACCAGGCGCGCATCCGGGCAGAGGCTCAACAGAACGCCTTTCAGCGTGCCGACATAATGATCCACGAGGCCAAAATCGGTAGTCAGCGTAACGATCGGGGAAACACGAGAAAGCTTCATGCGCTGCTAGAATTGTAATGAAAACGCTCTCATTTCCTCTGCAGGCGCTCGATTGCGCGCCTTCCAAAGCATTCACGTGCTGTATTTCGATCACAATGCGACGACTTGTGTTGCACCGGAAGTGGCCGATGCCCTGTCCGCGGCTCTGCGCCAGGTCTTCGGCAACGCATCCAGCACTCACCGCGAAGGCCAGCTAGCGCGGCAGCAGCTGGAACAATCGCGGCGGACTATCGCGGCGTTTCTCGGAGCCCCGGCCGCCGAGTTGGTTTTCACGAGCGGTGGAACGGAATCGAATAACCTCGCGATACTCGGGCTGGTGCGGAACTTGCCGGGCGAGCGGAAGCACGTCGTCACCACGGCCATCGAGCATCCGTCGGTGCTCGAATCCTGCCGCCAGCTCCAGCGCGAAGGCGTTGCGGTCACATACGTGGGAGTCGATTCTACCGGAATCGTTGACATCGCGGAGATTGAAAGCAATCTGCGGTCCGAAACCGTATTGGTGTCGGTTATGCACGCGAATAACGAAACTGGAAGCATTCAGCCGATTCAGGAGATTGCGGCATTGCTCCTCCAGCGCCGCCGGAGCGGCCAGGACATTTTTTTTCACTCGGATGGCGTTCAGGCTTTCGGCAAAATTGCCGTGGATGTTCAAGCGCTGGGAGTGGACCTTTATTCCATCGCCGCGCATAAGATTTTCGGGCCGAAGGGAGTGGCCGGCCTGTATGCGCGCAAGGGCACGCCGCTGCGTGGCATTCAATATGGCGGACGTCATGAGCGTGAGCGCAGGGCGGGTACGGAGAACGTTCCGGCCGCCATCGGTTTTGCTAGCGCTGTCGAACTCTGCGCCGGGAGGCCTGATTCAACTCATGCTTTTCGCGACCGGTTCGAAGCCGAAGCTCTCTCCCGCATTCGGGATATCGAGATCAATGGCTCGAAAGATCGTAGACTCCCGAACACCAGTAGTTTGCTTTTCCGCGGCGTCTCAGGCGAAGCGCTGGTCATCGCTCTCGACCTGAAAGGAATTGCCGTTTCGACAGGCTCGGCTTGCAGCAGCGGCTCGGTCGAACCCTCGCACGTGTTGCTCGCGATGGGGCGCAGCCGCGAAGAAGCTCGATCGAGCGTCCGCTTTTCGTTTGGGCGCTACAACACAGCCGGCGATGTCGCGGCGTTGGTCGAAGCGCTCAGCGGTTGCGTCGGCAAACTGCAAAGCGCGCCCAGACTGGAGAAGTGCCTTGCCGTGTGAGCCGTCCGCTCCTATTGCGGTAGCCATGTCGGGCGGCGTGGATAGCTCAGTAGTAGCGGGACTTCTGCAGCGCCAGGGGCATCGCCTGATTGGTTTGACCATGCAGCTTTGGAATCAGCGCCGCCTGCCGGATCTCACGCCCGAAGGCGGGGCGGTGGGACGCTGCTGTTCGCTCGACGATGTGTACGACGCGCGCGCCGTCGCGTCCATTCTCGGCATTCCTTACTACGTTGTTAATTTCGAAGAGCGCTTTGAGCGCCAGGTGGTGAAGCCCTTTGTTCAGGATTATCTCGAAGGCCGCACGCCGGTTCCTTGCACGCTCTGCAATAACTTCATCAAGTTCGATCAGTTTCTCGAAATGGCGGATGGCGTGGGCGCCGACAAGATTGCCACCGGGCATTACGCCCGCTTGAGCTTCGACGACGCGGCCGGCCGCTACCGGATGCGCGCCGGCATGGATGCATCGAAAGACCAGACCTATTTTCTTTTTGGCCTCACCCAGGCTCAACTGGCGCGCGCGGAGTTTCCTCTCGGCGGCATGGTGAAATCGCAGGTTCGAGAGCTCGCCAAGGAGTTTGGTCTGCCGGTCGCCGACAAGCACGACAGCCAGGAGATTTGCTTCGTTCCCAATGGAAATTACGCCGCGTTCATCAACGCCTATTTCGAGGAACAAGGCATTCGCCAGGAGGTCACGGAAGGAGAAATCGTCGATAGGGACGGCCGCGTTCTCGGCCGGCATGCGGGAACCCATCATTTCACGGTCGGGCAGCGCCGCGGATTGCGCATCGCGGCCTCCGATCCCTTATATGTGATCGCAACCGAGCCGGCCACCCGGCGCGTAGTCGTGGGAAGCAATAACGATCTGATGCGCTCCTCGCTCGTCGCGAGAGATGTGAATTGGCTGTCGATCGGGCCTCCGCGCGAGCCTCGCGCCGCCCAGGTGAAAATCAGAAATAAACACACGCCTGCGCACGCGACGCTGGTGCCCACTGGCGACGATTCTCGAATTGAAGTGATTTTCGACCACCCGCAGCGCGCCGTTACACCAGGCCAGGCAGCCGTGTTCTACGACGCGGACCTGGTGCTCGGCGGCGGCTGGATCGATTAAACTCCACAATTGGCGCAGAAGAAAACCTGGCTTCAGATTAGGGCGGAGTACGCTCTCGCCTCGACGCTCCTGCAGGCTCTGCGATGGCTGCCGCCGGGCGCTGCGAATGGCGTGGCGCGAGGCTGTACTCGCTTGCTCGATATTGCCTCACCGAAGCTGCGCCGCGTAGCTCTGAAGAATCTCTCTTTTGCTTTTCCCGAGATCTCCGACCGACATCGCAACCGGATTGTCGATGGCGTGTTTCACACGATCGCGCGCTTGGTGGTCGCTCTCGCTCGATTCCCCTCGCTCAATTCATCGAATATCTCGGAATGGATTTCGTATGAAGGTTTGGAGAACTATCGGGCGGCGAAGGACGCGGGCCGCGGAGTCCTGATCGCGACCGGGCATCTCGGCAACTGGGAACTGAGCGCGTTTGCTCACGCCCTCCTGACCGAGCCGATGAACGTGATGGCGCGCGCGCTCGATAACCCGTTGATTGACCGCTTGGTCGAGGCGCGGCGAACGCTCTCCGGCAATCGTCTGATTTACAAGCGGGACGCGGCGCGCACGGTGATCCGCGCTCTAAAGAATGGCGAGGCCGTCGGAATTCTGATCGACCAGAACACCAGCGCCGCCGAAGGCTTGTTTGTCGATTTTCTTGGGAAGCCTGCCTGCGCCGGTTCGGCGTTCGTCAAGTTCGCCTATCATTCCAATGCGCCTGTGGTTCCCGGCTTCGCTCTCTGGGATGAGCGCACGCGCCGCTACGTATTGCGCTTTTATCCACAAGTGCCGTTGAGCGGAGATTTAAGAACCGATACGCAGCGCATTCACTCCGCGCTCGAACAGGTCATCCGCGAATTTCCGGACCAATGGATGTGGGTCCATCGCCGTTGGAAGACCCGGCCGCCGGGAGAAGAGCCGTTGTATTGATTGAGCATACTTGCATCATATGCATAAATAATACATACTGATGCATATGCGAACGACACTAATTATCGACAAGGGTCTGCTTGAACGGGCTAAGGAGCTAACTGGGATCCAAGAGAAAACGGCGCTCGTGAAGGCCGGTTTGGAGGCATTGATTGCGCGGGAAGCCGCGAAGCGCCTCGCTGCTCTCGGTGGCGCTGAGCCGGGACTTCGTCCAATTTCCAGACGGCAGCCCGAGCTTCGCTGATGGTGCTTGTCGACACTTCCGTTTGGATCGGACATTTCCGGAAGGCCGACCAGCGGCTTGCCGGAATGTTGAATTGGGCCCTTGTGCTGACGCACCCGTTCGTTCTGGGAGAACTTGCATGCGGCAGTTTGAAAAACCGCGCCGCCATCTTGAGCGATCTCGGCGCTCTACCGGCGGCCGCGTCCGCTACTCATGATGAGACGCTCCGGCTCATCGAGCACCGGCTACTCTGGGGCAAGGGCATAGGATGGATCGACACGCATCTTCTCGCCTCCGCTCTGCTCACAGATTGCGAGTTTTGGACCCTGGATGAGAGGCTCAAACGCGTCGCTGCGGAGCTGGGCGTGAAACGCCCACACACTCTGTAATCAGCCGAAATTGCGGTCGCTATCGACGCCGGATTAGCAATGCCGCGCTAGCCCGCTGTGTGATGCCTCGCCACCGGACGTTGATCGAGACCCAACACTGCCGTCACGACGCCCGACAGCGATTTCGGTATCGAGAGGGGCCCCATATAGCTCAGATAACGGTCGCCTTTCGCGTCCGTCACCCAGCAGAGATCGATCCCGAAGGCTTCATCCATCTGCTGTACCGTCCCCTGCACCTGCACCGTCCTCGTCTCGGCATCCTGCTTCAGAATCGTTAACCCGTAGTGTTTCGCAAACCCGCAGACGGCGGTCATATCGGACGGATTCGCCTCCGTAATTTGTGTCGCTTGCTCTTTGGATAGGCGCGGAAGCTTTCCGGAAAGCAGGTCCTGGCCAATCTGGGAAGATGCCCCCGAGCCCTGGCTTCTCCGGAGAATCAAGGTGGCCGTCACTTCCTGCTGTTCCGGATTTGGAACGCTGGACATGACATCCGAGCCGCTATGTTTCGGAATGCTGCCGGAAAGCGTAGCGCGCTGAGCGCTGGACGATCCCGACGAGAGCGCATCGAGGAGCGCGGTTCCATTGGGACTTCCCAACCCGGTGCAGGCGTCCCATCCGGTTTGCGCGCTGTAGTAGCCTAAACCGCTATCGTCGTTATTTCCACTGGTTATGTCTCGAAAAACCGATTCACCCAACGGATATAACTTTGAAGAGAGAAAGCCGACCTTACTTCCGAGTTGTTCGTTCATGAGGGCAATCAGCCCGGCCCATAATGGCGCTACCGCGCTGGTGCCGCCGACGATTTCACTTTGCCCATCGACGATCACCTGATAGCCGGTGCTGGGATCCGCGTTTCCAGCCACGTCCGGCACGCCTCGGCCTACGAAATTTGTTTGTGGCTGGGCGGGAACGCCGGCCGAGCTCTGATAGCTCGGTAGAGCGAAGACAATGCTGACTCCGCCGCCGGTTGCTCCCTCGTTGTTGGCTGTCTCGTTCCATACAACCTCTGACGAAATGTTAGTGCCGGAACCAACCAAGGTCGTTCCACCGCAGGCCAAAGCGAAAGGACTGGAAGCGGGAAAGTCCACGTGGAGTTTTCCATCCGTTTCGCCATCGCTCGAGCCGTTGTCGCCGGAGGCAACCGTCACCGTAACCCCGAGCGTAGCCGCATCCTGAAGAGCCGCGTTCATCGCGGTCTGGGACTGCTGCGTCCACGAATCCTCAGGCCCTCCCCAACTGATCGATACCACGGAAGGGTTCCGTGTTGTGTCATGAACCGCATCCGTGATGGCATCGATAAAACCTTGATCCGTATTCGCGGCGAAATAAACCGCGATGTTCGCTCCGTTCGCAATCGACCCCGCCACTTCGATATCCAGCATTACTTCGCCATCCGCGTCCGAACCGGGCGAATTCTGACCGCCATCGACGGAGACTGCCGTAACAGTCGGCTCGGCGATTCCGAGCCCACTGAAATAAGTTTGAAGGTCCGATGCGACGTATCCTCCGCCCAGCTCGATAATCGCGATGGTCTGCCCTGAGCCGGTAACGCCCGTCGGAAAGTTGTAAAGCTCCGCCACTTGCGGAGGCGTGAAAGTGGTGGAAGCCGCTTGTTGCTTCTTCTTTTTTCTGCGGAAGTGCGGCTTGGCGACGGGACGTGTATCCAGCCCCAAGACCGCAACTACAACTCCTTCCAATTCCGTTGGCAGCGTCAAGGAATTCGTGCGGCCCCTGAAGTTGTGCGCGGTTCCGGCAACCTGGTAGCACACCAGATCCGCTCCGAATGCCTTGATCATCAGTTGAGCGGTACCGGTTAAGCGGACTCGGTGCTTCCTGGCGCTGCTCTCTACAACCGTCAATTGAAACTGATGAGCGAACTTTTCAACCAGGGCGATATCGGCCGGATCGGCGCTATGCCTCTCCGCAAACTCCGCATGGGTGAGATGAGTAGATGTCCCAGATCCGCTCGCGACAGAGGAGTCGGCGCCCTTCCGCCGCAAAATCATGGTGACGGTCACGGTTTCATTCGGCGCGATCGCCCCAACCGGCGTCGAGCCCGGAAGAGTTTTTCTCTCGCTTCCCGGTAACTTGATTCTCTTTTCAAAAGCCATTCGGTGGTGGTCCTTTACTTAGCGTTGGCTGCGACTAGTGTATCGCTGGTCTCATCTTCCTCCTTGTCCTAAAATGAGTGCGGTTACCCGGCTAACGATGAACGACGATTCGCCCATTGAAATCCATCAGCTTACGCAGCTTGACGAGTTTGCCCGCGTAGTGCGGCTTCAACGGGAAATCTGGGGATTTCAGGATGTGGAGCTGCTGCCGCTGCGTCTGTTTGTGGTTGCCGACAAAGTGGGAGGTCAAGTGCTTGGCGCGTTCGACGGCGCGAAGATGGTTGCGTTTTGCCTCGCGATTCCAGGTCTCAAAGCGGGCGGCAAATCTTATCTGCATAGTCATATGCTGGGCGTGCTTCCCAGCTATAGAAACACCGGCCTGGGCCGGAGACTGAAGCTGAAGCAGCGCGAGTACGCTCTGGCGAGCGGGATCGATTTGATCGAGTGGACCTTCGATCCGCTCGAAATTAAAAATGCCTTCTTCAACATCGAGCGGCTGGGCGCTATCGTCCGCCGCTACGTTCACAACCAATACGGCACTACCAGCAGTCCGCTTCACAGTGGTCTACCCACTGATCGGCTGATTGCCGAATGGTGGATTCAATCCCCGAAGGTCGAAGCCTTGTCCGAAGATCGGTTAATTGACCGCGAAGCGGCGGAGGCGAGCATCTCCGTTCCGGCGGAGATTGCTAATTTGCGTCACGACAGTCCGGCGCGCGCCCATGACATCCAAGCGCGTGTCGGCGAGCAGTTCGATAGACTCTTTCAAACCGGGCTCGCTGTCGTCGGATTTGAGAAGAACGAAGTTTCGGGAATATACTTGCTGGGCAAATGGGAATCAAAATAGACCAAATCATACTTCGGCACATACGAATGCCGCTGGTGCATTTCTTTGAGACCAGTTTCGGCCGCACGCGGGAGCGCGATATCGTTCTGGTCGAAGCGTTCGCCGATGGCGTGTCCGGATGGGGCGAAGTCACCGCTGGGGAAAATCCCTTCTACAGCGAAGAATGGACCGGTTCCGTCTGGCCGATTCTCATCGATTACGTAGCTCCGCGAATCCTGCATCATGAACTTTCTTCCGCCGCGGATACCGCCGCTCGCACCAAGCACATCCGGGGGCACCACATGGCCCGCGGAGGCGTGGAGGCGGCTATCTGGGATTTGCAGGCGCGATTGAGGAACGAACCCCTCTGGAAGACTATTGGAGGCGCCCGCCGCGAAATTCCCTGCGGTGTGTCCATCGGTATTCAAGACAGCGTCGAGCAATTGCTCGAGAAGATCCAGACCGAGCTTGCAGCCGGTTATCAGCGGATCAAAATGAAAATTAAGCCGGGATGGGATGTCGAGGTGGTCCGCCAGGTCCGCGAGCGGTTTCCCGGAATCAAGCTGATGGTGGACGCCAATTCCGCTTACACGCTGAAGGATCTCGATCACCTAAAGAAACTGGACCGGTTCTACCTCATGATGATCGAGCAACCGCTGGCGCATGACGATATCGTCGATCATGCGGTCTTGCAGGGCTCTCTCGACACTCCGGTGTGTCTCGACGAGTGCATACGCTCCGCTCACCACGCGGCGCAAGCGATCCGCCTGAAAGCGGCGCGCATCGTCAACATCAAGTTGGGGCGAGTGGGCGGGTTTGCCGAAGCCCGGCGCTTACACGATATTTGCGAAGGGAATGCCGTTCCGGTCTGGTGCGGCGGGATGCTTGAATCCGGCATCGGACGCGCGCACAATATCGCGCTCTCCACGCTTCCGAATTTCACCCTGCCGGGAGATGTCTCGGCGAGTAAGCGTTATTGGAAGCGGGATATCATCGACCCTGCCATCGAGGTAAGCTCTCGCGGAACCATTCACGTGAGTGACGCCCCGGGCTTTGGCTATCCGATCGACCAGGATTTTTTGGAAAGCCTGGTGGTCCGCCGGGAAGTGCTGCATTAGACAGCGGGACCGCAGCCGTTATTCTGAGTAGGTATGCTCAAACCCGGTATTTTCCGCGAATATGACATTCGCGGAATTGCGGACGTCGAACTGCTCGATCCCGATGTCGAGCTGTTGGGCCGCGCGCTAGCTACTTACGTAATCCGCCACAGCGGCCGCACGATTTGCCTCGCGCGGGATTGCAGGCTAAGCGGCTCCCGGCTTCGCGACGCGATGCTCAAGGGGCTGGTTGCGGCCGGCGCGCGAGTGCTGGACGCCGGCACCGTTCCGACACCCGTGCTCTACTACTCGGCTGTTCATTGGAAGGCCGATGGCGCAGTCATGATCACCGGTAGCCACAATCCTCCCGAATACAACGGGATCAAGGTCGTCTGCGGCACCGGCACATTGTACGGCGAGGCCATTCAGGATGTTTATAAGCTGATCCTGAATAACGATCTCGAATCTTCTCAAGGTTCATCCGAGACTGTGGACGCTGTAACGCCTTATGTGGACGAGATTGCGTCGCAGTTTTCCTTCGAGCGCAAAGTAAAGGTTGTGGTGGATGCCGGAAACGGCGCCGCCGGCCCTGTCGCGCACCGGGTATTGGAAAAGCTCAATGTCGAAGCGACCGAGATGTTCTTCGAGATGGACGGCCAATTCCCGAACCATCATCCCGATCCAACCGTGCTATCGAATCTTCACGCGCTCCAGGAAAACGTGCACAAGCGCCGCGCGGAGCTAGGGATCGCCTTCGATGGCGACGGGGACCGCATCGGCGCGGTCGATGAACTCGGAAACGTGGTGTTCGGCGACATGCTGCTGCTGATTTTCGGCCGCGAGATTCTTTCCCGCAAACCAGGTTCTACGTTCATCGGCGAGGTAAAGTGCTCGCAAGTCCTGTACGACACGCTGAAGGAGCTTGGCGGCAACCCGATCATGTATAAGACGGGCCACTCGCTGATCAAGGACAAGATGAAGCAGGAGCATGCGGAGCTGGCCGGTGAGATGTCGGGGCACATGTTCTTTGCGGATCGCTACTACGGTTACGACGACGCGATCTACGCCATGTGCCGGCTGCTGGAGATCGTCGCCAAGTCCGGAAAGCCGCTCTCCCATCAGCTGGAAGGAATTCCGAAGCTGGTTTCCACTCCCGAGCTGCGCGTCGATTGTGCCGACGAACTGAAATTCAAGGTGGTCGGGAAGGTTGCCGAAATTGTCCGCAAACACCATCGGATCGTGGAAGTGGATGGCGCGCGCGTGCTTTTTGACGAGGGCTGGGGATTGGTCCGCGCCTCAAACACGCAGCCCGTGCTGGTGATGCGCTTTGAAGCGAAGAATAAAGAACTGCTGAAGAAATACCAGCAAGAGATCGATGCGATTGTGGAGCAGGCTAGAGGCGAGGTTGGAGCGTAAATTCTCTTTCCAACTTAGTTCTTGGGACCGATGTTCTCAGTGCGCCCCGCCAGCGGCTTCACAATCGGGCCGCCGCAAACACCTACGCCGGTATTGAGAAGGGCGTTCAGCAGGTTGAACAGCACCGCGTAAATCACCTGCTCGCTTACCGGCTGGCGTCCCGGCATCCGGAATGTGCCAGGCAGCTCTTTTGCGATCTGCACGCGGACCGCGTGCGGCAGAGCGCGTCCCGACTTGTCTTTCTGATTCGCCAGCGACAGAGGCGTTTGCAGAACACTCCCGGATTTGCCATCCACATAGAACTGGCAGCGCGAAAACCATCCCAGGTTTCCGGGGTCGGCGGCATCAAACAGCAGCAGCGGCGCCTGTCTGTCGGTAGCCGCGAGATCCAGCCCAAGCACCCGCTCCTGGTCGTCGATCTTGAATTCGAAACCGACTTGGCGCGCAATGTTGCCTATGAATTCAGGATCGAGCTCCAGGAGGATATATTTATTGGGCCCAGCCTCGAGAACTTGCACTGGTCTTCATTCTAGCGGGAAGCAGGTCGCGCGCGGCCGGCGCTCCATCTCATGTCCGGCTCCCGGCAGCCATGACGCCACGAAGCTTTTGCGCATGCCGGAGGTACACCTCGTGGTCGGATTCGCTAAACTGCACCAGCTTGACAATGCGAACAGGACCGGTATGGTCGTGCAGCCAGACGCCTACGGCTCTCACTGCAATCTCAGAAGCTCTCTCGATCGGATACCCATAAATTCCCGTACTGATGGAAGGGAAACTGATCGTCTTGAGGTCTCGTTCCGCCGCAAGCCGAAGACAAACCGTGTAACAGGATTCGAGCTGTTCCGGCTCGCCGTGTTTGCCGTCGCGGTAACGAGGGCCGACCGCATGGAAAACATACTTTGCCGGCAGCCGACCCGCTCCCGTTACCACCGCATTGCCGGGATCGCAGCGGCCGATGCGAGCCCGAATTTCATCCAGCTCACGCATGATTTCCGTGCCCCCGGCCTGGTGGATCGCTCCGTCCACGCCGCCTCCGCCGGCCAGTTGTGAGTTCGCCGCGTTCACGATGGCGTCCACAGCGATGCCCGTAATATCGCCCTTCAGTAGTTGGAGCTGGCAGAGCCCAAGCTGAATAACGAAATCGGAGGCCATGGCAGATCTCCCACGCTCACATACAGGCCGCGAGAGCGTCCAGCAGGAAATCGACGTTTTCGTCGCTGGCCATCGGACCCATGGTTCCGATGCGAAGGACCTTGCCGGCAAGCTGGCCTAAACCGGAAGCGATCTCGATATCGAATTTCTCGAGCAGTCTTTGCCGAAGCTGCGTTTCGTTGACGCCGGCCGGCGGAATCGCAGCCGTCAGGTGCCAAATGCGGTTCTCCGGCACGGCGACGAGCGGCATAAAACCGAGCTTGTTCAAACCATCGATCAACCGCCGATTCGCGCGCAAGTGACGGTCCCAGCGATTCCGCAATCCTTCCTCTTCTATTACCGCGAGACCCTGATGCATCGCATAGTAGAGCGGCGGAGAGGGCGTGTGATGGTACACATGCGCCGGCCCGTAGTACTTGGCGAGGAGGCGAAGATCGAAATACCAGGTGAACGGGTCTTCCGGACGCTTCTGCAAACGCTCCCAGGCCCTCGGCGAAACAGAAATGGGCGATAATCCAGCCGGACAGCTCAGACCCTTTTGTGAACAGCTAAAGGCGATGTCAATACCCACGGCATCCAATTCCACGGGCATCGCGCCGAGCGATGTGATGCAATCCGCCAGCACCAGCGCTCCGGCTTTGCTCGCGGCGGGCGCAATCGCGCGTCCCGATTGATACGCTCCAGTGGAGGTCTCAGCCTGCACAAACGCGACTACATCCGGCCGTTCGCGCTCAATGAATTCCTGCGCTTCCGTTTCCGTGAAAACTTCACCCCAGGGCTTCTCCAAGCGGACTACCTTTGCCCGCTGCCGCTCACCCATGATCGCCATGCGATCGGCAAAATGGCCCGCAGCAAAAATTGCGAATTTCGAGCCCGGCCACACGAAGTTCGCGACCGCGGTCTCCATGGCTCCGCTTCCTGCCGCCGGAAGAGGGAAAGTCATTTCATTTTTTGTGCCGAAGCCTTCGCGCAGGCCGGCCTGAATCTCGCTGACGATCTCGAGAAAATACGGGTCGCGAATGCCGACTACAGGCTGCCCCATCGCCTCGTATGCCCGCGGATCCACCATGGATGGACCGGGCCCATAGAGCAGCCGCTTCGGCGGTGCAATGCGCTTTTGAGCGGTAGTTAGCATTTACTTCAAAGTATCAAGAACGTTGTCTAATAAGAAAGCCATGAGAACACGATTTGGACTTTTCCTGCTGGCCGTCATTATGCTGCCGCAGGCGGCCGACAAAGCCTCGGCCCAGACGCCGGTAGACGCGAACTGGAAAGAAACGCTTCTGGCCCGGCTTCCTCTCTACGGCCACCGCAATTGGATTGTGGTCGCCGATTCGGCATATCCGGCTCAATCCCGCGATGGAATTGAGACCATCGTGTCGAACGCGGATCAAATGGAGGTTCTAAAGCAAGTGCTGTCGGTTTTAGACAACTCAAAGCACGTGACGCCGATCGTCTATACCGATCGGGAACTGAAATTTATCGAAGAGAAAGAAGCGCCCGGCATATCGGCTTATCGGGAGCAACTCGCAGGGATGCTCGAGAAGCGGACTGTCCATACTCTGCCTCACGAACAAATCATCTCCATGCTGGATCAGGTCAGCCGGACTTTCCGCGTGCTGATCGTCAAGACCAATCTGACGATTCCGTATACGTCGGTCTTTCTGCAGCTCGATTGCGCGTATTGGAATGCGGACCAGGAACGGAGACTCCGCGCCACCATGGCCGCGCACCCTCAGGTCAAGCCGTAGCTTCAAACAGGACGTTTTGACCCTCCTTTACCGTAATGGAATTACGGAGGTGGAAGGCGACGCCTCCGGCTTCGAAACTACAAACTTCCAGCGGCAGTTCGCCGGAGTATACCTGTACTCGTACTTGCGTTTGCGATTTGCCTTGCGTCCGTGTAAAGACGCCCCAGCCGGTTGCGGTGGACCAGAAACACTTAAATTCAGGCGGAGGCGTCTTCGGAAATATTTGGAGATGGCGCTCTCCGCCGTGATAATGAAACCCGCTGACAGCGAGGACGGCCGACCATGCGGCCATAGCACGGGCATAATGGTGGCCGCACTCGGCTTCATCCCATGGGTTACGGCGCTCGCCATCGTAGCGGCTGCGGATATTGGCGATGGCCTCAACACCCTGCTGAGTCATGCCCGCGTACAGCATGTGCGTGGCAGCCGAGTATTCGAAACCGGTCATCACTTCCGCGAAGTAGGGAAAGGGAATCTGCGGCCGCGGACTCTTGGCATAATCGCAGATCACGAGCGCCGCTTCGTCGTTCAACGCAAAGGTTCGCTCCACGCAATCGTGGCTATATAAGGCGCCCTTGTGGTTATACCGAAAGATGGATTCGAGCGTAGCGCGGATATGCTTTGGATCGAGCAGCGCACCCAATCCGCACACCTCCGCCAGATACTGGCCGACCATCTGATCGACCAAGCATCCCTTCCCAACTTGATATTCCGGATGTTCCGGATCGTCGGCGCCCATCGAGCTGCGTAGTGAAGCGGCAATTTGATTGCTCGCATAAGGCCTCACCTGCTGCACATAGAATTCTCCGTTGAATAAATTCGCGTCGATCCACCGGCTGCCATTTTCAAAGAGCTGGCGGCATTCTTTTGCGAAGGTGGCCTCGCCTACGGTGTTTGCCATTTCCTCGCAGGCGCGCAGGGCCGCCAGGTAATAGATGCCGCACTGCGGATTGGGGCCGTAGAACTCGACGTCGTAGGTATTGTGCTGGACGCCTTCCATCACGCCGTCGCGATTGGCGTCCCACCCGCCCGGAATCCAGGCGAATTCAATCGCTTTCCTGATGCGGGGCCAGAGAGATCGCAGCCATTCCAGATCGCCGGACAGAATCCAATCGAGATACGCGTGGACGATCTGCCCCATCTGACCGTCGGCGGCAGCGAAGCCGCTGCGCTCCTTCCCATCCGGGAGAAGCTGGCGGAAGTGCATTGCGCCCATATCATCCATGGAAAAGCCGAAGGCCGATTTGCGCAGAGAGCGGGCGAAAGTGGGGAACAAATGCGCGGTCGCGGTTTCATAGTTCCAGACATGAGTACAGTTGCCGAAGCAGCATCCAAGCTTGTCGTCAACGCCTTCAAAGCCATGGAACTCGGCATCGGCGGTGCGAAAGCAAGTGGTGGTGGCGAGCGTGGACAAATTCGCCGAAGCGGCTTCGCGGATGGCGGCGGGAAGAGTGCTCTCCCGCAGCGACGCGGCAAACAAGCGGGCTTTCGATTCGAGCGCCGGAAGCCGATCCGCGGCGTATTCAGCCGCATCCCAGGCATCGGAGAAGCGCGTCGAATACCAGTTGCCGATGACAGTGCTCTCTTCGCCTTTAGGCGCGGACCATCCGCACCGCGCCGGAGTCCGATTCGGGAAATGCCAAGCGATTAAGAATTCATACTCACTGGTAGCGCCTGGCTCGATATCCCGCGTTAAACAGAGCGCGCCCACCGCATCGATGTGAGCCGCTTCCGGGCCGAGCTCGCCATCGGCGGAGAAGTCGTCCCAGAACAGCAGCGGAGAGTTCCACCAGCGCCCGCTGGGCCAGCCTCGCAGATAGGTGAGCTTTCCGTCGTCATGATTCAGGACGCCCAGCGCGAAACTGCCGTGGAAGACGTCCGTTTCCGGGAGACCGGGATTGGTCATGAAGAATCCCGACAAGCCTTTGCCGGCTCGGAACTCATTGGTCCTTTTATCCCGATCGGCTGGTAAGGAATGGCCCACCGGATTCTCAATGGACCAGGCAATTGAAACGCGGGCCGAACCCGATCCCGGGTTGCCGACGCGATAGCGCAAGACGGCAATCGGAAGGCCGGAATCATCTGGATTATGCGGAATGAAGGGCGTGAACGCTTCGAGCGAGACATGCACCGGAAGCGCCTGGTCTTCGAAATCGATCCGGGCAAACGGGTACTCGCCTGTAAATCGCGCGTCGGCCAGGCGCGGAAGACCGGGAGCGTTTTGGGAACCCAGGCCGTCCTGCCCTTCATAGGGCGGTTGATAGCGCGCTTCGAGAACGCGAGCGATCGGCTCAGTGCCACCGGAGTGAATCCAGATAGAAGGCAGCGCATAAGCGAGATTGTTTCCCTTATCCGCTTTATTGAAGATCTCCCAATCGCGAAGCTGCCCGCGTCCTCCGAGACTGACGCTGCCCGCGCCGACGCCGCCGAGCGGAAAAGCGATCATCGAGAGATGTTTTCCGGTGAAGACTCTCGGATAGGCGACTGCGCCGCTGCCTTCGGCGAACTCCGGCGGTTGTGCGGAATCGGCTCGCTCGCGCGCCGCTCCGGCTGCTGGATTGAGCGTTACCGCGACGCTCGCCGCGCCGACTGCCGCCTGTCCCAGAAATCCGCGGCGGGAGCTCTTTTTGCCTTCGTCACTCATAGGTATCGCAGAATATCATCACGGGCGTCGGATTAGGTTATAGTCGAACTTTGCGCGCGCACTTCCGCTGGTACATCTGCGGTCTGCTTTTTTACGCAACCACGGTCAATTACATGGACCGCATGGTTCTGGGAATTCTGAAGCCGACCATCGCTCACGATCTACATTGGGACGAAACGCAATACGGCCTGATTAATTCCGCATTCCAATTCGGATACGCGGTCATGATGCCGGTGGCCGGACGCTTGATCGACTGGCTGGGATTGCGACTCGGTTACACGGTCGCGGTGGTGTTCTGGAGCCTTTGTTCGATGAGTCACGCGCTGGCTCATACTGCCACGCAGTTTGCTTTGGCGCGGCTCGGGCTGGGGCTGGGCGAGGCGGCCAATTTCCCGGCGGCGATCAAAACAGTCGCCGATTGGTTTCCGCGCCGGGAGCGCGCTTTGGCCACGGGAATCTTCAACAGCGGCTCCAATATCGGCGCGGTGATTGCTCCGCTCGCCGTGCCGTTGCTGACGGCTCATTTCGGATGGCACTCGGCGTTTTTGTTCACCGGCGCGCTCAGCATGTCGTGGGCGGTGGTCTGGGCGCTGGTTTATCGCGAGCCGGAGAAGCAGCCGCGGCTTTCCCCGGAAGAGCTGCAACTGATCCGGTCCGATCAAGAGCAAGTCGTTTCGCGCCAGGTTCCTTATCGCGTCCTGCTTACCAGACGCGCGACGTGGGCGTTTCTGGTGGGCAAGTTTTTGACCGACCCAGTCTGGTGGTTCTATCTGTTCTGGCTGCCGGGATTCCTGCAGCTTAAATATGGTGTGGATCTGATTCATTTAGGCCCTCCTCTGGTCACAATCTACTTGTCAGCCGATATCGGATCGGTCGGCGGCGGCTGGCTCTCCTCTTCGCTTTTGAAGAGCGGATGGTCCGTCGGCGCGGCCCGGAAAACCGCCATGCTGGTTTGCGCATTGTGCGTAACCGCCGTGATTTTCGTGCCAAAAGCCGCCGGTAATCTCTGGCTGAGCGTGGCCCTTATCAGCGTAGCCACGGCGGCACATCAAGGCTGGTCGGCCAACCTATTTACCCTCACATCGGACTGCTTCCCCCGCAGCGCCATTGCATCCCTAGTCGGCCTAGGAGGGCTCGGCGGAGCTATCGGCGGCATGCTGGCGCAACCCGCTATCGGGCGCTGGCTCGATTTTTCGAAAGAATCCTATGCACCGCTGTTTATCGTGGCGGGCTCCATCTATCTGGTGGCGCTATTGATCATTCACTTGCTGCTGCCGCGGTTTGAGCAGCAAGTGGTCTGACCGTAGGGGACGCCGCTTGCTCACGCGCGCGGTTCCGTTAGGGAGTGGGTAATGCCGCTAGATAATTGCCATAGCCGATGACGATCGTAGAGCCGATAAGCACCGCCAGACCCAAGCCAAGCAATCGAGTGGCGGTCCGGCCCGAGCCTTTCCATTCTTTGAGGCCGATACCCCAGAGCGAACTGAAAATGATGATGCTGGCCATGTGGATGCTCCAACTGGAGAATTTGAATTTTCCCATCTGCGTCTCGCCCATGGTGTAGAAGAAGAACTGCATATACCAGGTGACTCCAGCCAGGGCGCAGAGCAAATAGTTCCTCAAAAGCGGAACGCGCACGGTCTCACGAATGAGCGTGGCGGAGGGGTGCGTCAGGACGCTGGTTGTCGGGCCGCTCAGCGCAGTCTCTTCAATGGGCTGAGGAGCGCGAATCGATATTTCAGAACTCAGATACTCGCGACCGCTTTTGTTCCGTACGTTCAGCAGGATGGTCCAAACAAAGTTGGTGGTGAACCCTCCGAGAAGGATTATGACGAGTACCGGCAAACCCTGCCACAGGGGCGGCGTGCCTCGATGGACGGTAAGGTCGCGAATGGGGTCGCCCGCCGCGAGGCCGTATGCGAAGCAGGCGCTCATGACGCCGGACAACGCAGCCACCAACAGACCTTTTCTGAGATCGAACTCCTCAATGGCCTCCTTCTGGGCTTCGGGAGACATGGCGCGCTCTTTATAGATTCCAGCAAGACCGACGATGGCAATTCCAATCAGGCAGACGGCGATACCAAGCAGAACCACCCGTCCCGATGAAGTTTGGAGGATGCGGCCCACAAACTCGCCGCTGAATATGGGAGGCATCAACGTGCCGAATACCGCGCACAAGCCCAACACAACAGCCATGCCGAGCGAGAGACCTAAATAGCGCATGGTGAGGCCGAAAGTCAGGCCGCCCACTCCCCAGAGCAAGCCGAAGAAAAAGCACCAGAACAGGTTCCTGGCGGGCGTCGCGGCGAGAACGAACGGTAAATCCTTGGTCAGCAGAAAAGCGATGATCCAGGGCGCGACGATCCAGCTAAAGACGCCGCCGACCAACCAATAGGTTTCCCATGACCAGCGTTTGACGGCGCGATAGGGAACATAGAAACTACCGGAGGCGAGTCCACCCAACCAGTGGAAGACAACGCCGAGAGCGGGGTTAGGGATCATGTGGTCCTTTAGCGCAAGAAGGCTTCCGGAAGGCCGCCATCGACGGGAATGATGTGGCCGGTAGTTTTGGCGCTCTCGTCGCCCGCGAGCCAGACGATCGCATTCGCGCAGTCACGCGGAAGAATAGGCTGGCGGGTAAGCGTGCGCTGCGCGTAGAATTCGGCCAGTTTCGTTCGCAAATCTTCGGTCGATTCCGATTCGGAGAAATCGATCTGATACTTCCGCAGCGACTGCATCACCCGGTCGCGAGGAAACATTGTGGAGCCGGCGACTACCGTTGCGGGAGCGATGCCGTTAACTCTTACTAAGGGCGCGAGGCCGACGGCAAGTTCGCGAATCAGATGACTGACAGCGGCTTTGCTGACATCATAAGCTTCACTGCCGCGCTTGGGAACCACGGCATTGGCTGAAGTAGCGAGCACTATCGAAGCCGGAAGCTTTTGATCGCGGAAGATCCATTCCGCCTCACGCGCGAGCAGATAGTTGCCAGTGACGTTCACGAGGAAAGCTTTGTTCCACTGCGTTTCGGTAAGTTGCCCGGAGGGGCCGGCTACGGGAAAAATGGCGGCGGTGTTAACGATGCCATCGATCCCGCCGAACTGGAGAACGGTGTATCGGGCGGCTGCGGCGATGCTCTGTGGCGAGCTGAGATCGGCGGCAGTGTGCGAAACGGCATCGGAAGAAGAGAGAGCGGCGGCTTCGGACGCAGCACCGGCAGCCGCTTCGGCATTTTGATCGGCTATGACGAGATGCGCGCCCTTACGCGCGAGCAGCAGCGCGACCTCTCGGCCGATACCGCTTCCTCCTCCGACGATCAATAGGATCTTCCTGCTGAATTCGGCTTCGGGAGGCATGCGCTGGAGCTTGGCCTCTTCGAGCGCCCAATATTCGATGCGAAAGGCTTCTGAGCGCGGTAGCGCGACGTAGTTATGGAGACTGGCAAACCCGTTGGATTGCTCGGCGCGGCGAGCCTGCGGCAGCGGATGCGCTACGTCGCCCGAATCAAGCGCAGTGGCTCCGGCCATCACGTGAACCGCATTGATAAAGAACTCCGTAGCGATGCGGGCTTCCTTCTTGTTCTTGCCAAAACCGAAAAGCCCCAGCCCGGGAACGATAACTACCGATGGATTCGAATCGCGGAGACGCGGAGACGCGGGCGTGGCCCATGCCTGGTAATAGGCAGCGTATTCGCTGCGATACGTTGCGGCGCGCTCCTGAATCAGATGCTTCAGGGCATCCACGCCGCCTTCGTCCGGTTTCCAATCCAGGAATAGGGGACAGATGCGGGTGCGAAGAAAATGATCGGGGCAACTGGTTCCGAGAGCGCTCAACTCGCGCGACCATTTGGAACCCGCGAACGCGAGCGCATCCTCGCTATCGACATAATGTGCGATCACACGGCGATTGGAGGAGACAACGCCACGCAGCGCAGGAAGAATGGCCGCCGCGATTTCGTGGCGATCTTCGAGCGCGGCACGCTCCACGCCACCGAAAAGCGGGACCGCGCCGGTTTGATGCAGACGGATGAATTCACCCATTCGATCGATGGTGCGGATGCTGTTCGAGTAGCATTCGCGCTGGGTTTCGCCCCAGGTGAAAAGTCCATGGCTCGCGAGCAGCGCGCCATCACAGTCGGGATTTTCGCGAACGGCTTTTTCCAACAGAAGCGCCAACTCGAAGCCCGGCCTCTGCCAAGGTATCCAGACGACGTTTCGACCGAACCTTTTATTGAACTCGTCAAGCTTCCGTTTTCCATTAGCGCTGGCGGCAATAGCAATTGCCCAATCCGGATGAAGATGGTCCACGTGCGCATGAGGAAGGAAAGCATGCAAGGGCGTATCGATGGAAGCCGCGACTCGATTCTCGCCAAAGGCGGAAAGCGGATAGTAGCGGACCATTTCGTCTTCCCGATCCTCTCCGCGATACAGGCTTTTCAACTGTTCGAGACGATCGAGAGAGAGCAAGGCGAAGCCGGATTCCGCAATTGAGCCAAGGTCGCCGCCGCTGCCTTTGACCGCGAGAACGCGCGTGGGCTTCCCGGTGAACGGGTCCGGCAAATCGATTTTCGAGCTGGTGTTGCCGCCTCCGAAGTTGGTGATGCGCAGATCCGCTCCGAGCAGGTTGGAGCGATAGCGCAGCAGGGCTACCGGATTACCGGCAAGCGCGGCCGCTTGCTTTTCATCCCACAAATCCCGGAGATGCATGGTTTCGCTGATTTCAGACATAGGTTACTTACTCATCGGCCAGAATGACATCCAAAATTCTAGGTCCGTGAACTCCCTTGACGCGAGTCATCTCGATGTCGGATGTGGCGGAGGGTCCGGAAATGGTGGTGATCGGCGCGGTTTTGAATTTGGCCATTTCACGAATGCCCTCGGCTACCGTTTCGACGATCTGCCCGGCATATACCACACAAAGATGATAGTCGGGAATGAGGGTGAGGGCGCGGCGGCCTTCGAGAAACGAATGACGCAGCACGATGGTTCCGGTAACCGCGATGGCAACTGCGCATCGGGTCAGCACGCCCTCGCTGCGGTCGATCTCCGGATAACTCAATTCGTCATCGCGGACGAATGCGAATGAATCAGGAAGCCATTCGGGCGGCACAGCTTCCGGAACAACCAGGCCGCGCTTTCCACGCGACGAAAGCACTTCGGCTACAGTCTCCCGAATGCCGGCTTCGCGGCACGGATAAACGGCCGCCTCATAATCGTGCAGCCGCTCAGTGAAAAGGCGCACGCGCGCCGGGGCGTCCAGATTTCCGGAGCGCTGGTATTCGCGCGGAATGGCGTCATATTCAGCCTCGCGAGCAACGGGGGAAGCGTTCACCGCGCGCCGAATGCTCGCGAGAATCTCATCTTTCGCGGTCCTCATGTCGACTCTCGTTTCTTACGCTTCGCCCACCAATCGCGGAAAGATTCAGGAGGGACCGCCGGCAAATCGCGAACATCGGTCCAACCCGACAGCATTCCCGGCAAATGCTGAATGACTCCGTCGCGCTCGAACGGCCATTGAGCAATCCGCGCCAGTTTTTGCGCAGCGGAGAGGCGGCCGGAATCCGCCAGCGCGAATGCCGCGGCTTGCATGGCGAGCCGCTCGGAAAGAGGAGCATCGCCCTGCGATACCACTTTGCCGCGCAGATGAATCAGGATCTCGGGAATATCGATCTTGACGGGACAAACCTCATAACAAGCGCCGCATAACGAGGAGGCGTAGGGCAGCGATTGAGAATGCTCCATCGATTGCAGTTGAGGGGTCAAGATTGCGCCGATGGGACCGCCATACACGGAGCCGTAAGCGTGGCCGCCCGTCTGCCGGTAGACCGGACAGGCATTCAGACAGGCTCCGCATCGAATGCAATCGAGCGTCTCGCGGGACTCTTCATCGGCGAGCACGCTGGTTCTGCCGTTATCGAGAAGAATCACGTGAAATTCGCGCGGGCCGTCGCCGGGCGCAACGCCGGTCCAGATGGAATTGTAGGGATTCATGCGCTCGCCCGTAGCCGAGCGCGGCAGCAGTTGCAGAAAGATCTCCAGATCCTGAAACGCCGGAATTATTTTTTCGATTCCGACCAGGCTAATCAAGAGGTCAGGCAGCGAGACGCACATGCGCCCGTTACCTTCCGATTCGACAACGCAAACCGATCCGGTTTCCGCAATCGCGAAATTGGCTCCGCTGATGGCGGCTTTCACCCGCAGAAATTTCTCGCGAAGGTACTGCCGGGCAGCATTGGCGAGATCTTCCGGCCGATAGCCCAGTTCTTTGAGCTTCATCTTTTCGAGAAAGATGCGGCGGATCTCCATCTTGTTGCGATGCAGAGCGGGCACGACGATGTGCGAAGGCTTATCTTCGCCAAGCTGCACAATCAGGTCGGCGAGATCCGTCTCATAGGGCGTAATTCCAGCCGCCGCAAGCGCCGCATTCAGACCGATTTCATCGGAGGTCATGGTTTTCACCTTGATGACCTCGCGGGCGGCATGCGCCTGAAGAATGCTTACGGCGATCCGATTCGCCTCATCTGCATCGCGGGCCCAATGAACATGGCCGCCGGCGCGCACGCAGGCCTCTTCAAACTGGCCCAGATAAAAATCGAGATGGCGAAGAACGTGGTCTTTGATTTGGCGGCCGGATTCGCGCAACTCCTGCCAATCGGGCGTCTCGCCGACAACCTTGGCGCGCTTGCCTCTTATCACGTCGGTCGCGTGGCGCACGTTATGGCGAAGCTGGGTGTCGGCTACCGCTTTCTTGGCGGCTTCCGGAAAATCGGGGGCGTGAGCCGCTTCCCCGACCCTGACGCTCATGCGTTTTCACCCGATTCGGTTGCAGCCAGAATCTCAGCGATATGCAGGCACCGGATGCCGGTGCGCTGGCGGCTGAGCGCGCCATCGATATGCATGAGACACGAATTGTCTACAGCCGTGCAGATTTCAGCCTGCGTTTCGAGAACGCAATGAACCTTATCGGATAACATCGCCGCGGAGACTTCCGCGTTCTTGATTGCGAAAGTCCCGCCGAAGCCGCAGCACTGATCGCTTTCCGGCAGATCGATGAGTTCCAGGCCGCGCACCCGGTTCAGCAGGCGAAGCGGTTTGTCATTGAGGTGTAACGACCGGAGCGAATGACAAGAAGGATGGAGGGTGACGGAGTGAGGAAAGAACGCGCCCACATCGGTGATGCCGAGCTTATCCACCAACAACTCGGAAAACTCAAAGACGCGCGGAAGCAATTCGTTGGCGGCTTCAACGATGGCCGGGTCGCCCGTTTCCGCAGCCATCTTCGGATAATGATCGCGAATCATCGCCACGCAGGAAGACGAAGGGCAGCAGATTACCTCGGCATCCTGAAATACCTTGAGCAGATGGAGCATCATGGGGAGCGCCTGGCGCTGGTAGCCGGTGTTGTAGTGCATTTGCCCGCAACAAGTTTGCGCTTCCCTGAATTCCACCATGTGGCCGAGCTTTTCGAGCACGGCGACAACCGCTTTACCGGTGTTGGGGAAAAGCGTGTCGTTGTAGCACGTGATGAAGAGCGAAATCAGCACTGAACTTTTCAGTGTAAGCGTAGGCAGCCCGGACGGACCCCTCCACTTCGCGTGGGGTTAGGCGGCTTTGGAGGCTTGCTTGCGCAGATTCTCCTCGTATTCGGCGAACAGATGGCGGTCGAGGGCCATGGCGCGAAGCTCGATTTCCGCGAGTGAAAAATCGAACCCAAGC
>Ga0208220_1000028_pt1 | contig 51490 bp, 45 predicted proteins | sample NGESurdeep092012_9_FD_184484 | JGI IMG/M metagenome (GOLD analysis project Ga0208220, IMG submission 184484) | Arctic peat soil microbial communities from Barrow, Alaska - NGEE Surface sample F53-1 deep-092012 (SPAdes) | ecosystem: Environmental > Terrestrial > Soil > Wetlands > Peat ...
GACAGGGCAGGTCGCGTGGTGCACGCAATGCTGGCCTACTGAGCCGAGCAGTGCCTCGACAAACCCGCCGTGACCGCGGCTGCCCACGACCAGCAGGTCAGCTCCGGCTGACGCCTCCAGCAGTATCTGGGCGGCATTGCCCTCTACGACCTTCGGCCTGATCGTCACCTGCTCATCCGGGCTGGACACGTCCGCGATGGCGAGGGTGACGACCTCTCTCGCAAGCTCTTCGAAACCCACGGTGGGTGCTACGCGCACCGGATATCCGTAATTGACGGGGAACTCCCAGGCAATGACTGCCTCAACCGTTGCTCCAGTGAGCCTGCCCTGCCTGATAGACCAGGCCAGCGCAGCCTTAGAAGGATCCGACCCGTCTACGCCCACTACGATCCGGTGCTCGTGTTCACCGGAAGTCTGCGTCGTCAAGTCTCCTCCTGGTATGTCAGTGCCCTTTAGCCGAACGTTGTGAGTCCCTGGAGCACAGTGGCAGGCGGGTCACGCAGCCATGCCGTCAGGGCAAGCCAGTCCACGTCACCGTCGGCGGCGATCTCAGCCGGATCAGCCCGAAGAGAGGGCACCCGGCTCCATCAGGTCACTCCGCCGAGCGCGCGTACGTACAGCTTAAGTGCACACACTCTCGGTGACTAGGGGAACCCCACAAAGCCGGAGATGGCAACGGGGCAGGGTGAGTAGTGGAGCATGGCCAGCGCTACCGAGCCGAGAATCTGGTCTTTGAATCCACGCCGACCCCGGGCACAGGACGCGGGGCATCGTAGCCGGAGGCGGATCCGTCGTATGCCGTCAGGATCCCGTATTCCGTCATGTCCTTGCCTCTCCCCTTCACTCGGTAGAGACCGACATGAACTACCACGGCCGAGTGAGATTCGGCTACTGCGGCTCTGTGCCCCCGACCAGCCGCTTACTGCGTGCACCGGTTCGATCATTGAATTTCACTCCCCCTGTCTCGTCCTGGTTGGCGTTCAGCCAGTGGGGCCTTACCCAGATGGTCGATGACGTCGACGACTCCATCGATGCTCCGCATCAGCCGGATCGCGACGGGAATGAGATCACCGTGCGGTCCCGCTGTCGGTTCGAGTTCCCCGGTGAGAGTCACGACGCCGTCCCGCACACTGGCGTCTGCCTTGTCCGCGTCGGCCGACAGCACTACCGTGAGCATCTCGCGGATGTCGGATGCGATGTCCCCGTCGGGACGCAGGAAGACGCTCAGCAACTCGCGGCGGGTGACGATGCCGAGCAGCCTCTCCTTACCGTCGGCCACCGGCAGCATCCTCAGGTGGCTGGTGTTCATGAGCCGGGCCGCTGCGGGACACATCGCGGGGGTGTCCTGCCGCCTTGCCCTCGGCGCGCAGCTGGTCAGGTCGGCATGCGTGGCATCGCCATGCAGTGACTGATAATAGGCCGCGCCCAGGTGGCGCAGCGCGGCCCGATTGTCCGCCACTCGGCTTCCCTTCTGTACTGCCCATGGTTCTCACCTCATCAGGACGTTGCGGGCTTCTTTATCTGCTGCCAAGGCTCGGCAGGACAGCTAGCAGACGTTTGCCTACCGGACTATCGGGGGCTTCGCTCCGAGGACAACTCGCCGCAGGCCAGCAGTGACGAGTGGCCCGCCACCGACCGCGCTTTCTCCACCGAGCAAAGGTCACGCGCTCAAGTGCCCCGTGGGAGTTCCGTTCACCCTGACCACGATCCGGCCAACTGCTGATTCCTGAACTGCTGGCATACATCAATGCAGCCATCATCGCGCCTTGTAGGCCGTTGATCCCATCCGCCAGCCAGATCTCGCCACGCTCACCACGGATGCCCGCGGCATCTTCGAAGCTCACCACACCTCCGTTGGCAGCAGCTCGTTCGACCCGTAGAGGTGACCAATGCCCCTGGTACTTCGGCCCGCGCGGAGAGAAGGTGGGAAACAGGAGGTGTTAGGTGATGACCAGCAGCGTGAAACGATCCGTACCGCCGCTCACCGTCGTAAAGCTTGGCAACCCGATGGTCCGGATGATCCTCGGTTCGCCGCTGCACGGGATGCTTGACAATTCCCTCCTGGTCCTGCATCTGACCGATCGCAGCACCGGGCGCCGGCACGATGTCCCGGTTGCCTACGTGGACATGGACGGAGAACTCGCCATCGCCACCGTCGCCAGGTGGCGGGTGAACCTGCGCGGCGGAGCTGACGTCGAGGTGACACTGCGCGGGGGCTTGCATCCGATGCATGCGCTGCTCACCGAGGACCCTGCCGCAGTCGCGGTCAGCTACCAGGCCATGATCGACCGCATTGGCTGGAAGAAGGCACAACGCCGACTCGCCATCCGCTGCCCGGCGGACGGGTGCCCACTGTCCTGGAACTCAAGGACGCAGCCCTGCACTACGGCTGGTCGGTCATCACGCTCACTTCGCAGTGACGTGGCCCGCGCGCAGGGTAGGGACAGGAGGAGATGTGGCAGGTGAGACCGGACCATCGCTGACCGGGCAATCGCGCGCAGGCGAGGTGGTGCTCGCATACGTGCGCCGCCAGGTGGCGGCAATCTCGCGTTGTGACCCCCTGGTCCGCCGTGCTGAGCCGGACGCCGTGCACCAGATGCGGGTAGCGACTCGCCGGGCTCGTAGTGCCTTCCAGGCCTTCGGCAGCATCGTCGACCGGGAGGCGACCCGGCCGATGTGCGGGGAGCTGAAGTGGCTCGCAGCGGAACTCGGGCAAGCCCGCGACACTGAAGTACTGTTTGGCCAGCTTTCCTCCGACCTCGCGGCCGTTCCCCGAATCCTTGTTGTCGGCCCCGTGGGAGCGCGCATCGACGGTCACTTCACGGCTGAGGTCGACCGGGCGGCCGCAACCGTACTGAAGACCCTCGACGGGCAGCGCTATCGCTGTCTGCTCGCTGATATGGATGCGCTGCTGGCAGACCCGCCACTGACATCACTGGCGGGACGCAAGGCGGGCAAGGTTCTCCGCAAGCCGGTCCGGCAGGCGCGGCGGCGGCTGACGCGCGCTCTGACTGCCGTGCCAGCCGCCGAGGACCGCGACACGGCAATCCACAGTGCGCGCAAGGCCGCGAAACGGGCCCGCTACGCTGCGGAGGCAGCAGTGCCCGCGCTCGGCAGCGTGGTCGGGCGCCAGGCCGCGCAGGCCAGGGAGTTGCAGCAGTTGCTCGGCGATCACCATGACAGCGTCGTAGCGCGGACGGTGCTACTTGATCTCGCCCAGAAGGCCAGGGCGGCGGGGGATGACACCTTCACCTACGGCGTGATGTACCAGCGCCAAGCCTCTCTGGCTGTCGGAATCGAGCAAGCCCTGCCACGCTTGGCATCGCGATCGTGAACAGGTTCAAGGCGACCATCTGCAGCACGTCGCGGCGTGGCTCGAGTCCACCGTAAAAGAACACGAGGCCGACGGTCAGGAAGAGGGCGGCGCCGCGCTGACCATGACCCATGCGGTATCTCCGGCGTTCACGGCAGTCTCCTGGCCCCTTCTGCCGGTTGGCTTGCCGGCTCCACCACGGTGCCCCGGGTCCCCCGAACAAGATCGGCCGCGTCATCAAGCCGGCCGATCATCGCCGGCTTGCCCGTCGCCTCAACGAAACGGCAGGCCGCTTCGACCTTCGGACCCATCGATCCGGCAGGAAACTCCAGGGCCCGCAGGGCGGCGGGAGTTGTGTGGCCGATGGGCCGTGCTGCGTCCGTGCCAAAGCCGACCTGTACGTTGACCACATCGGTGAGGATCACCAGGGCGTCGGCGCCGAGGTCCCGTGCCAGCAGCGCTGCACTGAGGTCCTTGTCGATGACCGCCTCGGCTCCGTGGAAGTGGCCATCGTCATCCTCCAGCACCGGGATGCCGCCGCCCCCGGCACAGATCACGATGGCACCGGCTGTGACAAGCGTGCGGATCGTCAGGAGCTCCATGAACGCCAGGGGTTCAGGTGAGGCCACTACTCGCCGCCAGGCGGATCCGTCCTGCCGGATCTGCCAGCCCCGAAGCCCTGCCAGCCTGCGGCCCTCAGTCTCCGAGTAGACCGGCCCGATGAACTTGGTCGGTCGCTTGAATGCCGGATCGTCGGCCGCCACCTTCGTCTGGCAGATCAGGCTGGCTACCTGCCGTCCGGGCAGGGCGTTTTCGAATCCCTGCAGCAGGAAGTAGCCGACCATCCCCTGGGTCTGGGCGCCGAGCACATCGAGCGAGTAGGGATAAGGCAGGCTGCGATCGGCGGAGCTCTCGTTCGCCAGGAGGCCCACCTGCGGCCCGTTTCCGTGGGTGATCACCAGGTCATGGTCTGCCGCCAGCGAAGCCAATGCCTCGACCGCTACGGCAACGTTCTTCTCCTGGGTCTCTGCGAGCGGGACCTCCCCGCGTTCGAGTAGGGCGTTGCCGCCCACCGCCACGACGACGCGCATCTCAGTTACCGGCGGTCGCGACCATGGCCGCCTTGATCGTGTGGAGCCGGTTCTCCGCTTCGTCGAAAACGATCGAAGCAGGGGACTCGAAGACCTCGTCCGTCACTTCGAGGGCTGACAGGCCCCATTTGTCGTGCATCTGGCGACCCACTTCGGTCTCGGTGTTGTGCAGGGCGGGAAGGCAGTGCATGAACTTCACCCCGGGGTTGCCGGTCGCCTTCATGAGCTCAGCGTCGACCTGGTAGGGCAGCAGCAACTTGATCCGTTCGCCCCACGCTGAGGCGGGCTCGCCCATCGAGACCCAGACGTCGGTGTAGAGGAAGTCGGCCCCTTCGACCGTGGACGTGAGGTCTTGGCCCACGCGGACGCGGGCGCCGGAGCGGCGGGCAAGCTCGTCGGCGATGGCGCGGACTTCATCGGTGGGAAGCAGCGAGTCGGGAGCGGCGATGCGGACGTCAAGGCCGAGCAGCGCGCCTGTCACCAGCAGCGAGCTCGCCGTGTTGTTGCGGGCGTCCCCGCAGTAGCAGAGGGTCACTTCTTCGAGCGGCTTGTCCGAGTGGTCGCGCATGGTGAGGACGTCGGCCAGCATCTGGGTGGGATGCCACTGATCCGTCAGCCCGTTCCAGACCGGCACGCCGGCGTACTTGCCGAGGATCTCCGCGGTCTCCTGAGCGAAACCGCGGTACTCGATGCCGTCGAACATCCGTCCGAGTACCCGGGCGGTGTCCTTGGCCGACTCCGCCTGGCCCAGGTGGGTATCCCCTGGCCCGAGATAGGTCACATGCGCCCCCTGGTCGTGCGCCCCGGCCTCGAAGGCCGACAGGGTGCGGGTGGAGGGCTTCTCGAAGATGAGGGCGATATTGAGCCCGGTCATCCGCTGGCGCTCGGTGCCGGTGCGCTTCTCGTGGCGCAGCTGCTCGGCTAGGTCGACGATCGAGAGGAACTCGTCCTTGGTGAAGTCGACCTCTTTCAGCACGCTTCTTCCGTGCAGGTTCATGACCATCATCTCCTCGGGTTGCGCTGCTAGGCCGGGTCGCGCTGTATAGGGCAGGTCATGCACCGGGGTCCGCCCCGGCCCCGGCCGAGTTCGCTGCTCCCGATGCTGACGACCTCGATGCCGTGCTTGCGCAGCATGGTGTTGGTGGCGACGTTCCGCTCGTAGCCGAAGACCACCCCGGGAGCGACCGCCAGGTAGTTGGTCCCGTCGTCCCACTGCTCGCGCTCGGCCGCCCTAATGTCCTCGTCGGTGGCGAGCACCGTGATCTCGTCGACCTCGAGGATCTCGGCCAGCGTGTCCCAGAGGCTGTGGTTGCGGGAGATCGCGAGCTGGTCGCGCTGCTCGCCCGGGGAGATGGTCCAGCTGCGCAGGTTGCGGTCGAAGTAGGGATAGAGCACGAAGGTGGCGGTGTCGACCATGGACATCACGGTGTCGAGGTGCATGAAGGCATGGCTGTGGGGCAGCTCGATGGCGACCACCCTGGTCGCCTGCCCGGCGTCGAACAGGGCGTGGGCCACCGCCTCGACGGCCATCGGGGTGGTCCGCTCGCCCATGCCGATAAGGACGGCCCCGTGGCCGATCACATGGACGTCGCCGCCCTCAAGGTGGGCCGGCTGGTAGTCGCGGTCCTCGCCCCCGTAGTAGGTGCGGAAGTCGCCGCCGGCGAACAGCGGGTGGAAGCGGTAGATGGCCCGGCTGTGCAGGCGCTCTCGCTGGCGCGCCGGCATGGCCATCGGGTTGACGGTCAGCCCGCCGTACATCCAGCATGAGTTGTCCCGCGTGAACAGGGTGTTGGGCAGCGGCGGGAGGATGAAGTCGTCCGCTCGGAGCATCTCCCACTTGAGGCTGTGCGTCCGCTGCGGATGCAGGTCAGCCTTCAGGACCCCGCCGACCAGGGACTCGGCCAGCTTCGCGCCGTCCTGGCTCTCGAAGAGGCGGCGCACCGGCCCGGCTAGCGAGGGGCCGAGGATCTCCGGCGTGCAGAGCCGGTCAAGGACGAAGGCTCGTCCCTCGGGCACCTGGAGCGTCTCGGCCAGCAGCTGCCCGTAGTAGTGCACGAGCACCCCCTTGTCCCGCAGTGACTCGGCAAAGGCGTCGTGTTCCTCCTTCGCCTTGGACGCCCACATCACGTCGTCGAACAGGAGGGCGCCGATGTTGCCGGGAGTGAGCCTCGACAGCTCGAGGCCCGGCCGGTGGACGATGGCCTGGCGCAACTGGCCCATCTCTGAGTCGACGCGAAATGTCATGTTGGTTTCCTCCTGCTGGATTGTTTGCCGTTTGCCCCGTGCCGGTTCAGGCAGGCTTGGGTAGCTCATCGGGCGGGTTGGACCGCTCGTCGGGCGGGTTATCCGTCGGCTCGCTGGCCTCACCGAGACGCTGCCTCCGGGCGTTCAGGAACGCGTACAGGATGAGCCCGGCCAGGATCACGACGAGGGCCTGGTAGACGACCTGGTAACCCGAGGCGAACGTCACCCACATCGAGAACAGCACGCTGATCCCGGCGACCAGCAGGTCGCGGGCCAGGGCCCAGCCCTGCACGCGGCGGCGGCGGGAGACGAGGTAGGTGAGCTGGGCGATGGCCGACATGAAGTACGGGATGGCCACGGTGACCACGGTGAGGTCGACCAGGTAGGTGAATACCGTCAGCCCCGAGCTCGAGGTGTAGCGCCACAGCATGAGCAGCGAGGGCAGCACCGTCCCGACCACGATGCCGAACCAGGCCGTCCCGTTGCGGTCGGTCCAGGCGAACGGCCGCGGGAACAGGTCGTCCTGGGCGATGGCCCGCGATGTCTCTGTCACGATCAGCGTCCAGCCGTTCAGGGCCCCGATGCCCGAGATGACGGCCACCGCCGCGATGAACTGCCCGGCCCACGCGCTGTTGGGGAAGATGGTCTGGAAGGCGTTGACGAACGGGGCCCCCGTCTTCGTGAGCGTGTCATGCGCGACGAGTCCCATCACCGCTGCGGTCACCAGCACGTACAAGATCGCGCTGGCGGCGGTGCCGAGAATCGAGGCGCGGCCAACGTTCAGGCGGGGGTTCTTCACCCGCTTGGCTGTGACCGCGGCCGCCTCGACGCCGATGAACGAGAACAGCGCCACCCCGGCCGCGATCCCGATGCCGCTGTAGAGGCTCCCGCCTGACGCATTGAAGGGCCCAAAGTCGGCGCTGCGGACGAAGAACCATCCGACGACGCCGACGAACAGCAACGGGAGGAACTTCAGCACGACGGTGACGTTCTGGAACCACGCCTCCTGGCGGACCCCGGCCAGGTTCACGATCGCCGGGACCCACAATCCCACCAGGGCAATGCCCCAGTTCTCCATGCCGCTCGGATTGGAGAGCTTGAACAGCGCGTCGACATAGAACACCCACGACGAGACGATGGCCGCGTTGCCGGCCCAGGCCTGGATCCAGTAGCACCATCCGACGAGATAGCCGGCGAAGTCGCCGAACTCATGCCGGGAGTACGCGTAGAGCCCGCCGTCGCTGTTGGGCACCCGCTTGCTGAGCTGGCCGAACAGAACGGCGAGCAGCATCGCGCCGACGGCGATGACGCCGAGCACGATGATTCCCATGGTGCCGGCGCCGGCCAGCACGGCCGGCATCGTGAACACGCCGGTCCCGACGATACTGCCGACGACCAGCCCGGTGGCCGAGGTCAGCCCCATGACATGGGCCTTTTCCTTGTTCCGCGATGACATCGGTCGGCCGGGCGGCACCGGCTGCTGGGACACCTGCGGGTCACTAGAGCGCGACATCGAATCTCCTCATGGAAGCAGCGGTCGGAGCCGAAATCGGCCCGCCCTGCGCCCCGCGGGAGGGATCTGCCGGGCTGGCACCGAACGGCGGGGTCCGGAGCGACGTTCGTCTGGGCTGTCCTGGAGACAACCCGCATTCAAGGCGGCCAAGATCACCGCGCTATTCAACCTAGGTTCAGCTTTCAGATCGGCCCAGCCCCCTTCGTCACCTGCTGTGAGGACTTAAGTCCCTGGTCAGGCGGCTGCCGCCGGCGTGCAGTAGGAGAGATGGAGTTGCCGGGTTTGGCGGAAGGCGGCCAGTGTGCAAACCCGGTGATCACCGTGCCCGGCAGCGAGCTGGGCCGGGCGCGGCGGGCGGCGCTGCATGACCTGCCCCGTCGAACACGGCCCCGCATACAAGCCGACGAGGAGCATCGCGTGGACGCGTCAGATCGAGGACTCATGACGGGGACGGAAGCCGCGCCTGACAGGCACGGGCCGGGAACCCCGGGCACCGTCGGCGCCGCCGCAGGTCCCGGCGTTCTTGACCGGCCGACTGACCCGCTTGAGCCGATGGCCCAGTTGTTCCGGGACCTGCGGGCCGGGCCGGCCGGCCTGTCGGGCCGCGAGGCGGCGCGGCGGCTGGAGGTGTCCGGGCCGAACGAGCTGGCTCGGCGCGGGGGCCGGCGCTGGCCGGGCGAGCTTGCCACGCAGTTCACCCAGCCGCTGGCTATCCTGCTTTCGGTGGCCGCCGTGCTGGCCTTGGCCAGCGGGACACCGCGGCTGGCGATCGCGATCGCCGCGGTGATCCTGCTGAACGCCGGCTTCGCGTTCGCGCAGGAAATGCAGGCGGAAAGGGCGGTTGAGGCCCTGGCGGCGTTCCTTCCCGAGCGTGCCAGGGTGCTGCGCGACGGCATCCGCCAGGAACTTCAGGCGCGGCTGCTTGTGCCCGGCGATGTCCTGCTGGTTGAGGAAGGCGAAAGCGTCTGTGCGGACGCCCGCCTGATGACCGGCACCCTTGAAGTGGACATGTCGACGCTCACCGGCGAGTCGGCGCCGGTGACCCGCTCCGCCGGCCCGGCCGACATCAGCGTGCCGCTGCTGCAGGCAGCCGACGTGATCTTCAGCGGCACCGCCTGCACCGGCGGCGAAGCCGAGGCCCTGGTAACCGCCACCGGGATGCACACCGAGCTCGGCCGGATCGCCGCTCTCAGCCAGCGGGCCGGGCGCAGCAACAGCCCGCTGGAACACCAGGTCAAGCGGGCCACCATGCTGATCGCGTTCGTCGCCGTTGGGGCCGGGATCGCATTCCTGCCGATCGGCCTGGCTGCCGGGCTGAGCGTGGCGGCCGCCGCCAGCTTCGCGATCGGGCTGCTGGTCGCCAACGTCCCGGAAGGACTGCTGCCCACGATCACCCTCGCGCTCGCCGTAGGCGTGCGCGAGATGGCCCGCCGCGGCGCCCTCGTCAAGCGACTGTCGGCGGTGGAGACCCTAGGGTCCACCTCCGTTATCTGTACCGACAAGACCGGCACCCTGACTGAGAACCGGATGCGCGTCACCACCGTCTGGACTCCCGACGGCGAGATCAGCCTGCCCGCCGCCATGCCTGCCGCCACTCCGGCGACGGACGGGCCGGACGGCGCCTCCAGCCTGTTCGCGCAGGGAACGGCCGCCTGCAACAACGCCGACCTGCACGGCCCAGGCGGGAAGCCAGCAGGTGACCCCACCGAGATCGCGCTGCTCGAACTCGCGGCTGGCTACGGCGCCGACGCCTTGCTGTCCGACCGGCAAGCGCGCCGCCGCCAGCTGTTCCGCTTCGACCCCAGGCTCAAGCTCATGACAACCATTGACGAAAACGACGGCTGCCTGGTGGTGAACACCAAGGGCGCGCCCGAGGAAGTCCTGGCCCGGATCACCCGGATTCACCGCGGCGACCGCGACGTGGCGATCACCGCCGCCGACCGCGACGAGGCCGCGCGCGTCATGACCGATTACGCGCAACGCGGCCTGCGGGTGCTGGCCGTTGCCCGCCGGGTTCTGCCTGCCGGGTCGGCGGTCCCCGCCCAGCGCCAGGACGCCGAGCAGGACATGTGCCTGACCGGGATGGCAGCCATGCTCGACCCGCTGCGGCCGCAGGTTCCCGCCGCGATCGCCCGGCTGCACCGGGCCGGCATCCGCGTTAACGTGGTCACCGGAGACAACGGGCTGACCGCCGCCGCCATTGCCCGCAACGCGGGCATCGGCGGCGGACCCGGCGGTATGCAGGTGGTCGCCGGCACCGCGCTTGACGCGATGTCAGAAACCCAGCTCGACGATCTGCTTGCCTCAGGCACGGAAGTTGTCTTCGCGCGAAGCTCCCCCGAAGCCAAGCTCCGCATCGCCGACGCGCTCCGCTCCGCCGGCCAGGTCGTCGCCATGACCGGTGACGGGGTCAACGACGCCCCTGCGCTGCGCCGCGCGGACATCGGCGTCGCGATGGGAGCGTCCGGGACCGACGTCGCCCGCGAGGCCGCCACGATGATCCTCACCGACGACAACTTCGCCACCATCGCCGCGGCCGTCGAGTCCGGTCGGCGGATCTACGACAACGTCCGCAAGTTCATCTGTTACATCTTCGCCCACGCCGTCCCCGAAGTGGCGCCGTTCCTTGTCTTCGCCCTCGCAGGCGGGGCGATCCCGCTGCCCCTGACCGTCATGCAGATCCTCGCCATCGACTTGGGCACCGACACCCTCCCCGCGCTGGCGCTCAGCCGCGAGCCGGCCGAGCCGGGCCTGATGGACCGCCCGCCGCGGTCCCGTAACCAGGGCGTGATCAGCCGGTCGATGCTCGCCCGGGCCTGGGGATTCCTCGGCCTGATCTCCGCCGCCCTCGTCATGACCGGCTTCTACCTCACCCTCCGCCACGCCGGATGGCACCCCGGGGCCGCCACCGGACCCGGCACCCCGCTGAACCACGCCTACCGCCAGGCCACCACCGTCACCTGGCTCGGCATCGTCGCCTGCCAGGTCGGCACCGCGTTCGCGGTCCGGACCACCCACGCCTCACTCCGCTCGGTAGGCGTATTCTCCAACCGGTACCTGCTCGGCGCTATCGCCATCGCCCTGGCCTTCGCCGCCGCGCTGATCTACACACCCGCCCTGAACAGCTTCTTCGGCACCGCACCGCTCACGGGCGCCCAGGTCGCCACCGTCGCCCCGTTCCCCTTCATCGTCTGGGGAGCCGACGAACTCCGCCGCCTCGTACTGCGCCGGTACAGAGCCAGGCACGGCACGGCAGAGCCCCAGCCAGACGCCACCACGCCAGCGCTGGCCATCCCGCCGGCGCGCGGCCCTCGCCCGCATAGTGACCCGATGAACGGCTCCGGCGGAACCACCGATGCAAGTAAGCACCGTCGGGGCCCCGCCGACCGGAACCAGCCGAGACCGAGATAGAGGAGCAGCAAATGCCAGGACAAGAACACCACACCGGGCCCCGCATCGTGGCGGGGGTCGACGGCTCCCCCTCATCGGTGAGCGCCCTGCGCTGGGCCATCGGGCAGGCCGGGCTCACCGGCGCGGCCGTGGACGCCGTGATCGCCTGGCACTACCCGGTCGCCACCGGCGGCTACGGATGGGCGCCAACAGGCATGGCGACATCCTTCAACTTCAAGGAAAACGCGGAGAAGGTCCTGGCCGAAGCGATCAGCACGGCCTGCGGCCCGGGCGGCAGCGTTCCTGTGCGCGCCCGCGCCGTCGAGGGCAACCCCGCGCGGGTGCTGCTCGACGCCTCCGACGGCGCCGAACTGCTGGTGGTGGGCAGCCGCGGGCACGGCGGGTTCGCCGAGGCCCTGCTCGGCTCGGTCAGCCAGCACTGCGTGCACCACGCGCGCTGCCCCGTCGTCGTGATCCGCGGCCAGCAACATGACTGACCGCGCCCTGGGGACGGCGGCCACGCCCGCAGCGAACACGATCCCGTCGCACCTTCAGGCGCACCCGCGCAGTCAGGAGCACGAGCGTGAATGCCGAGGTTGAAGTTGAGGGCGTGACGAAGCGGTTCGCCGACACGCTGGCGCTGAATGAGGTGTCGTTCACCGTCGGCCAGGGCGAGGTGCTGGCCCTTCTGGGCCCGAACGGGGCCGGGAAGACGACGTTGATCCGAGTGCTGACGACTCTGCTCAAAGCCGACAGCGGCCGTGCCCGGGTGGCGGGCCTGGACGTCCGGGAGGACGCCAGGGCGATCCGTTCGCTGATCGGGCTGGCGGGCCAGTACGCGACCGTCGACGAGCTGCTCACCGGCCGGGAGAACCTCGAGCTCATCGGGCTCCTTTATCACCTGGACAAGGCGGTGTACCGGCGCCGCGCGCAGGACGCACTTGAGCGCATGTCGCTCACCGGCGCCGGGGACAATCTGGTCAAGACCTACTCGGGCGGCATGCGGCGGCGGCTTGACCTCGCCGCCAGCCTCATCGGGCGCCCGCCGGTGCTGTTCCTCGACGAGCCGACCGCGGGCCTTGACCCCCGGACGCGGAACGACCTGTGGCAGCTCATCGAGGAACTCGTCGCCGAGGGCACGACGGTGCTGCTCACGACCCAGTACATGGAAGAGGCGGAGCATCTCGCCCGGGCCATTGTCGTCCTCGACGCCGGGCGTATCGCCGCGCAGGGAACGGCCGACGAGCTCAAGGACCAGCTCGGCGGCGACGTGCTCGAGGTACGGGTGGCCAGGCGGGCCGACCTGGAAAAGGCGGCCTCGCTCATCGCGGGCCTGACCGGCACGCGGCCCCGCCTCGAAGCCGAACTCAACCGCGTCACCCTCCCGGTCAAAGGGGGCCCCCGAATTCTCATCGCGGCCGGGCGCGTCCTCGACGACGCGGGCGTCGAGCTTGAGGACCTGGGGATACGGCGGCCGTCGCTCGACGACGTCTTCCTGGCGATCACCGGCCATCCGGCCGCCCCGGGCGACGACGCAGGCCAGGCACCGCACTCACCGGAGGCGAACCAATGACCGACGTGGCGATCAGGCGGCCGGCGGCCCAGGCCCGACCGCTGACCCTGGGGCTCGCCGTTCGCGACATCGGGGGCATCACCAGGCGCAACCTGCTGCGGATCATCCGCACCCCCCAGCTGCTGTTCATGTCGATCGTCCAGCCCACCATCATCCTGCTGCTTTTCCGCTACGTGCTGGGAGGCGCCATCCGCGTGCCCGGGCTCGACTACGTCAACTACGTCGTTCCTGGCATCTTCCTCGAGGCGGTCCTGATCGGCGGGATGACCACGGCGCTGGCCCTGGCCCAGGACCTCCAGGCCGGCATCGTCGACCGCTTCCGCAGCCTGCCGATGGCCCGGCCCGCGTTCCTGGCCGGCCGGACCATCGCCGACGTATGCCGCAGCGTGCTGGCGCTGGCGTTCCTCATCGGCCTCGGGCTCGCAGTCGGCTTCCGATTCCACAACACCGTCGGGGCGTGCCTGGCCGGCGTCGCCCTCATCATCGCCTTCGGCTACGCCATGAGCTGGGTCTACGCCGCGATCGGGCTGGCCGTGAAGGACCCCCAGACCGCCCAGATGACCTCAATCCTGCCCATGTTCATTCTCTTCTTCGCCAGCTCCGCGCTGGTCCCCGTGTCCACCATGCCCGGCTGGCTGCAGCCATTCGCCCGCAACCAGCCGGCCACCGTCACCATCAACGCCGTCCGGGCCCTCTTCGAGGGCGGGCCCGTCTACCACGACCTGTGGCTGGCGGCCCTGTGGTGCGCCGGAATCTTCGCCGTCTTCCTGGCCATCTCGCTGAACCTCTACCGCAAGGCCGCCGCCTGACCGCGGTTACTGCCCTAGGCCAGCTGCCGGGCTTTCAACCTGTCACCGCGTAGTTCACCGGCAGGACCTCAGCCCGGAAGCGGTACCGAGGGCTATCCAGCCATGGCGTTGAGTCCGGGCGAGTCAACGGGGCCAGACTCTGCCAGGACGTTTGTGCTGCCAATCCTGGCCATTCATCCCTACGGCACTGCGGCCGCGCGGAGTGGACTAGGGACAGGGACCGGGACTCAAGGAGGTGGAACCGGTGAAGACGTGGTTCATATTGGGATCAGCGGCGGCGGCCACGGCCGTGGGCGTGGCGTTGCTGGCGGGCAAGGACGACATCCGCCGCTTCTGGCGGATGCACAACATGTGAGAGCGGTCGGCCTTCGGCACGAGATCAGTAGCTCACGCAACGGGACGGCCGCACATCGAAAGGTGTGCGGCCGTCCCGCTCGGCCTGGGCGAATTGAGGATGTACGCTGATGCCGCCCCAACCCTCTTTGCTGGCTGGGCAGACGATCTTGACCGGTCGCCCGGCTAACCGTTCCGCGGGCCGGGCCTGCTCGTGACGGTCGCTCCTTTCGCCGCGATCGCGGCACTGGCTGAGGCGAGCCTGGCGCTGACGTCCGGTCCCCTCCCGGCGTGGCCGTGGCGTTTAGCCTGGTGCTCCTGCTCGCTGTCGCGGCGGCGTTCGCCCAGCCATGGGAACCTGCTGCCGGGCTGGCTGTCAGTGCTCATTCCGCTGGCCTACACCGGTGTGGAACGGGATGACCGATACCTGGAACCCCACTCCGTCGCGCTCGCGGCCACCGGCAACCCGGACGTCAAGTTCCTGCACTGCCTGCCGCCCCTGCACAGCAGGGAAACCGGCACCGGCCAGCAGATCTACGAGAAGCGGCACCTGGAGGCACTGGAGTCACCGAGGAGGTCTTCGAATTCGCGGCCTCGGTCGTCTTCGACCAGACGGAGAACCGGATGCACACGATCAAGGCCCTCATGGTGGCCACGCCCGGGCGCAAGGAATGACGGGAACACTGTCCGCGCGGCGCGGCGGCCAGGCGACCGAGGTCGCCGGGCCGCGACTTCGAGCATGACCCGGACGAGCAACTGAACCCGACCTTCGGCGCCGTCTTGGTGACCTAGGACCCTAAAACCCGTCGCGCAGCCGATTTAGCCTTGAATAGAGCTTTTCAAAGCTGCCACAAATACATATTCCGACACAAGCGAGGTATCACCATGTATTCCGCATCATCAAAGAACAAGCTAGAGGCGGCCGCCACCGTCGCTGCGTCGCTGCTTCTCGCTGCAGGACCTCCGGCAGCTGTAGCGGCAATTCAGCATCACGAAGCTCGTCTAGCTCGGCAATCGCGTCAGACGGCAGCTCAAGCAACGGGCGCCGATGAGGATCCAAGTCCATTGCCGGCCTGAACCGGCATCCAAAATTAGTTATCAACAGGGCTAAATGCCAATCTGCTTAGGGAGCTTGCCGTGCCGAAGTTCGTATATGACTTCACTGAAGGCAACAAGAACCTCAAGGATCTTCTCGGTGGAAAGGGGGCCAACCTCGCCGAGATGACGAATCTCGGCCTTCCCGTGCCCCCCGGCTTCACGATCACGACGGACGCCTGCCGGCACTACCTGCGGCACGGCAGCACGCCGGACGGGCTTGACGCGGAGGTCACCAGTCACCTCGCCGTCATCGAGGAAGCCATGGGCCGCACGCTCGGCGACCCGGTAGACCCGTTGCTGGTCAGCGTCCGTTCCGGGGCGAAGTTCTCGATGCCAGGCATGATGGACACCATCCTCAACATCGGCTTGTCTGACGATTCGGTGGGAGGGCTGGCTAAGCAGGCCGGCAACGCGCTTGCCGGGGGCGAACGGTGGGCGTGGGACTCCTATCGGCGGCTCATCCAGATGTTCGGCAAGACGGTTCTGGGGATCGACGGCGATCAATTCGAACACGCGCTTGACAGCGCGAAGAAGGCCCGTGGCGCCGTGTCGGACACCGACCTGGACGCGGAGGACCTGCGGAACCTGACGTACTCCTACAAGGAGATCGTGCGGGCGCAGGCGGGCCGCGACTTCCCGCAGGACCCGCGCGAGCAGCTGGACCTAGCCATCCGGGCCGTCTTCAGCTCCTGGAACGCCGAACGGGCGGTGCTGTACCGGCGCCAGGAGCGCATCCCGGCCGACCTCGGCACGGCCGTGAACGTGGTCGCGATGGTCTTCGGCAACCTCGGCGACGACTCAGGCACCGGGGTCGGGTTCACCCGGGACCCGGCGACCGGCGCGCGCGGCGCCTACGGTGACTACCTGCAGAACGCGCAGGGCGAAGACGTCGTCGCCGGAATCCGCAACACTGTCCCGCTGCAGGACCTGGAGCGCCTGGACAAGGCGTCCTACGACCAGCTGATGTCGATCATGGCCACGCTGGAGACCCACTACCGTGACCTATGCGACATCGAGTTCACGATCGAGCGTGGCAAGCTCTGGATGCTGCAGACCCGGGTCGGCAAGCGGACCGCGGCGGCCGCCTTCCGCATCGCGACCCAACTGGTGGACCAGGGCCTGATCGACCTGGACGAGGCGCTCACCCGGGTCACCGGCGCCGAGCTTGCCCGGCTGATGTTCCCGACGTTCGACACCAGTGCCGACGTCACCAGGATCACCACCGGCGTGAGCGCATCGCCCGGCGCGGCTGTCGGCCGGGCTGTCTTCGACTCAGCCCGTGCCGTCGAGCTTAGGGCCGCGGGAGAGGCGGCCATCCTGGTCCGCCGCGAGACCAACCCGGACGACTTGAACGGCATGATCGCCGCCAAGGGCGTCCTGACCAGCCGCGGCGGCAAGACCAGCCACGCGGCCGTGGTCGCCCGCGGCATGGGCAAGCCGTGCGTCTGCGGCGCCGAGCAGCTCGAGGTGGACACCGCAGCCGGGAAATTCAGCGCACCGGGCGGCATCACCGTCGCCGAGGGCGACCTGATCTCCATCGACGGCACCAGCGGCGAGGTCTATCTGGGCGCGGTGTCAGTCGCGCCCTCCCCGGTCGTGCGCTACTTCGAGGGAGAGCTGAGTCCGGATTCCCCGGACTCAGGCGAGGCCGGCGAGCTCATCCGCGCGGTGCACCGGATCATGACCCACGCCGACGCCAGGCGCCGGCTAGGCGTGCTCGCCAACGCGGACAACCGCGCTGACGCCGCCCGCGCCCGCCGGTTCGGCGCCGAGGGGATCGGCCTGGTCCGTACCGAGCACATGTTCCTTGGCGAGCGCCGCCAGCTGATCGAGGATCTCATCCTGGCCGAGACCGGCGAGGACCGCCAGCGCGCGCTGGCCGCCCTCGAGACGCTGCAGACCGGCGACTTCGTGGAGATCCTGACGGCCATGGACGGCCTGCCGGTGACGATCCGCACGATCGACCCGCCGTTGCACGAGTTTCTCCCCGACCTCACGGACCTGTCGGTCAAGATCGCCCTGGAGGGCGATAAGGCCACCGATAAGGAGCGGCGGGTGCTGGCCGAGGTCCGCCGGATGCACGAGCAGAACCCGATGCTCGGCTTGCGCGGCGTCCGGCTCGATCTGGTCATCCCCGGCCTGTTCGGCATGCAGGTCCGCGCGATCGCGCACGCCGCCACGCAGCTCAAGCGGGCGGGCAGAGATCCGCGTCCGCTGATCGAGACTCCGCTCGTCGCCGCCGTCCAGGAGATGGAGGTTGCCCGCGGGCTGACGGAGCAGGTGCTCAGGGAGGTCGAGACGGAGACGGGTGTTCATCTGGACATCCCCATCGGCACGATGATCGAGGTGCCCAGGGGGGCGCTGACCGCGGGCTCGATCGCCCGCAGCGCCGAGTTCTTCTCTTTCGGCACGAACGACCTGACCCAGATGACCTGGGGCTTCTCCCGTGATGACGTCGAGGCCGCGTTCTTCGCGAAGTATCTGCAGCTGGGCATCTTCGGCGTCTCGCCGTTCGAGACGATCGACCGCGAGGGCGTCGGCCAGCTCATCGAGCTCGCGGTCCAGCTGGGCCGCGCAGCCAGGCCCGGCCTCGAGATCGGAGTCTGCGGCGAGCACGGCGGCGACCCCGATTCCGTGCACTTCTTCCACGAAGCGGGCCTGGACAACGTGTCGTGCTCACCGTTCCGCGTCCCGGTCGCCCGCCTCGAGGCGGGACGGGCCGCGGTCTCCAGCGGCGGCAGCGACACTCGGTGACGTGCCCACTGAATTCGTGGACGTGACATCTAGAAGGAGGAACGAACGCCATGAAGCTGATAACCGCAATCGTTAGGACAGGGAAGCTAGATGATGTGACGCGCGCCGTGATCAATGCGGGGGCACGGGGCATGACCGTGACAGAGGTCCGGGGTTTCGGTCAGCAGTACGGTCGAGTGCCGCTAGCTGGCCCCGCCGCGCCCGCGGTCGTACTACTGCCCAAGGTGCGCCTTGACGTCGTTGTCCAGGACGAGCAGGCGGCAGTGGTGGCCGATGCCATCGCCAAGTCAGCCGCGGCTGGCGCCATCGGGGACGGGAAGATCTGGGTGTGCCCGGTCGATGGCGCGCTGCGGGTCCGTACGGGCGATCGCGACCGCGACGCACTATGAGTGCGCAGGGGACCAAATGGGTCGACGGCGGGGCGATGAGCATGCCCGAGCAGCCGGAACCAATCCATGCAGTGCTACGCGATGGCCGCCAGGTGGCTCTGCGCCCTGCCCGCGCAGAGGATGAGGCAGCCCTGGCCGCGTTGTACGCAAGTCTCGCCGACCGTGATGTCCGCCTTTGGTTTCCCGGCGTCGGCCGGCGCGGGGCAGCTGATCTCGCACGCCAGGCCGCAGCACCTGGCCCGTTCGGTCATTCGGTGACGGCATGGGAGAACAACGACCTCATCGGAGCCGCGGCCTATCAAGGCCTCGGATCACCGCATCAGGCCGAGGTGACCGTAGCCGTCACCGGGCCATGGCAGTCCCGCGGCGTCGGCACCTTGCTGCTCGAGCATCTGGTCTCCCACGCCCGGCTGCGGGGCATCGAGTCGTTCCATGCCGAGGTGCCATCCGGGGATGCCGAGATGCTCCGCGTCCTCGCTGACCTGGGCCTGCGCAGGACGCCGATCGCGCCAGCAACCAGACTGACGGGCGACGTCGAGGCCGGACCGCTCGCCGGCACCCGCGCTCGGGACGATGTCGTGGCCATTGAGTTGCCGCTACGGTACGACGACCGGTATCTCGAGGCGGTGGCCGAGCGCGAGGGTCACGCCGATCTGCTCAGCCTGCGCCCGGTGTTCGCGCCGCGCTCGGTCGCGGTGATCGGTGCGAGCCGCAGGGATTCCAGCGTCGGCAATGCCGTCGTCCGTCACCTGCTCGCGGCGGGCTTCCGCGGCCCTGTCTACCCGGTGAACCCGCATGCCGGCGAGATCGCAGGCGTGCCGTCCTACCCGTCCGTATCGGCGCTGCCCGAAGTGCCGGACCTGGCGGTGATGGCGATCCCGGCCCCGGCTGTCGCCGCCGCGGCGGAGGAGTGCGGCCAGCGGGGCGTCGGCGGGCTGCTGGTGCTGTCCGCAGGCTTCACCGATCACGACACAGCCCGGCTGCGCCGGGCCGTTCGCCAGTACGGCATGCGCATGGTGGGACCTAACTGCATTGGCGTCGCGAACACCGACCCCGATGTGGCGCTGGATGCCACGTTCACCAAGCGGGTCGCCGGAGCCGGCTCGGTCGGTGTCCTCACCCAGTCCGGAGGGATCGGATTCGCGGTCTCCGAGTTGCTGCACAACGTCGGGCTCGGCGTGTCGACGTTCGCCTCGGTCGGCAACAAGTACGACGTGTCCGGCAATGACCTGTTGCTCTGGTGGCGCCACGACGACCGGACGAAGGTGGCGATCATTTACCTGGAGTCGTTCGGGAACCCGCGCAAGTTCGCACGGCTAGCGAGGCAGCTCGGCCGCCGCACGCCCCTCGTGGTCGTGCGCGCTGGCGGCTCAAAGGTAGCCCAGCGGGCCGCCCGCTCCCACACCGCAGCCACCGCGACCCCCGCAGTCACCCGGGACGAGCTGTTCCGCCAGGCCGGCGTCGTCGCGACCGACGACCTGGCCGAGGCAATCGACGCTGTCGCCTACTTCTCCTGCCAGCCGCTGCCGGCGGGCCGACGGGTGGCCCTGGTCTGCAACACCGGCGGCGCGGGGGTGCTCGCCGCCGACGCGTGCGACCGGTACGGCCTCGAAGTGCCGCCACTCGCGCCGGCCACGCAGGACGCGCTGGCCGCGATGCTGCCCGACACCGGAGCGGCGGTGACCAACCCGGTCGACACGACGGCGGGGGTGAGCGCCGAGCTGTTCGGGCGCGTGCTGGAGACCGTCGCCGCAGATCCCGCCATCGACGCGATCATCCCGATCCTTACCCCCACCGCGGTGACCCCGACCGAGCAGGTCCTGGATGCGCTGCCGGTCGATAGCCCCGTTGCCGCCGTGCTGCTCGGCCAGCCCGAGGCCCTGACCTTGCACGGCAAGGTACCCGTCTATACGTCGACGACAGCCGCCGTCCGGGCGGTCAGCCACGCCGCGGACTACGCGGCGTCACGCGCCTGCCAGCCAGGCACGGTTCCCGAGCTGGCCGGCATCGACAAGGACGCAGCCAGGGCGGCTATCGGGGCCTTCCTCACCGAGCACCCGGAGGGCGGCTGGCTGGATGGGCCCGCCCTGGAAGCCGTCGCCGGCGGCTACGGCCTTCCGGTCGCCCCGTCAACCGTGGTCCACGACGCCGAGACCGCGGTCAGGGCGCTGACCGCCCTGGGCGGGTCGGTCGCGATGAAGGCGGTGGTGTCCGGGCTTGTGCATCGCAGTGAAGAGCACGCCGTCATCGTGGGCGTCGAGTCCGCCGACGACGCCCGCGAGGCGTACGAGAGCCTGGCCGCCCAGTACGGCGACCGCCTATCCGGGGTTCTCGTCCAGCAAATGGTCCCGCCGGGCACGGAGATTCTCGTCGGCTGCGTGCAGGATGCCACCTTCGGCCCGCTCGTCCAGGTCGGCGCGGGCGGCGTGACAACCGACGTAACCAGGGACCGGTCCGCACGGCTGCTGCCGCTGACCGACCGCGACGCGCGGGACATGATCGGGTCACTGCGGATGGCGCCACTGCTGACAGGATTCCGGGGCTCCCCGCCGCTCGACGTCGCCGCGCTCGCCGAGACCCTGCACCGGATCGCCCGGCTCGCCGACGACCTCCCATCAGTCATCGAGCTTGACATCAACCCGCTCATCCTTCACCCCGGCGGCTGCACCGCCGTCGACGTGAAAATCCATGTTGCCGAGGCGACTGCCGCCGACCCCTACCTGCGGCAGCTGCCCTGAACAGCACGGAAGGAATGACCGCCAAGTCATGCTCGCCCCGGAGCCGTGCCCGGGAGACCAGCATCTGAGCCGGCGGGTGTGCCCGTCTCCCCGTGTCGGCTCGCTCAGCACGAGGGCGGGACGGCCGCCGCCGCTCCGCACGCTCGCCAGGCAGGCCAGACCGTCGAGGCGGCCCCTGCGCGGGACCTACTCCCCTACCGCTCGGTATCTGGTATTTGCGACGCTGGTGACATGAAGAGCCGGTTCTCGGGGCCCAACGCCACCATCCCGGGCGTGACAGACGACGAGCTGCCGGGCAGGGCGATCCCGTCGGCCAGCGATGGCTGCTGCTGCCTGGCGACGCCGGCCTTCACCGCCGTCATGCCGCCGACCGCTGCCCGCCGTCACCCGGTGGACCTGGCTGCTGTGCGGCCACCACTACCGGGCTAGCCAGGGAGCCCTGCGCGCCGCTGGCGCCACCGTGTACGACCGCTCCGGCGCGCTGATCATGCCCGCCGACGGCGGCGGCCAGCCGGCCTTTCCCCGCCCGCCCTGGCGGACAGCCATCAGGTCACCCGGTGAGGGGACCCCGCGTCCTGGCCCGTGGCCAGGACAGGGACGTCATCATCGGACACACGTGACCGGAGGAGCCATGCCAGCGCTGCCGGGCGACGGGCTGCTGGTCAGGGAACGCCGCGCAGGCGAGGGCCGACCGCGAAGCGGTGATCATCGAGGTGCGGAGCATGTACGGGAGGCCGCCGAACGTGGTCCGCTGGCCCCGCACTCGGGAAGAAGCCGGTCACGCGCCGTCACCGATACCGGATGTCGGCAGGACATGACCACCAGGAACGGCCAGACCGCCTGCGCCTCGCCGAGCACGCGCTCCGCCTGCCCGGCCTGCCCGGCCTGCCCGGCCTGCCCGGCCTGCCCGACCGCCGTGATCGGCTTCAAGCCGAACCAGGCCAGCAGACCGAGGAGGATCACGGCCACCCAGGCGGATATCGCAGGACGCAGGGCCCACGGCACGGCCTGGCCGCGATAGGAGGCGGCCACTGGCCACACCGCCAGTGCGACGACCCCTACCGCCGCCCAGATGATGTGCAATACCGGGGCACCGTCTCCCGTGCGCACCGGGGACGCCGCGACCAGGATGCCCGCGATTCCCCCGGCCATCAGCATCAGCCGCCCCGCCGTGCGGGCCGACCGCAGCGCCAGCCCGGTCACGACGTCGCACACGCCGGCCAGCACAAAAATCAGGGTCATCACCCACCGGTCCGATGCGCTTATCCCCGCAAGGGCGCTGACCGTGTCGGCCACCGGATCATAAGGCCGCGACTGAACGGAGGCGGCGATCGTCCACCCGGCGGCCAGCAGGACCGGTGATGCCGCCGATGGCACAAGCCCCACCACGGCACGTTTCGCGTGTTCATGACTTCATTAAGCGAAGATCAGCGTGATATCGCGACCCGCGAGTCGGCGCGGCGCGAGCCCCCGCCGTTTCCTTGTCAGTGGCCCGGACGTCCGGGCTTCGGGTCGCCGCCTCAGGGACCTGGGCATCCCCCAACCCCGCAGGCCCTCTGCGTCCCGGCGGCATCACTACCGTGCGTGCGTGACGGCCCGCGCGCCAGGGGCTTTCGTGCCCGTGCACGCTGGCGGACGGCAGCCCGGTTACCTTCGCTGCCTTTCATCGGGACTTAGGTCCCTGGCCAGGACGGCGTGGCCGGCGTGGAGTGGGAGAGACGGCGTTCACCGGGTGTGACGGCGAGCGGCCGGGGAGAGGACCGGGAACCGCTGCCCAGGCACTTTCAGCAGCCGGAGCCCGCCGGGCCAGGCACGCGGCAGCGGTCCACCCGCCATGAGGTCAAGTGCGCCGACCGGAAAAGAACCCAGGGCACCGCTCCGGGGGGAAGAGTTTCGATGTCTCTCATTTCCAGGACCCCCCACGCGCACGTCGGCGTGGGAGCGGGACGCGGCGGAAGTCGGGTCCGCAACCGTAGGGACAGCGGACCTGGTTCATGTCCGCTGTCCCGCTCCCCCGGACCTTCCCCCGCAGCCCGGCTAAGGAAGCGGGGAAAGGAGATGTCCGATACAGATCCGCGCACCGCGGCCCAGTTGACGGCCGTGGCGGACGCGTGGCCCGCGGCGGCCGTGATCGACATGGAAGGCAGCGGCAATAGGGGGCGCTGGCAGGCTGCCCGCGGGATGCACGCGGCAGGCGCTGGAAATGATCCGCCTGCAGGACCACGCAGACGCCGGGATGCTCGCCCGGCCGTACACGCTGCCCGGGTAGGAGAGGCATCCCCGGCAGCACGCACCTTTGAGGGGGAGCAAGAACATGGCGGAATACGGGATCCTGGCGGCATACGACGGATCGGCCTCCGGCTATGACGCGCTGCGCTGGGCAGTTCGGGAAGCGCGGGATCGCAGGTCGCGGCTGACCGTTTTCCTGGCATCGGACCTGGCACCGCCCGGGCGGCCGCCGGCGCGCGATACAGCACGGCGGGCCGCGGATCGCGGTGAGCGCCGGCTGGCTGAGGGACTGCGCTACGCCGAGTCGGTAGTCGGGAGCTCGTTGATGAGCGTCGAGGTGACCGACGAGCCGCCCGCTCTGGCGCTATGCGGGCGCAGCAAGGACGCGGAGATGACCGTTCTGGGAGCGTGCGGCCACAGCGCGCTGCCCGGGATGCTGCTCGGGTCTGTTCCCTGGCACGTCGCCGCCCACGGGTGCGGCCGGATCGTCGTGGTACGCGGCACGTGGGCGGCAGTGAACGCGGACGCCGGCCCTGTCCTGGCCGGCGTCGACGGATCACCCGCTACGCGAGACGTGCTGGCCCTGGCATTCGAGGAGGCCGCGCTGCGCCGTGCGCCGCTTGAGGCGGTGTGCGCCCTGGCGGACGCGCCCGGAGTCTTCGGCGAAGCGGACCAGATGGAAGAAGAATTCGACTATGCGATGACTCGCCTGGAGACAGAGCATCCGGACATCATGGTGGCCCGCCGGCTTGTGCCAAGATCACCACGGTCATCGCTAATGACGGCCGCCCTCGACGCGCAGTTCCTCGTCATCGGCGCCCGGGGCCGACACGGCTTCAACGAGCAGCTCCTCGGGTCGGTAGCGCTGGCCATGCTGCACTACTCACCCTGCCCCGTCGCCATCGTCAAGCCAAGCTGAGCCGCCGACGCTCCCGCCGTTCGGCTAAAGGGAATCGACAAACCAGGAGGAGACTTTGACGACGCAGACTTCCGGTGAACACGAGCACCGGATCGTAGCAGGGGTGGACGGGTCGGATCCCTCCAAGGCCGCGCTGGCCTGGGCGATCAGGCAGGGCAGGCTCACTGGAGCAACGGTAGAGGCAGTCATTGCCTGGGAGCTCCCCGTCAATTACGGAACTCCGGCGCCCCTAATGCCACCCCGCACGGATTTCGAAGAAGCTGCGAGAGAGGTCATAACCTTGGCCCTCGCTGCCGTGTCCAGCCCGGATGACCAGGTGACGATCAGGCGGAAAGTCGTTGAGGGCAATGCCCCCCAGGTACTGCTGGACGCGTCAGCCGGAGCTGACCTGCTGGTCGTGGGCAGCCGCGGTCACGGCGGGTTCGTCGAGGCACTGCTCGGCTCAGTAGGCCAGCACTGCGTGCACCACGCGACCTGCCCTGTCGTGGTAATCCGGGATTCAGTCACCAGCGGCTGAACACTTCACAGCCCAGCTTCTCGCCGCACGCGTCGAGTCCGGGACATGCGTCCCTCCCTTGCCTGTGCGAAATTCCGTCCTTCTCACTGACCCGCCAGCCCCATCACCGACCGGATAGCCCGAGCGTCCTTCCGGGCGTCCAGGCCCGCCACCCGGGCACGGCCGCTGTCGGCCGCCAGAAGCGTCGTCACCACCCGGATCAAAGTGGTCTTCCCGGCGCCGTTCGGGCCCAGCTTCACGACGCCTGCGGGCGGATAGGGACCAAAGTCCCGGGCAGGCATTCCGGGCGGCCCTATTGCGGGGACCTATGCTTCCCTACAGTTGGCGAAGTGCGCCGCAGCCGCGGACATAGCAGAGGGAGAATGACAATGCCCGGAATTATCGTCGGTATAGACGGCTCTGATCACTCCAAGAACGCTCTCGAATGGGCCATGAAGGAGGCGGCGATTCGGCACACGCCGTTGACGGTGATCATCGTGCACCCGGTCATCGCCGGCTTCTCTGGCCGCCCGGTCGCCTACCCCACAGACGCCGCGCTGGTCGACAAGGCGCGCGAAACGGCACGCGAAGAAGTCGACAAGACCCTGGCCCTGCTCGGCGGACCGGGCCCGGAGACGGTCACGGTCCAGGCGGTCAGCGGCTTCCCGGCGGAGGTTCTCATCACCGCGGGCCGGGACGCCGACATGATCGTGGTCGGCTCGCGCGGCTCCGGCGGGTTCAACCGACTACTGCTTGGATCGGTCAGCAGCCAGATCACCCACCACGCGCGCTGCCCCGTGGTTGTCATCCCCTCCGGAGACCGCAGCTGACAGCGGCGACGGTAGAGGGCACACGCGGCAGCTTGCGCTCCAGCGCGGACGTCAGGCTACCAGCGTCTTCATCGCCGCCAGCAGGGCGGAGAGTCCCTTCTTCGCGTCGGAGAAGAACATCTCGGTCTTGGGATCGGCGTAGAGCTCGTTGTCAAGCCCGGCGTAACCGTGCCCCAGCGAGCGCTTGATGACGATGATGCTCTTGGCGTGATCCACGTCGAGGATCGGCATTCCGGATATCGGGTTTCCCGGCCGCCGGGCGGCCGGGTTGGTGACGTCATTGGCGCCGACGACCAGGGCGACGTCTGCCCGGTCGAACTCTGGGTTTATCTCGTCCATCTCCTTGAGCAGCGGGTACGGCACGTTCGCCTCGGCCAGTAGTACGTTCATGTGCCCCGGCATCCGGCCGGCCACCGGATGGATCGCATAGCTCACATCGATTCCTCTGTCCTCCAGGTACTGCGACAGCGCGCTCATCTCGTGCTGCGCCTGCGCGGCGGCGAGGCCATAGCCCGGCACGATGATCACTTTGCCCGCATAGCCGAGCTGGATCGCGGCATCATCGACAGTGACCTGCCGCACCGAGACGTCGCCGGTCATGGCCGCGGGCTGGGCGCTGTCACCGGTCCCGAACCCGCCCACCACGATGCTGACGAGCGACCGGTTCATCGCGTCGGCCATCAGCTTGGTGAGAATGCTCCCGGCCGCGCCCACGAGCGCTCCGGCGATGATCAGCACCGGCTTGTCGATCACGAAGCCTGCCATCGCCACCGCGGTTCCGGTGAAGGCGTTCAGCAGCGATATCACGACGGGCATGTCGGCACCGCCGATGGGCAGCACCATCGTCACCCCGAAGATCGCGGCCGCGGCGAGCAGCAGCACGAGCGCCGTGGTGCTCGCCGGGCTGACGATCAGCCAGACCCCGCCGGCCAGGAACCCGACCGCCAGCACCGCGTTGAACGCCCGGGAACCACGGAATATCAGCGGCTGACCGGGAATCCAGCCTTGCAGTTTCCCGGCCGCGACGAGCGATCCGGTAAAGGTGACGAGGCCGATGAGGATGTCCAGGGCACCTGTGATCGAAGACAGGTTGGAGATGCCGGCATGGCGGTGCTGCAGGATGTCGTTGATCGCCAGCAGCGCGGCGGCGCCGCCGCCGACGGAGTTGAAGATGCTGACCAGCTGCGGCATCGCGGTCATCTTCACCGTGCGGGCCTCCCACAGCCCGGCGCCGCCGCCGACGACACCGCCGACCGCCATCACGGTCCAGTTCACGGTGCCGACGTGGTGCTGTGCGAGCAGCACCACGGTGGCGATCACGGCGACGGCCATGCCGCCCGCGGAGATCAGGTTCCCGCGCCGCGCGGTCGCCGGCGCGTTCATGAGGTGCAAGCCGAGCACGAAACCGACTGCGGCCAGCACGTAGATCAGGCTGATGGTGAACGAAACGCCGCTCATCTCGCCGCCGCCTCCCCGTCACCGTGCGCTGCCGGGGCTGCCGGGGGCGCCGGGGGCGCCGGACGGCGAAGAAACATGTGCAGCATCCGGTCGGTGACCACGTAGCCGCCGACCACGTTCATCGCGGCGAACGCCATCGCCAGGGCCGCGAGGGCGTAGGCGTACGTGGACGACACAGCTGCGGTGATCACCATCGCGCCGATGAGCACGACGCCGTGAATGGAGTTCGCGCCGGACATCAGCGGAGTATGCAGGGTCGCGGGCACCTTGCTGATGACCTCGAAGCCGACGAGCACCGCGAGCGCGAAGATCGTCAGGTCAGTGAGTAGTTCGGTGGTCATGCCGCACTTCCTTCCCTCTCGCTGAGTAGCGCGAGAACCGCCGCGTTCAGCAGCTTTCCGGCGTGCGCGACCACAATGGCGGCCTGTAGCTCATCGCCGGGATCGACGGTCAGGGCACCGTCACGCACGAACTCGCCCAGCGTGGCGGCGACGTTCCTGGCATACGCGGTTGAGGCGGCGATCGGCATCCGGGCCGGAAGGCTGCCCGCGCCGATGACCGTCACCCCGTTGCCGGTCTCCATTGCGGTGTCCGGCTTCGACAGCGCGACGTTTCCGCCCAGCGGGCCTGACGCTAGATCGACCACGACCGAGCCGGGTCGCATGCCCTTGAGTGCCTCCTCGGTGACCAGCACCGGCGGCCGGCGGCCGGGGACGGCCGCCGTGGTGATCACGATGTCGAATGCAGCGATCCGCTCGTCGAGGGCACGCTGCTGGGCGTCGCGTTCGGCCGTGGTCAGCTCGCGTGCGTAGCCGCCCGCGCCTGCCGCCTCGACGGCGGTGCCGAGGTCGAGGAACCTGGCGCCGAGGGAGGCGATCTCCTGGCGGGTCTCCGGGCGGACGTCGTACCCGGTCACGACCGCGCCGAGCCTGCGGGCGGTCCCGATGGCCTGGAGCCCGGCCACCCCGGCGCCGAGCACCAGGACGCTGGCCGGCTTCACGGTCCCGGCCGCGGTCATCATCATCGGGAAGTACCCGCCGTAGGCATCGGCCGCCACGAGCGCAGCCTTGTATCCGGCCACGCTGGCCTGCGAGGCGAGTGCGTCCATCGACTGCGCCCGCGAGAGCGTCCGGGGCAGCAGGTCCAGGCTGATCGCGGTGACCCCGGCACGGGCGAGGTCACCAATGAGGTCCGGCCGGGCCAGCGGCTGCAGGAGGCCGAGCAGGACCTGACCGGGGTGCAGCGCGGCGTCATCCGGTGGCGACACGCAGGCCAGCACGTCGGCTCGCTCGTACACCTCGCCGGCCGTGGTGACCGTGGCACCGGCACCGGCGTAGGCGCTGTCGGGAAACTTCGCGCCAGCGCCCGCGCCGATCTCGATCAGCACCTCCATGCCCGCCCCGCGCAGCCGCGCGACGACGTCGGGTACCAGCGCGACCCGTCGCTCACCAGGCGTGGTCTCCCTGACCACGCCCATGGTCATCGTTGCCACGGTCTCCTCCTAATATGAGTTCCGTGCCTGCCGGCCGATATGACCGCTGGCTAGAACGTGAAGACCAGGCGCGCGGGGACGTGGCCCGCCAGCACCTCTTCGATGCAGACGTTGACATCATCAAGGTGCCGTGCCTGCGCGATAACCTTGGTGCGGCCCGCGGCATGCAGCGCGAACACGTCGGCGAGATCCTTGCGGGTGCCCACGATGGACCCGATAATCGACTTCCCGCTGATAACAGTGTCGAAGATCGGGACGGTCATCTTGTCGTCCGCCGGGAGCGCCACGCACACCAGCCGGCCGCCGCGGCGCAGCGATCCGAACGCCTGCTCGAACGCCCGGGGCGAGGTGGCGAGAGAGATCGCGACGTCGGCACCCCCGAGGTCCCGGATGGCCTCGACCGGGTCGGTCGTCCGCGCGTTCACCACGTAGTCGGCGCCGAGCTGCCGGGCGAGGTCCAGCTTCGAGTCCTCGATGTCGACTGCGATCACCCGGCCACCGAACTCCCTCGCGTACTGCAGGCCAAGGTGCCCCAGGCCGCCGACGCCGAAGATCGCGGCTGTCTCGCCGGGCTGGATCCTCGAAACCTTGACTGCCTTGAACGTGGTGACCCCGGCGCACGCGAGCGGCGCCGCATCGAAGGAGGACACGGCCTCGGGAACCGTGACCACGTGGCTGTCGAAGGCAACCGCGTACTCGGCCCAGGCGCCGTCGACCGAGTAGCCGCTGTTCTCCTGCGACTCGCACAGCGTCTCCCAGCCGTCGATGCAGTACGAGCAGTGCCCGCAGGCCTTGCCCAGCCACGCGATGGCAACGCGCTCCCCGGCCTTGTGCAGGCTGGCGCCCGGGCCGGTCGCCTCGACAATGCCGACACCCTCGTGCCCCGGAATGAACGGCGGGTTCGGCTTGACCGGCCAGTCGCCGGCCGCGGCGTGGATATCGGTGTGGCACAGCCCGGAGGCCTGCATCCGGACCAGTACCTGGCCGGGGCCGGGCTCAGGGACCGGAAGTTCCCTGATCTCGAGCTTGGCGCCCAGTTCCGGGACTACCGCGGCTTTCATCGTCCTCATGGCTCTTTCTCCTAACGTGAAATTGCTGGCTGGCTGACCCGCGATCGGGTTCCCGATACTCGTTCGCCGCCACATCACGTCCTTCCTACGCTGCGGTTCACCGCTGCGCACAGAGTCATTGGTCCCTTTTATCTATGTACTTTGATCCGGCAAGGTACACGCTTCTGATAGCGACAAGAAATGCATGCCGACACGCGAAGCGAGAATCTTCCTCGGCTTTATTCATGCCTCGTACTGGCTGAAATCCATGTTGAAAGAGGGCTGGGTGGCTACGTCAGCCGGATGGCATGCCCTGCCTCAAACCGGTAACTCACCGGGACCGCGTTCGGCATCTCCAGGCCGGAGGAAGAGTCATCGCTGACGCGTTCCAGGTGCTTGACCAGCGCCCGCAGCGTGTTGCCGTGCGATACCACCAGCACGCAGCCAGGCCGGCACAGGTCGGGGACGATCGCGTCGCACCAGTAAGGCAGGAGGCGCAGGGTCACGTCGTGCAGCGACTCGCCGCGCGGCCGGGCGTCGGGGGGCAGGGCGGCGTAGCGGGGGTCGTCGTCCGGCTCGCCCACGGGCGGGCGCACGCGAAAGCCGCGGCGCCAGGCCGTGAACTGCTCATCTCCCGCCTCAGCCCGCACCTCGGCCTTGCTCCGCCCCTGCAGCGCCCCGTAATGGTTGGAGTTGAGCCGCCAACTCCGCCGCACCGGCACCCATGACCGGCCGCACGCAGCGAGCGCGATGTCCGCCGTCACGACAGCGCGCCGCTGAACCGACGTGTGGACAGCGTCGGGGAGGAAGCCGCGCGCCGTGAGGATCGTCCCCGCCTGCTGTGCCTGCTGTCGGCCGTCGTCGCTCAGGCCGACGTCGATCCAACCAGTGAACATGTCCGTTGCGTTCCAGGCGCTCTCGCCGTGTCGCAGCAGCACCAGAACGGTCATCAGCGCCCGTCTCGCAGCACCAGCACCGGGCAATGCGCGTGAAGCACGCAGTACAAGCTGACTGACCCGAGGAGCGACGACGCGAAAGCGCCAAGTCCCCGGCTTCCTACCACGAGGAGATCCGCTCCCTTAGCCGTGCGCAGCAGCACTTCGGCGGCGGCCCCCTCGGCCACAAGAGGGTGGACCGGGACCCCTGGTTCCAGTGTGCTAACCGCGCCAAGCGCTCCGGCAAGCGACCTCTCGGCATCGCCCTCGAAGTCGATTTCGCCCGGGGTCGGCGCCCAGCCGTATCCGGTCGGGTACCGCCACACGGCCACGGCGTCCACACTGGCGCCGGTGAATTTCGCCTGCCGGATCGCCCAGCGCAGCGCGGCCATGGACGATTCCGAGCCGTCGACTCCGACTACGATCCGGTGTTCCTGCTCACTCATGATCGACTCCTTCAGCACGCCACCCGGGCGGTAAGCGCCCGGCTGGGCCGCCCCCGGTGGGAGGGCGGGCCGCCGGTTCGCGCGGTCACTTCTTGGCAGTGACCTGGATCTTCTTCGCGATCTCCTTCTCCTCGCCCTTCAGGCCGACCTTGACCGTGAGGATGCCGTTGGCGTAATCAGCGGTCACGTCGTCGCTGTCCGCACCTGCGGGGAGCTCGATGGTGCGGCTGAACGAGCCGTACCGGAACTCCGAACGGTGCCTGTCCTCGACGGTGCTGGACCGCCGCGCGCTGATGGTGAGGGAGCCGGCGCCGGCCGTGACCTCAAGGTCCTCCTCCGGGTCGATCCCGGCGATCTCGGCGCGGACGACGTAGTGCCCGTCCTCGGTGTAGTCCTCGATCCTGATGGACTGGCCCAGGGAGGGGCGCAACGTCAGGAAGGGCTCCTCGAACCACTCGATGAAGTCCGGGAACATCGTCCTCGGATCCTTGCGCAGGGTAATGCTCATTTCGTTCTCCCCTTTCCTCTTTTTGCTAGCCCGCGTCCGCGGGCTTGTCTTCTGGCAGCGGGGTGGCTTGGGGCGGAATCGCGCCCCGCGACACGGCCTGCGCTGGCGGGACGGCCTCCCCCTGGCCGAGCCGGTCCACGACGTCGACGACTCCGTCGACGCCCCACATCAGCCGGAGCGCGACCGGGATAAGGTCCCCGTGGATGCCTGCCTTCGGATCCAGCGTCCCGGTGAGGGTCACGATCCCGCTATGGACGGCCACGTCGGCCTCCCCCGGGCCGGCGAGCACGATGTCGTCGAGCACCCGGCGGATGTCCGCAGCGATGTCCGCATCCGGCCGCAGGAACACCCTGATCAGGTCGCGGCGGCTGACGATCCCCACAAGCTTGCCGTTCTCGTTCGTGACCGGCAGCCTCTGTGCGTGGTGCGCGGTCATCAGCCGCGCCGCCGCCGGAATGGTAGCGTCCGGGCCGATCACGATCGCCGGCGACGTCATCAGCTCCCCCGCGGTGAGCGCCGGAGGCCGCGAGCCGCCGGGCCACCAGGACCGGCGCGCCGACGACCGCAGCCGCCGCGCAGTGCTGGCCTGCTCCCGAAGCAGATCTGCCTCCGTGACCACGCCAACCACTTCACGGCCCATCTTCAGCACGGGCACGCCGCTGATCCGGTGCTCCGCCAGTACCCGGGCGACCTCCTTGTACGGGGTGATCCTGTCCACCGTAATTACCGTTGTCGTCATCACGTCTGCGACCCGCCGCGACCAGCCGTGGGCGGGACGAGCGTCCGCCTCGCGGGCGGCCCGGTGCTCCCGATCGGGATGCGCGGCACCTCGCGGGCCGCCGGCCCCGGTTTCGTTAAGGTGATCTTCCACGGTGTCCAGGGCCCGCGTTACATCCGCGTGGGTAGCCCTCCCGTGCAGCGACTCGTAGTACGCCGCGCCAAGGTGGCGCAGCATCGCATCAAGGTGAATGTCAGTACGTGGCATCTGGCGCTCACTCCCCCTCTATCCAGGCACACTCTTAAGTCTTCCGCCTGGACAGCTTCGCCGACATGGCCTGAAGTCCCGACTGTTCGGGACTTCGGTCCTGTCGTCTGCAGGCGCCGTCCCCATCCGTAGCAGAGGTGACCTTCGCCCCTAAAAACACGCCACGGAAAGGATTAGGTTTTCATTTCGCAGCCGTATCTGCCAAAGAGCGGGACTGACGGCCGCCGTCGCGGGGGCGCTGCTCGTCGCGGCCTGCAGCAGAAGCTCGCCGGGATCTCCAGCTGAGAGGAGAGGTCAATGAACAACCGGACACTACGAGTGACGGGTGACGAGGCGACCCGGTCCGCTACTGCGGATTCCCCGGTCGACGGTGACGGAGAAATGTTGCTGCGGCTGCGCGGCATCGGGAAGAACTTCGGCCCAGTGCAGGCGCTGACCGACATCGACCTCGACGTGCCCGCCGGGCTTGTCACCGCCCTGGTCGGCGACAACGGCGCGGGCAAGTCGACGCTGATCAAGACGGTCTCGGGCATCTGGGAGCCGTCCCACGGAGAAATCATCTGGCAGGGCAAACCTGTCCACTTCCGCTCTCCACGTGACGCCACGGACGCCGGGATCGCCACCGTTTACCAGGACCTGGCGCTGTGCGACAACCTCGACATCGTGGGGAACATGCTGCTCGGCCATGAGGTGCGCAACAGGATCGGGCTCCTCGACGAGATCGCGATGGAGAAGACTACCAAGCGCACGCTTGCCGACCTGCGGGTCACCTCGGTGCGCAGCATGCGGCAGCCGGTCGGCTCGCTGTCCGGCGGCCAGCGCCAGTCGGTCGCGGTGGCCAAGGCGGTCATGCTCGACGCCAAGCTGGTGATCATGGACGAGCCGACAGCGGCGCTCGGGGTCTCCCAGACCGCCCAAGTGCTCAACCTGATCAGGGAACTGGCCGACCAAGGAATCGGCGTGATCATGATCTCGCACAACCTGACCGACGTGTTCAAGGTCGCCGACCGGCTAGCCGTCCTCTATCTCGGGCGGCTCGTCACCGTCGGCCCCGCGTCGGACTTCGACACGGCCGGGGCGGTGCACTGGGTGACCACCGGGACCGGCCCGGACGGTCTTGCCGGGCAAACCGGCAGCGGGGAGGGCTGAAGAGTGCCAGGCCTTGCTTGTCAGGCGCGGCTCGATGCTGGGACGGTGACGTCGTGAAGCTGGGGATCCTGTGCGGCGGGGGTCCCGCCCCCGGAATGAACTCCGTCATCTCGGCGGCCACGATCGAGGCCCGCAAGTCCGGGTGGGACGTCATCGGGATCGTAGACGGCTTCGAGCACCTCATCGAGGGCCGGACCGAGGAGGTGCGGCCCCTGTCCACCACGGACGTGTCGAGAATCCATGTCCAGGGCGGGTCGATCATCCGGACCTCGCGGGCCAACCCGACGGCGCGCGACCTCGATGCCGCCGACCCGGACTGGAGGCTGCACGCCTGCCTGAAGTCGCTACGGACGCTGGGGATCGGCGCGCTGGTGACGATCGGCGGGGACGACACCGCGTTCTCGGCCTCCCGGCTGGCCGAGGCGGCCGGAGGGGGCCTGCGCGTGGCGCACGTCCCGAAGACCATCGACAACGACCTGCCGCTGCCGGGCGGCGCGCCGACCTTCGGCTTCGAAACCGCCAGGAGCGTAGGGGTCCAGCTGGTCAACAACCTGATGACCGATGCCATGACCACCCGGCGGTGGTACCTGGTGGTGGCCATGGGGCGCTCGGCCGGCCACCTCGCGCTGGGCATTGGCAAGGCGTCTGGGGCCACGCTCACGCTGATCGCCGAGGAGTTTCCCCGCGACGAGCCGATCCGGTTGTCACGCCTGGTGGACGTCCTCGAGACCTCGATGCTCAAGCGGGTCGCCCGCGGCCGCCCTTTCGGCGTGGCGGTGCTCGCCGAGGGGATCGGCCTGCGCCTCCCCCAGGAGGAGCTCCGCAACGCCATGCCGGAGGTCGAGCGGGACGAGCACGGCAACATCCGGCTGGCCGAACTCGAACTGGACCGGTTGCTGGCGAAGCAGGTCAAGGACCGTTTCAGGGAGCGCGGGGACAAGGTCACGGTCGAGGGCAAGAACATCGGCTACGAACTCCGGTGCGCGGACCCTATCCCCTTCGACATCGAGTACACCCGTGACCTCGGCTACGGTGCCGTCGACTACCTGAAGCGGATCGTTGAAGACGACGAGCCCGGCGGCATGATCACGATCCAGGACGGGCACGCGGTGCCGCTGCCGTTCGGGTCGTTCGGCGATCCGGAAACGGGACGGGTGCGAATCCGGCAGGTGAACGTCGAGTCGAGCTCATACCGAGTGGCCCGTGAGTACATGATCCGGCTGGACGCTGAGGATCTCGCGGACCCGGACAGGCTCGGCCCGATCGCGAAGGCCTCGGGGCTTACCCCTGAGGCCTTCCGCGGCAGGTACGGGTATCTGACCGGGGGCTGACAACGGGGTCAGGGCATCAGGCGTGCCCCCGCCGCCTCGGCAATGTGGCCGACAGCGCGGAGGCACGCGTCCGTTCGGGATATTCCTGGTTTTGATTTTCTGGATGGAAGATCTCAGCTCATGCCGTAGCGCAGCTGGGAGCCGGCGGCGATTTCCAACAGCCGGTTGTACTTGGCGGTGCGCTCACCGCGAGCGGGGGCACCTGACTTGAGGTGCCCGCAGCCCGTGCCGACCGCGAGGTCGGCGATGAAGCTGTCTTCGGTCTCGCCCGAACGATGCGAGACGAACTGCCGGTAGCCTGCCTGACGGCAGATCGCCATGGCCTCGAGAGTCTCGGTGACGGTGCCGATCTGGTTCACCTTGATCAGCGAGGCGTTGCCGATGCCGCGGCTGACGGCGGCGGAGATGATCGCCGGGTTGGTGCAGAAGATGTCGTCGCCCACGAGCTCGACGGCGCTGCCGAGCCGACTAGTGAGCGCAATCCAGCCCTTGTCATCGTCCTCGCCGAGTCCGTCCTCTATCAGGTGGACGGGGAAGTCCCTGATGATGGCGGCGAGGCGGTCGATCAGGTCCCCGCTGCTCAGCAGGTCGCCCGCGACCCGGTAGCGGCCGTCTGGCTGCCGGAACTCCGAGGCCGCCAAGTCCAGGGCGATGGACACGCCGTCCGCGCCCGCCTTGTACCCGGCGTCGCCGATGGCCTCCACTAGGAGGTGCAGGACTTCTTCCGGTTCGCTGACCTCGGGCGCGAAGCCTCCTTCGTCGCCGAGGCCGGTGGAGAGCTTGCGGCTGGCGAGGATGTGGCGCAGCGCGGCGTAGACCTCGGCCCCCGCTCGTACCGCCTCCGCCATCGTCGGGGCGCCGATGGGTGCGACCATGAACTCTTGGAAGTCCAGGTCGTTGGGGGCGTGCACACCGCCGTTGAGCACGTTGAAGTGCGGTACCGGCAGGGACGGCGTAACGCCCTGCGGGGTGAGCCAGCGCCACAGCGGTGTGCCGGCCGATGCGGCAAGAGCGCGCGCCAGGGCCATCGACACGCCGACGAGCGCGTTCGCGCCGAGCCGCTGCTTGTTCGGCGAGCCGTCGAGGCTGATCATCGCCTGGTCCGCCTCCGCCAGAGAGTCCCAGGAGCGCCCGCGGAGCAGGTCGGCGATCTCGCCGTTGACGTTAGCGACCGCGTTGAGCACCCCGCTGCCCCCGAACCGGGACAGGTCGCCGTCGCGCAGTTCCACTGCTTCCCGCGACCCGGTTGAGGCACCTGAGGGCACGCCGGCCCGCGCCGTCGTCCCGTCGGCCAGCCGCACCGTCACCGCCAGGGTCGGCCGTGCCCGGGAATCCAGGATCTCCAGCGCGGTCAGATCAGACACGTTGAATGACATCGTCGTGTTCCTTGTCTCGTTGTAGCGCTTTTCGATGGTCGTTAGCGCCTGGCGGGTTGACTCGTCCCGCCGGACGGCAGGACCGTTCGTCATAGTCCTCAGTCCACGCCTCGGCTGCCCGCCGTGGGTAGGGTCCAACGGCCCCCATCCCGTATGGCCTTACGCCGTTGACCAACCGGGGCGAGGCCGGACAAAATACTCCACTTGCTGCTCACGGTGCTGGCTCGTCTGGAAACGGACGGAAGTCCCGCCATTCAGGATAGAAAGACCCTGGTCTGGCGCGCGGCCAGTATGCCAGCCTGCCTATATAGACAGAGGCGGAGCTCTCGAGGTCCGGCATGCGTGAGAGGCGGCACAGGCGGTGGCCTTTGGGCAAGCGCTGTACGAGCGATTTCGGCAGCCAATTTATGAGTTTACGAAATTCGCGATCGTCGGAATCGCCGGAGTGTTGATCACGAACGCCGCAGTCGCCTTTAACTACTATTTGTTGGGACTCGGACATGACAAACTGGCGGTTTTCGTCGCGTTGAGCCTTGGCATTGCGGTAGCCACTGGTTTCAGGTTCTGGTCCTACCGGCAGTTCGTCTGGGGTGCGAAGAGGCATACCTAGCATGGCAGCCGACGGATGTCTGCGTCTGGCGTCTCGCCGCGCTGGAGCAGCGCGCTCCCCGCCACGGGCGACAACGATCCTCGTGAAGGTTCACCTTCAGCTAAGCGCGGGTCGTCCAGCGCGGTTCGGTCGACTGCCAGTCGGACTCCCACGCAGCCATCCTGCGCTTGTCGAGCGACCGACGGGCCAGGACTCCCACGAGGGCTAGCAGCAGCGCGACGGTGGCCGCCCCGGTTATCTCGCCGAGGTCCGCCAGGTACGCCACCTGCGACTCGCCCATGGGCATCGAGGTGAGCTGCCCGTCTCGGGTCGTCCACACGCGGACCGTCGCGCCGGCGCTGGTGTAGGCGGGGACAGGCAGTTCGCCCGTCACCACCGTGCCATCCGGCGCGGTCCAGCGTGCCGACGTGACCGAAGACAGGTTCCATGATCCAGCTGTCGCCGGCCCGGCCGCCTTGAGGACGACAGCCGTGACCTGGTGCCGGGACGCCACCTGAGCGAGCTCGGCCCGCTGCGCGATCGCATGGGCCCAGCTACCCGAGGCGAGCGCAGTCAGCGGCGCGCCGACCAGGAACGCCACCAGGAGCAGGGCCAGCACGATGGTCTCGGCCCGGTCGCCCGGGCGCCGGAGCGGGTTGCTGTCAAACCGCCTCCCGCGCACGAACCTGCCCGTGAGCGTCGCCCTGGGCTTTCGCTCCTTGCTGCCCATCGATTTCACCTCGCCTGACCAGTACGGCTACCAGTCCAGGGTTCCGCGTCACCCGGGGTGGCGGCAGGGGCAAAGTGCCCGGCTCCGGTGGGACCTTCGGGCCGTGCGGGCCGTAGGTCCCAGCGACAGGTGACCAATGCCGCTAGCCGATGGCGGGCAGCGAAGCGAGGCTGCTGATAACAGGACAAGGGAGGGGAAGCACATGTCTACGAGGGTTGGGATTAACGGCTTCGGCCGGATCGGGCGGGTGTTCACCAGGCTGGCGGCGGAGCGCGCGGACCTCGAAGTGGTAGGGGTAAACGACATCGCCGACGCAAGGGCGCTGGCTAACCTGCTGGAATTCGACTCCACCTACGGCCGGTTCAGCCAGGGAGTGGAATTCGACGACCATGCACTGATCGTCGGCGGGAGGCGGATCGCGGTGCTGTCGGAGCGTGACCCGGCCGCGATCGACTGGCGCGCCCTCGGGGCGGACATCGTCGTGGAGTCAACCGGCAAGTTCCGCACCCGGGAGGCCGCGGCCGCGCACCTGAAGGGCGGCGCGCGGAAGGTACTGATCTCCGCTCCTGGGAAGGGCGCTGACCTAACGGTCGTGCTTGGCGTCAACGAGCACGCCTACGACCGGCTCAGGCATGACGTGATCTCGAACGCCTCGTGCACCACGAACTGCGTGGCGCCCATGGCCAAGGTGCTGCACGACGCGTTCGGCGTGGAGCGCGGGTTCATGACCACCATCCACGCCTACACCGGGGACCAGATGCTGATCGACGGGCCGCACAAGGACCTGCGACGCGCCCGGTCGGCCGCGGTGAACATCGTGCCGACCACGACCGGCGCCGCCCGTGCGACCGGTGAGGTCATTCCCGCGCTGGCCGGGAAGCTGGACGGTGTCGCGGTCCGGGTCCCCGTGGAGGACGGGTCACTGACCGACCTCGCTGTCGTCGTCGGCACCCCGGTGACCGCCGAGGCGGTCAACGAGGCATTCGCCGCTGCGGCCGCCGAGGGACCCCTGGCCGGCCTCCTGCGCTACAGCACCGACCCGATCGTGTCCCGCGACATCATCGGCGACCCGGCGTCCTGCGTATTCGATGCACCCCTGACTCAGGCGTCGGGGACGCTGGTCAAGGTGTTCGGCTGGTACGACAACGAATGGGGCTACACCGCCCGTCTGGCCGACCTGGCCGTCCTCGTGGGCAGCCAGCTGTAGGCATCACCGGGTACGCCGAGGGGTCACTATGGCAGTGATGCCGGTCGTAGTCGGCGTGGACGGGTCTGAGGAGTCGATGAGCGCCGCGGAATAGGACGGCTGAGGCGGGACAGCGGCACAGGGCGCCGCTGCGGATCGTGTCAGCGGCCGCCGTGCCACCGCGGATGCGCGCGCGTGACAGCGGTCTGCGGACGGTAGCCGACGAGCTGTGCGGCGAATCCGCCCGCGCGCTCAGCGAGGCCGTCTCGCGGTCGGCCGAAGCCTCCTCGCGGCTGCTCATCGATGCCAGCCTGCTGATCGGGCCTCCGGCGCTTGCGGTCACCGACAGCGGCGCCGGAGGCTGGCGTTCGCATTCGAAGAGGCAGACCTGTGCGGGGCGAGCCTGGTCGTCGTCCGCTCCTCGAACGGGCTCCCGGCCGCGACCTGGCGGCCGGCCGACCCGGCGCGGCTCGCGGCGGAGGCGGACGAAACCCGCCCGGGTGCTGGCTTGCTACAGCAGCCGCGCGGACCTCGTTGTGATCGGCAGGCACGCCAGTAGCGCCGGACCGGCCGTCGGCGGCCAGCTGGAGCTTCTCTTCAGTGATCCCCACGGCGGCGACGATGCCGTCGGCGGGATGCGGTCGGCCAGGTGTGAGGGCCGGGTGAACAGCCCACCCCTAGGCGCTAAGGCCGAGAGAGCGGCCTTCCTCACGGAGCCGTTCCCTTACTGACGGGTGGGCGACGTGATTGATGATCTGCTCCGCCTGCCCGGGCGCGTCATGGCCCCAGATCACGGCGGCGCCCTGCTCGCTGACGATGTAGCTGTGCTGGAAGGACGTCACCGGCCCGTCGATCCGGGGCACCACGGTCGACACGTCCGCCTTGGGGTGCCAGGACCTGAGCGCGATGATCGCCTGCCCGCCGGGCGAGTGCAGCGCGCCGACCACGAAGTCCGTCTGCCCGCCGAACCCGGAATGGACTCTCGCGTTGACCCAGGTCGCGTTGGCCTGAGCCAGCAGGTCAACCTGCAGCGCGCCGTTGACGGAGGTCATCCGCGGCCGCCGGGCGATCTGCGCTGGGTCGTTGACCGTCTCGGTCCGCAGCATCCGCACGTCCGGGTTGCGGTCCATCCAGGCGTAAAGGTCCGCGCTGCCGAATGCGAACGACCCGGTGACCGGCTGGCCCGGGTCCAGCGCTCCTGCCTTGGCGAGGCCGAGGACGCCGTCGCTGAACATCTCGGACCAGACGGCCAGCCCGTGCCTGCGGTGCAGCCGGGCGAGGACGGCGTCCGGGACGGCGCCGATGCCTGCTTGCAGCGTCGCGCCGTCGCCAATGAGGGCGGCTACCCGGTCACCGATGCTGGCTGACGTTTCCGCGATGGATCGCTCCGGCGGGGACGCCAGCGGCGCTTCCGCCTCGATCGCGTAGTCGATGGAGTCGCAGGGCAGGACGGAGTCTCCGTAGGTGTACGGGACCAGCGGATTGAGCTGCGCGATCACCAGCCCGCCATGGGATCGGGCCGCCTCGATTGCGGCGGGCAGCACGTTCACCTCGGTCCCGAGCGACACGGTGCCGCCAGACGGCGCTGACGTCTGCACCAGCACCACGTCCGGCAGCAGGACGCCGCTCAGCAGCGCGGGCACCAGCGACAGCCGGCAAGGAAAGTAGTGCAGCTCGCTCTGCCCGCGCATGCCCGGGCCGACGAACGGAGACTCAAACGTCACGCCTTCCCGGTTGGGCATTCCTGCCTGCGCGTTGAGCGCGAACAGCCGGTACCGCGCTTGGACGCCGTCCAGCACGGCCAGGGCCTGCCACGGAGTGGCGAAGTTGCCGCCGACCACGACCCTTGGGGTACCTGCCAGCGCGCCGAGCACGATCGCTAGCTGCCGTTCAGCGACGATGCGCATCGTAGCCTCCGGTGGTCCGCTGGCCGCCAACGCGCCGCCCGTTCACGATCGCCGGCCAGATGCGGACGAAATGGCCGCCATCCTCCGGAACCCATGCCATCAGCCCGACCCGCTCCAGACAGCGGATCTCCTCGCCGTCGGTTACCGCCCGCGCCTGCCCGACAATGGTCACGCTCCAGCCGGCGTGCCCGTCGATGTCCACGGTATCGGCCTCGAACGCGACGACAGCGCCGCGAGTCGCGGCCGCGAGCTTTCCCTCGGCACTCGTCCTGATGACGATGTCGCCGTCGACGAGCGCGAAGTTGACGAGCTCGACCGCCGGCAGCGCCTGCCGGGTATAGACGATCCGGCCGACGGGCACCGAGCCCATCAGCCGCATGCACTCATCCGGCGACAGGTGTTCCAGCGCCAGGCTATCGGTATCCATGACAAGCAGGATGCCCGCCGCCGCCCCCGTCTGCCGAGGGCACAAGGTCCCGAAACGGCAGGGCTTCTGCCACGACTTGCATCCACCCGGTGCGGCTACGGCCCTTAGTCCGGTCACAGGAGGCCTGAGGACTGCGGGCGCCGGGACGTTCGCCCCTGACCGCCGCGGCGCGGCCAGCTTAGCGTCGAAGGTGAAGAAGCAGGTTAGTGCAAGGAGAAGAGCAAGATGCCAGGAATCATCGTCGGCGTCGACGGTTCTGACCATTCCCGCCTCGCCCTTGAGTGGGCCATCAGGGAAGCGGCGGTCCGCCACACACCGCTCACCGTGCTTACTGTCCAGCAGGCCGTCGCCGGGTACTGGGGCGCCCCGGTCCTCTACCCGGGCGATCAGGAACTGGCTGATAAGGCCTGCAAGAGGGCCCAGGAAGAGACGGACATCGCGCTGGAGAAGATCGACCCCGAATCCCGGCCCTCGTCAGTCACCGTCCGGGCCGTCACCGGCCTGCCCGCCGAGGCGCTCCTCGAGGCGGCCGCTGACGCCGACATGCTCGTCGTCGGGTCCCGCGGAACCGGCGGATTCAAGCGGCTGCTGATGGGATCGGTCAGCCTCCAGGTCACCCACCACGCCCGCTGCCCCGTCGTGGTCATCCCCGACGAGAACATCTGACAAAGCCTGAACAGGAGGCAACAGCCATGAGCTCCACCGTCAAGGATGTCATGAGCACCCACGTGATCGCCGTCAGGCAAAGTGCCTCGTACAAGGAAATGGCGGCCATGCTGCACGAGCAGCGAGTCAGCGCGTTCCCCGTGCTCGACGAGCACAACAAGGTCATCGGCGTCGTCTCCGAGGCCGACCTGCTGACCAAGGAGGCCGTCAACGGCACCATGCCGGGGGCACTCGATGGCATGCTGCGGCGACGCGAGTACGCCAGGGCAAACGCTCTCACCGCAGCCGAGCTGATGACCAAGCCACCAGTAACCATCGGCCCCAACGCCCCTGTCACCCAGGCGGCCCGCCTGATGTACTCCCGGCGGGTCAAGCGGCTCCCGGTCACCAGCGACGACGGGACGCTGATCGGCATCGTTACCCGCGCCGACGTCCTGAGCGTTTACAGCCGACCCGACGCCGACATACGGCGCGAGATCACCCAGGACCAGATCCTCGGCATGTTCCTGTGCGACCCAGACCGCTTCACCGTCACCGTCACGGACGGTATCGTCACCATTGAGGGAATACCGGAAAGCACCGTAGTCGGCCGCGACATCATCGAAGCCGCCCGTCACGTTGAGGGCGTCGTCGCCGTGCGCGACCGGCTCAGCTACCTGCAGGACACCCCGTACCGCCCCAGGACACTCAGCTGACAGTTTCGGGCACTCGAAGGGCGGCAGTGATGATCACCGCCGCCCTTCGCCGCACTGGGTGACGACCGGGAGGTGACGGACATGACCTCGCAGGCGCCCGCCTATTTCCGGGCGGTAGCGATCGACTACGACGGCACCCTGGCTGACGGCCGGGTCAAGCCGGAGACGCTCGCCGTGCTCGCCGAGGCCCGCGCCCGGCATATCCGGGTGATCCTGGTCACTGGGCGGATCATGAGCGAATTGCAGGCCGCGTTCCCCGCTGCGCCCGATCATGTCGACGCGATCGTGGCGGAGAACGGCGCCGTGCTCGCCACCCGGGCCGGCATCCGCCTGCTGGCCGCCCCCGTCGGCCACGCCGTGAGCGCCGGGCTGGCCGCCCGCGGGGTCGCGCACCGCTCCGGTCAGGTGCTGGTCGCCTGCGCCGCGGCGGACGAGCCGACCGCCTCGGAAGTAATCCGCGGGCTCGGCCTGGACTGCCGGCTTGTGCGCAACCGGACTGAGCTGATGATCCTGCCTGCCGGGGTAACCAAAGGCAATGGCCTTATCGAGGCGCTGGACGATATGGGCTTGTCCCGGCACAACGCGATCGGCGTCGGCGACGCCGAGAACGACTACAGCCTGCTCGATGCCTGCGAGGTCGGCGCGACCGTCGCCAACGCGGTCGACGCCCTCCGCGCGCACGCGGACTTGATCCTCTCTTGGCCGGACGGCCAGGGCGTAGCCGAACTGCTCCAGGGACCGCTGCTGGCCGGGCGCGGTTGCGTGCACCCCCGCCGCTGGCAGCTCGCCCTGGGGACAGACGACCTCGGCGAGCCGGTGCTCCTGCCCGCCTCGCAGCTCAACATCGCGATCTGCGGCGGCACCGGAGTCGGCAAATCGTACCTGGCCGGCCTGATCCTGGAACAGCTGGTCCAGCTCGACTACTCCCTGATCGTCTTCGACCCGGAAGGCGATCACCGGGGCCTGGGCAAACTGCACGGAATGTTCGTTACCGGAGGGCACGAGGACCGCCTCTCCGATCCAGCCGCCGTGGTGCGCCTGCTGCGCAACGGCTACTCCTCCGTCGTCGTCGACGTGTCCCACCTCGACGCCGACAGCCAGGCCGACTACGCGGCACGCCTGGCCGTCGAAATCGAAGCGCACCGCGTCTCGACCGGCCTGCCGCAGTGGGTAGCCATGGACGAAGCCCACGGACCCGTCGGCCGGACCGGGACCGCGCACAGCATGTTTAACCCCGCCGACAAGGGCTACCTGCTCATCACCTGGAAGCCCGAGGAACTGTCAGCCGATGTCCTCGCGTCACTCGACGCCGTGCTCGCCCTCGGCTCACCCGACCCCGGCAGCGCGCTCGTCAACCTCACCGCAGCGGTCGCCGGCATGCCGCGCGCCGACATCGCCCGCCTCCTCGACGGGCCGCCCGGACGGGCGGTGCTGGCCTGGCGACAGCATCCTCGCCAGCCGGTGGCCTTCACCATAGGGGCTCGGGCAACCGCTCACCTGCGCCACCAGCACAAATACGACCAGGCAGGCGTCGAGCCCGCCCACCGGTTTCACTTCCGGACCGAGCCAGGCACTCCCACCGGGGCCGTCGCCGCCAATCTGGCGGACCTGGAAGCCGAGCTCGCCGGCTGCGACGAGGGCGTCCTGCGCCACCACTGCCGCGGCCACGACTTCTCCCGCTGGGTAGCCGACGTCTTCCACGACGGACCACTCGCCGCCGACCTCGCCGCCGCCGAAGCCTCCCTCACGCGCCGGGGTCCCGCCGCAGTCGTCGAACAGGTGCGCCTCACGCTCATCGCCGCGCTTCAAGACCGGCGCCCCCGCTGAACCCGCCGACCTGGACAGCGGGCCCAGGCCGCTGCATGACCAGGGATGTATTGCTTAATGACCGGACCGGGCGGTCCAAGTCAGGCGGGTGCCTCCGCCGGCCGGGGCGGTGATCTGGAGGTTGCCGCCGTTGTTTTCCGCGCGGCGGCGCATGCTGGCCAGGCCGCTGGAGCGGGCGGGCGTGCCGAGGCCGCAGCCGTTGTCGGTGACCTCGAGCGTGATCAGCCCGTCTTGCAGTGCCAGCGAGATGGTGACGGCGGTGGCGCCGGCGTGGCGGGCGCAGTTGGACAGGGCCTCGCGGGTGACGGCCAGGATGTCGTGGGCCAGCGCCTCGTCCAGGCCCGGGTCGGCCGGGAGGGCGAAGCTGACGCCGGCGGTGAAGCCGAGCTGCGGGGCGTGGTCGTCGATGATCTCCATGACCCGCGATTGCAGGCTGGCGGTGGGCTGGCGGGGCTGCTGGAGGCCGAAGATGCTGGCGCGGATCTTCTTGATGACCTCATCGAGGGTGTCGATGTAGCCGTTGACGCGCGCGGCGGTGGCCGGGTCGCTGCGGGCGGCCTGGCCCTGGAGTTTCATGCCGAGGGCGAACAGTTCCTGGATGACGTGGTCGTGCAGGTCGCCCGCGATGCGCTCGTGGTCTTCCGCCTGGGCCAGCAGGACCTGGTCGGCGCGCGCCTGGGCGAGCTCCATGGCCACGGCGGCATGGCCGGCGAACGAGGCGGCCATGCCCAGGTCCGTCTCGGTGAACCCGGGGCGCCCGGCCGCCCTCCCCAGCAGCAGCGCGCCCAGCACCCGGTCGCCCGCCGCCAGCGGGACGACCATCAGTGGGCCTATCCCGGCGCCGAGCGCCGCGGCCGCTGCCTCGAGGCGGTCGCCGGTGACCAGGCTCGGCTTGCCGCTGAGGATCGCCTGCCCGGCCAGCGAGCCGGCCAGCGGCGCCGTCCGGCCCATCAGCCCCGCCGCCAGCGCGCCGGCGGCGCCGGTCACGCCAACCTCGTCCGGGTCACGGGGCACGGCCAGGACGGCGAAGTCCGCGTCCGCGGCTTCGGCGGCGTGCCCGGCGATCAGAGCGTGCGGCCGTTCCCGGTTGTCGGCCAGCAGCAGCGGCGTGAGCTGGGCGGAGGCGTCGAGCCAGCGGCGGCGCTGCTCGGACTCGGCGTACCGCCGCGCGTTCGCGATCGCCGCGCCCGCCGCCGCCGCCAGTGCGATCGCCAGCTCCTCGTCGTCGGCGGTGAACTCCCCGCCCGCGGTGCGCTCGGTCAGGTACAGGTTGCCGAAGACCTCCTCCCCGATCCGGACCGGGACCCCGAGGAAGCTGCCCATCGGCGGGTGCCCCGGCGGGAACCCCGCCGCCGCCGGATGATCGCTCAGGCTCGCGAGCCTGATCGGGGCCGGCTCGCTGATCAGCAGGCCCAAGATCCCCCGCCCGCGGGGCAGCTCGCCGATCGCCGCCACCAGGGCGTCGTCCATGCCCGCGTGCACGAACTGCTCAAGCTCCCCGTCGCGGCCGATCACGCCCAGCGCCGCGTACCGGGCGCCGAGAAGATCCCGGGCTGCGCTGACGATCTGGCGCAGCACCACCGGCAGGCTCAGCTCCCCCGCCACCAGCGCATTGGCGCGCAGCAGCCCCCGCAGCCGCCCCTGCGCGGCCAGCACGTCCCCAGCCCGCTCCACCAGCTGCACCAGCAGCTCATCCAGCCCCAACCGCGGCACGTCGGCAAGGTCCAGCCCGCCGGTCGCGTCCGCGGCGCCCGCCCCGCCCGCCGCCGCACCGTGCTCACCTGCCATGGAGGTCATCGCTACTCCCCTCGGGGGCGACACTGGCCATGCTCTGCGGAGTGGCGCATGGCAGGTGACCATCCCCGGGCGGAAACACCAGGTCGGCGCCATACCGGCGGAGAAGATTTAGCTGCTCGCTCACAACCACTCCTGGCATCGTAGGCCTACGCGGCCGGTGACCGCATGGTCCAGGCTAGCCGGGCCGCTCTTGTCAGTTAAGGCCCGATCCCCTATCCGTTGCAACGTCACGAGCCCGTCACCACGCTGCTTCGGGTGACGGCAGAAGCCGGGTTTTTGCCGGGCCCCGGTTTCCTCGTTTCTTGCCCGGCCTTCGGCCTGGCATGCGCACGGCCACGGCCGTCGCCGGCCCCTTTGCGGCCGGGTAACTCCGGCGGGCGTCGGCGCTGGGGCGGGCGCGGCGCTCAGCGGCGCCGGCCCGGGGCTGGCGGCGGCGTTCTCGACGTCACGGCAAACCTCCTTCGGTTGCGGGCAGCCATGTCGGTCTCGGCCTGTTCCGCGCCGGACGTCCCCGGATACCGGGACGTCCGGCCCTACGCCCTCTTCCCAGGCTGGTGTCTACTAAGGACACGGGGCCTACGGTAGGCGTATTTAGTTTCGTAAACTCTCTTTAATCAGCATAAATGGTGAAAATGGAAATCCATGCTTTCGGGGAGCATGCTTAATGGCATCGGGGGGTGCGATGATTGTGATTCCGAGCTCGCGTCGGAACACGGGCCGACTGGACAGGCTGGCCGGGGGGGCCACGTCGCAGGATCGGTACCGCACGCTGTTCGAAACCATGCCGCAAGGTGTCGTCCACTATGACGCCGACGGGTCCATCATCGGCGCGAACCCGGCGGCCAGCGAGATGCTGGGCATGGACCTGGCCGCGGTGACATCGTGGCCTGTTGTCCCGGAAGGGCAGGCAGTGCGCGAGGACGGCTCGCCGTTCCCTGCGGAGGAACTGCCGGTGCCGGTGGCGCTGCGGACAGGTGAGATCGTCGCCGGTGTGGTGGTCGGTGTCAAGCACGGGCGGACCGGCGAGCTGCGCTGGATGCGGGTCACCGCCGTCCCTGACGCACAGGATGACCAAGGCCGTCCTTGCCGGGCATACGCGATCCTCACCGACCTGACCGACCAGCGGCGAACCGAGACGGCGCTGCGGCAGAGCACCGCCCTGCTCGGACGGCTGCAGGAGGCCAACGTGCTGGGCGTAGTGGTCGTCGGCGAGCACCAGGTCTACGAGGCAAACGACGCGTACCTCGACATCATCGGTTACAGCAGGGACGATCTGGAGGCCGGCCGCGTTCACTGGCGGAAGATTACCCCGCCCGGGTGGGCCAGCGTCGAAGACAAGGCTATGGAGCAACTGCTGCAGACCGGTGCGTGCCAGCCGTTTGAGAAGGAGTACGTGCACAGGGACGGGCATCGGGTGCCGGTCCTGATCGGGGCGGCAGTGCTCGACCGCAACCCGCTGCGCTGGACGTCTTTCGTCGTTGACCTGACATCCCGCCAGCGGGCCGAGCAGGAACGAGCCGAACTGCTGGCCGGCGCCCGCGCCGCGCGGGCCGAGGCCGACAGTGCGCGGGAACGGCTGGCCTTTCTGATGCGGGCCGGGGCGCTGGTGGCCGCCACCAGGGACCGGGATGAGCTCCTTGGCCAGATCGTCAAGCTGGTGGTCCCGACCCTGGCCGATTCCTGCGTCGTGTTCCTGCCGACCGCTGACGGGAAGCTGCTCGCCAGCGCGCTCGGCCACACCGACCCGGCCCGGGCGGTTGAACTCGCCGGACTGCGCGCTCACCCGATTGCCCCGGCCGGCCCGCTGCTATCCCAGCGCGCCTACACCACCGGCGCCACCCAGCTGTCACGTGACGCCACCGCCGAAATGCCCGCCTGGGCCAGGGCCGAGCCCGACGCGATGAGCATCGTGAAGCTCATGCGACCGCGCAGCGCGATCAGCACGCCGCTGCTCGCCGGACAAGACCCGCTCGGCGTCATCTCGCTCTACCGCGGAGCCGGGCGCCCGCCGTTCACCGAGACCGACGTCTCGGTGGTCGAGGAACTCGGCCGCCGACTGGCGGTAGGGCTGGCCAACACCGACACCTTCGCCCGCGAGCACGCCATCGCGGAAACGCTGCAACGATCTCTCCTGCCTGACGCCCTGCCGCGGATCCCCGGGCTGGACCTCGCCGTACGCTACCTGCCCGCCACCGAGGGAGCCGCCGTCGGCGGTGACTGGTACGACGCGTTCCCCCTCGCAGGCGGCCGGGTCGGGCTCGTGACCGGCGACGTGGCCGGCCACAACATCGCCTCGGCGTCGACCATGGGCCAGGTCCGCAGCCTGCTGCGCGCGTACGCGATCGACGGCCCGGATCCGGGCCGCACACTACAGCAGACCAACGCCGCCGTGACCCGGCTGCTCCCCGACGCGCTCGCCAGCGTCGTGTACGCCGTGCTCGACCCGGCCACCGGCGACCTCGCCTACGCCAACGCCGGGCACCCCCCGCCGGTCATCATCACCAGCGCCGGCCAGGCCGAGTACCTCGACGATACGGCCGGTGTCATGCTGGGCGCCTGCACCACCGCCAGCTTCACCACCGGCCACCGGCGGCTTCCGCCGGGCGCGAGCCTGCTCTGCTATACCGACGGGCTCATCGAAGACCGGCGCCGCGACATCAGCGAAGGCCTCACAGCCCTCTCGCAAACGCTGCAACGCTCCCGCCACGAATCGGCCGAACAGACGTGCGCCACCGTCCAGGCCGCCTTGGTCGGTACCGCGAGGCAAGACGACATATGCCTCCTAACGATCCGGCTTACCGGGCCCGTTGCCCGCACCGACGGTAGCGGGGTCTAAGCCGAGAGATCCCCGGCAATCAGCGTGTCGGCCGACGCCGGGAAGAACACGTTCTGCCGGCCGTCGTGCCGGCGGACCAGATACGGCGGCCTGCCGTACTCGCTCCATACCTCGATGATTAGCGCTTCGCGGTCAACCTTCGCCCGCGCGGCGCTCCTTGACAAGCAGCCTGACGCCTGCCGATGCCCGCATGGTTCCTCCGGTTGTATCCGGTGATGATGGCCGACTGCGGCCACTGATGAGGACGGCCCCATGCCCCAGAGCGTGACCTGTTGCGTGTCCGACGAACAGCGTCGCAGCACCGGATACCGGACATCAGGGGCGTAGGTCATGAAAACCAGCCCGACTCGCCGGCCATCCTGGACCGCTCTCGCGCCGACGCCGAGCTGGCCGGTCTCAGCCGGGGACTCCCGGGTTTTCCCCGAACGAGCCGTGGCGATTCTGAAAACTTTCGATGCTTGGGCTCGGGTACTCGGCCAAGATCTTGTGGAGCTGTTCGACGAGCCGCAGCGACTCGTCGTGCTGTCGCTGCCAGATGTTGCGGCCGAAGATCAGCCCGGTGACGCCGGCCTCAGCTGACTGCCTGGCCTTGTCGAGCATCGCCTCGTCCCCGGCCCGCGAGCCGCCGGACACCAGCACCAGCGTCCGGTTGGCCGAGCGGACCACCGCGTCGATGGCCGACTGCGAGGCGAAGTCCTGGTCGTACTGCGCGGGCACTCCGGCCCGCTTCTCCGGGTGCGGGAAGTTCACCTTCACCATGTCCGCGCCGAGCTCGCTGGCGGTCCTCGCGCCGTAGTCGACGGCGTAGAACGAGTCGCGGCCGCCCTTCGCCTCAATCGCCGAGCCGCGTGGGTACGCCCAGACGATCAGCGGCATGCCGAGGCGTCTGGCGTCCTCGCGGACCTGCCGGTACTGCTCGAAGTCGGCCGCCTGGGCCGGGGTCCCGACGTAGAGGGTGTAGCCGACCGCGTCGGCGCCGAGGCGGACCGCGTCCTCCACGGTGGCGTGCACCGGAGACAGCGCCTCGTCATCGGGCGGGATCTCGGTCTTCCCGTTCAGCTTCAGGATCAGCGGGACCTCGCCGGCGAAGTCCCAGAAGAACTTTTCGGCCAAGCCGATCTGGATGGCGATGCCGTTGAACCCGCCCTCGACGGCCAACCGGGCAATGTAGCCAGGGTCGCCCGCTGCCTGGTTGGCAAAGAAGTCCCGCGGCCCGTGCTCAAGGCCCTGGTCGTACGGGAGGAAGAGGGCCGTGCCGTTGCGCAGCCCATGCTGGTACAGGATCCGGAACAGCCGGGCCTTCTTGCCCGCGCTCAGTCCCAGGTCATTGATCGTCGGTCGTGTGCTCATGTCTCCAGTCAAACGCGCGCCACGCAGGCGCGGTAGGGCCGTTCTTCCCCCTGATCCGGGACTGACATCCCGCCTTCAGCTTGCGGCCTGCGGGTGGGGCTTTGCTCGCCGAGCTTGTCGTTGATGCCGACCGGCCCCTCGACATCCCACATCGGCCGGGTCGCGATCGGTGTGAGGTCGTCGCGGCGGCCCGGTGCCAGACCCGGCGTGCCGGTGAGCGTCAGCACGCCGTTCCGCACCGACACCTCGGTGTCCTCGGACCCGGATACAGCCACCACGGCCGAAAGCTCTCAGCTACGGCTACCTGGACTCCCGTCACGAGCGCTGCCGCCCGTGATCAATTTCGGGCTGCGGGAGGTGAAGTGACCGTTGGCGTGACGGCAGCGGGGGGCGTGGCGGAGCTCGAGGTCGCCGTGGTCGGAGTGACTGTAGGCGTCGTCGTGGCGGTCGGAGGGGTCGCCGTCGCGGTCGGGGAGGTCGCGGTCGGCGAGGCCGTTAGCGTGTTGGTGGCGGTGGGAGTCACCGTCGGCGTCGTCGTGGTGGTCGGAGTTGCCGTAGGCGTCGATGTTGGTGTGACTGACGGGGCAGGAGCGGTTGACGTTGCGGCCGGGGACTGGATCGGGTTGACGAGGCTGGGCCCGGTGATGTGGCGGCCGGTGAGCATCAGCGCGATCGCGAGCGCCGCTATGGCGGCCACGGCGATCGCGCCGCCGGCCGCGATTCCCGCGGCGAAGGTGCGGCGCTCGCGCCGGTACTCGGTGTTGCGGCGCTGGCGCAGCCACTCGGGGAGCGCGGCGCGGCGGGCGGCCCAGCTGTTGAACGGCGCCGCGGCCATGCCGAGGGTGGGGACGAACAGCAAGCCCGCCAGCAACGGGCCGCTCAGCGTGCTTGTCTTGGTCAGCGCGCAGGCGATCCCGGCCGCGCCGAAGAGCGCGAGGACAGTCTCCGCCCAGTTGGCGCGGAGCGCGTGCCGCCAGCTGGTCCGCTCGCTGGTCTTCGGGGTGCGCAGGAAGGCGGCCTTTCTTCGCGAAC